>Ga0224508_10002358_pt1 | contig 16080 bp, 15 predicted proteins | sample SF_Jan12_sed_USG_4_FD_170157 | JGI IMG/M metagenome (GOLD analysis project Ga0224508, IMG submission 170157) | Sediment microbial communities from San Francisco Bay, California, United States - SF_Jan12_sed_USGS_21 | ecosystem: Environmental > Aquatic > Marine > Sediment | place: USA... | reverse complement strand
CCGTCTGTTTGAGTGCGACCGACTTGGCCACCCCGAACCCGTTCACTGCGAACGACCGGCGGCGCACCAAATCCCCACTCACCACCAGGCGATGTTGGTACAGGTTGGTCTCGAACCAACGAACCAGCGGTCCGCGCTCGAGACCGCCAACGGAATCGATCAGGTGTTCGTGCGGGCCGACCCAGCCCAGCATCCCATCGCTGACGATCTCGACGAACGAACGCGCCTGATCGGCGACGCACAGCGTCGTCGCCTCCAGCACGACCTGGTCGCGTTGGGCGGCGTCGATTTCTCCCCGCGCAAACTTCCGCTCGGCGATGCGCAACTGCTGGTCGAGCGCATGCTCGCCGACCTTGGGAAACGAACTATGGTTGGCCGATCGAATCAAGAAAGCCTCCTGAGATGTTTGATTTTTAGGTTAGTGCCTACGAAAATGCAAGCGCTGCTAGACTCCTGCCATGCGTCTCTTACGCGGTGTCGGCGTGGCGTTCGCAGTGAGCGTGGCCGGGCTCATCGCTCTGGATCTGATCAAGCAACCGGCGCGCCCGGATTATCGGCCCGTGGTCCGGGCGACCGCGCTGAGTTCCCGACCCTCCCCCGCCCTCGATGCGCCGCCCTGTAGCGGAAGCGCCAGGCGCTGGCTCGTCGTCGGCTGGGACGGAGCGGGTTGGGATCAACTACTGCCCCTGCTCGATGCGGGGCGCCTCCCGCGCCTGGCGGGTTTACTCGAGCGCGGGTCGCACGGCAATATGCTGGGATTCAAACCCTCTCTTTCTCCAGCCCTCTGGACCACCATCGCGACGGGTCGATCTCCCGAGGATCATGGGATCACCGGCTTCGACCGACGTCGGCACCGATTGTTGCGGCGCTGGGATCGCGTCGCAAGCCTGGGTAAGAGAAAGCGCCGACTCCTGACCAACGCCGAACGGCGGGTACGGGCGCTGTGGAACCTACTCGACGAGGCGGGTCGGGAATCGCTGATCGTCGGCTACCACAACACATTCCCGGCGGAGCGGCTGCGCGGGGCGATGGTCTCGAACTGGTTGGTTCAGACGCATATGGCGGATGGGATGCGCGCGGAAATGGCGCCGCCCGATTTCGAAGGGGGCCTGGCCTACCCCCGCGAACTCCGGCGGGAACTCCTCGAGTTGGAGCGGCGTGTGAGTGACTCGTGGGAGCGCGAGATTCTCGAGTTCGTCGATTTTGAGCCGAACGGCGAGAAGGAATTTCGGCGGTGGGTCGACGACTCCGCAACACTCGGCGAGAGGGAAGGCCGCTGGCCCTACTTCACGCGGCGCGCGTGGACGTTCGATGCATTCCATGCCGAGGCCGCCCTGCTCTTGATGCCACGCATCAACGCCGATCTGACGATGGTGCATTTCCAATCCGCCGATTGGGCTCTACATCAATTTCTGTTCTTTCACCAGCCCGAACTGTTCGCGACCGCGGGGTCGGATTGGGACGAGGCGACGCGCGAACGGCTCGAAATAGCCCGCCCGCGCTACGACGGCACGGTCACGCGGTTTTTCGAATTCCTGGACAACCAGTTGGGACGGTTGATCGATGCTGCGGGGCCCGAGACGAGCGTGTTGGTGCTCTCCGATCACGGGTTCGACCCTCACCGCGATCCGTGGAGCAGTGGTTACCATGACGAGGCACCTCCGGGGTTCTGGGTCGCGGCCGGGCCCGGAGTGCGGAGCCGGGTCAGATCCGAGCACGCGACGATCTACGATATTGCGCCCACGCTTTTGGCCAGTCTAGGTCACGAACTCTCCCTCACACTCGACGGCGTCGTCCTGAGCGACGTTCTGTGCGAGCCCGCTGAACCGGTCGCGACAATCGACGACTACGAGAGCGGTCCACGGTTTCTACCGCCGATCGCCGTACCCGAGGAACTCACGAACGAATTGGAACGGCAACTGCGCTCGTTGGGTTACGTTCAGTGAAAGCGAGTCTCGGCGTCGTGATCCCGACCCACAATCGTGCTGATTGGGTCGGGGAGTGTGTCCAGAGCGTGCTGGCACAGACGCGTCCGGCGGATTCCGTGATCGTTGTCGACGATGGTTCGACGGATGGAACCGAACGTGCGCTAGCGGGTTTTGGCGACGCGATCTCGATCGAACGCCAGGCCCGAAGCGGCCCCGCAGCGGCCAAGAATCGCGGTGTTCGGCGATCGACAGCGGACTGGATCCTGTTCGTCGACTCCGACGACATGCTTGCGCCCCAAGCGCTGGGGACGATAGAGCAGACGATCGGCGATCGGCCGGATCACGACCTATTCTCCGTCCGTGCTCTCGAGATAACGGAAACCGGCACACCCACGGGCCGGGAGTTCGGGAAGCGATCGCCGGGGACCGGTTACACCACTGCCGGCTTGCTGCGCCACGACGCCGGTGGCTGTTCGTGGTTCGCGGTTCGGCGGGGCGCATTCGATGCAGTCGGCGGTTTCGATGACGAACTACGCTCTGCCGAGGAGTGCGATTTTGCTTTGCGTTTGTCGCAACACCACCGGCTTTTCGCGATCCAGCAGCCCTTGATCCTGAGACGGCAACACGGAGGGATGCTCTCCTCGGATGTGGAGCTCAACGCACGCTGCTGGCTGCGGACCCTCGCGAAATTGCGGGGCGAGAGACCGGACTGGGTTGATGCGAATCGAACGACGTTCGATCGTTCCTGGGCCAAGGAGCATCTCCGGTTGGCCCGGGCGCTGCTGGCGTCCGACGCTCGCGGCGCGTTGCCGGAGGCGACCGAGGCGCTACGCGTCGCCACGACACACAGACCGTTTCACCTCCGAAGCTGGGCCTATCGCGCTCGCGCGACGCTGTTGGGACGCTAACGCGAACTACGCCGACGCTCAGCGGCCTTCTCGGCCTCGAGTCGCTCGAGTTCTACCTGACCGTGATCGACGTACCGCATCGCCCCGGCGATCGCCCGATGCCCGGCCTGCTCGGCGATCAGACGGTGCATCTTCTGGCAGACGCGGCGGTACGAGGGGTGCCCCGCTGGTGCGGTGCGCAACTCGATCATGTGCATCGCTTCGCGAGCGTTCATGTCCATGTAAAAACGCACACGATAGGCCATCGGAATCGCATACGAACCGACGTCCCGGAGACCGGCCCGCTTTAATTCCCCGTAGAGATCGGCGCTGCGTTGCATCACTTGCTTCCAGTCGTCCGCAGCCCCGACTTCCGCGATCGAATCGGCCATCAGATAACCGTGGTCTGGCGAAAGCGGTTGCCACTCCAACGTCAACATGCGGTGGCGCTGTAAGTCCCTGAACGCCCCGTAGTCGCCGAGAATGTCGAAACGATACGAGGTTCGCTCGAAAGCGCGGCCCGGTTTGTGCCGCCGGTTGCCGCGCTCGCCGACATAGGCTTTCAATACTCCAGCACGTTGTTCGGGGGAAAGTTGCCCGGCCAGTGCGCGCAACTGCTCGTCGGGAAGTCGGGTCGGCGCATAGAGTGCGGCGGCGACGATCTTCGTCTCGCCATCGGGATCGAATTCCGTCAGCGTAACCTCATCGACCTGCTGCGGTTCGACGCCGGACGCGATCTCCGCTGCGATCTCCGCGGTCGCCTCGCGTGTTTCGGCCAGGTAACGCGACCAACGGTCACCGCGGTCGGGCAGGTCGACGCGGCGCAGGAAGGCCGGGATAACCTTGCGTAACTCGACCAGCATCGCATCGGCAACCTCACGGGCCTCCGCGGATGGGTACGCGCGAAGGCGCAACAGCAACGCCTCGTAGGCCTGTCCGGTTCCGTAAATCCCCACGTTGGCCTGGGTTGCCGCGGGCAGCAATCCGCGCAGCGCGTCCAATGCCTTGGCTCGGAGCGTGCGCTTGTAAACGCCCTTGCTGACCCCTTCCTCGCGCGGATGCTGCGCCATGAACATCTCTTGGAGCGGGTCCAGCCACTTGCAATAGGTCTCGAACGCTCCCTCCAACACTTCGTTGTAGCGCACACGCAATGGGGAGTCGTCGAGTTCCTTGGGGACGTGATACTTAAAGCGTCCGTCCACACGACCGGTATACGGAACGTAGCGCGTCGACTGTTCGAGGTAAGCCATCAAACGGCCCCACTCGAGCAATTTGGTCATGATGTTGGACACGTTCTCGCAGGCCAGGTGGACGCCACCGAGTTGTGCGACGGAGTCGTCGCCGTACTCGAAGAAGACTTTCTCGTAGAGCTTCTCCGCACGCTCCGATCCGACCGCGGCCACCGACGTCACCTGTTGGGTTTGTTCGTGAAACTCGTCGAGAAACAACCGTCGGAGCGATTTCGCCGAACGTGAATAGCGGGCAAACAACGCGCCCTTGACCACTTCGGGAAGGTTGATGAGACCAAACACCGGACGGTCCACGTTGGTGAAGTAGGGCTCGAGCGCGGCGCGCTCTTCCGCGTTGAAGGATTCGATCACAGAGACTCCGTCGGTGGGGGTTAGACTGGCTCGTCCCAGATTTTCTTGAGGTCTTCGACCCCTTTGCGATAACGATCCGCCATCTCGGGTGGTGCGATCGACGCGGCAGCCTCGGCGACACTGACGACGTAAGGAGCAAGCACCGAATTGCCGAGCGCCTGGGGTCCCCAAGGCGAGTAAGCCACGACCGGTAGGACGAGCAGAGCCGCGACCACCGCTGCGGCAACCAGACCCACGACCGCACCCGCCACACGATCGACCCAGCTGAGCATCGAGACCTTGATCAGCTTGCGCGTCAGGTAGGCGATCACGCCCCCGGACAACATCACGGCGATGAAAATCAGCACATAGGCGATGAGACGCAGCACGCCATCCGAGACGTCCAGCACGCCGAGCCGGTTGGCCAACGGTTCGTGGTAGTAGGCGGCGAACGCGAACGCGGCGACCAGCGCAGCGACACCGATCAGGATGCGGACGATTCCCTTGATGACCCCGACGAGGACCAGCAGGCAAGCCATGACGAGAAGGAAAATGTCGAAACCGTTCATGCTGGCTCCAGGAACCACTCTATCGCAAACTCCCGATCCGGCTACTTCCCCTGAGTGATGCGTTCCTCTTCGATCATTCGCAACATCTTCGGGGTGATGTCTTCGGTCGGATAATCGCCGGAGAAACAGGCGTGGCACATCTTGCGGATTTTCGGTTGATCCTCACGGACGGAATCGATCAGGTCGTCCAATTCCTGATAGATCACCGCGTCGGCGCCCAGTTGCTCCGCGACCTCCTGATGCGTGCGGTCTCGGGCGATAAACTCGCGGCGTGTGCTCATGTCGATCCCGTAGACGCAAGGGTGCACGAGCGGTGGCGAGGTCGAGGCGAAATAGACTTTGACGGCGCCCGCTTGACGGGCCAACTGTACGATCTGACGGCTGGTATTGCCGCGCACGATCGAGTCATCGACGATCAGCACGCGCTTGCCGCGAAACTCCTCGTCGATCGTGTTGAGTTTTCGACGCACCGAGCTTCGTCGTTCCCCCTCGTCAGGCATGATGAACGTGCGCCCCACGTAACGATTCTTGACCAGCGCCTCGCGATATGGAAGACCGAGGGCCTGTGCCATCGTCAGCGCGGCGGTGCGCGCCGAGTCAGGGACGGGCACGACGATGTCGGCTTCGAGTCCGAGGGCCTCAAACGTGCGCGCCAGACTCTTCCCCATCGCGGCCCGGGAGCGATAAACCGACGCTCCATCGATCGTCGAATCGGGGCGCGCGAAATAGACGAACTCGAAAACACAGGGGTGATGGTTTGCGGGCGCGACCTGGTGCCGGCTCACATCCCCATCGAAGTCGACAAACAGTGCTTGCCCGGGGTCGCCGGTTTCGAGCGGTTCGTAGCCGATCGTATCCAGCACGACGCTCTCCGAAACGACGGCATGGGCATAGCCCCCATCGGGGCGTCGTTTGCGGCCGAGTGCAATGGGCTTGATACCGAACGGATCGCGGAACGCGAACATACCGTGCCCCACGATGTAGCCGGTCACGCTATAGGCCCCGCGGATACGGCGATAACACTCGGCCACCGCGGCGTGATAAGCGTCGAGGCTGAAACCGTCACGGCTATTGTCCGCGAGCGCCTTGGCGAAGACGTTCAGCAAGACCTCAACGTCGCAGGCGGAATAAAGGTGCCGCATTCCGTCGGCGGCAAGCTCTCCACGCAGTGCTTCATAATTTGCCACGTTTCCGTTGTGAGCCATGACGATGCCGAACGGAAAGTTGACCGTGAACGGCTGGGCATCTTCCCCCCCACCCGAACCGACCGTGGGATAGCGTACGTGGCCGACCCCGACCTCGCCGGTCAAACGGGCCATGTTGGCGGCAGAGAAGATGTCGCGGACGAGGCCCTCGCCCTTTTTTACGTGGAAACGATCGCCGTCATACGTGATGATTCCGGCGGAATCCTGCCCGCGGTGCTGGATCGTGACGAGCCCGTCGTAGATCTCGTGGACCGCCGCGGAAGAGCCGATCACCCCGATGAATCCACACATAGGGGCATGGTAGCACCGGACACAAATTGACCCTTTTCCCTAGCCGTTCCTATAATGAGACCGGCCGCACTCGCACCGGTCGATGGAGAAGCTAGAACATGTCGAAGGTCATCGAAACGCTCACTCGATCCGCCGGTTTGGCGGACATCTACGCCAAGGTGATGGACGGTCGGCGATTGACCTTCCTGGACGGCGTTCGTCTCTACGAATCCAAGGAACTGATGGCCGTCGGTGCAATGGCCAACATCGTGCGCGAGCGAAAAAACGGGAGTGCCGCGTACTTCGTTCGCAACATGCACCTCAACCCGACCAACGTCTGTACGGTCGACTGCAAATTCTGCGGATTCTACCGGCCATACCGCCAGAAGGAAAAAGGCTGGACCTGGGATCTTGACCGCTGCCTCGACGAGGTGCGTCAACGGTTGGACGAAGAACTCACCGAGGTGCATATCGTCGGCGGCCACAACCCCGATTATCCCTACGAGTTCTACACCGATCTGATCAAGGGGATCCGTGACGTGCGGCCGGAGATGCACGTCAAGGCGTTCACCGCCGCCGAATATGACTTCTTCGCCAAGCGGTTCAAGATTCCGTTGGACCAGGTGTTTAGGGACTTCATCGGTGCGGGGCTCGGATCGCTCCCCGGTGGAGGCGCGGAAGTGCTCGTCGAACGTGTGCGCCAGGAGCTCTACCGCAAGAAGATCCCGGCCGAACGTTGGCTTGAAGTCGTGCGTAAGGCTCACGAGTTCGGGCTGCGCTCAAACGCGACGATGCTTTACGGCCATATCGAGACGCACGAGGAACGCATCGAGCACATGTGCCGCCTACGCGCGTTGCAGGATGAAACGAGCGGTTTCATGTGCTTTATCCCGCTGGCGTTCCACCCGGAGAACACGCAGATCGATCACCTTCCGGGCCCGACCGGCCACGACGATCTGATGACCGTGGCCGTCTCGCGGTTGATGCTCGACAACTTCGATCACATCAAGGCCTACTGGATCATGATCACGGCGCGGATAGCGCAGACCGCGCTCAACATGGGCGCCGATTGCATCGACGGCACGGTCGTCGAAGAGAAAATAGTGCACATGGCCGGTGCCAAGACACCGATCGGACTTTCGATGGACGCGTTGCTCACACTGATCCGCGAAGCCGGACGCGAACCGGTTCAACGGGATTCCGAGTACAACGTCGTTCAGCGTTTCGATGCAGTGGCCTGACGGGGCCTTGTCGTGAGGACCAAGATCCGAGTTGGAGCGGTTTCCTACCTCAATACGAGACCGTTGGTCTTCGGACTCGAGCAGGGTGTTGGCGAGGACCGCATCGAGTTGTCGTACGCCGTCCCCGCGCGATTGGCGGATCAGATGCTCGCGGGCGACCTGGACATCGCCCTGATGCCGGTTATCGAGCTGGCCAGGATGCCGGACCTGGAAATCGTCCCCGGAATCGCGATCGGCACTTCGGGTCCGTCGCGCTCTGTACTGCTCGTATCGAGAAAGCCTATCGAACAGGTCGAGTCGATCGCGCTCGACGTCGAATCACGAACCAGCAACGCCCTGGTGCAGGTGCTCTGCAACCGTGTCTGGCGGATCGCTCCAGTGTTCGCGGCCGGACTTCACGGGCTGGACGAGGCACTACTGGAGTGCGATGCCGCGGTGCAAATCGGCGATAAAGCGTTGTTCGCCGACCCGCCGGCCGGGACCACCGTCTACGATCTCGGTGGTGTATGGAGTGCGGCGACGGCAATGCCGTTCGTGTTCGCCGCGTGGTTCGCCCGCCCCGGCAGCGTCGATCGCGAGGTCTATGAAGCTCTCCACGAATCGAAACGACTCGGTGCCCGAGCCATCGGTCCGATCGCCGAGGACTACACCTGGCGCGGGTGCCAGTACCCGCAACTCTCGAAAGACTACCTTGAAAAGAACATCCGGTTCCGGCTCGGCTCCCCCGAACTCGATGCGCTGCGTTCGTTCTTCGCCGCAGCGGCCGAACTCGGCCTGATCGACCGGGCTCCCAAACCAAAACTCGCGCTGACGCGCTGGACGAACTGCCACGATACGGCGGTTCGGATGAAAGAGGCCGGACATGCCGACCGCTGAAATACGCGCACGACTCGACACGATCAACGACAAGATCCTGGGCGGCGAGCGAATCGATCGCGACGACGCATTGCTCCTTCACGAGCACGAAGAATTGACAACACTCGGAGTTCTGGCCGACCTGGTACGACGGCGTAGGCACGACGACCGCGTCGTGACCTATATGATCGATCGGAACATCAATTACACCAACGTGTGTAACGCGTTCTGCACGTTCTGCGCGTTCTACCGTGCACCGAACCACGAACAGGGGTACACGCTCCCGATCGAAACGATCGAGGAGAAGATCCGCGAGACCTATGCGCTGGGGGGTAACCAGATTCTGCTCCAGGGTGGGCACAACCCCAAGCTCAAGATCGAGTGGTACGAAGATCTCTTCTGTCGTCTGAAATCCAGCTTTCCCGATCTGTGGTTGCATGCGCTCTCGCCACCGGAAATCGTGCACATTTACAAGTCATCCCGCATCGAACTAACCGAAGCTCTGGAGCGCCTACGCGCCGCGGGGCTGGACTCGATCCCCGGCGGAGGCGCAGAGATCCTCGTCGATCGCGTGCGAAAGGAACTCGCGACCAACAAGTGTTCGGCTCGAGAGTGGCTCGACGTCATGGAAGAAGGACACCGCCAGGGCCTGCGCTCGACAGCGACGATGATGTTCGGCCACATCGAGACGGTCTCGGAACGGATCGAACACCTGCAACAGCTGCGCGACCTTCAGGATCGTACCGGCGGTTTTACGGCATTTATCTGCTGGACATACCAGGCGGACCAAACCGCACTTGGTGGCGAGGAAGTGACCAGCGCCGAGTACCTGCGCACGCTCGCGGTTTCGCGTCTGTTTCTCGACAACATCGCCAATTTCCAGGCGTCGTGGGTTACGCAAGGCCCGAAGATCGGCGCGGCTGCGTTGGCCTTCGGCGTCAACGACATGGGCAGCACCATGATCGAGGAGAACGTGGTCGCGGCGGCGGGCACGGCGCACAAGATGGATGAGCCGCAGATCGTTGCGGCGATCCGGGACGCGGGCTTCACCGCGATGCGTCGCGACATGACCTACGCCGAACGCTTCGAGCCGGCCGGTGAAACAACCGGCTAGGCTAGCCCTTGGCCTTTAGCTCGTCGACGATCGCCTGAATCTTGCTGCGCGTGCCCGGCGAATACCAACGGTCAAGGAAATCTGACTCGAGCCGCGCCTCATCCGCCATGATTCGCTCGACGGTGGGCGATCGTAAGTAGCGTTTGGTGATCGCGAAAGCGGCGGAGTCCTTGCTCGCCAGTTCCTCCAGACGCGACAGGCAGTGTTCTTCGAAACCGTCGGCCTGATGAACCTCGTGGGCCAGCCCCATCTCGACTGCCTCCTGGCCACGGTAGTTGCGGCCAAACAGCGCGATCTCCTCGAGGTGACTGTGCGGGACGGACTCACGCAGGATCATCGCAACACCGTAGGGAAACGGTAAGCCGACACGCACTTCGTTGAGTCCGATCAGTTTCTCGTGTTGGAGCACGCGCCAATCGGCGGTCAGAGTGAGGACACAGCCGCCCGCCACGGCGTGACCGTGGATCGCCGCCAGGACTGGTTTCGAAAACGTGTAGAGACCCAGGATGCAGGCGTTGAAGCGTTCCAGGAAGCTCTCCATTTCGAAACGCTTGAATTCGATTAGCTCCTGGAGATCCAGACCGGGGCTGAAGAGCTTCCCGGAGGCTGCAAGCTGGACGCCGCGGATGTCCTGATCGGCATCCAGCTTGCGGAACACCGCCGTCAATTCGTCGACGAGATCCAGGTTGATGGCGTTGCCGTGGTCCCGATCCAACCGTACGGTGGCCAGGCCATGATTCGTGCTCGTTTTTAGGGTTTGGCTCATTCAGGTCAAGCATAGAGTATTTTCCGTTAAGGTGGGCCCGTGAAAACGATCGCCATCGAAGGGTATGGAGCGCCCGGGGAGTTGTGCAGACGTGGTCTTCCGCGGCCCGAACCGCAGGCGGACGAGCTGCTGATCCGGGTCGTCATTGCGGGTGTCAGCCGGTTCGACGCTACCGTCCGCGGCGGCGGCGGCGGCCCATCGTTTCAGGTCTCGTTCCCCTGGATCCCGGGCTTCGAGGTCGCAGGCGTCGTCGAGCAACTCGGACCGGACTGTCGACGGTTTCGGATTGGCGAGCGCGTCTGGGCGCTGCTCCCGAACGGAGGAGGCTATGGCCAATTCGCCGCGGTAAGAGAAAACTGCGTCGCGGCACTGCCCGCATCCCTCTTGTTCGAAGAGGCGGCGACGCTCCCGCTCGACGGGTTGGCCTCCTGGCGCGCGTTGTTCGGCGGCGACCGACCGGTCGACGGCACCAGTACGGTCATCGTTCGCGGCGCTTCGACCGGTGCGGGGCACCTTGCGGTTCAACTCGCGCTCGGCGCGGGGGCGCGGGTTCTTGTCGAGGCACCTGCCGATCATCGCGAGTTCGTCAATAAACTCGGCCTCGTCGAATGGCTCGACGGTTCCGAATCCGTGCAGCGGGAGGGCGACGAACTGGAGCCGGGAGTCCTCGGGATCGACGCGTCCTTCCGCGGGGTCCCGGGCGACGAACGCTGGTTCGATCTGACCGGCGGTGCCGGATCCGAGCAAGCCGCGTTGTTACGCTCGGAGGTCTCTCCGGAGTCGATGGGTTTCTTGTCGAGGATGGTCGAGCGGCGACGCCTGCGTCCGCGGTTGTTCAAGATCCTAAACATTGCAAAAGCTGCCGAGTCACACCAGGATGTGGAGTCTTCGGCCACCTGTGGCAAAATCGCGCTATCGCTTTAACGAATCTTCATAAGGAGGGGCTTTAGAAATGGGAATGATGAAGGAGTTCAAGGAATTTGCGATCAAGGGCAGCATGATCGACATGGCCGTCGGAATCATCATCGGCGGCGCGATCGGCACGGTCGTCAAGTCGTTGGTGACCGACATCATCATGCCCCCGGTCGGATTGATGCTCGGCGGAGTGGATTTCGCCAACCTGTTCAAGGTGCTCAGCGAGGGTAGCTTCGAGACGTTGGACGCGGCCAAAGAGGCCGGTGCGGCCACGCTCAACTACGGCATTTTCATCAACAACATCATCAGCTTCCTGATCATCGCGTTCGCCGTCTTCATGATGATCAAGGCGATCAACTCGGCGAAGAAACAAGAGGAAGAAGCACCTTCGGCCCCGCCGGCGCCCCCGGCGGAGGAAGTTCTGCTCACCGAAATCCGCGATCTGCTCAAACAGCGCTAGAGATTTCAAGGCAAGAAACGCCAGTGGAAGGCCGGAGGTTCGCCTCCGGCCTTTGCTTTTGCTCGCGGGTGTAGCCTGGGCCTATCAACGGGGGTCGTAGGATGATTCGCACACCGGCGCCGAGGGTCATCGCCCATCTCGACATGGACGCGTTCTACGCGGCGGTGGAGGTGCGTGACAACCCGAAACTCCGAGGACTGGCGCTCATCATCGGCCACCCGGGGCGGCGCGGGGTGGTATCCACCTGTTCGTACGAGGCGCGCAAGTTCGGCGTTCGTTCGGCGATGCCGTCGGTCACCGCCAAGCGGTTGTGCCCGCAGGCTACGTGGGTGCGTGGCAGGATGAACGCGTATGTGCGTGAGTCCCGCCGTATCCGCGCGATCCTTTCCGAGGTTTCCCCGCTGGTCGAACCCCTGTCGATCGACGAAGCGTTCATCGACCTGACGGGGATCGCCGAGGACCTCGCGGGCGGCGCGAAGATCGCACAGGGATTGAAGGACCGAATTTGTGAGCAGGTACGGCTGAGTGCGTCGGTCGGGATCGCGTCGAACAAGTTCCTGGCCAAGATCGCCTCGGACATGCGCAAACCCGACGGGTTGGTGGTTTTGCCCCACGACCGGCTCGGTAGTCTGTTCCACCCGCTTCCGATCGAACGACTGTGGGGCGTCGGCCAGCGGACGGCCGAACGTCTTCACAGCGGCGGGGTCCGGAAAATCGGCGATGTCTTACGGGTTCCGGAGAGCGAACTGATCGGGCTGGTCGGCGAACGCGGCGCTGGGCACCTGCGGCGCCTCGCTCGTGGTGAGGACGATCGTCCCGTGCGCAGCAGCCGTCAAGCCAAGTCGATCTCCGAAGAACGAACCTACGGCGACGATCTCCGCGACGCCGAGGAGATCGACCGGGAGATTCTCGCGCGCGCCGACGGGGTCTCCCGGCAACTCCGGCGTAAGGGGCTGTTGGCACGAACGGTTCACTTGAAGGTGCGTCGCGGGGACTACACGACATGGACGCGCTCGGAGACTCTGGCTCGCGCGACCGACCTGACCGAACCGATCGTGGCCAGCGCCCGCGAACTGATGCGCCGGAGGATCGAACTCGGCAAGCACGGGATTCGTTTACTGGGCGTCGGCGTGAGTTCGCTGAGCACGCGGGGGAGCGGTCAGTCCGAATTATTCATGGACGACGACGAGCGAATGGCGCGGAAGCTCGCCCGGACCTCGGATGCCGTCCGCGATCGAATGGGCGAGAAAACCGTCGTGCGCGCCCGCCTTCTCAAAGGCCGAGGTCAGGAAGACGACGATAGCGAGGCCGGCAGCTTGCCCTCGGTTGACTAACCGCCGGCGGACCGCGAGAATGCGCGACATCGATACGGCACTCACCCGGAGGAGTTCGCATGCCCACATCCCGTGGTTCCCGTCTGCTCGCCCTGGGCATGGTTGGCGTTCTTTCCGTCGCTTGCGGTTCCGGGGGAAGCGGTGCTTCCGGGCAGGAGGATTGGACCGAGGTCCATAGCCGACTCCAGACGATCGGAGAACACGGGATTCACGCCGAAGACGACGTCAGGTTTGCTCTCGACCGACTGGAGAACGGCCGCGGCAGCGAACGCGTCGTCGCCGCCTGGGCGCTGGGTTCAATCAGGCACGGCGGGGCGGATCCGTTGCTACGTGAAGCGCTCGAGGACGACGACCCGAATCTGCGCAGTAATGCGATCGGGGCGTTGCTCGCGCTGGAGTCCTCCGATTGGGTCGATGTGTTGGCCACGGGGCTTTCCGACGGAACTGCTTTCGTCCAACAGGCCACGTTGAGTTTGATGCCCGACACGACGCCACCCGCGTTGCTCGAACCGATTGCCGCATTGCTCGTCGAATCGGAAGACGAGTCGGTGCGCATCGGTGCCGCCGACGCATTGGGCGCGACACGCGGTGAGGGGGTTGCCGAAGCGTTGTCGCGCGGGGCCGCCGATCCCGCAAAAGACGTTCGTGTGCACGTCGCGTTCGCGCTCGGCAAGATCGAACACGACGCGGCGGTCCCGGTGCTGACCTCGTTGCTCGAAGACGAGTCGTGGGAAGTTCGCGCCAATGCGGTGCAGGCGCTCGGCAGGTACGACGAACCGGCGGCCCTGGAAGTCGTGCAGGAAATGCTCGAGGACCCCAACGGATCGGTTCGGGCCGTAGCGCAGTCGATCGTCGACCGCTGAGCGCTTGCTCGGGTGCCGCGGCTTCGTTCGAGGTAGAATCCCGCGATGCGAAAAACAGTCTGGGTCCCCGTCACTATTCTGCTCGGTGCGTTTCTTTTCGGCTGCGCCGACGAGCCCGCCCCGGCGCTCGAGCCTGGAACCTGGCGGGCGTGGCTGGATAGCCCCGGCGGCGAGTTGCCCTTTGGATTGGAACTGACGCCGGGAAGCGGGGGTTGGTCGGGGAAGATCCTCAACGGTCTCGAGCGCATTGACATCGAACGGGTCGAGATCGACGCGAACCACCTAACCCTCGGCATCGATCATTACGCCGCTACCGTTGAGGCCACGCTGACCTCGCCGACGACCCTCGAAGGCCGCTGGTGGAAGACCGGCTCGAAGGGAGCCATCTCGGAACTCCCCTTCCATGCGATTCATGGCGAATCTCGGCGGTTCCAATCGCTGGAGGCAGCGGTGGAAACCGGCTCCGTGGACGGGCGTTGGTCGGTGCAGTTCGCCGACGACGAAGACCTGGCCGTCGCGGTGTTCGAACAACATGACGGCAACGAGGTCACCGGTACGTTCCTCACCACGACGGGCGACTACCGTTACCTCGCGGGCTCGTTCGAGGGCGGCCGGCTCCGTCTGTCGGTGTTTGACGGCGCGCACGCCTTCCTGTTCGACGCCAGACTCCAGGATGACGGCACGCTCGCCGGTGATTTCTGGTCACGAGACAGCTGGCATGACACCTGGACTGCTCGACGCGACGACACCGCGTCGATCGACCCCGCGACCGAGCAGGTCGCCTGGGTCGGTGGAACCCCGTTGAGCGAAGTGGTATTTCCGGATCTCGAGGGGAATCCACGCTCGCTGGACGATCCCGAGTTCGCGGGCCAGGCACGCATCATCGAAGTCTTCGGTTCCTGGTGCCCGAATTGCAACGACGCAACCGCCTACCTCGTCGACCTCCACAAGCGCTACGGTCCACGAGGCCTCTCGATCCTCGGGCTCGCATTCGAGATGAGCGGCGATTTCGGTCGCGATGCCGATCAAGTCCGCGTCTACCGCAACTACCACGGTATCGAGTACCCGTTATTGATCGCCGGGAACTCGATCAAGGCCGAAGCCTCGAAACAGTTCCCGCTGATCGAACGGATCAAGTCCTATCCGACGACGATTTTCCTCGATGGTGAGGGCAACGTTCACACGGTCTATTCGGGATTCTCCGGACCGGCGACCGGCGACGCGTACCTCGAATTGCAGGCAGAGTTTGAACGAATTATCGAGGAACTACTCGGTGACGGGTGATTGCTGGGTCATCGCGCATCGCGGCGCCCCGCGACGTTATCCGGAAAACACGATTGCCGGCTTTAGGCAGGCGTTGCGTTTCGGTTGCGACGGGATCGAGTTCGACGTTCAGCTTTCCCGTGACGGCGTTCCCGTGATTTTTCACGACCGAACGTTGGCCCGCGCCGGGGGCGGGCGACGGTGCGTCCACCAGCTCGACCTTGCCGAGCTGAGACGCCTCGACGCCGGCACGCGGTTCCCCGACGCCCGCCGCCGGCACCGGATTCCCACGCTGGACGAGACACTCGACCGTCTGGCCGGACGTACGCGTTTGCTGGTCGAAATCAAGACACGCGAAGGCGGCGCGGGCGCGGAGCGTCATCGAGAACTCGCCACGCTGGTGGCCGAAGCCGTGCGGGAGATCGACGCCGTCTGGATTCTCAGTTTCGATGCCGGTGTTCTCGCAACCGTGGCGCGGACGGCACCTGACTTGCCGCGCGTGCTCAACATACGCCCGTTGCTCCCCGGACTGGCGGCCGGACTGCGGCGCGCCGAACCGCAAGTCGTGAACGCGGACGTGCGTGGCCTGAGCGCGGCGTTCGGCAAACGGGTCCGTAGGGGCGGGCGTGAACTCTGGTCGTTCACCTGCAACACGACCACGCGAGTCCGAGCGGCTCGCAATGCCGGAGCGTCCGCCATCATCTCCGATCGAGCCGATTGGTTGGCCGGACAACTCGGACGGGCCTCGTGAAGCGGCACATCGATTCGTTGGCCGGAGAAACTTTCGATCTTCTGGTCGTGGGGGGTGGCGTTTACGGTGCTTGGACGGC
>Ga0224508_10002357_pt1 | contig 16083 bp, 14 predicted proteins | sample SF_Jan12_sed_USG_4_FD_170157 | JGI IMG/M metagenome (GOLD analysis project Ga0224508, IMG submission 170157) | Sediment microbial communities from San Francisco Bay, California, United States - SF_Jan12_sed_USGS_21 | ecosystem: Environmental > Aquatic > Marine > Sediment | place: USA... | reverse complement strand
TCAGCGACAGGTAAGTCAATACGACCGGTGGTGGCCGCCGGTTGACTTCGAGTTCGGCTGGCTTGAAACGATTGAAGCCATTGGCGCCACCGAAATACAGCGTGCCATCGACACTCGCATAGCTGGCTCCGAAATTGAATTCTTCACCCTGCAGGCCTTGGCTTGCATGAAATGTCCGCATCTCGCCGGTGTCGGGATTGAAGCTCGAAAGCCCGTGGCTCGACGAGACCCACAGATTGCCGACCGTATCCGACAGGATGCCGAAAATCGCATCACGGTTAACCGAGTCCGACGCCGAAACATCCAGGACGCGTGCACCGTTACCCGACATCGGCCAGGCGGAGACGCGATCGAGGCCCTCGCGAGAACCCACCCAGAGACGACCACGCGGATCAACATGCAACGTGTAGATTGTGTCGGCGCTCAGGCTCTGCGAGTCCATCGGGTCATGCCGCAATTGATGCCATTGCCCGGTCCGGGAATTCAGGTAGTTCAAGCCACCACCATCGGTGCCGACCCAGATGACGCCGTCACGAGTTTGTGCGAGCGCGGTAGCACGAGCGCTCGACAACGACTTGTCATTCAGCGGGTCGGGTGCATAGTTCGTGAACTGGCCGCTCTGCGGATCTAACTGGCTGACACCGCCGCCGAAGGTTCCCGCCCATATACGCCCGGCGCTGTCCTGCAACAGCGACATGATGCCATTGGCGGCAAGGCTGTTCGAGTCAGCTGGATCGTGACGATACGTCACCGCCCGTCCCGTAGCCGGGTCAATTTTGCTGAGTCCGCCGCGCATCGTACCGGCCCAGATGTAGCCGTGTCGATCAGTCATCAGTGTCATGACACGATCGCCACCAATCGTGGCATTGTCTTTCGGATCATGACGAATCTGTCGAAGCACCTGCCCGTTTCTGTCGACGACGTTGATACCGCCGCCGAAAGTCCCCACCCACGCATTGCCATCGTAGTCCTCGGTAAAAGCCGTGGTATTGGCGTTGGAGAATCCATCAGCCTCAGCGATACGTGCGTTGAAGTGACCGAATGACCAGGATCGCGGATTCCATTTGTTCAGGCCGCGGGTGCGGGTACCGACCCATAACAGACCGCCGGCATCCTGGAAGATCGAAAATATGCTGTCGCCGCTAAGACTGTTGGAATCGGCAGGATCGTTAGCGAACACGTCGAAATCGCCATTTGCCGCATTCATCAGATTCAGACCTTTGTCAGTCCCGATCCAAAGCTGATTCATATCATCTTCGAATATGACTTCGACACGATCACTGCTAATGCTTCTCGGCGAGTCCGGATCGTTTCTGTAGCGGGAAATCTCGCCCGAGTCAGGATGAATCTTGATCATTCCCTGTCTGCCAGTGCCGATCCAAAGCATGCCGTCGCTCGCGACATGAATAGCGCGAATGCTGATTTCTGCTGGCGGTTGATCTTTCTCGAATTTGAGCGGGAAATTCGTTATCTCTCCGGTTGCGACATTTAGCCGATCGAGGCCGGCGCTGGTTGCGATCCACAGCACACCATTTCCAGGCGTCGCGAGCGCGTAGATTTCGTCGCTGCTTAGTGCCGCCGGGGCATCGGAATCGCTGGCGTAATGCGTGAATTCGCCGCTGGCAATATTCAGTCGGCTAAGGCCCGCATCACGAGTACCGACCCACACATGGTCGCCGTCGGCGAGGATCGTACGAATTCTATCGGTTGCCAGTGACGTGGACACCTCCGGATCGTGGCGATACGTCGTTATCGTGTTAGAGGCGGGAGTCCATCGCGACACACCACCACCATCCGTCGCAATCCACAAGCTGCCGTCAGTCGCGAGATTCAGGTCCCTGATAAAGTCGCTGGCCAGCGAGTTCGGGTTGCCGCGTTCGCTACGGTAATGCCGGAACGTAACGCCATCGTAACGACTCAGGCCGCTCTCCGTTGCGAACCAGAGAAAACCGTAATTATCCTGCTCAATTGCCATCACGGAACTCTGCGCGAGCCCGTCGGCGACCGTTATATGATCGAAACGCATCGTATTGGCTTTGAAACCGCTCGCGGCGGCGGGCACAAACAAGGCGTTGAGTGTCAGCAGCAGGAGACCCGCAGACGTTAGTCTTCGAATGAGCGCTGTAATGGCCGCCTGCATACGTCTCCGATGCCTGTACGATTGTAAGTTACTAATCTTTGGTACAATTATTGCTATTGTATGCTGACTGAGCGGGCCCTCATTGTGACCAAGGTCTCAATTACCCTGTGTGGACAGGAAGCTTGTCTCAAATTCGTCGGCTGGTACCGCTGCCGCGAAGTAAAAACCCTGGCATTCTGCCGCACCCCATTCGCGTGCCAATTCCAGCTGCTCAAGTGATTCGATACCTTCGGCAACGACGACGGCATCGAGGCGGTCGGCCAGTGCCACCATGCCAGCGGCGATGGCGCCATCGCGTGCATTGCGATCCGGGCCACTGACGTAAGAGCGATCTATCTTGATGACATCGATCGGCAGGTCTTTCAGGTAACCGATTGCCGCCTGGCCGGTGCCGAAGTCATCAATGGAAATGCGCAAACCGAGTTTTTTCAGCCGCTGCACGACTGCGACAACTGCCGGATTCTGCGTTAACACGCCGCGCTCGCTGAGTTCCAGCTCCAGGAGCTCCGGCGCAATGCCGTTGACCCGCAGTGCATTTTCGATCGTTGCAACGATGTCGCCGCGCAGCAGCTGGCACAGGGACAGATTCACAGCCATGCGGATGGGCCGCTTTTCTGCAGCGATCCAGAGTCCGAGCTGTCGGCACGCAGTGTTAATTACGAACTCGCCAATCTCCGCCATCAGGCCGGTGCCCTCCGCGATCGGTACGAATGCCTCCGGTGAGATGCTGCCTTGTTCCGGGTGATGCCAGCGCAGCAGCGCTTCAGCCGCAACCACGTCGCCGCTGTCCGCATCGATAATCGGCTGGTATGAGAGGCTTAGTTCATCGTTACGAACCGCTTCGCGCAACATGTGATCCATCGCAAGAACCTGATGGCCGCCCGAGTTCCGAAGTTCCTGGTAAAACTCAAATCCGCTGCCAAGCGTTTGGGCGTCGAACATGGCGCTTTCTGCATGGTGCAACAACGCATCCGCATCGCCGCTGTCGGTCGGATAGATAGCCGCGCCGATGCTTGCGGTCAGGTAGATACTCTGGCCTGCGACTTCGAACGGTTCTTTCAGTCGGCTGGTTATCGCCTGATTGACGCGTCGAATTTGCGCCTGGTCGCCGTTTGATATGAGCATGCCAAAACGCGCACCACCGAGTCGTCCGGCGAGCGCAGTAACGGAACCGCTGCCGGCGTCACCGATAACATCGCGATCGCGCAAGCAATCGCGCAGTCGATTGGCAAACTGACCAAGCAGCTCGTTGCCGTTTTGATATCCGACGGCCTCGTTGACGAGGCGAAACCGGTCGATACCGATGACGAGCAAACAGAGTTGGGCATCGCCACGACCATTTACGGCCGTCACCTTGTGCAACAGATTGCGAAATTTTCCGAGGTTCGGCAGGTCTGTGATGCGGTCCATGCCGGCTTTCCTGGCTCGCGCACGCTTCGCCTCACTGACGTTTGAATTGATTTCGTGCAGACGTGCTTTGGCAAGTCGCAGCTGCTCAAGTGTCTCGCTTGCCCGCACGGCCTTGATGACTCGTTGACTGATCAGTTCCCACTCGTAGGGGCGCCGGGCGATATCCGTGGCCTGGAATTCCACTGCGAGACCGACATCCGCATCGCTGTTACACAACGCGATGACCGGTAGTTCGGAGCCGAGCGTCTTGCGCAGGATGCGCAGTAGCGGATCGTTACTATCGTCTCTGAAACCGGCATCCGTCACGACAACCGCGGGAGCTTTGTCCGCGATGGCCGCGAGCGCGGCATCGACGTCCGAGACTACGTTGACGCTGAGTCCCGTCTGCTGCAGCCAGCGCGACGCCCATTGCAGAGACAGTTTGTCCCTGGTCACGAGTAAGGCCGTACCAGCCAGCTCTGCTGTCGGAGCACCGATTCGGTCGTTGGCAGCTTTGCCGCCGTAAGGGCCGAAATCAAGTGAGATGACTTTGCGGATAGCTTCTCTCATCATCTTACTCCTGGTCGACCCAAGTGTTGATTGAAGCGGACTCGGTCAGGCTGTCCGTCCAGAGGTACGCATCGGTCCAGAGATAGCCGTCGGTCCAGAGATAACCGTCCGTCCAGAGATAGCCGTCGGTCCAGAGGTAGCCGTTCGATCCGACGCTGCCGTCGGTCCAGAGATAAGCGTCCGTCCAGAGGTAGGCATCCGTCCAGAGATATCCGTCAGTCCAAAGATAACCGTTGGAATCGACGCCACTGTCGGTCCAGAGGTAACCCTCGAGGCCCATCAGGTAGTAATTGCCATCGGCATCCTGGTTGGCACGGCCACCGAAGTGCGCGGTATCAGCGAGATCGGCTTCGATATCGAGACCATTATTGGCGCAGTCGTGATTCCAGTCATAGACCGCGTCACGTGCGTTGACGAGGCCTGCGCCCTGCTGGAATACGGAGTAGGCGAGACTGCCGTCAGCTGCCAGTGCCGGACGCGCACTGTGCATGATCTTGCACTTCACGGCATCGGGCGAGAGACCGGGTTCCATTTGCAGAATCAGGGCCGCAATGCCACTAACCACGGCAGTTGCCTGCGAGGTGCCGGACATCTTGAAGTAGTTGGCTCCCAAGTAAAAGCCAGGGTAGTCAAGGGCGATTTGGTCTTCGTCACTCATAGATGCTGTGATGTGCCCGCCCGGTGCGACGACCTCGGGCTTAACAAAGCCCTCGAAGGTAGGACCTGCCGCTGAGAAACTTGCAAGGTGGTCATCGCTGCCATCAGCGGGCGTATAATTGTCGGTCATTGCACCGACCGTAATGACATAAGGAACGTTACCGGGCACGCCAATGCTCAGTGCGTCCGGACCTGTGTTACCGGCGGAGGCTACTACTACGATTCCAGCCTGCCACGCAGCCATAACCGCCTGGTTCAGCGGGTCATCCCAGTAGTGCGATTTTGGCGGTGCGCTCAAAGACATATTGAGTACTCGGATCTGCAGACTTTGTTGGTTCGCAATTACCCAGTCCAGCCCGCGAATGACATCGGCATAGCTGCCATAGCCATCGCTATTGAAAACTTTGACGGCGACCAGTGGCGCTGCGGGTGCGATGCCGTTGTACTTGTTGACGTTCGATAACTTGCTGCTGCTGATTACTCCGGCTACGTGCGAGCCATGCCCGTTTTCGTCGACGTCAAATTTGTCAAAATTAACCTTGCCCCTGCCGCTGCTGCTGTATGTCGTATCGGTAGTGGCGTCATAAACCATCTTTAACCGCATCTGGTCGTAGCGATCCTGGGTGATGCCCGGACCGGAATAGATACCGGAGTCAATTATGGCGACGGTGACGCCCCAGCCGTCGATGCCCTGTTCGTGCAACAGATCTGCTTCCACCAGTGCCGGAAATTCGGTGTAGGAGTCGCCGTCCAGTTCAGAACCCGTCGTATCTGACCCTGAACTGTCGTTGCCACCGTTGGAGCCGCCATCCTTGTTCGGCTTGCCCGCGGATTCGACAGTCTGGTTGCCATAGATGCGCCGAATCGACGTATTCTGTCGCAGGTCGGCGAGCTGCGCGCTCGTCAATTTCACTGCGACGGCACCGATGACACCGAGTTCATGTGTTATTTGGCCGTCGACCGACTGCACAGCGGCTTTGGCCGCGGCAAGCGAATGCGCCTGCACGATGTGCGAGGTCGTCGAATCGACTGACGTCGCTGTTTCAACCTGTGAACCAAATCCGGCGCAACCGGACAGGCTGTAAATGGCGATGCTGATGAGGATCAATGTGTGTTTCATGACGCGTCTCTCCCGAGTTCGAGAGCAATTACATCAGGAAAGGCGTGCGCGGGGACGTGCAGAGCAGAATGGCCACTCGGCCATTTTTGTGACGCAGATCACATAATGTTTCCGTTAAATCGACGGGCAGCCCGGCCGAAGTCGGACCAGTAGGTTATGCCTGGAGAGGCACAGGCAGAACGTACCAGACGATACCCAGGAAATGGCAGATGCCGCCACCGAGTACGAACACGTGCCAGACCGTATGGTTGAACGGCAGCTTCTCGGCTGCATAAAAGATCGCCCCGATCGTGTAGCAGAGACCGCCCGCCACGAGCCAGGCGATGCCGTTGGCGCCGATTGCCGCCACCATTTGTGGAGCTATCAGGACGGCCAACCAGCCCATCCCCAGGTAGCTCGCCAACGCCAGCTTCGGGAACCGGTGCTTCAGGATCAGTTTCTTGACGATCCCTGCGGTGGCGAGCAACCAGATCGTGCCAAACAGCCACCAGCCGGCCGTACCCCGCATGGCGACCAGCAGGAACGGCGTATAGGTGCCGGCAATCAGGAGGTAAATTGCACAATGATCGAGCATCTTGAAGAGCTCACGATGCCTGGACGTATGCATGCCATGATAAATAGTCGACGCGAGAAACAGCGTAATCAGGCTGGCTCCGTAAATAGAGCTCGCGACGATCCGCCACGGATCGCCGGCGCCGATCGATAACGTCAGCATCCAGCTCAAGCCCAGGATGCTCAGGATAACGCCGACACCGTGACTGGCTGCGTGAAGATATTCTTCAAGAACGCTGTACTCGGATATGGTCGACCTGTCATTCATTGACGCCATGATACGGACAGGCTTTGGCAGGGGCTTTTTATTTCGCGCCAATCTCGCGAGACGTTAGAATGGCCGACCAGTATCGATCGGGAGTTCGCATTGAATCTGCACCGACACTTGCATCGCCTGACCCAATGGTCGTTGCCGATGCTCGCAATGCTGGTGGGCGCGTGCAGCGGCCAGCCCGTTGCTCCTGCCAACGACCTGGTTATCTCCATCGTCGGTACCAATGACGTCCACGGCGAGCTTTCGTCGAGGCCCGGACACGGGGGGCTGGTCGGCGTATCGGGTTATGTGGACGCACTGCGGCAGAAACGTCGCGGTGACAATGGCGCGGTCCTGCTAATCGATGCCGGCGACATGTGGCAAGGCACGCTGGAATCCAATATGGCCGAAGGCGCTGCGATGGTCGATGCCTACAACGCCATGCGCTACACCGCCGCCGCTGTCGGCAACCACGAATTCGATTTCGGTCCCGCCGGACCGGCTGCCATTCCTGAGCGGCCCGGCGATGACCCGCGGGGCGCATTGAAGCTGCGCTTTGCCGAAGCAAAGTTTCCTGCCCTGGCCGCCAACATCATTGATGACACGACCGGCATGCCGGTGTCATGGGACAACGTCAGGCCGTCAGTAATGGTCGACGTCCAGGGCGTCAAGGTCGGCATCGTTGGCGTTTTGTCGTCCAATGGTCTGATCACCACGATTGCCGCGAATACGGTCGGACTGAGCCTCGCACCACTGGCGGAAACAATCACGAAAGAAGCCGGTGCACTGCGAGCTGGCGGAGCAGATATAGTCATCGTAACCGCGCACGCGGGCGGGCGGTGCAACGAGTTTGACGATCCTCGCGATCTTTCGTCGTGCAACCTCGACGGCGAAATCATGCGCGTGGCGAGAGCGCTGCCATCAGGATTGGTGGATCACATCATCGCCGGCCACGTTCACCAGGGAATCGCGCATGTCGTCAACGACATCGCGATCACTTCCAGTTACTCGAGTACGCGCGCATTCAGTCGCGTCGACTTTACCGTCGATCGTGATACCGGGGCTATTGAAAAGAGACAGGTTTACCCGCCACAGCCAGCCTGCCTTCGTGTGAGGTATCCGGGTGGTGCATGCGCGTCGCCCGCTGACCCGACACACAGAATCCGCGATGCGGCTTACGAAGGCATTCCAGTTGTGCCCGATGCGGTCGTAGTCGCCATCGCGAACCAGGCGGCGGCGCTCGCCGGGACGATTCGTAACGAAGCGCTCGGTGTCGTTCTTACGTTGGCCTTCGAACCGCCGTCGGGTACCGAGTCGCCGCTGGGCAACCTCATGACCGACGCACTGCGCGAATCACTCGGCGCCGATGTCGCGGTCCATAACGTCCGCGGCGGTATTCGCAGCGGCCTGCCGGCAGGACCGTTGACATTCGGCGATGTCTACAAGATGTTCCCGTTCGACAATCGGGTCGTGATCCTGGATTTAACCGGACACGAACTCCGTGACATTGTCGTGGGGCAGTTGCAAGAAAGACGCCCGCTGGCGGGTTTTTCGGGTCTGCGCGTGTTCGTCTCGTGTGACAACAATGCTATGGACGTTACGCTGCAGCTCGATGACGGCCGCCAACTTGAGGACGCGGATCGCGTATCGTTACTCGCCAATGATTTCCTGGCGCTCGGCGGTGACGATGTGCTGACGCCTGTCATTCCGGCCGATGGGTTCCCGATCGACGAGAGTCTGCCTTTGACGCGTGACGTACTGGTCGGCTGGTTCAAGCAACGCTCCGCCCCGCTGCATCCCGATGACTTTCGAAGCGACGACACCCCGCGCTGGAATTTGCCGGTCAATTTCCCGGAGAGCTGCCGGCTTTAAGCAACGGCACTCTTAAGCAGGCAGCTCAATGGATTTCACGCTCTACTGGTTCATGTTTCCGGTGTCGATATGTGTCGCCACAATGGCAATGCTAAGCGGTATCGGTGGAGCTGCTCTGTTCACTCCGATTTTTGTATTGCTGTTTCCCATCCTTGGCCCGGAGTACGTGCTCGCATCGACATTTGCCGCAATCAGTACCGCCTTGCTTACGCAAAGCTTCGGTTTCATATCGGGCTTCATCGGTTACTATCGCCGCCGCATGATCGACTTCGATCTCGCCGTTCGGTTCATCAGGATATCGGCACCGGTTGCCATCATCGGAGCGCTGGTCGCTCACGCCGTTCGCGATTACATACTGATTGCGGCCTACGCGATCCTTGTTTTCGTACTGGCGATCGGCATGCTGTTCCTTCGTCGCCGCCAGGTATCGCGCCCGAACTACGATTTTCAGGGCCGCCCTGCCGAGATCCTGGCACGCGATTTTGCGTTGACCGGGGTCGGCGCCTTTTTGACCGGCATGGTGTCCGTCGGCATCGGCGAGGTCATTGTCTCGCGGCTTACAAAGCGGGGTGTGCCCGTCGGCACGGCAGCCGCAACCTCGGTCGCAATCGTCATGTTCACGATACTACTGGCCACAGTTACTCTGATCGCACAGCTGGTCCGTGACGGCGGCATCGGCGCCGTACCCTGGAACCTGATCTGCTACGAAGTTCCGGGCGTCGTCATTGGCGGTCAGATCGGACCGCTGCTGCAGGGCCGCGTGAAGCAGCGCACAATGGAGCGTGCGATCGGCGCTCTGTTTGTTTTCCTGGCGATCGCGATGATGACGGTCGCATTACGGAAATCAGGAATCCTCTGAGTCGAATTCGGGAAATCGCCTGACTACAGGGCCAGCTCTTCGTCGATGGTGCTTTCGATAGCCGAGCGAATGGGCGCCTCCATCAGCTTCAGGGCAAAGCCGAGTTTGACCTCAATCTCGAGGCTGTCCTCTTCCACGAGCAGGTAGCCGTTCACACCGCTGCCGCGCACCACCAGGTGATCCCCCTGCCACGAGGAGGTCAGTGAAAACTGCCGACCGAGTGTCTCGGCGATATGATTCGCTCGGTTCTTGGCCTCCTCGAGCCCGAGGTGGTGGCTCCGTCTGATTCTCATTCAAATCCTTCCGGGGACGGTCCGGATTAGTGTGAACACCCTAATCCTAACAGCTAGGATCTCAAGCATGGAAACCCAAGGACCCCGTAGGAGAAACACCATGGCAGCTAAGAAACGTACGACAAAACAGAAAGTTAACGTAAACAAGGGCACGGAAATCGCTGAACAGCTGGAGCAGGCGTTCCTCGCAGGTATCGGCGCATTGTCCAATGCCCAGAAGGCGGGCGAGAAGACATTCGATTCGCTCGTAAAACAGGGCGAGGCATTTCGCAAGGAAACGACCAAGAAGACCGAGTCGCTGATTGACGATGTGCAGGAAGCGATTCGCGACATGAGTGGCGACGCTCAGTCCAAAGCCACCGGCCTGCTGGATCAGATGCGTGACAAGTCCAATCTGCGCAAGTTACAGGGTGCATTTGATGCACGTGTCGCTGATGCAATGGATCGTCTGAACGTGCCGAGCAAGAACGACATCGACAAGATCAACGCCAAGCTCAACAAGATCTTGAGAGCCGTTGAAAGCAAGCCGAAAGCGCCGGCGAAGAAAGCGGCCGCTTCAACCAAGCGCAAGAGGGCCAAGAAGGTCGTGCGCAAGACCGCCAGGAAAGCGCCAGCAAAGAAAGCGAAAAAGTCCGCCAGCAAGAAAGTACGCAAAGCCGCGTAAAGGCTGACGGGTAAAGGAGTAAGGAAATGACGGAGAAGAAAGTGACAAAGAAGAGAGTAACAAAGAAGACGGCACGCCCGAAAAAGGTGAAATCAGTTTTTGAGCGTATGGAAGACACCGTGCTCGGCCAGCCGATCAGGATCGCTAACAGGACCTTCCTGGCAAGCCTCGGCGTGGTTGCAACGGTGCAGACGGAATTCGAGAAATTCCAGACGGATTTCGAAAAGACGTTCAACAAGCTCGTTAAAGACGGTGAGAAAGCCCGCGATCGCTATCGCAGGGAATTCAAGGGCTTCAAGAAGGACGTCAGAGAGTTTGGCGACGACGTCAAGGAGTTCGGCGACGACGTCAGGGAATACGGCGAAGACCTGGTAGAAGACATCGTTGAAGACGTTGTCGAAGCCAAGGACAAGGTCGTCGAGAACCTGAAGTCGGCTGCCTAGTCGTACGCGACGAAAGGATAGTCCGGGAAAAGGGCCGCTTTGCGGCCCTTTTTTCTATCCATGGTAGTGTGCCGCGAGTTCCTCGATATGTACCGCCGCATCGTGCGTAGCCAGTGGTCGAAGAACGTTTAGACTGGCTGCCGCAATTCGCAGGGCTTCGTCGTCGGCTGTTTCGTTAGCACCGACCAGGGCATCAAAACGGTCTGCAAACAACGCGATTACGGCCAGGTTTCTGGCCACCGTCGGCATGTCCCGTTCCTTCATGACGAGCACGTCGGTTGCGACCAGGCCATGCAGCAGCAGCTCGAATGTAGCAGTAAGCCCGCGGGCAAAATGCTTGAGGGCGGTGCCAACATTTGGCTGATCGACGACCAGCGTCTCCATGTCCCGCCAGAGGAAGGCATAGGCCTCTTTCAACTCGAGCAGCGAGTGCAGAAAGACCAGGAAGTCATCGAGGGTGGCCGTCGTCGTCTGTGCCGGCTGCAGCACCTGGCGCGCGTCGGCCTGGAATTCAGCCAGCAACGCTGACACAACATCAGATTTTTTGCGAAAGTGGTAGTGCAAATTGCCCGGACTGATGTCGACGTCGTCAGCGATTTCATTAAGGGCGGTATTCGGCTCACCCTGCTCGTTAAAGAGCAGCAAGCTTGCCACCAGTATGCGTGTTCGGGTATTGCGTTTCATGGGCTAGTTAGCCATATTTGCCTGCGGTCCTCAGGAAAGCAAATTTTGCACCGTATTGCCCGCAGTAACCAGGCACTGGCCGCCGACCGATTGCGCCAATTACCTATCGTCACCGCTTACCCGGAAATCTAAAATGCGATAGTGTTGATGTTCGCGCGCCAAGGCGAGGTAACCTCATGATGAATTCACGAAAGCATTGCGCAATCATGCGTATATCGGTATTGCTCGTGTTGATCGTACCCGCCTGGGCAGGCGCACACGATATGTGCATTACTTGCCATGGCGACGACGGCTTGGGTATCAACGATAATACTCCTATCATTGCCGGTTTTCCGGCAGCCGTTCAGGAAGACGCGCTCTTTGCCTATGCCGATGGCGCCAGAAGCTGCGCAACCGCTCCTATGATGTGCAAGATTGCGTCGCGACTGACGGAAGATCAGATTATCGAATTTGCCGCCCACTTTGCGGAGTTACCTTATAAAGCCTCGGGCGAAGATTTCGATGCGGCGCTTGCGGAAGCGGGGCAGAAAATTCACAAGAGTGATTGCGCGATGTGCCACGGTGCCGATCACCCCAGCGAAGCGGACGCCGATATTGGGGCCAGTATTCTGCACGGACAGCGCAAAGCATACCTGCGTTATGCGATGCAGCAATACGCTGCAGGGGAAAGAGAGCAATTGCCGGCAATGGAGAAAAAGATGTCCGGGCTATCGGCCGACGATGTCGAAGCACTGCTCAATTACTACGCAAGTTACCGCGATTAAAAGCCTTCCGGCGCACCTGTAGGCACGCTTGAAGGCTCGGGGGTGAGTATGTCCCGAACGAATGTCTGGGCTCTCAATAAAAGTGTGGCGAACGCGCTGAGCACTGCCCGCGACGCCGGACATTGTACTGCGGCAGCGATTTATCGGCCACTTGCCGCACTACTATTCTGCTTGGCTTTGTTTCCTGCAAACGCACAGGATTCAACTGAGTCGTCTCAAGCGCTTCGATTCGAAGGATATCCGAATGCCCCGGACGTTTCCGTGCTGCCGCGCAAGCATGATCTGTTTTTCTACCCTTGCGACCAGTGCCACGAATCCATGGAACCTAACCCGGATATTCGGCCGCTGAATGCGATGCACGATTCAACGCTGGAACACGGCCGAGGCCGTATCTGGTGCTTGTCCTGCCACGACCTTGAAAACCGCAATTATTTGAAAACTTTGCTAGACGAGCTCGTGGACATTGACGAGGCATACCTGGTTTGCGGCGGTTGTCATGCAAACCGCCAGAAGGATTGGGTTTTCGGCGCTCATGGTAAACGTATCGCAAACTGGCAGGGTGACCGCACGCTTTACAATTGCACGCATTGCCATGACCCGCATAGCCCGGCAATCAAGGCGCGGGCGCCGCAACCCGCGCCTCCCGTTCGCGCCGGATTGGAGCTCAAGCACGGCATCGATCACGAAAAGACCGCGATCTGGGAATCTCAAGAGGAGCACGACGAGCAATGAATCATGACGGTGGCAAATTCGACGAGGCCCGCAGAAGATTCCTGCGCGGCCTTGGCATGGCCACCGCCACCGCTGCCGCGCAGCCCGCCTGGGGCGGCGAAACATTCCAGGACGCCTTCGCCGATTTCTTCCAGAAGGATTATCGGAGAATGTCGACCGAGGAAATCAACGCGGCGCTGGAGAGAATTGAACGTAAGGCGAAAAGCCGGTATGAGGTGGAAATTGACTGCCAAAATACGCCACCGCAGCCGGGTGTTGTCTATGGTTATGCCATCAACATTTCTCGTTGCAAGGGCTACCGCGACTGTGTGCACGCGTGCGTGAAAGAGAACAATCTCGGTCGCGACTCGCAAATGCAGTACATCCGCGTGCTGCAGTTGGACCAGGGTGATTTTAACCTTGAACACTCGGATCACTACTATGAACCGGAGACGGTGCCCGTGGAAGGCAAACACTATCTGCCCATTCAGTGCATGCAGTGTGACGACCCGCCCTGCGTGAAAGCCTGCCCGGTCGAGGCGACCTGGATGGAACCTGACGGTATTGTCGTGGTCGACTACGACTGGTGTATCGGTTGCCGTTACTGCATGGCGGCTTGTCCGTACTGGGCACGACATTTCAACTGGACCGTGCCGGAAATCCCGGCCGAAGAAATGAATACGAATACGCACTATCTCGGCAATCGTCCCCGGCCTCGTGGCGTTGTCGAAAAATGTCATTTTTGTATTCATCGCACGCGAAAAGGACAGCAACCCGCCTGCATGGAGGCCTGCCCGACAGGCTCTCGAATATTTGGCAACTTACTGGATCCGGATAGCGAAATTCGTTACGTACTGGCGAACAAACAGGTATTTCGGCTGAAGGAGGACCTCGGCACTGAACCCAAGTTCTGGTACTTCAGTGATTGAGCTTCGACAATGACTGTAATCCGTTTCGTAATTGATGGCTTCCGTGAAATGTTTCGCGGCCCGCGCGAGTACTGGATCTGGCTGATGACGCTAAGCGTCATCGTACTCTTCGGCGCCTGGCGCTATTCGGAGCAGCTCACCAGTGGACTGGTCGTGACAGGTATGAGTGACCAGGTGTCCTGGGGCTTTTATATCTCCAATTTCGCGTTTCTGGTCGGCATCGCGGCGGCCGCGGTACTGCTAGTGATCCCGGCCTATATTTTCGATAGAAAGGACATAAAAGATGTCGTGCTCGTCGGTGAGGGCATGGCAGTGGCAGCGGTGACAATGGCCATCCTGTTTGTCATCGCCGACCTGGGCCGGCCTGATCGCTTGTGGCACATGATACCGGGCATAGGTCGATTTCATTGGCCAGTCTCGCTGCTTGCCTGGGACGTACTCGTTCTCAGTGTCTATTTCCTGTTGAATCTGGCGATCCCGTTTTACGTACTCTACAGTCACTACCGCGGTAAAGAACCGAGCTTCCGGCTTTATTTCCCGTTCGTCGTAATCGCCATGTTTTGGGCGATCTCTATCCACACAGTCACCGCGTTTTTGTTTTCCGCAAATCCCGCGCGACCGTTCTGGCATACGTCCTTACTTGGTCCGCGATTCATTGCATCGGCGTTCGCATCCGGCCCCGCTCTTATCATCATAACGTTACAGATAGTTCGCAAAGTGACGTCCTATCATGTCAGTCAAAGCGTTATTGATTTGCTCGCCATCATCATGACTTTCGCGCTGCAAATCAGCCTGTTTTTTGTCGGGGCGGAGTTGTTTACGGATTTCTACAATGAAGGCGCTCACGCGGCGTCGATTCACTACCTGTTCCTCGGACTCGGAGGCTTCGATTCTTTGCGATCCTGGATCTGGTTCGCCCTGGCGCTAAATATGATCGCCCTGGTTATCCTGATGATTCATCCATTGCGACGAAAAACGCTGACGCTGAACATTGCGTGTGTGCTGACATTTATCGGTATATGGATCGAAAAAGGGATGGGTCTGGTCATACCGGGATTCGTGCCAACGCCGCTCGGAGAAATATTCGAGTACGTGCCAACCAGTGTGGAGCTCAGCGTAGCGGCCGCTATCTGGGCGCTCGGCATTCTAATCTTTACGTTGCTCGCAAAAGCCGTGATTGCGATTGAACAGGGCAAACTTCGCCATCACGCGAAGGACGTCAAGTACTCGTCATAAATCGTCGGGCGCTTTCGAGGACCGCTGCTCATGAGCGCGCTGGGCTTCATCGAATGTTCTTCTGAGTTCCAGGAGTATCGCGACCGTCGAATCTTCGGTCTGCTGCAGGTCGAATTGGTGCACCCGGTTCAATATCCTGGCGTAGCGCAAGTCCAGGTCGTCGACACGTTGCCGGCTGTCGTCAGGCCAGCCATGAGATTCATAGTGAATCCTCGTCCAGCCGAGGAAGCCACCGGCAATGTTGAGTTGGTTGAATATATTTTCGGCCCGATCCGCGATCAGAGGAAGGTTTTCGCTGTTGCCTTCTCCGTGACAGTTGCGGCATGCATTCAAAACAATCAGGCGATACTCGGGGCGACGACTCATCGCTGGATGACAGGTCGTGCACGTTGGGGCCGCTCGCTGGTCCATCAATGCGGCATAGTGTTTGCTCTGGATGAATTGCGCCCGCTTATCGGCATGGCACTGCCCGCACGTTTCCGGTTGTTTTTGATAATGAACGGTGCTGTCTTTGTCGCTCATCGGCAGAACTCCGACGTGCGCTTTCTTCGCCGATTTAGCGCGCGCATTCCCCCCGTGACAATCATCACAAGTGACGCCAGCCTGCTTGTGCGGCGATACCAGGAACTGCTCGTAGTACTCATGAAGTTTCGGGTACTGGGCATAGAAATCAGACTGCTGGTGGCAGCTGATGCAGCCATTCTCGGCGGAGTAGGTACTCGCTGAAAACGAAAGGAGAATAGAGGGCAGAATAAATCCGAACGTGAATCTATATCGTGGCATTTTCGACACCCTCTGATAGCCCGATGATGTTCGGCTCCGCAGTATCAGGCTTCGGGAAACTCCTGCAGCATGGCGAGTTTTCGGTAAGACCCGGATGCCAGGTCCACCCCTACTGATCTGATTGTTTGTAGCAAATGCAGCATCCCTTTCTTATTACGGATACT
>Ga0224508_10002356_pt1 | contig 16085 bp, 9 predicted proteins | sample SF_Jan12_sed_USG_4_FD_170157 | JGI IMG/M metagenome (GOLD analysis project Ga0224508, IMG submission 170157) | Sediment microbial communities from San Francisco Bay, California, United States - SF_Jan12_sed_USGS_21 | ecosystem: Environmental > Aquatic > Marine > Sediment | place: USA: California... | reverse complement strand
ATCGGCTACATAGGCCCAATATTTTGTGCGGACTTCTTTGTGTAAGTACTCGGCAGATGCCTCTGCCAGTCGGTCTGCCAGGGCCTTGATCATGATCGAACTATAGTCGTCCAGAGCTGCATTAAATTCTGCTGCTTTTTCATCGGCCCCGAAGCCGGCACTTACACAAAAACATCCCATATAGTCCTGAATGCCTGTACTTTTAGGTGCGATATAATCTGCCAGGGCCAGATTAGGAATTGCATCTTTCTTTTTGCCTTGTTGCCTCAAGGTTCTGAAAATGACGTGCCCTTCTTTCCCCTCCACTTCTATATCATCTCCAATACTATTTGCAGGGAAAAGACCAAAGATGGCTTTTAGGCGCAACCACTTTTCCTCCATGATCTTCTGAAGCATCTGTTGAGCATCAGCAAAAAGTTCTCTTGCCTGCTTGCCCACCTTCTCGTCCTCCAAAATATCAGGGTATTTGCCGTGCAAATCCCAGCTCCTGAAGAAAGGCGTCCAATCTATATAGGGAATGATCTTATCAATATCCAGTTCTTCAATAACCTTGACTCCTAATTCCCTCGGTCGTTTTATGTCATTGGCGCTCCAGGTCAATTGTAATCTATTGGCTAAGGCATCAGAATAACTCAGGTATTCTTTTTTCTCTGCCCTGGCTAGGAATTTTTCCCTGAATTGTTCGTAGTCCGACTTAAGTCCGGCTTTATATGCCACTGACTTTTCCTCCTTCATCAGCTCGCCAACAACGGTCACCGCTCTGGAGGCATCATTCACATGAACCACTGCTGCCATATATTCCGGATCTATTTTAACCGCCGTATGTGCCTTACTTGTTGTGGCCCCACCGATCAGAATGGGGATATCAAACTCCTGTCGCTGCATCTCTTTGGCCAAAAACACCATCTCGTCTAAGGAAGGTGTAATGAGTCCGCTTAGACCTACCATATCTACCTGTTCTTTTTTAGCAGCCTCCAATATTTTTTCCGGGGGTACCATCACTCCAAGATCTACGATCTCATAATTATTACAAGCCAGCACGACACTGACTATGTTTTTTCCTATATCATGTACATCGCCTTTGACGGTAGCAAGCAAGATCTTGCCTGCGCTAGATGAGGCATTTGCCGCCTTAGATTTCTCAATATATGGGGTGAGGTGGGCTACTGCTTTTTTCATGACACGGGCAGATTTTACGACCTGAGGCAAAAACATTTTCCCGCTTCCAAAGAGGTCCCCTACTACATTCATTCCCGTCATCAAATGTCCTTCAACGACTTCGATGGGCTCTGCTACACTCAGACGGGCTTCTTCAACATCGGCAACGATGTACTTATCAATACCTTTTACTAAAGCACGGGTAATGCGGTCTTGCAGGGCATCTTCGCGCCATGCTTCATTAAGAGTTTCCTTTTTCCGGCTCCCCTGAACCGACTCTGCAAATTCCAATAGGCGTTCAGTTGCATCATCTCTTCTGTTCAGGATGACGTCTTCTACATATTCAAGGAGATCTTTTGGAATATCGTCATAGATTTCCAACATGGCCGGATTAACGATACCGATGTTCATTCCTGCCTGGATCGCGTGATACAGGAAAACAGAGTGCATGGCTTCGCGTACGGTATCATTTCCCCGAAAACTAAATGAAACATTACTCACGCCACCACTAACATTACAATGGGGAAGATTCTTTTTAACCCAACGGGTGCCTTCGATAAAATCCACGGCATTGCTTTTATGTTCATCCATACCTGTAGCAACCGGGAAAATATTCAAGTCAAAAATGATATCCTCCGGCGGGAAGTTGACCTTATTTACCAAAATTTCGTACGAGCGTTTAGCTATCTCGATCCGCCTTTCCAGAGAATCTGCCTGTCCGGTTTCATCAAAGGCCATAACAATGACTGCAGCCCCATAGCGCCTTATACTTTTAGCCTGTCGAATGAACTCTTCTTCACCTTCTTTTAGGCTGATAGAATTCACCACACATTTACCTTGAACTACCTGAAGTCCGGCTTCAATGATATCCCATTTAGAGCTGTCGATCATAATGGGAACCCGGGCTATATCCGGTTCTGCAACCACTAGATTTAAGAAACGCACCATGGCCTTTTTGCCATCGATCATGCCGTCATCCATATTCACATCGATAATCTGGGCGCCGCCCTCTACTTGATGCCTGGCTATCTCCAGGGCTTCGGAGAATTTTTCTTCTTTTATGAGACGAAGGAATTTCCTTGAACCAGCGACATTCGTTCGCTCGCCGACATTGATAAAATTACTATCCGGCCGTACTACTAAAGGTTCTAGTCCGCTTAGTTTCAGATAGCGGGCTGTATCCTGTGATCCTATGTCGGTTGTTAAGGAGCTCATACGGGTAACGCAAATGGTCTGGGTTGATATTTTGCTGCCATTTCGGCAATGGCTCTAATATGTTCGGGAGTGGTACCGCAGCAGCCACCGATTATATTCACCAATCCTTTTTCCAAAAAAACCTGAATCTGTGCAGCCATTTGTTCCGGTGTTTCATCGTATTCGCCAAAGGCATTTGGCAAGCCTGCATTCGGATGGGCAGAAATGGCCGAATCGGAACGCCTGGCGAGTACTTCCAAATAGGGACGCAATTGTTTAGCTCCCAAGGCACAGTTAAACCCAACGGATACCAAGGGTACGTGGGAAACAGAAATGAGAAAGGCTTCAGCCGTCTGCCCCGAGAGGGTACGACCCGAAGCATCGGTAATAGTTCCACTAACCATGATTGGAACGTCTATACCTCTTTCTTCTTTAACCTCTTCGATTGCAAAAAGCGCAGCTTTGGCATTCAGCGTATCAAAAATAGTTTCCACCATCAACATATCTGCCCCGCCCTCTAAAAGACCTTCTGCCTGTTCCTTATACGATGCCCGTAGTTCATCAAAGCTAACCGCTCTAAATCCGGGATCTTCCACATCAGGGGAAAGACTGGCAGTCCTATTAGTCGGACCCATACTGCCTGCGACAAAACGCGGTTTCTCAGGTGTTTTCTTAGTGAAGGCATCAGCTGCTTCCTTGGCAACTCTGGCTGCAGCTACATTGATCTCATAGGCCAGTTCTTCCATTTGATAATCGGCCATGGCAATGCGTGTAGCTGAAAATGTATTTGTTTCAATAATGTCAGCACCCGCTTCAAGATATGCCTCATGTACTTTTTTCAACGCCTCAGGTTGGGTAATTGAGAGCAGGTCATTATTTCCCTTCAGAGAGACCGGCCAATCGGCGAAGCGATCGCCCCGGAAATCGGCTTCTTCAAAGCCATGGCGCTGTAGCATAGTACCCATGGCACCATCTAAGACCAGAATGCGTTCGCTAAGATTTTTTTCAAATTTCTCCATAGTATCCAGGTACACCAAATTCGGCGGTTTCTATTTATACAGGACAAATGTTATCAAAAAATTAGGGAGAGTAAAGGGACTCACTGTACGTTATCTATACCAGAAAAAACCGGATAGAATGTAGCACCTTCTTCAGAGTTGAAGGGTTGCTAAGGTTTCAACGGGTCTATTCCCTCCACCTTTCTTGATAACATCTCAATTTGCTAATGAACTCCTACAAAGAAACAGTAGTTATCGCTGTTATGCAAGGAAAAATGCAGCGAACTTATACGCTTTGTTTTCATTAAAATCCTATGAAATTGCCAGCTTTTTATACGTGGAGGCCACACTCCCGGTTGGAATGGACTTTCGTCGGGTCGAAATACTTGTGTTCATTGGGCAGGTTAAATTCTGCCAGGTAGCGATCCAGCTCCCGATCACTCCAGTGATAGAATGGGCATACTTTTAGCACCCCATTCTTATCCAGACTCAGGATATCCAGGGAATCTCTGAAAGCCGTCTGACCTTCCCGAAGATTCGTAAACCAAACATCGGGATTATGAAGCTTCATAGCACGGCGGAAAGGTTCCAATTTTACCTGTTCTGTAAATAAGCTATGTTTCGAATCCTCAATTGATGGTATTCCCATGATCGCATCCCTGTGTGCCGAAGATTGTTCAGGCACGAAAGTATCCAGGTTTAAGTTCAGCAAGTCATTTATTACAGTTAGATGACGATACGTCTCTACGGTATTATAACCTGTATCACACCAAATAACAGGAATATTCGGGCTCAGCCGGGTTACCAGGTGCAGGATAGCCACTTCATAGGGCCTGAAGTTAGTAGTTATCACGGGGTTCTCTGCCTGATGCAAGGCCCACTGCACAATTTCGTGGGGTGCTGTATCCCGCAACTTTGTATTCCAATGGTCTAGTTGTTCTTGTTGGTTCATGGTATTAGTTTATATATCCTATAGACTTACTAGGAATTGCAAATGTACTCTAATAATTCAATATTCAAAGGAATTTATTCAGGTACGGGAGTTTGAATTATATCCGCTAAAGAGGTATTCCTGTAAATTTCCAGGGCGCTATCCCTAACCCGGATCATCAAATGGTGCACGGAACAAGAAGCCTCATCCGGACAATCGTCGCAGGTCTCGTAATAATTCAAACTTACACAGGGTACCATAGCAATCGGGCCTTCCAGGATGCGCATAACTGTTGTCATGGGAATTTCAGAAGCAGGGCGAAGCAAGTAATAGCCTCCCCCCTTGCCTTTCTTTGAGCCCAGGATTCCGTTTTTCTTTAAGGTGAGTAATATACTTTCAAGAAATTTTCGTGAAATATTTTCAGCCTCGGCGATCTGCTGTATCTGGCTGGGAATGTCTTCCTCCTGTCGCGCCAGGTAACTCAGCGCTTTTAGTCCATACTTCGTCTTCTTAGAAAGCATGGCACTAAGATATCCATTTTTACTGAGTTTAGTCGGATTATGCCCTTAAGGCCTGGTCGATATCAGCGATAATATCGTCTACAAATTCCAAGCCTACCGAAACCCGGACCAGGCCGTCGGTGATCCCGGATTCAGCCCGATCTTCCGGACTCAATTTACTGTGGGTCGTAGATGCCGGATGTGTCACAATTGTACGGGTATCTCCCAGGTTGGCCGAGAGCGATAACCATTCAATGCTATCAAAGAATTTTCTGCCGGCTGCCAACCCACCTTTCACATCAAAAGCAACAATAGAGCCACCAGCTTTCATTTGCTTTTTAGCTATTTCATGGGCGGGATGTGATCTTAAAAAGGGATATTTTACCCAGTTCACCTGCTCATGAGATTCTAGAAACTCAGCCAGGATACGTGCATTCTCGCAGTGTTTGTCGACGCGCACGGCAAGTGTTTCCAGGCTTTTGGACAATATCCAGGCATTAAATGGGGATAAGGCCGGGCCCGTGATCCGGGCAAAACGATATACGCGGTCAATTAAATCGGCTCTTCCTACAGTAATACCCGCCAATATACGTCCCTGACCATCCATAAGCTTGGTTCCGGAATGAATGACCAGGTCTGCACCAAATTGGATAGGCTGTTGTAAGTAGGGAGTTGCAAAACAATTATCAATTAGCATTAAACAATTATGGGCTTTTGCCAATTCGCCCAAACGTTTCAGGTCTAGGATATCCACAGCTGGATTCGTAGGCGATTCGGCATAAATGATCTTTGTATTGGGTTGTATCAATTCCGGAATAGATTCTAATTCGTCTATCTTAAAATAGGAGTGACTGATATTCCATTTTGGGAAGATCTGTGTGAACAAGGTGTGTGTAGATCCAAATACACTGCGACACGATACTACGTGGTCTCCGCTTTCCAGCAAGGCGGCAAACGTGGAGAACACTGCAGCCATACCTGAAGCAAAAGCAAAACCAGCCTCTGCTCCTTCCATCTGACATACCTTCTCAATCAACTCTGAAGTGTTTGGATTGGAATAACGGGAATAAATATTCCTGTCTTTTTCTTCGGCAAAAGAAGCACGCATGTCTTCAGCATCCTCAAAAACATAGCTCGAAGTAAGGAACATAGGATTGGAATGTTCCAGAAAATCAGTTCTGGGGATTTGAGTTCGAATCGCCTGGGTGCGAAAGTGTTTTTTATCGCTCATGATCCTGTGAATTGGTTTTTGATTTTTGGTGTCTTTCTGGGGGATTTAAATAGCAAATACAACAGATCAGCCAATTGTTCAAATTCGATTAAAAAAGCATCATGCCCGTACTTGGAGTTGATCTCGCCATAAGTAACCTCGCAGCCGGCCTCAGCCAATTCATTAAAGGTTTCTCTGTTTTCCTTTATGGTGAAAAATAGGTCTGAGTTTACCCCGATTATATGGATGTTGATCTTACTTTTCTTGATAGTTTCAAAGCCTTGCGGTCCATCCCTGCCGATGTCTATCGTCTTAAGCAATTGATTGTTCAGCTTATACGCTTCCAGGCCAAAGCGATCCCTTAATTTATTTCCATGATGCAGCAACCAACTTTCTACATTAAAAATGCCCAGGTCTTCATTGACTGTGCGTTCAAAGCGGTCGCGGAAAGCTACAGGAGTCCGGTAGCACAACATGGCATGCAATCGGGCATCGTGTACAGGATCCTTAGAATTGTTCAGGATCTGCTCCTGAACCCGGCAGTTGGCAATTAGCCAGTCTGTCGACTGCCAGTCGGCCGCAATTGGCACCAGATGTTCGATCAGCTCAGGCTGGAGAGCTGCCATTTCCCATGCTATGCCACCCCCAAGCGAACCGCCGATCACCATATATAAGGAATCGATCTCTAATTCTGAGAGTCCGCTTAAAAATATCCTGGCGATATCCTGAGCCACAAATTCTTCATAGGGTAAAATAACCTCGCTGCCATAACCATTCCCTGGAATATTAAAGGCTAATACAGTATAGTGATCCGTATTGATGCACTTTCCTTTGCCGATGAGTTCAGTCCACCATCCATGTTCACCGGCAACATTTGAGTTACCGGTAAGAGCATGGTTCACTAGAATGATCGGTGCTGAATGTATGGGCCGACCAAACACTTCGTATGTCAGCGATATCTGGTAACGTGCCCCGCTTCTAGTAATTATGGGATCTATTTGAACTTGATTCAGCATTCTATTAGAAAATTTGGTCTACGCAGTCACTTGCTGTTCAATGGTTTTGAAAGCCTGGATCAAATCACTTTTGAGGTCTTCCAGTTCTTCCAACCCCAGCGATAGACGGATCAGATCTTTACTTACTCCGGTTTCCAATTGCTCTTCATCACTCAACTGCTGATGTGTTGTACTGGCCGGATGGATAATCAGGGATTTAGTGTCTCCAATATTTGCGAGTAAGGAAAATAGCTGTGTTTCATCGGCAATTTTTTTTGCTGAATCAAATCCTCCTTTCACACCAAAAGTAACAAGGCCACTTTGACCGCCAGGTAAATACTTTTGGCCCAAGTCATAGAAAGGAGAAGTATGAAGTCCAGGATAGTTCACCCAAGTCACCTCTTCCCGGGATGCCAGCCATTTGGCAAGTTCGAGTGCATTTTCGCTCTGTTTCCTGATCCGTACTTCCAATGTTTCCAGACCCTGAAGAATCTGAAAGGCATTAAACGGACTCAGACATGCCCCATGATCGCGTAAACCTTCAACTCGTACCTTGGCAATGAAAGCAGCCGGACCCAAGGCTTCATGATACACCAAACCATGGTAGCCGGGTGAGGGTTCCGTAAACTCCGGAAACTTACCATTGGCCCAATCAAAAGTCCCTGCATCAATAATAGCCCCGCCCAATGCTGTGCCATTGCCATTGATATATTTTGTCAAGGAATGAATTACAATATTTGCGCCGTATTCAATGGGATTTAACAAGGCCGGAGAAGCCACTGTGTTATCTACAATAAAAGGAATGCGGGCTTTCTTAGCCTGGGCCGCAATAGCCTCAAGATCGAGGACATCCAATTTAGGATTACCCAGAGATTCCACAAAAATGGCTCGTGTATTCTGCTGCACTGCCTTACCGAAATTCTCCGGATCAGATGGATCTACAAATGTGGTCGTAATCCCTAAACGGGGTAATGTGACATTCAGCAAATTATAAGTGCCCCCATAAAGACTGTTTGAGGATACTATATGGTCTCCACTGCGGAGTAATACTAGCAAGGCAGTGTTTAAAGCCGCTGTTCCAGAAGAAGTGACTACTGATGCTATACCGCCTTCCAAAGCTGCCAAACGCTGTTCCAGGATATCGTTTGTTGGATTATTGATCCGCGTATAGATATTCCCAAATTCAGCTAAAGAGAATAAGTTCGCCGCATGATCGGAATTATCAAAGACATAGGCCGTACTTTGATAAATTGGAATGGCACGGGTACCTCCGTGCTGTTTTGTGTCATGACCAGCATGTAATGCCTGGGTCGAGAATTTTTGATCGCTCATGATTTTAAATTTTTTATTTAATAATAGTTCAATAAAAAATCCAAACCCACCGGGAAATGCCGGTTTCGAAATCAAAAAGTTATAAAGAAAGAAAAGCTAAATGCTAAACGCTTTTAGCTGATGTTATCTCCCCACAGCGTTGGATTGTCAACCTGCGGTTAGAATGTAGCACCTTCTCGGCACAGAATGCCAAGGGTTGCTAAGGCTTCATAGGGTCTAATCCCTCCACCTTTCTTGATAACTATTCAATACGTGTTTGAACTTTGAATCAACAAATATAGGTAGACATTCTTTTCTACCAAATATTTTAATGCTTCATTATAAATTGAATGCCTGTTTAACAGCATCTACGGAGTCGAGTTTCTCCCATGTAAACAGCTCCACTTCCTTTTCGATCCTGCCGTTATAAGGCGATTCAAATATTTTGGTGACCTTCCTGGGTTCCTTGCCCATATGGCCATAGGCTGCTGTTTCGCGATAAATAGGCTGCCTTAATTTTAAACGGGATTCAATGGCAAAAGGGCGCATATCAAAAAGCTCGGCTACTTTCTTAGCGATCTCCCCGTCACTCAAGTCAACTTTGGCCGTCCCATAGGTATCTACATTTATGGAAGTAGGCTCAACTACTCCAATGGCATAGCTTACCTGGACAAGGATCTCGCTGGCCACTCCGGCCGCTACAAGGTTTTTAGCTGCATGTCGCGCCGCATAGGCAGCAGACCTATCTACCTTACTCGGGTCCTTCCCGCTAAAGGCGCCGCCTCCATGTGCGCCTTTGCCCCCATAGGTATCCACAATGATCTTCCGACCGGTAAGCCCGGTATCACCATGAGGTCCGCCTATGACAAACTTTCCGGTTGGGTTGATATGATATTTGATATTCTCATCAAACAACGCCTGGATTTTCTCCGGAAGCTGGGCGATCACCCTGGGCATTAATATTTGTTTTATATCAAATTGTATCTTTTCCAGCATGGCATCATTGGCAGCAAAATCATCGTGCTGGGTTGAAACAACTATGGTATCTATGCGTTGTGGGACATTCTCTTCCGAGTATTCCAGGGTGACCTGGGCTTTTGCATCCGGCCGCAAATAGGGTATCTGGTCATTTTCTCTACGCAAAGAAGCCAATTCCTGCAGGATACGATGTGATACATCCAAGGCCAGCGGCATATAGTTTTCCGTTTCACTGGTAGCATATCCGAACATCATTCCCTGGTCGCCTGCACCCTGTTCCTCCTTATTACCGCGATCTACGCCCCGATTGATATCCGGAGACTGTTCATGGATCAGGGAGATCACTCCACAGGATTCTCCGCTAAACTGGTATTCTCCTTTTGTATAGCCGATCTCATTGATCACATCTCGGGCGATCTGCTGCAGATCTACATAGGTATTGCTTTTGACCTCGCCGGCCAGTATAACCTGACCTGTAGTAACCATAGTCTCGCAAGCTACTTTACTTTCGGCATCAAAGGCCAGAAAATTATCTAATAAGGCATCACTGATCTGATCTGCGATCTTATCCGGATGTCCTTCACTAACAGATTCGGAAGTAAATAAGTATGACATAAATACTATGTTGCAGGATGAATTTGGAATTGCGATGAAAACAAGATCCGTGAAGATACTGCTTTAGCATTTTTTGCAAGCTGTTTCTACTTGCCAGAGGTTGCAATCAGTCAAATCCTTCCTCAATTATAGAGGTCAAAGATACAAATTCAGGAATGAAATATAAATTTTCTTACACAGGCAGTGACTAGCTTCCCTTTCCCCGTATTTTTTTTCTCGGGTTGGGAAACCTTCGTATATTGTGTCCTGCTTAAAAATTAGCACTAACCGTAAAATTGTCAACCTAATGCACATTGCTGTTGCCGGAAATATTGGGGCAGGAAAGACTACGTTAACCAAACTTCTATCCAAGCACTATAAATGGGAAGCCCATTATGAAGATGTGGTAGATAATCCCTACCTGGATGATTTCTATACCCAAATGGAACGCTGGAGTTTTAACCTGCAGATCTATTTCCTGAACAGCAGATACCGCCAGATCCTGGATATCCGGGAAAGTGGAAAAAATGTGATCCAGGACAGAACGATCTATGAGGATGCGCACATCTTTGCACCTAATCTGCATGCCATGGGCTTGATGACAAACCGGGATTTTCAGAATTATTCCAGCTTGTTTGAACTTATGGAAAGCCTGGTCATGCCACCGGATCTGATGATCTACCTTCGCAGTAGCATCCCTAACCTGGTGAACCAGATACACACAAGGGGCAGGGACTATGAAAATTCTATTTCTATTGATTATTTAAGTCGACTTAACGAGCGCTACGAGGCCTGGATCGATAGTTATGAAAAAGGAAAGTTGCTTATTATCAATGTTGACAACCTCAACTTTGTAGATGATCCGGAACATTTAGGGGAAGTAATTACAAAGATAGACGGGGAGATCCACGGATTATTTTAGACCTTATCTCTTATTTCATAAAAAAAGCCCCAAACAAAGTTTGAGGCTTTCGAATTTTATGATCGGAATTCTTAGTTTTCCTCGACCTCTTTCTTGATTTTCTTGACGATCTTGGCCTTGATATCTGTACCTTCAGCTTTGTTCATCTCTTCGATCTGCTTTAAAACCTCTTCCTGCGTACCTTCGATCACTTTTTTGGTGACTTCCTCTTTCCCATCCTTCATCATTGTCGTAGTAACCGTGGCTTTTACAGTACCATCTTCGATAACTTCCATATTCACCTGAACCTCTTTCTTAGCTTGGTGTCCTTCATGCAATTCAGCCATCTCCTCTGCTCCTGCCTGAATCTTTTCGATCTCGGCCTTAACCTCTTCTTCCGTGCCTTTGATCACTTTCTCTGAGGTGTTTTCCATCCCGTCTTCCATAGTAGTTGTGGTTATGGTAGCCGTAGCCATCCCATCATCTCCTTTTTCCATCTGTACCCGGACTTCCTTCTTGGCTTCTTCTACCATTTTATCGGCTGCATAATTACTTGTAGCTTCCGAAGACATCGCAATACTCGGTGCGATAACAAGGGCTACAACAGACATCAACTTTAATAAAATATTGAGGGAAGGCCCTGAAGTATCTTTAAATGGATCTCCTACCGTATCACCTACAACAGCAGCTTTATGAGCATCTGTTCCTTTACGGCCATCGGCTTCGATCATTTTCTTCGCATTATCCCATGCACCTCCTGCGTTAGATTGGAAGATGGCCATTAAAACCCCTGCAGTAGTTACTCCCGCCAACAGGCCTCCTAACATTTCTGCACCTCCTATAAATCCGACTGCAACAGGAACGGCTAATGCCAATAATCCTGGCAGAACCATTTCTTTAATGGACGCTTTAGTGGAGATCTCCACACATTTATCATATTCTGCATATCCATCGGCATCGTCAAATATTTTTCTGTCTTCAACAGAAGCTTTAGACATATCGGAATCGTACTTGCGCATGACTTCCAAAGCCGCATGGAGTTGCGGAATATCTTTAAATTGACGCCTAACTTCTTCGATCATCGCCATGGCCGCTCTTCCAACAGCATTCATAGCCAAAGCCGAAAACACAAATGGCAACATACCTCCTACTAATAAACCAGCCATGATATCCGGCCTTGAAACATCTATAGAGGTTACATTCGCTACCTTCATAAATGCCGAAAACAAGGCAAGGGCCGTCAAAGCTGCTGAAGCTATCGCAAATCCTTTTCCAATAGCTGCAGTAGTATTCCCAACGGCATCTAACTTATCCGTACGCTCCCTTACTTCACCAGGTAGTTCAGCCATTTCAGCAATTCCTCCAGCATTATCAGAAATAGGTCCGTAAGCATCTACAGCTAACTGGATCCCTGTATTGGCAAGCATTCCAACCGCAGCAATGGCGATACCATATAAACCGGCGAAATGGTGTGAAACCAATATAGCTATGGCTATCAGAATAATAGGTACAGCCGTAGACATCATCCCAACGCCTAAGCCGGAAATTATATTAGTGGCTGCTCCGGTTTCTGATTGCCTTACAATGGAATTAACAGGTTTTGTTCCAGTACCAGTATAATATTCTGTTATTTTTCCAACTCCCAATCCGGCTAACAACCCGGCGATGGTTGCCCAAAAGACGCCCATTGCTCCAAAAGGTAGACCCTCTATGCTATCAGGGATCATTGCGTTAATAATGAAATAGGATGCCACAACCATTAAGGCAGCAGATCCAAATTCACCAATATTCAATGCCCTATGAGGCGAACCTCCATCTTTTACTTTTACAAAAAACGTCCCGATGATAGACATCACAATTCCGATAGCTGCCAATACCAAAGGTAAATACACAGCTCCCAGTCCTTCAAAGTCCGGAGTAAATATATAGGCTCCCAATACCATGGTTCCTATAATAGATCCTACATAGGATTCAAATAAATCTGCTCCCATACCGGCTACATCCCCTACATTATCCCCAACGTTATCTGCAATAGTTGCCGGATTCAAGGGGTGGTCTTCCGGGATCCCGGCTTCTACTTTCCCAACGAGGTCGGCGCCAACATCGGCAGCCTTCGTATAAATACCTCCACCTACACGTGCAAAAAGCGCAATTGAAGAAGCGCCTAATGAAAATCCGGAAAGTACATTCAATACCATAGACAGGTTATCGGCACCTGGCCAGATTCCCTGGTAGATCATAAATAAGCCGCTTAGTCCTAATACTCCTAATCCTACAACTCCTAATCCCATGACGGAACCCCCGGCAAATGCAACTTCAAGGGCTTTCCCTAAAGAAGTTCGTGCAGCCTGTGTTGTTCTAACATTGGCTTTCGTAGCAACGCGCATACCTATAAAGCCAGCTAAACCGGAACATAAAGCCCCCACGATAAACGAAATGGCTACCATTCCATTGGATCCTTCCTCACTATTCCCCTTGAAATAAAGGAGTACAGCCACTGCTGCAACAAATACTACTAGTATTTTGTATTCTGCCTTTAAGAAAGACATGGCCCCATCGGCAATATGTTTTGCGATTTTTGCCATCTTTTCATTACCTACTTCTTGTTTAGAGACCCAAATATTTTTAAACAAAACAAATAGCAAGGCCAAAACACCAAATAGCGGTAGAAACTGTACGATATAATCCATATTGATTAGTTATTTAAAGTATTTAAACGGCTGCAAAAGTAGTAAAACACATCCGAATTTAAAAGTTGTGTACAAGGCGATTTTCTTGTGAAAAGCGGAGTCTAAAAATGGAAGCCGAAAGTTCCGGTTACCCTGAATTTAGTTGCATCCGGATTGTCCAGGTAATTCCCTCTCCAGTTCAGATCGAGCCTAAAAATCTTAAAAATATTCCCTACGCCTACTGAATATTCCCAATAGATCTTATCTGTAGGGGCTATCAACGGAATATTGGCTGGGGCGCTTAAAGCGATATTCTCATCGGAGAGATTGCCCCATGCCCCCCGTAGCCCGACGATCTCGCGAAGGTTGAGTTTTCGCAGCAGCGGTAAGCGAGAAAAGATGCGACCGTTAAAATTATGTTCTAAATGCAAGGCGGCATATTCATCGGTCACAAATTCATAGAAATTCAGGTTCGGGAAGGTCGTATAGATCGTGAATAAGGTCTGGTTTCCGGGAATGACGTTCAACAATCCCAAAGGTACTTCCCCAAAGATCTTACCCAGTTCTACCGTTGTCCACAAGCGGCCAAAGCCGCCTAATTGCCAGGGCTGAGTATAGGAGAATTGGAGTTTCTGGTAATTAAAATCACTGTCCAAAAATTCATCCAGGCCTACAGTGTAATTTAAAAGCAAGGTACTATAAGTGTCATTGATGATGCGCGGCTCTACCCCATAGCCGATAGTGCGCTTGCCCGGGGTATAGATAAGGCTGGTCTGCAATTCAAATTGCTGTACTTCCGAAGAGATCCCAGAAGGCGAGTCCGGATCAATATAGTCCAGATTAAATGCCTCCGGCAGGGCTGAACGCAAGGTTTTATAGGTGCCTCCAAAGCGCAGCTTAAAATTTGTAAACGGTTCTACGTCAAATCCCAGCGTGCTCAGGTTGATGTTTGACAAGCGGTCATTAGCACCCACGGTAAGGACAGATCCTGAAGCCACACTCCTGCCTAATACATCTGTTGTGGAATTAAGGCTGAGGCCCAGTTGTTCAACATCCCTCCTATTCCCCCCGAAAAGGGTAAGCCTGATTTTACGGTCCAGTAAAAATTTTGCTGAAAAACCGTGTTTGACCTTCTTGTCATTAAAGCCATAAGCCATATAGCCCTGAAGTCGCCATAGGTCATTCTGGCCAAAATAAGTTCTGGCGCCACCGCGAATACGAACACCTTCGGCTTCGTTATAACCAAAGACGCTATAAATATCCCCGATATCCAGGTTCCATTTATCGATCTCGACATAACCTGATCCCAGGATGCTGACCAAATTGTAATAGGTGCGGAATTTAGGTACGGTCACCAAAGTATCTATTAAAGCGTAGATTCCTTGCTCATCTTCATTCAGTTGCTCTAAACGGTTGGTTTCCCAGAACGTATCTTCCCGGTTAAAAACAGCCGGACTATAGGGGTCTGTTTTGGTTTTGTAGAATTCTTCAGAGCGGGGAATTTCAAAATCGTGATTGTCAAAGACAGTGGTGCGTTTCCCATAGACGCCTTTTGATTCCTCTTTCTTTGTCAGACTGAAATCCGTCAGCATATAATCGCGCTTCAGCAAAAAAACCGAATCATTGACAACATCAAATTCCTGTTCAATATAGATGTCTTTTACCCAGTTGAGATTCGCGCTTTTTGTAACTTCCAGGTTGATCTTCTTGACTGCATAGGTACTGTCATTCACCCAGAAATCGCCCTTAAAAGTCAGTTCGCTTTTTCGGCGCGGGTAGTAGATTATATGATAGCAGTATTTATTGTCAATATAAGCACTATCAGACAAGACATAGTTATATACGTCTACTCCGGTGGTTGAAAGCGGACTAGTAAAACTCTTGTCAAAAAATTTCAGGTAGTTGTCATAGACGTCATAATCTGCATAGAGGTCTTCTACAAAGCCGATGATGGCCTGGTTCTGACTAAAGCCGGTATTTTTATTCCCCAGTACATCTTCTTTCACTAAGCCCAACTCATTACTGCCATAGACTTTTGAAGATGTCTCATTCAGAAAAATCGGCAGGTAGGTTTTACCCGTGATCCGGGACGTATCCAGATCCTTAAAGACAAACTCCATCCCCTTGAACATCTTGCTTTCCATCATGGCGCTGTCTATGGAATTCAGGTCAAATTGGATCTTTTCGTATTTGTCATATTGGTATTGCTTATATGTTTTCAGGCCGTTAAACTTTTTTCGCGCCCATATTTTTTTCAGGATATCGATGGCAGGGTTGTTCTTTTTGGATTGTTTCCCCACATAGACGATAACCTCATCCAGTTGCTCGCCCAGGGTGAGCATGACTTCCATATCATAGGAAACTTTCTTGCTGAGTTCTATTTCCGCTGTTTGGTAACCTATAAAAGAGACCATCAATACGGCATGGGTCTGTTGGGATTCAAGGTAGAAACGGCCATCTTCATTAGTGATGGTCCCCTCGATCGTATTTTTAAAAAAGACATTGGCAAAGGCCACCGGATCCTGGTTGTCGTCCAGGACAATGCCGCTCACCTTGGTCTGGGACCAGGCAAAAAAGGAAAGCAGAAAGCAGAGGAGGAAAAGGATTTTTCTCATTTCCGGAGCGTAAAGTGCCGTAGCAGTCTCT
>Ga0224508_10002355_pt1 | contig 16086 bp, 17 predicted proteins | sample SF_Jan12_sed_USG_4_FD_170157 | JGI IMG/M metagenome (GOLD analysis project Ga0224508, IMG submission 170157) | Sediment microbial communities from San Francisco Bay, California, United States - SF_Jan12_sed_USGS_21 | ecosystem: Environmental > Aquatic > Marine > Sediment | place: USA... | reverse complement strand
ACGCTACGACCTACAGCAGATGTACTGGGGGTAGGGTCTTGCCGTTAGAACGAGTCGACCGCCTCTTTCTCATCGTCGTAGATTTCGAAAACCTGGATGAGCTGCGTGATCTGCAAGATATCGCTGACCTTTGGCGGGATCTTCTCCAGCTTGAGCTTGCCGCCGCGGTTGGTCACCGTTGTGTAGGCCGACACCAGCTCACCGATTCCCGAGGAATCAATGGTCGTCACGTGCTCCAGGTTGACCAGGATGTCGCTTGCTCCAGCCGTCAGCGCTTCCGCCACGGCATTGCGCAACGCCACATCGCCAACACCGATTGTTATCTTCCCGCGGGGCTCCAGAATGGTGACCCCCTTTTCGTGCCGCGCGTCTATTTTCATTCGACTTCTTCCTCCTTTGTGGGTTCGCTCGAGCAGGACACCAGGCGCTTTCGCAGCGTCACGACCGTCCCGCCCTCATCCAGAAAAGTGTAATCGATGTCATCCATGAACTCTCTCATGAACAAGATCCCGCGACCATCGGGTCGCAAGAGATTCTCGGTCTCCCGTGGATCGCGGATCCCGGCCGGGTTGAAACCTCGCCCCTCGTCGGTGACCCTGATCTCGATCTCGACCCCATCGAGCCGCACCTCGACCTCCACCCGTTTGTCGGGGTTTTCCCGATTCCCGTGCTTAATCGCATTGGCCACGGCTTCGCGCACTGCCAGGGCGATGTCCTCCGACTCGTCATCATCTAGTCGAAGACGAGTCAACGACTCGGCGATAACGATCTGAACCAGTTCGATGTCCTCGAACCTGCTGCCCACCGCGAGGTGAACCTGTGAGTCTTCACCGGCTAATTGCACGAGGCGGCGAGTCTACCAGGGCGTGGGCAAGGTGGGCTGCTAGGGAGCCGCCTCGGCAAACCGTAGGGCCACGGGGATGACGAAAACGAGTTGCACTGCGTCAAACACCGCATGCGCGACGACAGCCGCCCAGATGCTCTGTCGCCATCTGACCAGGAAGGCAAAGATGAGCGAAAGCGCTGTGACACCGAGGAGCATGATCGGCTGCTCGTAGCTGGCATGGGCCAGGACGAAAAGCGCGGTCGAGAAACCGACGCCAATCCGCGGTTGTAGAAAACCGCGAAAAAAGAACTCCTCGAAGAAACCCGCTGAGGCACTGAGCGCAAGGCGCAAGACGACCGGCAACGCGGCGATCCAGGGAATGATCGCCGGGGCCTCCTGCGGTAAGGCGTCCGCGCCCCCAAGAAGCCAGATGGCCACTCCGACACCGATGAGAAGGATCAACACGAGGAGCCAGGTCACCAAACCGGCCACCACACCCAGACCGAGCTCGGCAAACGGCTGCTGGGTTCGCAAACCGAACTGCTCCGACCAGGAAGTCCTCGCACCTGATCCACCCACAAAACCGCATGCGTACCACGCCGCCATTGCCATGATCAGAAGTACATGGACGAGAAAGAGCTGGGGGGTCCGGAGCCGGTCGACATCAATCGTCTGACCCGACCCCAGCGAGCCTAGGGGTGAGAAAACAGCGATCCAGAAGACCAGAAAGAGAACCCCCGTGGCCGCCAGGCGCCTCACCCGGGGCAGCAATAGCGAAGTCGAACCGCCCTCCGGCCCGGCCGACTCGAAGAGCTTCGGCAACAACCGGCGTCTGAGCATCAGGCGGTCGGCAGCAACCGCTGCCGTAAGCGCCAGCAACATCGGCCCGACAAAACGGACCAGCCCCCCCGGATCGATCAGCCTCTCCTCTTGGACCGCATGCCGCGGAGAATACTGAGCGCTGCTGTCAGCCGCCGGATACAGATATTGCGGTCACGCAGAGCGGTCGTGTCCGCGAGGTCGGGCTGCTGTCCACGCACGTCGCGCAGTAGGCGATTCATCTCGAGCGCCAGCTGGTCCATTTGCGAGCCTTGCATACGCCGGAACGTGCGATCGGAAACGATCACAAAGCCCTTCGAGATGTCACGAGCCATCGCCCATGCGCTTCCCCCTGCGAACACGCTCACCGAGCAATAATACTCCAGCGACGACCCCCACCTGTAGCCCAAGTCACACCGTTCAGGCGTGTTATGCTGCCGCTCCGGTCTGGCACGAGCCACCGGCCATCCGATCATCTAGGAGGTCCCTCTTGAGCCGCTTTCCTGGCGTCGATTTCGTTGAATTCGACTCTCTATTGACCGAAGAAGAACGTCTCGTTCGCGACACGGTCCGCGCCTTCGTGGACGAGCAGGTCAAACCCGTTATCGAGGAGTGTCACCGCGAGGCGCGCTTCCCCATCGAACTCGTACCGCAGATGGCTGCGCTCAACCTTTTCGGCGCCAGCTTCAGCGACTATGGCCTGCCCGGGCTCGGCGGCACCGCCTATGGGCTCATCATGCAGGAGCTCGAGCGTGGCGACTCGGCGGTGCGGAGCTTTGTCTCCGTCCAGAGCGCTCTCGTCATGTATCCCATCTACACCTTTGGTTCGCAGGAACAGCGCGACCGGTGGATCCCACCGATGGCCACGGGAGAAGCCATCGGGTGTTTCGGTCTGACCGAGCCCAACTTCGGTTCCAACCCAAGCGGCATGCTGACGACGGCCAGACTCCAAGGCGACGAGTGGGTTCTCAACGGATCCAAACAATGGATCACCAACGGCACCCTGGCCGACGTGGCGGTGGTGTGGGCCAAAACGGACGATGGCGTTCGCGGGTTTCTGGTCGAGAAGGGTACGCCGGGATTCACTTCCCGAGATCAGCACGGTAAGTTCTCGCTTCGGGCTTCCACTACTTCCGAGCTGTCCTTCCAGGATTGCCGCATCCCGGCGGCCAACTTGCTCCCCAAGACCGAGGGCGTCAAGAACGCTCTCATGTGCCTCAACCAGGCGCGTTACGGGATTGCGTGGGGTGGTCTCGGCGCAGCCATCGACTGCTACTCGACGGCACTCGAGTACGCCAAAGAGCGCGTCCAGTTCGGCGGTCAACCGATCGCGTCCCACCAGCTGGTACAGGACAAGCTTGTGTGGATGTTGAGCGAGATCACCAAGGGGCAGCTCCTGGCACACCGGCTGGCCCAGCTCAGGGACGCGGGCCGCCTCAAGCACCAGCACATCTCGATGGGCAAGAGAAACAACGTTTGGGTGGCCCGCGAATGTGCCAAGCGGGCGCGAGACATCCTCGGCGCCAACGGAATCGTTGACGACTACCCGGTCATCCGCCATATGCTCAACATCGAGTCGGTATTCACCTACGAAGGCACGCACGATATTCATAGCCTGATCATCGGCGAGTCGATCACCGGTATCCCAGCCTTCAATCCGCCGGTGGCGGCGGCGACGGAGCCGGCGGCCCCGTCGGCCGAGAGACCGCAAAAGGAAGCGGCTGCGGCCCGGGAGTGACGCCGATGACCATCGACTCAGCGCTGGAGCTCGGCTTTGTCCGAGTCACCGAGCTGGCCGCGGTCGCGGCGGCTCACACCATGGGCCTGGGGGACCGCAAGGGCTCGGACCGGGTCGCCGTGGAAGCGATGCGGGAAGAATTGGGAAAGATGCCGATGGCCGGGCGTGTGGTCATCGGCGAAGGCGAGCGCGACAAGGCTCCGATGCTCTACGTCGGCGAAGAGGTAGGCGGGCTCAAAGAGGGTGAGGGGCCCATGATCGACATCGCGGTCGACCCCCTGGAAGGAACCAATCTGTGCGCCACCGGCGAACCCGGTGCCATCGCGGTACTGGCCGCGTCCGAAACCGGCGGCCTGCTCCATGCCCCCGACATCTACATGGACAAGATCGTCGTAGGACCGACCGCGCGTAAGGCGCCCATACATCTAGACGCCCCGGTCAGTGAAAACCTCCGTCATCTCGCCGACGCGTTTGGTCGGGAGATCAACGAGCTCACGATCGTCGTTCTCGAGCGAGAACGGCACGAACGGCTCATTGCCGACATCCGGCAGGCCGGCGCGCGCATCCGCCTCATCGGAGACGGCGACCTCTCCGCCGGCATCGCGGCGGCGGTTCGTGGCACGGAGATCCACGCCGTCATGGGAATCGGCGGCGCGCCCGAAGGAGTCATCACGGCGGCGGCGATGCGCTGCTTGGGCGGCGAGATCTTCGCGCGGCTCAAGCCGATCGGCGACGATCAGAAACAGCGGGTCGCCGACCTGGGGCTTTCCGAGAACATCGACGCCTTGCTCACCCGCGAGGACCTCGCCCCCGGCAATAACCTCCTGTTCTGTTCGACCGGGGTCACCGGTGGCCAACTGCAGAGGGGGGTTCGTTTCTTTGGCGGCGGCTACCGCACCTCGACTCTTTTCATGGTGCTGCACCGAAAGATCATCCGCTTTATCGACACCATCCACCGGCAGGATCTGGAGTCCTCGGTGATCTTTCAGTGATTCAGCCGACCCCCGGATTCCCTGCGGAACGTCCCTCATGAGTATCACCGGAAATCTGCGCACCATGGAGCTCTCCGAGCTTTTGCAGTGGCTCGCCAATGGCGCCAAGACCGGCACGCTCGTGGTCGCCAACTCGGAAGTCCAGAAACGGATCTTCTTCGAAAAAGGCAACGTCATCGCGACGGCGTCGAGCGACCCGAAAGAATACCTGGGTCATTTCCTGGTCGGCCGCGGCTACATCGACGAAGCCGCGCTGGCGGAGGCGATGTCGCTGCAGGACGTCAACAAAATGCTCCTCGGCAAGATCCTCGTCACCATCAACGCAATCTCCGAGAGCGCCCTCGACGACATGCTGCGCCTGAAGAGTGAGGAGACCGTCTACGAGATTTTCACCTGGGAAGAGGGAGACTTCCACTTCCTGGACGGCGAACTACCCCAATTCGCGATGGTGCCCCTGACCATCAACCTGAGCAAGCTGATCCTTGAAGGCGTTCATCGCATCGACAAGTGGCGCATGTTGCGCAGCGCCATCCCTTCGAACCGGGTGGTACCGGTGGCGGTGGGACCGCTAGAGCCCGACCCCGACGACCCGATGTCGGAAAGGATTCTGAGCCTTATCGATGACGACCGGAGCCTCGAAGACATCGCCCTTCACTCGCATTCCGGCGACTACCACGTCTGGCGCGTGGCCTACGAACAAGCCCGGAAGGGTGGGGTCAAGCTCATCCGGCCGCGGTCGGAACGACGCTCGGTAACCGAAGCTGCCGGCGAGCGACCAGTAGATACCGACTCGCTCTTGAGCATAGGGGAAGACCTTTTGGATGACCGCGACTACACCGCGGCTATGCGTCACTTTCGCGCGGCCTTGAGCTTGGCGCCCAACAACCAGAAAACCCGTCACAAGGTCGAGAGCGCCGAGAAGAAGATCCATCAGATGCTCGAAGCCGAGGGTGTCGTGGGAAAGGCCGTCCCCAACCTGGCGCAGAACCTAGAGGAGCTTCCGCGGCGCGACATCTCGCCCGAAGAAGGATTCGTTCTCAGCAGGGTCAACGGCACCTACGACCTCCAGACCATCGTCAAGATCAGCCCCATGAGCTCCCTCGACGCTTTGCTGGTGTTTCGCCGCCTCGTGCGGGTGGGCTACATTACTCTTACGCAGTAGGTACAAAAGCAATGACAGATTTTCTGCTCTGGCTCTCCGACTGGCCGGCCATGGAGATCCTCTTCGGCCTCGCCATCGTACTCGTGCTGATCGACTACTTCTTCCCGGTCGACCTCCCCGCCTACTTTGGTTATCTGTGCTTTGCCGGCGGCGTCTTCTTCGCACTGCCGCTCACCGCCGTACCGAGTCTCCTGGTCGCGCTCGCTGTGTTTGCGGTACTCCTGCTGTTCCACAAGGTGTGGTTCAGCAAGTACCTGACGAACGCGTTCGATAAGGGGTAGCCGACTGGCCGGCAGTGGCCGAGCGCCGGGGCGGCTGGTACTCCAACAGGGTTTCGGGTCAGAGCCTCGGCCGCGACACATGCCGGTTCTCCCTCTCGGCAAACCGGAGCGGCCACGCAGCCGCTTCCGCCGCGTAGTCGACGCCGATGCGTGGACCGACGGCAGTGCCGCGACGGTCCACGGGTTCACCGCGCGTAATCACCAACTCGCCGCGGGATAAACCCACGCCGTCGTAGCCGCGGTCGATCACGAGCGCCTGGCACAACCGCCCCGGTCCGCCCGCAACGGCGCCCGGGCGCATTTTGCAACCCAGCCCGCGGTTGCTAGCCATCCTTTCGACCCCCTCGACCGGCTCCCCCGCGCGCACCAGAACGGCGTGCGCCACACCCTCCTCAGCAGCCACCACGTTGAACATGTGGTGGATGCCGTAGATGAAGTAGACATAGGCGCAGCCGCCGGCGCGGAAGAGGGTCTTGGTCCTGGGTGTTCGCTGACCGCGCCAAGCGTGGCTCGCCCGGTCGCCTTCACCCAGATAGGCCTCGGTCTCGACGATGCGGAGCGTCAGGCGGGAACCATCTTGGCGGCGCACGAGGTACCGGCCGAGAAGCTCCCGCGCCACGGTCTCGCCGTCGCGGCGATAGAACGAGCCGGGGAGAACGCGGAAGCGGCTCATGCGCCGCGGCCCAAGGGAAGACGGGCGGGCCGGGGGCCGCGGGGAGGCCGGGCCGGAGGGCTCCCGCGGAGCGCAGCCTTCGCGAGCACCGTGGGAAACCGGCCCGTAGCCGGGGCCCCGCGGCCGAGAACGTCGCGCGCAGGATGACCACGCTCTGTATCGGTCCGGAACCGGAGCAGGCCTATAATCGCCTTTATGCGGAGGGATCGGTGATGGCGATGGAGCCGGCTATGGCCAAGGCAGTCGAGCTGCCGCCACTCTTTTCCCTCCTCCCCAAAGAGCTCTCGGGCCACTTGGAGTCCGGCGCCCCCTGGGCTCTGGTGACGACGACTCTCAACGAAATCCTGGCGGAACTGCCACACGAGGACATCCGAACCCGCCTCGGACCGGACATCCACCTGATGGGCAACCGCATCTCGATCGGCAAGGGCGCGCGGATTCACCCCGGCGTGGTGATCGAGGGGCCGATTCGTATTGGCAACGACGTTCAGATCCGCCCGGGCGCGTATCTTCGTGGTGGCGTCTGGATCGGCGACGGGTGCATCATCGGAGCCTCGACCGAGGTCAAGCACTCGATTCTTCTCGACGGTGCGGCGGCTCCTCATTTGAACTACGTCGGGGATTCGATTCTGGGAGAACGGGTCAATCTCGGCGCTGGCACCATTCTCTCGAACTTCCGTCACGATGGCCGCGAGATCCACATTCCGGCTTTCCCTCCCGATCCAAACGGGATGCCCGGCGACCCGATCGGCACCGAGTCGAGAAAACTCGGCGCGATCCTCGGCGATGAGGTAAAGACCGGTTGCAACTGTGTCCTCCACCCGGGCACGATCGTCGGCCGCCGCAGTCAACTCTACCCGGGGCTTCAGCTCCGCGCCGGGGTCTACCCCGCCGAAAGAATCCTGAAGCTCCGTCAGGAAATCGAGACCGTCGAGCGCCGGTGATCGGAGTTCGGGGACAGTCCCCGAGATTCGGCGGGCCAGCTCCGCGGTACGACCTCCGAGCCGTCGCGAGCGCGAGGCGATCCAAGCACGGAGCGACCGCACGGCGCCTAGGATTACCTGCGCTCTGAATCGGTCGCCTCGTGAGTGCGAGATCGGCTGCCACAAGTGCGGTCGCTACTTGTCGCCGCCCTCGCCACCTTTCCCCGGGAGCCGCCCCGCCTCGACCAAGGCCCGGCGGAGCAGGAACTCGACCTGGGCGTTCAAGCTTCTCAGCTCGCCATCCGCCCAGCGGCGTAGAGCGTCGTGGATCTTGGGATCCAACCGCACCAGAAAGGCCTTGCGTTTCGCCACGGACTCCTACCCGTCCCCCTCGTCGTTCGAACTCAGCCGCCGTAGAGCGTGCCCGCGTTGACCACCGGCTGCGGCCGAGTGTCGCTGCAGAGCACCACCAGAAGGTTCGACACCATGGCCGCCTTGCGTTCCTCGTCGAGCTCGAGCACCTTCTGCTGCGAGAGAAGCTCGATCGCATTGTCGACCATGCCCACCGCGCCTTCGACGATCTTCTTGCGCGCGGCGATGACCGCCGCCGCCTGTTGCCTCTGGAGCATCGCTCCGGCGATCTCGGGCGAGTACGCCAGGTGGCTCATGCGGGCTTCGACTACCTTGACGCCTGCCTTTTCGAGTCGGTTGTGGATCTCGACTCGGAGCCGCTCCGAGATCTCCATCCCATGGCTCACCAGAGAAACCTCGCCCTCGTCGAACACATCGTAAGGGTAGGCGGTCGCCAGGCTCCGGAGCGCCGCCTCGCTCTGCACGTGGACATAGTTCTCGAAGTCGTCGACCTCGAAGACCGCTTCGGCGGTATCCGTCACCTTCCAGACAACCACCGCGGCGATCTCGATCGGGTTGCCGCGCTGGTCATTAACCTTGAGTTTGCCGGTCTCGAAGTTCCGCACCCGGAGAGATACTCGCCGCTTGGTGTAGAACGGATTGGCCCAGCGCAGCCCGGGGTGGCGCACAGTTCCCGTGTAACGGCCGAAGAGCTGCAGGACCTTGCCTTCGTTGGGGTTGACCGTGAAGAGCCCGGCCATCAGGAAGCAGAGGAAGGCGAAGACAAGAAGATGGCCGACCAGGCTCACCAGCGAGCCGTCGTGGCGGTTCAGATCCTGGATCGTGCCAACAAAGCTCCAAATCGTCAGACCCAGGAAGACGAGAAGGATGACCAGGACCAGAATGCCGTTGGGGGCTTTTCGCTGTTTCTCGGTTATTGCCATTCGGAACCTCCTCTGTTGATATCTCAACTATATCATGTTGATATCATTCCGTCAAACACCCCTCGTCCTGGGGCTAGTGGCCGTTGACGAGACGGCACCCAGGCTGGTAGGTTTGTACCTTGGTAACACTCCAATCTGAGGCTGAGGCCCCCAGGCGTTGAGTCATCGACACCCGAGGAGGAGTGGAAGGAGGCACCTATGAACTCGAAGAGGTCTGCACTATTGGCAATGCTAATGGCCCCCGCTGTTTTCGGCGGTGAGTTTGAACCTGTCAGCGTCGCTCACTCGGGTACATTCGACCTGGATGTTCCTCCCGAGAAAGCATTTCATTTGTTCACAGCCCCAGGCGAGACTCTGTGGGTGCCCCATTGGCACCCCGTGATACTGAGTGGCGATGGCACGGAAGCAGGTACTGTTTTTGTCACCCGTCACGGCGACGAAACCACCATTTGGGTCGTCGTTGATTTTGACTCGAATCAGCATCGGGCGCGATACGCGCGCCTCACACCCGCCTCGCGCGCCGGCACCGTAGAGGTACGGGTTCAACCGAATGATCGGGGTGGCTCTACCGTAGCGGTCCGCTATGAGCTCACCGCGCTAACGGAATCAGGGAATGAGAACCTTGCTGGCTTTGACGCCGGAGCATACTCAAAGATGTTGAAGGAGTGGGAAGCGCTCATTCGTGCCGCCGACATCGACTATCAAGCGCATTTTGCCCAGTAGTCACGCAAGCCGGCCGCCCGCTTCAACCCGGAGCTCTCAAAGCGGGAAAGTGAGGCTGCGGGGAGGTTCTCTCCCGAGCCTTCTAGAGCGGGGGCGATCCGAGCACGGGGCGAAAGCACCGCGCGCAGGATCACCGCGCTCTGAATCGATCCGGGCGCGAGGCCCGACGGCCGAGAAAGGGCTCCCTTCTACCCGTTGTCAATGAGCGACATGACGATGCGGTCTTGGGCGCGGCGGGCATCCATCACGCTCGGAACATCGTTGCAGAGGATCGAGAAGGCGTAGGTCTTTCCCGACAGACCCCGCGCGTAGCCCGACAGCGTCGAGACCGATCGCAGCGAACCGGTCTTGGCAAAGACCCTGCCGCGGTAGGGCTCCCAGGCCAGCCTCTTTCTCCAACGGCCGTGACTCTCGAGACCGCTGTACGGCAGGGTCTCGGCGAATTCACGTCCCAGCGGGTGCCGGTACATGTATTCGAGGAGTTGGGTGAGCTGGCGCGGCGTGAACCGGTTGTTGCGGCTCATCCCGGAACCGTCGGCCAGGTCGTAAGTGCCGCGCCCAATCCCGATCCGATCGAGAAACTCACCGAGAAACTCCCGTCCCGCTTGCCACGTCCCGGCCGCGCACAGCTGACGGCCCAGTGTTTTGAGCAGGCTTTCGGCGTAGAAGTTCTGGCTTCTTGTGTTGATGACCTCGAGTGTCGTCAGGAGATCCGAGCGATGAACACCGTAGTTCCACCACCCCCCCGGCGGCAGCTCCGACACCGGGACCCCACGGCCCGAAACCCCGACACCGCCCTCTTTCAGCCCGGCAATCATCGCGGCGCCGAAGTACTCGACCGGGTCCTCGACCGTCACCCAGACGTCGATCGGCTCGACGTGGCGGTAGAGCCGGCCGGAGACGACGATCTCGTTGCTGCCGGCCCTTCTTTTCGCCGCCAACCAGTGTCTTCTCCGCGAAGACGTCGTCGACGCCTGGTTGCGCACGGTGAAGATATCCAGGTCGGGGAGGAGCTCGACCTTTGCCGGCCGGCCCGGGACGCGCCCCGGCCGCACCCGGACCAGCACCGAGTTATCGCTGAAAGAGAGCGCGTCGACTGGCGCTTCATACCACTTGCTCAGCTGGTCGCGCGGCCAGTCGGGGTGGATTCGCAAGTCCTCGAACGCCCCGTGGTCGAGAAAGACATCACCGTCGATGCGCCGCACCCCGAGCTCGCGCAGTCTTTCCGCCCAACCGCGAAAAACCGCCAGCGGATCGCCGTAGTGATGCCGCCCCGAGAAGTTCGGGTCGCCGCCGCCGACAACCGCCATGTCTCCCACCAGAGTGTCGCCTTGGAGCCGTCCCCGCAGGAAGAGTCGGGTCTCGAAGAAAAAGCCGGGGCCCAGGTGCTCGAGCGCCGCCGCGGTGGTCAGGAGCTTGGTGTTCGAAGCGATGATCAAACGCCGGTCGGGGTCTAGGGCAAAGGCCTCTTCGCCGGTCGAGAGATCCACCACATGGACCGCCAGCTCGGGCGCTGACCTACGCGCCCGGCGAGTCGAATCGGTGAGGGCGTCGGTGAGCGGTGCCGGGGCTGCGGCGAGCGAGCCGGTCAGTGACGTGAGCGCCCCGACCAACCCAAAACCGGCGACCAGCCAGCCCTTTCCGCGGTTCGCTCTTCGCGATCTCGGCGCTCTCAGCAAGGCGTTTGGTGTTCCGGCGCGACCCGTGTTCCGGGAAACAACCGAGGATCAGCGTCCGCTCTTGTTCAGATAGCGGTAGAACTCGCCTTCGGTCGACAGCAGCACCGACGTCGACTCGTCGGTTGTAGAGGAGAGCGTCTCCATCGACTTCAGGAACTCATAGAAACGGCGTGAGTCTGCCGACTGATTGTAGGCCTTCGCATAGATCTCGGTCGCCTCGGCGTCCGCCTTACCGACGATCTCTTGCGCCTTGCGGTAGGCCTCCGATTGGATTTTCTTGAGATCGCGCTCGAGGTCGCCGCGGATGCTCGCCGCATCACCCTCGCCCTCGGAACGGAAGCGCGCGGCGATGCGGCGGCGCTCGGCGATCATTCGATCGTAGACCCGAAGCCGTACTTCCTCGACGTAATTGATGCGCTTGATCTGCACATCGAGAATCTCGATCCCCAGATCGCCCGTTCGAGCCTGGGAATTGGTCAGGATCTCCTGCCGGATTCGCTCGCGACCGTACTCGATCTGCTCGAGAGTCGCCGGGGCGCCGAGCTGGTCCTCGTCGATATCGGGCTCGCGGTTGCTCGAGCGAACCACCTCGACCAGGTTGTGTTTGGCGATCGCGTTGCGGGTCTCACCCTCGAGCACGTCGTCGAGCCGGCTCTGCGCGCCCGACTCGTTGCGTAGGCGCTGGAAGAAAAGCAACGGGTCGCTGATCTGCCAGCGCGCGTAGGTATCGACGTGGATAAACCGCTTGTCTTCGGTGGTCAGTTCGGTGGGCTGGGCGTCCCACTCGAGAAAGCGCTTCTCGAAACGATGCACCTTCTGGAGGAAAGGGACCTTGAAGTGGAGACCCGGGACATCGATGGCATCGCCCACCGGCTTTCCGAACTGAGTGATGATGACCTGTTCGGTCTCGGGCACGGTGTAGGCCGCGCCCGACACGATGAGCAGGGCGACGAGAAGAACGATGAGGCCGAGGTAACGCACTCGAGCTATTCCTTCTTCTCCACGGCCTTGCCGAGAGCCGAGTCCTGGAGATTCAGCAGCGGCAGCACACCGTCGAGGTTGCCGTCGAGGATCATCTTGTTGCCCATCTTGGGCAGGATGTCGTTCATCGTCTCGAGGTAGATGCGCTGGCGGGTGACTTCCGGCGCCTTGCGATACTCGGAAAAAACCGACTCGAAGCGCGCCGCTTCGCCCTTGGCCCGATTCACCCGGTCGAGAGCGTAGCCTTCGGCGTTCGAGATCGTCTGCTCGGCCTCACCCGTGGCGCGAAAGATCACTTCGTTGTAACGCTGCTGAGCCTGGTTGATCTTGGTTTCCTTTTCCTGCTCGGCCTGGTTGACCTCGTTGAAGGAAGGCTTGACCGGCTCGGGAGGATTGACGTCTTGGAGCACCACCTGCTCGATCTTGACGCCGTTCTCGTACTGGTCGCAAAGCACCTGCAGACGGTCTTCGACCAGATCGGCCACCTGTTGGCGGCCTGAGGTGAGCACCTCGTCCACCGTACGATTGCCCACGACCTGGCGCATCACCGCTTCGCTCATGTCGGCCAGGGTCTCCTCCACCTCGCGGACCTTGAACAGGAATTCGCGAGCGTCGTCGATGCGGTACTGAACCACCCACTCGACCACCGCCGCATTCAGGTCGCCGGTCAACATGTTGGACTCGATCTCGAAGCCACGGCGCGATGCCTGGCTCTGGACCCCGGCCCGCACGGTACGAAACCCGAACTCCTGTTTGAGCTGGCGCTGAACCGGCACCTTCCTGATCTGTTCGACCAACGGGATCTTCAAATGAAGACCGGGGTCGGTCGTGCGGGTGTACTTGCCAAACCGGAGGATGACCCCCTGTTCTTCGGGCTCGATGGTGTAGGCGCTGTTGAAGAGCAGCACCACCCCGATCACGGCGAGCAGGATGAGCCTCAACCCGCCTGCCGGCAGCTTCGGCAGCTCCGGCATCTTTGGGAATTCGACGATGGTGGGGGTCTTGGCCATAGCGTGTCTCAAACAGCGGAGGGTGACAGTATACGTAATTCCGGGCGGGCAATACCCCTCCGGCAAAGAATCCGATGGCTCCACGCTTCGACGCCGACAACTCCCGTCTCGAGCTCGCGGTCGCCGACCTCATCGATTCCTCGCACACCCGCCATCTCGGGTTCGCCCAGCGGGGCGGCTACGAGAGGATGTGGGTCGGACAGGCGATCCATAGCCGCTATCAAGAGTTGGCGATCGAGGAGGACCCGACCTACCAGCGCGAGGTGCCGCTCGAGCAAAAGCTCATCCACCGGGGCTGGGAGGTCAAGATTCGCGGCCGAATCGACGGGCTCAGACGCGACCCGGACGGTGCGGTGGTGATCGAGGAGATCAAGTCGGTGCGCCGGGGCCGGCACCTGACTCAAGCGACCCGTGAGCTCTACGAGCAACAGGTTCTGATCTATGGCTGGCTGCTGGAGCTCGGCGGCGAGAAGAACATCCGCTGCGAGCTGGTGCTAATCGAGATCGGCAGTGGCGCGACCGAGCGCGAGCCGATCGAAGGGGACTTCCAGGATATCGGCCGCGTCGTCCGGCGGCGACTCAACCAGCTGATCCGCTCGTTCGAGAGCGACCGGGTCGAATCGGATCGGCGTCGCGAGGCCGCCGCCGAACTCGTGTTCCCCCACGCTGAGGAGCGCACCGGCCAGAGCGACATCATCGATCGCGTCGCTTTAGCGCTCGAGCAGCGCGAGCATCTTCTGCTCGAGGCGCCGACCGGAATAGGCAAAACCGTCGCGGCGCTCTATCCTGCCCTTCGCTATGCGCTCGAAAACGAGAAGCGGCTGTTTGTACTGACCGCCAAGACGCTGCAGCAGGACATGGCGATGACGGTCCTCCAGGCGATGAACCGGGAGGACGCCTACCACTCCCTGAGGCTCAGAGCCAAAGGGAAGATGTGCGCCAACGACGAGATCATCTGCCACGAGGAGTTCTGCCCGTACGCCAAGAGCTACTACCTGAAACTCCATCAGAGCGGGGTCCTTGCGCGGCTCCTGTCGGATACCGGCACCCTCGAACCCGAGGCGATCTTCGCGGCCGCCTGCGAGGCGGAAGTCTGTCCGTTCGAGGTCAGCCTCGAGCTCGCCGGCAAGTCCCAGGTCGTAGTGTGCGACTACAACTACGTATTCGACCCGTATGTTTCGCTTCAGGACTTCGGCGGCGAAGAGGACCTGGACGACGTTGTCCTGGTGATCGATGAAATCCACAACCTGGTCGGCAGAGGTCGGGGCTATTACAGCCCGGCGCTTTCGGCGGTCGAGGCGCGCGCGGCGGCCGAGTCGTTCAAGCGATCGGAGATGAATCAGGCCGGAGCGATCGCCTCGCTTTGCCGAGATCTCGCCGAGACGATCCGGCGGATCTCCGAACAGGCAGTGGCGGAGACAGGCGGACGATCCCGATCCGCTGAGATTCTCCTCCCCACCGACGAGTTCCTGGCCATGCGCCCCCATTTCGACGCCGCCTTTGTGGACTACATCGATTTCCAACGCGAGACCTCGAGCTACCGCTCCGAAGATCCCTTTGTGTCGTTCTACTTCGACTTCTTGAGGTTCTTGGACGGGCTTCTTCTCTCTGACAACGAGGCCTTCAGCCACTGCGCCGAGCTAGGAGCCGAGAGTGGCGATAAGGCGGAGTCGGCGGCCGAGCTCCAGCGCCGGCAGGTCCGGGGCCGGCGTCAGAATACGGAAGGCGGCGCTCGGCTGCGCGTTCTTTGCAAGGACCCGAGCCGCTTTATCGGCCGCACTCTGAACCGCACCCACGCCACGATCGGGCTCTCGGCCACCCTGTCGCCTCCCGACTTCTACCGCGATCTGCTCGGTTTCGATCGCGAACGCACCGCAACGTTGCGGCTTCCCAGCCCGTTTCCCAGCGAGAACCGGCGAATCGTCATCGACACTTCTGTGGCCACGACCTATCGAGAGCGCGAAGCCAACTACGGGCCGATTGCCAAGGGCCTGGGCGCTCTCGCCGAGGCCGTGCCCGGCAACTGCCTGGCGCTTTTCCCGAGCTACAGCTTCCTGCGCCAGATCGAGAGGCAGATCAAGGTGCCGGGCAAGCATGTGCTGGTGCAGAATCGCGCCAACTCCGACGACGAGCGCCAGAAAATCCTCGAAGCGCTTCGCTCACCCTTCGCCGGCGACGTGCTGCTCCTGGCGGTCGCCGGTGGGGTCTTCGCCGAGGGCGTCGACTACCCCGGCGAGATGCTCAAGGCGGTCGCGGTCGTCGGTCCGTGTCTGCCTGCGTTAACGCTCGAGCGGGAACTTCTGAAAATCCACTACGAGGAGCGCTTCGAGCGCGGTTTCGAGTACGCCTTTGTGGTGCCGGGGATGACGCGGGTGGTGCAGGCAGCCGGTCGGCTGATTCGCTCTGCGGAAGACACGGGGGTCATCGCGCTCTTCGACCAGAGATTCCTGCGACCCCCGTACCGCGAACACATCCCCGATCACTGGCACGACGGCGTGGGCCCCGAGGGGCTGATCGGCGAGCCCGAGCGGGCGGCGCGAGAGTTCTTCGAGGAATTTCGGTAGGGCAAGGGGTGACCCCGACGGATGTAGCGGCCGACCTCCGTGTCGGCCGAATCGGATAGCACCCGGTCGTGTTGAGGCCCGGCTGGAGTCTCCACAGGGCACTGCCCGCGCTACTCGGACTACGGTGACTTGGAGGCGCGCGCCTCGGTTTCCCTCGCGCCCCATCTTCGCAAGACGCCCGCGAGTGTTGCCAAGCGCTCGGTCAAACGTCCCTGGCGGAGCCTCCAACCGGGCCTCGGTCGAGGCTCTTCCCTCTACCGCTACCCGAGTTGGGCGGCAGGAATGGGGTCGCACCACTGCACCGCGCTCCGTATCGGTCCGGATCGGTCGAGACGGAGCTCGACCGCTACGCGTCCTGCCGGCGGTACTTACGCAAGTGTTCTTCGACCAGCCGGTGCACCCCGATGCGCTGGAGCTCCG
>Ga0224508_10002354_pt1 | contig 16090 bp, 13 predicted proteins | sample SF_Jan12_sed_USG_4_FD_170157 | JGI IMG/M metagenome (GOLD analysis project Ga0224508, IMG submission 170157) | Sediment microbial communities from San Francisco Bay, California, United States - SF_Jan12_sed_USGS_21 | ecosystem: Environmental > Aquatic > Marine > Sediment | place: USA... | reverse complement strand
GTGTCGCGGGGCAGCCGGCCTATACGGGCTGGACGCTGGACGGCGCGACGGTGATCGATACCGGCGCCGATTATCTTGACCTTTCGGCGGACTCCAGCGGCACCATCACCTTCGATGACGGTTCCGAGCTGACCTTCACGGGGGTCGACCGCATCGAGTGGTAATCTCGGCATAAGTCCCGGCGGTTGACGGCGCCGGGCCATCCAGGAGGGGCGGATGTTATGACGGTACTATTGGATCGGCGTGGATTTACGCGGGGCGCCCTGGCGGGCGCCGCGTTCGCGGCGTTGCCTGCCTATCCGGCCCTGGCGCGGGCGGCCTATACCGGGCCCAAGATCATCATCGTTCGCTTCGGCGGCGGCGTGCGCCGGCGCGAGACAATCGATCCAACGCACACGCATGCGCCCTATCTGCGGCACATCTTGGCCAAGCGGGGCACGCTGTTCCCGCTGATGGAGATCGAGTCGGCGGAAGGGGTCAAGACCGGGCATGGCCAGGGCACCTTGAATATCCTCACCGGCAAGTACGAAGCCTATCAGGACGTGCGGGGCGAACTGCTCGGCGAACGGTTCGAGGCCAGCGTGCCGACGCTGTTCGAATATCTGCGCAAGGCCTATGCCGTGCCGGCGCATCAGGCGCTGATCGTCAATGGCGAGGACCGCGCGCAAGAGGAATTCTTTACTTTCGGCAACCATCATCTGTATGGCGCGCGCTACCGTTCCGAGGTGTTGAGCCTGTACCGGTACAAGACCCACCTGCTGCGCCGCACGATCGCGCGCCACGATGGTACGGATGCGGAACTGGCGGCGGCGGCGCGCCGGCTTTCCAAGCTGGAAGCGATCGACTACCGGCGCGCCGGGAACGCCGACGGGGCTGACGGCGGGCAGGTTCGCGAGATCGAAAATTTTTGGGAAGACTGGCGCCGCCATTTCGGCCAGGGCGGCCTGATCAATCCGCGCGGCGATGGCCTGCTGACCGAGCTGGCGGTGCGGGCCATGCGGACCCTGCAGCCCAGCCTGATGATGGTGAATTATCAGGACCCGGATTACGTGCATTGGGGTAATCCGGCGCATTATACCCGTGGCGTCGCCATAATCGATCGCGGCATTGAGCGGCTGGTTGCGGCGGCGGGCAGCGAACCTGCGTATCGCGACAATACCGTCTTTGTGATCGTTCCCGATTGCGGACGGGACAGTAATACGTTGATGGCGGTTCCCTACCAGCATCACTTTGGAAGCCGCTCGGCGCATGAAATTTGGGCGCTGATCGTAGGCCCCGGCGTCGCCAAGAACCAGATCGTCGACAGAGTTGTGCAACAGAGCAGCATTGCCGCGACCGTCGGCCGGTTGATGGGCGTCGAGACGCGTCTGGCCGAGGGTTCGGTCCTCGGCGACGCATTGCTTTAGTGGGGGTAATCATGTCTGCGGAAATACAGGCGGAAATTCCGGCGGAAATTCAGACCGACGCTCCTAAGCCGCTGATGACCGCGTTCTTACGAACTGCATGGTTCCTAGGGCGTGTTTGGCGCCTGCTGTTCGGCTTGTTGTTATGCCTGGCCCCGGTCACCGCGGTTCTTGTTGTCGGTTGGAGCTACCGGCTGCAACAGCGGGTCGTGCTGCGCCAGTGGTTTTTGCGGCGCGCGGCCGGCGCCGAAGAAGGGCCGTCGGCGCATTTCAGCGCCTTCGTGCGCGAGGACGAGCGGTTGGCGGGCTTCGCGGACTGGCCCAACTGGATCATCGGCCGCGCCCGACCTCGGCATGAACATGTCGGTAAGCGCCAGCGGATTATGAATTTTTTCGCCGATCTGTTTTGGAGGGCGAGCGGATCGCTTTGGATCAATCTCCGGCTCGGCATGCAGGCGCTGCTCACGGTATGGGCGGTGACGCTCCCAATCGGTTTGATGTGGCTGCTGGCGTGGTGGAGCGGTTGGCAGAATTCGTTCACCAAGGGTTATGAGCAGGCATGGGTAGGGCCGGTCCTGGGTTTGTCGGCGATCGCTGTCTTCGTGATCGTCATGATTTATGTCCCGATGGCGCAGGCGCGCCATGCCGCCACGGGTCAGTGGCGGACATTTTTTCAACTGCGCACGATCCGGCTGCTGATTGCCGAACGCCGGTCGGCTTATTTGGGATTGACCGCGTTGGTTGCGGTATTCTGGGTGTTGCTGGGCGGCATGCGGGCGCTGCCGATGCTGTTCCCACATATCATATCCGGCTTTGAGGATATGAGCCGCGCCCGTGCGTTGCAGGCGGCCGAGCCGCTCTACTTGCTGGCGACGGCAGCTTGTTTCGCCGCAATTTTGGGGACACGCGCCGTTGCGGCGCGCGTCTATGCGGGCGCGATATTGAGCGCCCTAAACGCTGGCCGTCTTACCCTGTCGGAATTGGCGCCGGTCGAGCGGGTGACGTTGACCCGCCTGAACCTATTGAATGGCGCAATCGACGGAAAGGAACGCCGGAATGGACGTCTCCGCCGAATTTGGCGGCGGGCGTTGGAAGGACTGGTCGTGATTGCCGTACCGGCGATCTGGATCGCCGTCGCCGTCAGCATCTTTGTCACGCAGTTTCTGCATTACGATTGGGCGGGCTGGTTGAATCATCCAATAATTCATCTTCCCTGGCTGCACCGTCCCTGAGCGGAAATAGTTCTTTTAATCCGCCGATTGTCATGCAGTATCCCGGCTTCCGTCGCGGTTGCCGGCGAGGCAGTCGCCAGGTATGCGATATGGAACGAGCTGGCCAATGCCTCGAGAGTATGTAGAGCGGATCCTGAAATCCAAGGTGTATGAGGTCGCGCGCGAAACGCCGCTCGACCCGATGCCGATCATGTCTCAGCGGCTCGGCAACACCGTCTTGCTGAAACGCGAGGATCTGCAGCCGGTCTTTTCCTTCAAGTTGCGTGGTGCGCACAACAAGATCGCGAACCTGCCGCCAGAAAAACGGCAGCGCGGCGTGATCTGCGCATCGGCCGGCAACCACGCCCAGGGGGTTGCGCTTTCGGCCCGGCGTCTGTCGCTGCGGGCGGTGATCGTGATGCCCGAGACGACGCCCCGAATTAAAATCGACGCCGTGCGCCGCCTCGATGCGGAGATCGTGTTGCACGGCACGTCGGTGGATGATGCGCGCCGTCACGCGGAACAGCTCGGCGCGGCGGAGGGGTTGGCGTTTATCCATCCCTATGACGACCCGGACGTCATCGCCGGACAAGGGACGATTGCGATGGAAATCCTGCGCCAGCACGGTCAGGACATCCACGCCATATTCGTGGCCGTCGGCGGCGGCGGCCTGATCGCCGGCATCGCCGCCTACGTCAAGGCATTGTGGCCGGATATCAAGGTCATCGGTGTGGAACCGGACGATGCGGCGTGCATGCATGACGCGTTGAAAGCGGGCAAGCGGGTGACGTTGAACCATGTGGGGCTGTTCGCCGATGGCGTTGCCGTGGCGCAAGTCGGTAAGGAGCCATTCCGTATCGCCCGCAAGTGCGTCGACGAAGTCATATTGGTCAACACCGACGAAATTTGTGCGGCGATCAAGGACATCTACGACGAAACCCGATCCATCGCGGAGCCGGCCGGCGCGCTCGGTGTGGCGGGTCTCAAGGCTTATGTCGCGCGCGAGGGGATTTCCGGCGAAACGCTGGTCGCATTGGATTGTGGCGCCAACGTCAATTTCGACCGGCTGCGCCACATTGCCGAGCGGGCGGAAATCGGCGAGCACCGCGAAGCGCTTCTGGCCGTCACGATCCCCGAGCAGGCCGGGAGCTTTCGGCAATTTTGCCAAATCATCGGCGCGCGATCGGTAACCGAGTTCAACTACCGCTATTCGGACGCGGACGCGGCGTACATCTTTGTCGGCATCGAACTGCGCAACGGCGAGCAGGATAAGACCGACCTGGTCGATCACCTGACCGCCCATGACTATTCGGTCCTGGACATGACCGACAATGAACTGGCCAAGGGGCATGTCCGCTACATGGTCGGCGGGCGGGCGCAGGCATTACCCGACGAGAAGCTGTACCGGTTCGAATTTCCCGAACGGCCGGGTGCATTGCTCAATTTTCTGGATCATATGGGGCATGGCTGGAATATCAGCCTGTTCCATTACCGCAACCACGGAAATGCCTTCGGTCGCGTCTTGGTGGGCATGCAGGTGCCGGCCGCGGAGCATGTTGAACTCACGGCGTTTCTCAAGGATATCGGCTATCCCTCGGTCGAGGAGACCGGGAATCCCGCCTACGGGCTCTTTCTTAAGTAGCCCGCCGCATTCAAGCCCGGTTTGAGTCCTGCCGGATACGCTGCTCGAGCGCGCGTGTCGGCTGCCCATCCACCGGAAGTTTCTTGCGCGCCTGGTACTGCCGGATCGCGCGAAAGGTCTTTTGACCCATCACACCGTCCGCCGGTCCGGGATTGTATCCCAGCCGGGCGAGCCCGCCTTGAATGTTTCGGACAAGACCAGTGTCGCGTGCTTCGCGCGAGGCCGAACTCCATTTCCACACCGGTTCGCCGAGATTGATTTGATCTTTCCGGGTCAGGGCACCGGTAAGGCCTCCGGCGCCGGCGCCGATCAATGCGCCGTGCACGACGGACAACCCCGTTACCGCACCCAGCACGGCACCCGCGCTGGCGCCAATTCCGGCACCGGTTACCGAGCGTTCGCCCGGTGTCGATCCGCAGCCGGCGACAAACAGAGCCCCGGCGAGTGCAAGAAATGCAAAACGAGTCATCTTCCTCTTCCGTGTTGCAATGGTCGTTGTCGTCATACCGGCGTCGGAAATATTCGGACGGCCGGTATGAATTGGTTTTCCTTAGGCACGGCAAGCGGTAACATCGAATTGGGGCAGAAACACGGCAATGAAATGATAACGAGCCGATCATCGCGATAAACGTAATGCATGCGAGTTGCCCATGATCTCCTATCCGGTCGAAATTTTCCACGACGCCAACGGCGCCGTCCGGGTGACCGCGCCGCATTTTCCGGAGTTGAGCGTTTCGGGAAATTCAGAGCAGGATGCTTTGTTGCATGCACGTTTTGCGTTGGAGGAGATTATCGGGGGGCGCATCGGCAATCAGCAAGTGGTTCCCGTGCCGATCAAGGCGTCGCCAGGGCTCAGGAATTTGCAGTTACCCGCTCATATCGCCGGCGTCTTGGAAAAATACTGGCGTCATAATATGGGCCGATTTGCCCCCGGCGTGCCTGTGGAGTGTCAGGAGTAGACCGCCGCGCGGGCGGCGCCAGATTTCGGCGATGGGAATTTCACGATACCGCTAATCGCGCGCCATTGCTGAAAGCGGCTCTGCGCCGGCGAGATCGGCTTCGGCAAGTTTCCGCGTGCAGTGGTCCAGATGTTTGGCCGCGACGCTATCATCCGGATACTCGGCGACGAACCGTTGCAGCCCATCCCTGGCCGCACTCCAGTTGCCTTGAGAAAATTCCTGGTAAATCGGCGCCCAGTGAAGACAAAGCGCTCGTTGCTCCGCGGTGGCGAGAATGTTCTCGGGACCTTCGAGGGCGGCGCAAAGTTCGTAGACTCGGACCGGTTTGCTAATGCCCTTGACCCGGGCGACATCGACCGGCCGAAACAAGCAGGCATTTTTTTCCAATTGGTAGACGGACTCACTCACCAGCAGTTCCGTGCCATATTCCTTATTCAGTCCTTCCAAGCGCGCCGCTAGATTTACCGACGCGCCGAGCGCGGTATAGTCCATGCGGTCGGCCGACCCGATATTGCCGACAACCGTATCGCCGGTGTGCAATCCGAAACGCGTCCGCATGATCGGTTCGCCCTGGGCCGCCCAGCTTGCGTTCAATTCGGCGCTTCGCGCTTTGCACAAGAGCATTGTTCGGCATGCGTTGGCGACATGGTTTGGGTCATCCAATGGCGCATTCCAAAATGCCATGATTGCATCGCCGATGAACTTGTCGATCGACCCCTGATTCTCGAGAACGATTTCTCCCAGCGCCTGGAAATACCGCGTCGTCTTCAACATCAACGCTTCTGGCGACATCTGTTCGGACATGTCGGTGAAACCCGCGACGTCGGTAAACATGATGGACAATTGCCGCCGCTCGCCGCCGAGCTGTTGTTGATTACCCGATTGGATGAGCTGTTCCACCAGCGCTTTCGGCACGTAGTGGGCAAAGGTCTCTATCGCATTTCGCATCGTGGCGACCGAGTCCGAAAGTTCGTGGATCTCGGTTACCCGGGACACCACATCCTGCGAATTTTCGAATTCGAAATTGCGGATTTTCTTCGTCTCGTCGACGATCTGCCGGATCGGACGCGCGATCCATTCCGATACCCAGGCGATCATCGGAATCGAAAGAAGCAACGGGACGAGCGAGAACAGAAGACTCCGAATTCGATGCGCGGCAATGGGACCGATAAAATCGTCCACGGGAACCACGATCGCCACGCGCTTGGTCGATCCGACGGTGTTCTGCAGTGTCGATACGCTGGCAATATGATCTTCCCCATTGACCGAATACACCCTCCGGCCGTCCTCCTGGCCGTCAAACCGGCGTATGGCTTCGGTGATCGCGGGTAATTTTAGTTCCGAAACCTTTACGGGCCGAAGCACTACCTTTGTGCCTTCGACCGCCTTCATCACGGTCTTGTCCACATCGGGATAGGCGATCAATTCGTTACGATGATTGTAGATCAGGACCCGGCCGGACATTCCGACCTTTTGAGACTGCAAGAAGGACGATAACCGCGAGAGCGTGATATCCACCGCCATGACCGCATCTGGCTGTACGTGGATCTTGTGTGAAACCGTAATGCCCGGCGCCTTGAGGCTGGAGAATATATAGGCGTTGGTCATCGACGTTTCATTTTTGTCGAGCGCGGATTTATACCAGGGCCGGACCCGGGGATCGTAGGTTGCCTCCGTCGAAGGCAACGTCTTGACGACTTTCCGCTTGGCGTCGAGAAACCGCCAGGTCTGCATTCTCTTCCCGTCGTCGCCCTTGAGGATGAGCCGGACGCCGTATCGGGCGTTTTCGGGCACCAGCAGTCGTTCGCGCGTTACCGCGTCGACATCCGTAAAGTTGACCGTCTGAAAGAAATCGCCGTTGCCGTAGCCGATAAACAGGCCGTAAAGCTGGCTGTAGGAGTCGAGTGCATCGAGGAAATACCGCACGGTCGGATGCTCGGTCTCGCGCGGGCGTGTGGTCACACCGGGCAAACCGGATGTCAGGCGCACCAGGGTGATCGGATTTTGGATAAAGTTCTCGGTCCGCTCGAGGACCTTTTCGCTCACATTGCCGAGCAAGGAATCGGCCGCCTCGAGGGCGAGCTCCGAATTCGTCCGGTAATTGTACCAGATCAGCCCGCCCGCAAGCATGAGGAATATGGCGATGAATATCGCAATGATATTGAAGTGTAATGGCGCTTTGAGCAGTAAACCGCGATACGTCGCCGTTGAATTAGTCATGGCGGCCTGATCCCTGTACCGGCCTGAATGTTTCTTTTCCCGGCACTCTGTCGGGCTGGATTTTTGGCATCCTCGCACAAAGTCAACGATTTCCGCAATCTACATGGCGGCGTGTCCTGGGTGGGTTGTCGGGTACCGGTGGCCGCCGGCGCCGCATTGTCATCTGCCCGGTCCATCGGATGGCTCCCCAGGAGTCATTGTTTTGGCTGGAAAACGCGGGCGTTTGGAGGCACATTCTTGCATGGTGGGGCTGGAGGCCGGCAAGCCATTGAATTATTTTATGCAATTTGTCGAGAAGGTTGGGTAAGCGGCACGAATGGCATCGAAAGACAAAAATAACGGCGCCACGAAATCGGAGGCCCTGCTGCTTGCCGACGGCTTTCCGGCGGTATCGCACGCGGCCTGGCAGGAATTGGTGGCGCGGCTGCTTGGCGGCGACGGCGATGAGGATCGCCTGTCGTCCCGTACCTATGACGATATCGCCATAAAGCCGCTCTATACCGGGGATGACTGGGTCTCGGCGGGCGACCCGTCCGGATTGCCGGGAAAGGCGCCCTATACGCGCGGACAACGGGCGGCCGGTGTGGTCGCGCACGGTTGGGATGTGCGCCAGCTTCACACCCATCCGGACCGCGCCGTGACGAATGCGGCCATCCTCACCGATCTGGAAAGCGGCGTTCGATCGATTCAGCTTCGTTTTGCGCAGGCCGGGGCATTGGCGGATGACTCCAATACCGCGGCGCTTCCCGATGGCATTCGCGTGTCGTGTCTTGACGATTTGGATGAGGTCCTGCAGGGGGTGGATCTGTTGCGGACGCCTGTTGCCTTGGCCGCCGGTGGGGCCTTTATCCCTGCCGCCGCGATGCTGGCCGCTCTTTGGGAACGGCGCGGGATTGATCCGAAGGAAGCGCAAGGCGCGTTGAATTGCGATCCGATCGGCGCGCTCGCCGCCACCGGCACGCTCTATGCGTCATTGGATCGTGCGTTGACGGACCTTGCGGGTCTAGTGGCGGCAATCGGCGCCACGCATCCGCGCGTTGTCGGCGTGCGTGCTCATGGGGCGGTCTTTCACAATGCGGGCGCATCGGAAGCCCAGGAAATCGCGTGCATCGCCGCCAGCGGCGTCGCCTATCTCCGCGCCCTGACCGATGCCGGAATGCCGGTCGAACGGGCTGTCGGTCAAATTATGATATCCGCGTCCACGGATTCGAATTTCCTGTTGTCGATTGCAAAAATTCGGGCGCTTCGCCGCGTATGGGGCCGGGTCGCGGAGGCATGCGGGGTATCGGAAGCGGTTTCGTCGGTGCAACTGCAGGCCGAAACGTCGGAACGGATGATGTCGCGCCGGGATCCTTATGTGAACATGCTGCGGACCACCGTTTCCTGCTTTGCCGCCGCCGTTGCGGGTGCCGACAGCATCACGGTTCTGCCGTTTGATACGGCGCTGCGGTTGCCGGACGGATTTTCCCGGCGCATCGCGCGCAATACCCAGCTCATCCTGCAGCATGAGTCCGGCCTGAACCGGGTCATAGACCCGGCGGGCGGTGCATGGGCCGTCGAATCGCTTACCGACGCACTGGCGCAACGCGCATGGCTGGAATTTCAGTCGATCGAGCGCGCCGGCGGCATTGGCGCCGTTCTACAGGACGGATCGCTTGCCGCGGCGATTGACGGTGTTCGGAACCGGCGGCAGGACAATATCACCAAGTCGGTCGACCCGATTACCGGGGTCAGCGCTTTTCCCGATCTGTTGGAGACCCCGATCGAGGCGCCGCCCATCGATATTGCGGCGCTGCGGGCGGCGGATGAGCCTCGGCTGTCACGGCTGTCGGCGCAATTCGAAGGCGAGGCCGGCGCGGACGCGATCGGGGCGGCCCGGGCCGATGGCGACCTATTCCGGCCCATGATCGAATTGGTGTCGCGCGGCGGAACCGTCGACGCGCTGATGCATGCCTTGTCGGAGCCCGATGCCGCCATTGCGGAGATATTGCCGACGCGCCGGCTCGGTTCGGAATTCGAGGCATTGCGGGATGCCAGCGAAGCCCACGGCGAGAATGCCGGTGCGCTGCCGCGGGTATTCCTGGCCGCCATCGGGACACGCGCCGAATTCGGCGAACGGATGACGTTCGCACAAAATGCCCTTGCTGCGGGCGGCTTGGGTGTGGTTGCCGGTGCGGGCGGCACCGATCCCGCTTTGATCACGGCGGAATTCTTGAAGAGCGGCTGCTCGGTTTGCGTGATATGTTCCAGCGACGCGTTGTATGCCTCGTTCGCGGCGGCGCTTGGTAAATCGTTGAGCGCGGCGGGTGCAACGGGTGTTTTCGTCGCCGGCGAAAAGGCGTCGGCCGGCACGAAGGCGATCGCGGGGATTGATGGGTATTTGGAACCCGGCGGCAACCTTCTGGAGTTCCTGACACGGCTGCTCGAACGGATGGGAGTAATGTGTCGATGAGCGCGGTTCCGGATTTTTCACGGATTGAATTGGAGTCCGGCGCCAACACCGGCGACGACCTCGACGATTGGAACCGGCGCGCCAAACGGGAAGCGGGCAATGGCCCGGACGCGCTGGTTTGGGAGACGCCCGAGGGAATTCCCGTCAAGCCGCTCTACACGGCGGCCGATCTGGCGGATCTGGATTTCCTCAATACGCGGCCCGGATTGCCGCCTTATCTGCGCGGGCCTTATCCGACGATGTATGTCACCCAGCCTTGGACGATTCGACAATACGCCGGGTTCTCCACGGCGGAAGACAGCAACGCCTTCTATCGGCGCAATTTGGCGGCCGGGCAGCGAGGCCTGTCCATCGCGTTCGATCTGGCCACCCATCGCGGTTACGATTCGGACCATCCGCGGGTCGCCGGCGATGTCGGCATGGCCGGCGTCGCCATCGATTCCATCCTCGACATGCGGACCCTGTTCGATGGCATTCCGCTGGATCAGATGAGCGTATCCATGACCATGAACGGCGCGGTGCTGCCGATCTTGGCGCTCTACATCGTTGCGGGCGAAGAGCAGGGCGTGGCGCCCGAAGCGCTGTCCGGGACGATTCAGAATGACATTCTGAAGGAGTTCATGGTCCGCAACACCTATATCTTCCCGCCGCACCCGTCGATGCGGATAATCTCGGACATCTTCAGCTACACCTCCCGGCGCATGCCGAAATTCAACAGCATCAGCATATCCGGCTATCACATGCAGGAAGCGGGTGCGACGGCCGACCTGGAGCTTGCCTATACGATCGCCGATGGCCTGGAGTATGCCCGCTGTGGCATCGAAGCCGGGCTCGACATCGATAAATTCGCGCCGCGACTTTCCTTTTTCTGGGCGGTCGGCATGAATTTCTTCATGGAAGTCGCCAAGCTGCGCGCGGGCCGGCTGTTGTGGGCGAAGCTGATGAAACAGTTCGATCCGCAGAACCCGAAATCGCTATCCCTTCGAACCCATTGTCAAACCTCGGGATGGAGCCTGGCCGCGCAGGACGTATTCAACAATGTCATTCGAACCTGTGTCGAGGCGATGGCCGCGACGCAGGGTCATACGCAATCGCTCCACACCAATGCGCTTGACGAGGCGCTGGCCCTGCCGAGCGACTTCAGCGCTCGGATCGCGCGGAATACGCAGATTTTCCTGCAGCAGGAAAGCGACACCTGCCGGACCATCGATCCCTGGGCGGGCAGTTACTATGTCGAGCGCTTGACGGCCGATCTGGCGGCGAAGGCGTGGCGGCACATCGAGGAAATCGAGGCGCTTGGCGGCATGGCGCGGGCGATCGAGGCGGGCATTCCGAAACTGCGTATCGAGGAGGCAGCCGCGCGGACCCAGGCGCGCATCGATTCCGGGCGCCAAACCCTTGTCGGTGTAAACCAATACCGATCCCCCGAGGATGAAACGATCGATGTCCTCAAGATCGACAATTCGACGGTCCGCCGGATGCAGATCGAAAAACTCGAACGTCTTCGCGCCGAACGCGACGACGCGGCGTGCCGCGCCGCGTTGGCGTCCCTGACGGGATGCTGTGAGAATGGTGAGGGCAATTTGCTGGAGATGGCGGTCGTTGCGGCCCGGGCCAAAGCGACGGTGGGCGAAATCACCGACGCCATGGAGGCGGTATTCGGACGGCACGTAGCGGAAACCAACGCAATTTCAGGTGTTTACAGTAGCGAAATGGGTGAAAATTCCGAATCGATCGACCGCGTGCGAACCCGCATAGCTGAATTTGAAGAGCGAGAGGGCCGGCGACCGCGAATCCTGGTCGCGAAGATGGGGCAGGATGGTCACGATCGGGGCCAGAAGGTCATTGCGACAGCGTTTGCCGATCTTGGATTTGACGTCGATATAGGATCCTTGTTTCAGACGCCGGACGAAGCGGCGCGCCAGGCGGTCGAAAATGACGTTCACATCATCGGTGCGAGCTCGCTGGCCGCGGGTCATCTGACGCTGGTCCCGGAGCTGCGCGATGCGTTGCGCCAACTCGGCCGGGACGACATCATGATCGTCGTCGGCGGTGTCATTCCGCCGCAGGACTACGACGCGCTATTTGAGGCGGGGGCGCAGGCGATCTTTCCGCCGGGTACGGTGATCAGCGAAGCGGCTCTTGAATTGCTGCAACAGCTCGATGGAGCCCCGCGGTCCGGCGATAAGGCCGACTGAACGTGCCGAAGGCCAAGGCAAAACAGCCCTCGAAGAAGCGTGCGGGTAAGAGCTCGGGTATTTCACCGGCGGTCTTGGCCGAGCGGCTGGTGGCCGGCGATCGGGCGATGTTGGGGCGTGCGATAACCCTCATTGAAAGCCGGAACGAGCAGGATCGGCCGCGCGCCCAGGAGCTCCTGCTTCGGTTGTTGCCCCATGGCGGCCGCTCCTACCGTATCGGCGTAACCGGCGTGCCCGGTGTTGGCAAAAGTACGTTCATCGACACATTCGGCGTCAATCTCACCGGACAGGGGCATCGGGTCGCGGTCCTGGCGGTGGACCCGACGAGCAGCCGGACCGGTGGCAGCATTCTCGGCGACAAGACGCGGATGGAACACCTGTCGCGCGACCCCGGCGCTTTCATCCGGCCGTCACCCTCCGCCGGCACGCTTGGCGGCGTGACCCGCACGACCCGGGAGGTGATGCTCCTGTGCGAGGCTGCGGGGTACGACATCATCCTTGTCGAGACGGTCGGTGTCGGACAGTCCGAAATTGCCGTTTCCGAAATGGTCGACTTTTTCCTCGTACTTGCGATCGCCGGCGCCGGCGACGAGTTGCAGGGTATCAAACGCGGCTTGCTGGAATTGGCCGACATGATCGCCGTGAACAAGGCGGATGGCGATAACAAGGAACGCGCTCTGCGCGCCGCGAGCGACTATGCCAGCGCTTTGCATATCATGTCTCCCCGCAGTCCAAATTGGGCGCCGCCCGTTGTCACGTGCAGTGCCTTGAAGAACCGCGGCTTGGATCTTCTGTGGTCCAAGATCGAGGAATTTCGCGATAGCTTGACGGCGAGCGGAGAATTCGACGAGACGCGTCGGCGTCAACGGCTGCGATGGATGTGGGCGATGGTCGAGGATCGTCTGATTGGTGATTTGAAGCACAACGTCACGGTGAAGACCATCATTGATGCGCTGGAAGAGGATGTTTTAGAAGGTCGGTTGACGCCTGCCATGGCGGCGGATCGGATCCTCGGCGCATTTAAGAAGTCGTACTGAATTCTCTTGTTGAATGAATAATCTAGAAAGCGTCGGTTGACGCTTTTAGGCGAAATATTTCTTATTCGACGCATAGCCATAGAGACTATAGATCGCAATAAAACAAGATGTCGGTGCGCTGCAAACTCGGTGTAATCGATTTAATTATTAACAGATAGATATTTCCATAGATTGAATATTTTGTTTGATTAAGATTTCAGGCTACGCTAGCAATTGCAAACGTCTTTTTTGTGCATCTCAAATCTCTACCCGGTTTTGGTACAATATTGCCGCTATGTTTAGTTCTTTAAGACCGAACATATTGCTTCTATGGTTCCATACCTGGAGCGCGTTTTCACTGTTTCGCCGGGTTACACTGCATATGTTGAACCGGAGATTCCTACAGCGATTGTCGCTGTTATTTCTTTGTTCAATGCCTGGTGTCGTTGCCGCCGGGCCGCCGGAGGATGGCGCGAGCAAAGTATACAAGTACAAAATCCACCATCCGATTTATGGCGATATCGGAACCTATACCAATACAATTCAGAAAAACGGCAAGGATGTGTCGGTGCGCAATGAAATTCGCGCCACCGTCAAAATCCTGGAGATCATTGTTCACGACCATAAGTCCCGCAGCACCGAACTGTGGCGCGACGGCCGTATCGTTTCATTCGAAGGAGATACGAAAGAAAACGGCAAAGTCTACAAAATACGAGGCCGTGCCGAAGGGGAAAAGTTCATCGTGGTCGGTCCGCAAGGTCAAACCGAAGCGCCCTTGAGTGTCTTTCCCAACAACCCGTGGTCGCCGGGCATCCTCGAGGCAAAGGTGTTGATGAGCACCAAGTCGGGCAAGCTGTATCGGGTCCGTTCGTCCCAGGGTGAGGAGAAGGTTCTGAAAGTTGGCGCTAAGTCTTTGAAAACGAAATACTTCAAGGTCGACGGGGATGCACGATATGATCTGTGGTTCGACACTGCGGGCGTGCCGGTGAAATTTCGGGATCTCAATGAAGATATGGAAATAACCTTTCAAATGGTACCGACCGGAGACACCCCAAGTCGGGCTATTATGAAAGGAAGTATGGGATCGCCGTAACGGTCCTGGATTTCTATCGCCTATGGCGGCCCATGATGCTCCGTGGGCATTGGCTCTTGGCGCGTTCATATGAAACGCGGCGCATCTTTCGGGTTAGAGCGAGTGGGGCAACTGGGTTCGCGGAAATCGTTGAACTCGGTCATGGTGTTGCCATAAAGTTGGGTGATAAGCGGTATGCTCCGCAATGCAATAAAAAATCAATAGGCAGGGTGCGGCATGGAAGTACGAAATCGGGAAGATATTCAGGGATACGAGGCTACTAGTCGGGAGCGTTTGACCGAACTTGCGGGCTTCTTGGACGAGGTTCCGGCCGACAGGCTGACCTTTGCCCGCTGGTATGCGCAAGGCAAGGGGTGCGCGGTCGGCCTGGCGGCGGCCCACAATCCATGGTTTCAGGCGCAGGGTTTCCGTCTCGAATACGATTCACTGAACGAAAATTGCTGGCCGACATTCGACGGGCACAGTGATCGGGCCGCCGTGGCAAAGTTCTTTGGCCTTTCATTGACCGAAATGCGCCGGTTGCTCGGGCCGGATGGCTATGCCGGCAAGGTTGAGCCGCATCCGCGCATGGTTGCCCAGAATATTCGCAGTTTCCTGGCCGAATCGATAAGCGTTTGACCGCCGCCGCAAATCGAGTGAGCGGCGCGGCGTCTGATTTACCCGGGCACGAAGGGATTGGCGTCATATGAGCAATCGGCTTGATGCTTCGCGGGTCAAGCGGAACGGGGTTCCGGTCGGGCTGTTCACGAAAGTAAAGAACCTCATCACAAGAGATATTGCGATCGATCTCGGGACGGCCAATACGCTGGTCTATGTTGCGGGAAAAGGGATCGTATTCGACGAACCAACGGTTATCGCGCTCAAGGACGTGCGCGGCCGCACCCAAGTGGTTGCAATCGGCACTGACGCGAAGGCCATGCTGGGCCGCACGCCGGAAGGTATCCGCGCCATTCGCCCGCTTACCGACGGCGTCATCGGAGATTTTGGCATTGCCGAGGAATTGATTCGGCTGATTTGCCGCAAGGCATTCAACCAGCGGGGTTTCACCAGTGCTCGGGTGATCGTTACCGTGCCGTCGGGCGCCACCGCGGTCGAGCGGCGGGCGATCCGCGATTCCGTCGAGAAAGCCGGCGCCCGAAAGGTTTTCTTGATCGAGGAGCCGATTGCCGCGGCAATCGGGGCCGGCCTTCCGGTAACCGATCCGACGGGTTCGATGGTGGTCGATATCGGCGGGGGGACAACGGAAGTTGCGGTTATGTCGCTTGGCGGCATCGTCGCGTCGAAATGCATTCGGGTTGGCGGGAACACAATGGATGAGGCGATCGTCTCCTATGTTCGCCGGGCCTATAACCTGCAGATCGGCGAGAGCACGGCGGAAAGGGTTAAGCTCGCCGTCGGCGCCGCCAGCATGCCGCCCGATGGCGACGAACGCCGCGCCATGGTGCGGGGGCGGGACCTCGTGACCGGCGTGCCGCGAGAATTGGAAATCGGCTCGGCCGAAGTTGTCGCAAGCCTTGCAGAACCGATTTCCGCAATCGTTGAGGCGGTTCGCACCACATTGGAACAGACCGCACCGGAATTGGCCGCGGACATGGTTGATCGCGGTATGGTGCTAACCGGCGGCGGCGGACTTCTGCCGAACCTCGACGTTGTGCTTGAGCAGGCGACGGGTGTTCCTGCGATCGTCGCAAACTTGCCATTGAGTTGCGGCGCTTTGGGTGCCGGAAGCGCCTTGGAGCATCTCCGGGCCATGAATAAGATGCTGGTGCACTAGGGTCTGTGGACAATTACCTTGCGGCGATGATAGCCGCGACGAGATTTAAGTTAGCGGCATAGCTTGTATCTGTCTTGTCATATCGGGTTGCGATGCCCCTGAACTCCTTGATTTTGGCGAAG
>Ga0224508_10002353_pt1 | contig 16096 bp, 15 predicted proteins | sample SF_Jan12_sed_USG_4_FD_170157 | JGI IMG/M metagenome (GOLD analysis project Ga0224508, IMG submission 170157) | Sediment microbial communities from San Francisco Bay, California, United States - SF_Jan12_sed_USGS_21 | ecosystem: Environmental > Aquatic > Marine > Sediment | place: USA... | reverse complement strand
GCTAAAAGCGGAAGAAGTAGCTTCCAAACTACAGAGTTCTTATATCAAGACTAAAATTTCCGATGATATTATTGGCACTGAATACGCAGCCATGCTTAAGAATATCTATGCCCTGGCAGCAGGGATAGCCCATGGTTTAGGATATGGCGATAATTTTCAAGCCGTATTGATGAGCAATGCCATTCGCGAGATGAAGCGTTATATCCGCCAAGTGCATAAAATGAAGCGGAATATCAATAATTCGGCCTACCTGGGCGACCTTTTAGTTACAGGGTATTCCACCTTTAGTCGGAATCGTATGTTCGGCAATATGATCGGGAAGGGATATACAGTTAAAAGCGCCATGATGGAGATGAATATGGTGGCCGAAGGCTATTATGCCACCAAAACGGCCTTTGAACTCAAAAGTACATTTGAAAAACGAGTACAATCGCCTATTATTGATGCCGTCTATGGCATTTTATATGAGGGGAAGAATGCAAGAAAGATATTCAAAGCCCTGACAGACCGACTCGATTAAGCCCGGTCCGGTGTAAATTCTGAATGCCTTTTTATTTCTAGCAGAAGCTTCTTTTTCCACTTTACCAATTCCTTCTCAGAAACCCCGGCAAAAGACCCAAACTCATCCAGCACAGCATCCAGGTAGTCCTGCATCTGCTCAATGTCAAAATAGAGTCGGCCTGTTCTCCGGATAAAGAAATCCATAGCTGTGCTAACGCGTTCGAACTGAATGGTAAACCGCACTTCGGCACGCATAAGTCTTTCCTGTGCTTCTCCGTTTTCCAGGCTGTCATATATATCCAGGATCTGCTCGCTTTGCTTGCCGTAAGTCGTAACCAAATACCAGGCATTGTAGTCGGCAAGCCCTTCCTTCTTTACACGTTCTTCAATGGCAGTAATATAATTCTCTACCTGCTCAAAATTTTTGAAATCACTGCCCACCAAAGGGATTGCATCGGTGTGGCATTTTTTGAGTCCCGCCTGTTCCTCGTCTGGCATGAGGGACAACAGCTTGTCAACAGCGCGTTCTGCCATTTTTCGATAACCAGTGAGCTTGCCCCCGGCAATACTGATCAATCCGGATTTTGAAATAAAGATCTCATCTTTACGTGATAGCTCTGAAGCAGATTTTCCTTCTTCATGGATAAGCGGCCTGAGTCCGGCCCATGACGACTGTATATCTTCTAATCCCAGATCTACTGAAGGAAACATATTATTTACCGCTGTGATCAAATACATGGCATCTGCCAGGTTTGTGTTTACATCGTCCTTGTCTTCATTATAATTCGTATCCGTTGTGCCCACGTAGGTCACCTTCCCCCGTGGAATGGCGAACATCATCCGGCCATCGGGAACATCAAAATAGATACTTTGTTTTACGGGTAATTTCCTGAAAGGAAACACAAGGTGCACTCCTTTACTTAAATGGAGTTGCTTCCCTTTTTTTGATTTATTAATTGCTCGCAAAGAATCTACCCAGGGACCGGCTGCATTAATGACGTAACTGGCTTCTAAATTGATCTCTTCCCCTGTCAAATGTTCCGAGACGATGACGCCACTTACCTTCTTCTTTTCATACAAAAAGTCTTTTACCTCAGCGTAGTTGAAAGCTTCGGCCCCAAAGTGCAGACTGGTTTTAATGACTTCCGTTGTGAGACGCGCATCATCTGTTCTGTATTCCGCATAATACCCCGCTCCATTTAATATCTTTTGAGGCAGCAAAGGCTCAATGGCCAGGGCTTCCTCTTTTTCCAGCATTTGCCGTTTGTCTTCTCCCCCTACCTGGGCCAGAATATCATATACTTTAAGTCCGATTGAAGTCAGCCACTTCCCATACGACCCATTTTCTATCAGGGGCAGGAGCATTTTTTCCGGGAGTACAAGATGCGGAGCCAATTTGTGAACAATGGCTCGTTCTGAGCCCACTTCATGAACCAACCAGAAATCAAATTGTTTTAGATAGCGCAGACCTCCGTGGATAAGTTTGGTTGACTTGCTGCTTGTTCCGGAAGCAAAATCACCTTTCTCTAACAGAAGTGCTTTCAGTCCGCGTGAAGCCGCATCCAGAAGAATTCCGGCACCAGTGATACCCCCACCAATCACAATAAGATCGTAGCGGGTATTTTTTAAGGAGGATAAGGTAGTGCTGCGTTCCAGGTTGGAAAAAGGAAGCGGTTTTTTCATAGCGTGGCAAAGATAGTGAGTTAGCCTCCAAATTCATATTCGCGTTCTACCTTGCAAATGCGAACCTTATACCAGGAATACCAAATACGCCGACCTTCTTTTTGTGCAAATTCATGTTCAGAAACGGCTTTCCAGGAGGCAATGGCTTCAAGGCTTTCCCAATAACTAACTGAAATGCCGAGTCTGTCTCTGGCGCTTTCAAAGCCAAGGTAACCCGGTTGTTCTTTCGCCAGATCTTCCATTTCCAGGGCCATGGCAGCATAGCCTTCATCAATTGAAGTACGTGTATTGGTAAAGATGACAGCGTAGTAAGGTGGTTTCATATGTCAATCTAAAAATTCCTTTTCCATAAAATAGGTGACAATAGCTTCTTTCATCAACACAGATTGTTCTCCCGCTTTTAAACTTGGTAATTGATCTATCATTTCATAATGCGGCCAGCCTTCATCATCAAAAAAGCTGAATTTGTAATAGCCATATGGTTCGAGCAAACGACATATGGCAATATGCATCAGATTTACTTTTTCATCCTTACTAAACTCCCGATGAAATTGGCCTAATTCCTGAACGCCTATCAAATAGATCACCCCGTCAAGATCCAGGTCCTCGCCATCAGCAAATTGTTCTGTTAGCCTAACTACCAGTGTTTCCCAGCGTTCTTTTAGCTTACTATCTCTTGACATGAACTCTTTAAAAATGATTTGCCAAAGTTACGAATCTTATATGCTATCTTTGTCTAAACCAGCGTTTATGGGTTTTTTGGATGTCTTAATTGGTATCTTATTGGCATACGGATTATTCCGGGGCCTGAAGAACGGTCTCTTTATAGAACTTGCAGCTATCGTGGCTTTGGTAGCTGGTTTATACGGCGCCATACATTTTTCTTATATAGTAGGCGATTACCTGTCTACCAATATGGACTGGAATGAAAAGTACATCCATCTGGCATCTGTTATCATCACCTTTATTATTATTGTCTTTATCGTGCATCTTGCCGGTCGCTTACTGACCAAAATCGCCAATGTTGCCCTTATTGGATTTGTAAATAAGATAGCCGGCGGCATCTTTGGCGCCTTAAAAGTGGCTGTGATCCTGGGCGGACTTCTGGTCTTTTTTGACCGGGCCAATACTTCCTTAAATCTGATCTCTGAGGAAAAGCTTGAACACTCTATATTCTATACGCCTTTGCGGGAATTAGGTGGCTTTGTTTTTGACAATGTACTAAAGGATGCAAAGGAGAAAGTACAAGGCGTTACCTCCAAACCCGGGGCTTCTGAGGCGGAAGAAGAATAAGGAAAATCCTTACGCCTATTGCCTCAGGCTACCTGATTTCCGAGTAGATGTGCATTTCATCGAAAAAAAAGTCAATTTAACTTTGTCTCACCCTATTTTAATTAATATTACTCAAGCTAGCTATTCCAGTTAGCCAAACACTACCGAGAACACATCCCCTTTCTTGCCATATAGTATTAGAACACTATATGAAAATGAGATTGCTTTTAGTATCCCTTATAATGGTTTTTTTGGCGAGTTCCTGTAGTCCCGATCCTATCGAGCCAACAGACATTCCTTCAGCCATTAATGCCGTAGAGGTAGAACACGAATTATTGGGCATTGTCAATGCACACAGAAGTGCATTGGGTCAAGGCGATCTGGCATTTAGCCCGGTTGCCTATGAACATGCTAATGATCACAATGATTACATGGTGGCCACCGGCTCATTGAGCCATCATAATTTTAGCCTGCGTGCTTCACAGATCTCTTCTGAAACCAATGCAGAATTCGTCGCTGAAAATATAGCCAAAGGATATTCAACTGCAGCTGAAGCTTTTCAAAATTGGTTGGACAGTCCGAATCACAAAAATACCCTAGAAGACGATTTCACCCACACGGCCATAAGTGTAAAAGTAGATGATAATGGCACTTTCTACTACACCCAGTTGTTCTATCGCTAGCCCTTTTTCCTTGCCTATTTGATTACCTTTGCTTTACTTGAACTCATTAAAAAGTAATCGTCATGCCTATTCGTGAACCTTTCAATTTACTGAAATGGGTGGAAGAGAACCGGGATTCTCTAAAACCTCCTGTTGGAAATAAAAACTTGTATAAAGATGCCGGGGATTATATTGTCATGGTTGTTGCGGGACCTAATGCCCGTAAGGACTATCACTATAATGAAACGGAAGAATTATTTTTTCAGCTTGAAGGCGAAATAGAAGTGCATATTCAGGAAGACAGACAGAAAAAGACTATGAAGCTAGGGCCCGGGGATATGTATTTACACCCGGCACGTGTACCACATTCCCCGGTAAGACACGCCGGATCTGTAGGTCTGGTAGTGGAACGCAAGCGGGATCAAATGGAAGTAGATGATGGACTCTTATGGTTTTGTGATAATTGTAACCACAAATTATACGAGGCCTATTTTACTCTCCACGATATTGAAAAAGACTTTTTAAAACATTTTGAAGTTTTTTATGGTTCCGAAGAGCTGCGGACCTGCAATAATTGCGGCACGATCATGGAAGCCGATGAACGTTTTGTAGCCAAATCTGAAGACTAGATGGAGTGGGTTGTAGCTGTCTTAATAGGTGTCGTAGCCTTTCTTCACTTGTATTTCCTATGGCTGGAAATGTTTGTCTGGACGACAAAAGCTAAAAAAGTATTCAGGAACTTTCCTGATTCTTTATTTGAACCCACAAAGACCATGGCTGCCAACCAGGGACTTTACAATGGTTTCCTGGCAGCCGGTTTGATCTGGACCTTCTTTATCAATGACCCTCACTGGAAAGCCTATATCAGCATTTTCTTTCTAAGCTGTGTGCTCATAGCCGGTATATACGGAGCTATTACTGTTTCTAAAAAGATCTTTTATGTTCAGGGCCTGCCGGCACTGATCGCTTTGATCCTGCTTCATTTAGTATAAGATAAAAGCCCGGTAATTCCCTATTTCATCCGCTTGAATATTTGTAGCTTTGCCAGCACAAAATCTTCTAATTAAATAGTAAAGGAATGGCCACAACTGCGGTAGACTTTGGATTGGATAAAGCCCTGGAACAATTAGGACTTAAAAAAGAAAATAAGGGAACGTATACCGGAAACGGTTTCTTTGAATCCGACGAAATGATCAGTTCATTTTCCCCTGTCGATGGAGAAGAGATTGGAAAGGTGAGCACGACTACACCTGAAGCCTATGAGAAAGTGATCCAGACTGCTCAAAAAGCATTTATTCACTGGAGAACTATTCCTGCGCCACAGCGTGGTGAGATCGTTCGGCAATTTGGCGACAAACTTCGTGAGCTGAAGGAACCTCTAGGAAAATTAGTGTCATATGAAATGGGCAAATCCTACCAGGAAGGCCTGGGAGAGGTTCAGGAGATGATAGATATATGTGACTTTGCTGTGGGCCTATCCCGGCAATTACACGGTCTTACCATGCACTCCGAACGTCCGGGTCACCGTATGTACGAACAATACCATCCACTTGGTATTGTAGGGATCATTTCTGCTTTTAACTTCCCGGTTGCTGTATGGGCCTGGAATACAACCCTGGCATGGGTTTGTGGTGATGTTTGTGTCTGGAAACCCTCAGAAAAAGCACCGCTTTGTGGTGTGGCTTGTCAGCATATCATTGCCGGCGTATTAAAAGAAAATGGGATGCCGGAAGGAATCTCTTGTTTGATCAATGGGGATTATCGCGTTGGCGAAATGATGACAAAAGATCCCCGTATTCCTCTGATCTCTGCTACGGGATCTATACGCATGGGCAAGATCGTAGCCCAGGCAGTTGCTGCCAGGCTTGGAAAATCCCTTTTAGAATTAGGGGGAAATAATGCTATTATCGTAACCCCGGATGCCGACATAAAAATGACTGTGATCGGTGCCGTTTTTGGTGCCGTAGGAACGGCCGGCCAACGCTGTACTTCGACAAGAAGGCTGATCATTCACGAATCTAAATACGATGAAGTTAAGAATGCATTAACGGACGCCTATGCACAATTGCGAATTGGTAATCCACTCGATGAAAATAATCATGTAGGGCCGCTTATCGATACAGATGCAGTTGCTATGTATGAGAAAGCTTTAGAAGCCGTAGTGGAACAGGGCGGAAACATTCTTGTCGAAGGAGGTGTCCTTTCCGGAGAAGGCTATGAAAGCGGTTGCTATGTAAAACCGGCCATCGTAGAAGCCAAAAATGAATTCCAGATCGTGCAGCATGAAACATTTGCGCCCATTCTGTATTTACTTAAATACTCAGGTGGTGTTGAAAATGCAATTGCTATGCAGAACAATGTAGTTCAAGGCCTTTCTTCAGCCATCATGACTAATAATCTCCGAGAAGCAGAACGTTTCTTATCTGCAGCCGGGAGTGATTGCGGAATTGCCAATGTAAATATTGGTACATCGGGTGCTGAGATCGGTGGTGCTTTTGGAGGTGAGAAAGAAACAGGAGGCGGCAGGGAATCCGGCTCAGATGCCTGGAAAGTGTACATGCGCCGTCAGACCAACACTATCAATTATACAGAGGACCTTCCATTAGCCCAGGGCATTAAGTTCGATCTATAAAAGAAACCCACCAACAGGGTTTCTAGATTTGTGGCTACCATGCAACACGGTTACTAGTCGTTGGTGGGTTAATAACTGCTAGTCATTATTACATGACTAGCTATGCCGAACATGCAAAGGCCCCCCAACCTTTGATGAACAACATTCTTTAGTTTCCTGTACACCCAATTCTCAGCTTAGCCCATAGCAAAAGCCCACCTACCCCAGATAGTGATAGTACAATATCATGGGCCGTGGCCAACTGCGAGCTAATGTGATCGGATGAAGTCATTCTTGTTTATTGGTTGTTTGTTTTGATGCAGACTCAACCTGGTTATTAGAAAAGCCCGTTGCTGCGAACTACATCAACGGGAATTTCTGAACTAACCAAACTAAACCAAATGAATCAAAGCAATAATTACATTAAGCCTGACTTCAATGCCAGAACTTAGTTGGGAGAAGAAAGGCATGATTAATTATTGACTCTAAAGTCTGTAATAAAAACTTTTGAAACAGCCCCTAACGTATAGATGGTCATAAATCATGTATAAATGACGATTTTTAAGGGCCTTTTTTCTGAAACCCTTCATTTTACAGTAGCTTTGAAGGAATTTTCTTTATCTTTTTTTGTTAATTTTTTAATACATTGTAAGCTAAACACTTTTTGATTTAACTATGAATGCGAAAACAACTAATCTTATCGGCATTGTGATCGCCATTCTGGCCGGTACTTATTTCTTCCTTATGTATTGTGATGCATGTCAGTCTTGTGACACATCAGATGATACCGTTGAAGCAGTGAGCTCGCTGGATTAATTTGCTAACCTTTTAACTATATAAAAATGGATTTTTCTACAATTTGTATTTGGTGTTGGGTGATCCCTCTATTAGTGGGTGCACTCTGCGCTTTTTTGGGCTACCTCATTGGCAAACGTTCTGCCAAGGGCGTAGATACCTCCGGGGATCTGAAAGCCTTACAAGATAAAAACACGCGTCTGGAAGCCGACCTGGCTGCATGCCGGGATTCGTTAAATAGCGCTAGTTCTGCCCCATCCGGCACAACCGATGCCGCATCATTGGCATCAGGCTTTGCTGCTTCAGAAGCAAGTGGTATGGGGGATGTTGGGGCTGAAGCTGCCATCGAAGAGATAAACTTTGATGCAGGAGGTGCCAAAGCCGCCTTGGGTAAATCGGTCAAGCTTAACGATTTGAAGATCATTGAAGGCATAGGCCCTAAAATTGAAAACCTGTTTAATAATGAAGGCATAACTACCTGGAGCGGACTGGCCGATTTACCTGTGGCTCGGTGTCGGGAAATTTTAATGACAGGGGGAGATCGATACAGATTGCATGATCCTGCTTCATGGCCTATGCAGGCACGTATGTGCTCCGAAGGTAAATGGAAAGACCTGGCGCGTTGGCAGGACGATCATAAACACGGGAAACTATAATACAAAACCGGTCTTTCAGGCCGGTTTTTTGTTGCGACCATTCTCTCCGGGATACAAGCTATGGACGGGATCACTTTGCCAAATATCACCCTTATCAATATCCATTGCCGTTAGAGGGCCTTTAAATGCTGCCCCGGTATCTATATTCCAAACATTCGCCGCCTGGACAGGTACTGTTTTGCCAATCTGGGTTACTGGTGTATGGCCAATATATATTTCCTTGTATAGTTGGAGTCGCTTTGGATAATTATCGGCTTCTCTGGAAATCTGAGGGTCCAGGGATAATGCCATCTCCCATAATGTGCGGTCCCAATAGAACATCTTTCTGAAATATTCCTGGTTTACGCCGTGCATATTGGTAAATCCGGCATGAATAAATAACCTGTTTTCAGGGTCGATATAATATTCTTTTAGCCCTTCGAAAAAACCCAGATGTGCTTGCTTCTCTTCGCTTGACACATTCTCATAAGATGCCATTGTTTCGGCCCCTCCTTGTTGAGTCCAAAGCGATAATACGTGTCCGGTACTCAGCCAATCCCTGCACAACTGATCGTGATTCCCAAGGATATATATGCAGGTATTTCTCTTGCTCAATTCGATCAAAAAGGAAATGGTCTGTGCAGCTTCACTCCATCCATCGACATAATCTCCCAAAAAAATAAGTGTATCTGAAGGGACAACCTCAGCACGCTCCAATAGCTGTGTGAGAGCCCGTAAGCCTCCATGGATATCTCCGATAACTATTTTTCTGCTCATGCGAAAAAGCTAATGATTGCAATGATCGCTAATATAGCCACAACCAGGAAGAATATTTTCCAGAAGGAAATAGGATGGGTACCGTGTATTTCTCCAGATTGTCCATTGATGTAAAAGTGATAATTTTTTCCGTTATAATGATATGTGCTGAGGTATAAGGGTAACAAAATATGTTTGAATGTCTCCTCAGAGAGTTTGATGTCTGCATGATGGATTCGCTGTGTATCCCCGCCAATATCCCTCCGGATCCAATTATGTGCGATCTCTTTTGCACGTTGAAATGATTTATGATGGCCTTCTTTTAATGGGATCGTATATTTCTCTGTCACAAATCCTGACAAATAATTGGAGTTGTATGGGACGAGCTCTTTGATATTCCAGCGGGAAATCCCGGATGGTATTTCTGATTGCTTCTTTTTAGATGCATTGATCAGTATATCATCTACAAAGCCCCCAACATCACCAGAAGCAGGTTGCCACCGCGTCTTCCTGACTTTCTTTGTCTGAATTCCCTGAGGTGTTTGCACCCGCTGCGTTTCATAGTAATGATCGCCCCGTTGACCTACATAGCGAGCATGAAGCTGTGCGTCGAACGTCCAGTATGGAATATACACTCCATGCAATCCTTCCGGATCCAGGGCGGCCCTTTTAAGTTTATTTGGTGTAAACCAGATCTTTGATACCCAATTCTTAAAGATTTTCCGCGCCGCTTGGTGATCTAGTTGGAATGGTATCAATGCCCCGGGAAGTATCCATCCCTCTTTTTCAATATCCTCACGAATAAGAGGTTCCCCGCAATACACACAATGGAGCGACTTATAACTCTCTTCCACGTGCTGGTTGCCGCCGCAATTCTTGCAATGTAAGAGGTCTATCGTCTCGGTGTAGGCCTGGTCGCCCACTACTTTCAGATAGTGTTCTAATTCCAACTCCTCAAAGCTGCTTTTTGCCTGCTCAATGAATTCTTCATACCCGCAATATTCACACTTGATCTGGTGTGATCCGGGTTTGTACTTCAATTCAGCTCCGCAATTGGCACAAGCCTTTTTCTTTTCGGAAAGCTTGGTGTCTTCCATAGACCAGGTTATCCGGGTTACTATTCAAGGTAAATCCACTGCCTTCTTAGTTTTCGGGCAATGGAGGTGGCGTAGCGCCTCCTAAAAATGCTTTGAGCTCTTCAATGTCCTGAAGCGGGGACCAATTGGTCAGCCCTTGTTTCCAAATAAGTGTTTCCTTGTTTACCGTTCTGTTAGCAAACAATTCCTTGAGCTTATCAAATGTAACAGGACCCAATTGCTGGCCGTTCACGGCATAATGATACATGACCTGAACCGGGATCGGTGGCGGTGCTGGAGTAGCAACAGGAGCTCCACCAAAGGGTTGCTGTGGTGCATGTGGGTTCATCATAGTGCCCATTTGCTGTGCAAGGACAAAGCCCATTCCCATGCCCATACCGGCGCCGGCTGTGCCTCCTTCATTTTTTGCCGCTTCTTCCATAGCCTTGGCTGCCTTGAATTGGGCAAGCTTACTCATGTCTAGTTTATCGAGTCGACTATATTCAAATATTTCCTTCTTAAGATCTTCAGGCATGGAGACATTCTCAATGTAGAATTTCTCAAGCTCTATCCCTACCCTTCCAAATTCGGGTTGCATAACCTCCTGGCAAGTTTCTGAAAGTTCACTGGTATTGGCAGCGTATAATTCAATAGGCAAATTAGCCTCTCCTACTGTATCTGTAAAGCGGGTAACGATCAAACTTTTAAGGTGTTCGTTGATCTCGTAATTAGTAAAATTACCATCCGTTCCCACAACGTCCACGACAAATTTGCCCGGATCACTGATCTTAAAACTATAGGTTCCGAAAGCACGGATCTCCGTCAGGCCGAAACGCTCATCACTAAGCATGATCGGGTTTTTCGTTCCCCATTTTTCGTCTGTGAATAATCGGGTATTCACAAAATAGACCTCTGCTTTAAACGGACTGTTAAAGCCATATTTCCATCCCTTTAGTGTGGCAAGGATCGGTAAGTTTTTAGTGTTCAGGGTATACGTGCCCGGAGTGAAAACATCAGCCAGCTGTCCCTCATTCACAAATACGGCAGCCTGGCCTTCCCTGACTATTAGTTTAGCGGCGTTCTTTATTTCATTTTGATAGCGCTCAAATCTATGTACTATGGTATCGTCATTGGTGTCCAGCCATTCAACGATATCAATAAATTCATGTTTAAGTTTATTCTTTATTTCATCAAAAATACCCATGTTATTAGTGTTTAAAAATAAGACTAAGAAGGTAGTAATTTCTGATGGTCGGCACAACTCAATCCCGTCATATTCTTAGGGAGTTTTCTTTGGTCGAAGTTTTAATTCTAATTACTTTGGAGGGCATAAATTGAGATATGAAACAAGTCTTCTGTATCGGGGAATTGCTGATCGACTTTGTTGCCGAAAATCAGGGTAGTGATCTAAGTAAGGCCAAAGAATTTACGAAGAAAGCAGGGGGCGCTCCTGCCAATGTGGCCTGCGCAGTTTCCAAATTAGGGGGGCATAGTAATTTTATTGGCTGCGTTGGAGAAGATGCCTTTGGGGATTTCCTGTTAGGCATCCTGGACCAGCACCAGGTGAATACAGTACTGTCTCAGCGATCTGAACAATTTACTACGCTTGCCTTTGTTTCAATTGCCGAAGACGGGGAACGCGATTTTGTATTCAGCCGTGGTGCAGATAAGGAATTGGCATACAATGAACGCGTCAGCGCCTTATTTGATAACCAGATTATCCACTTTGGAGCAGCCACATCGTTTTTAGGGGGGCCACTCGAAAAGACTTATGCCCGCTATCTCAAAGATGCCATAACAGCAGAAGCCTTTATCAGTTTCGATCCAAATTACAGACCCGATCTTTGGCTCGGCAAAGAAGCCAGCTTTATAGCCAAGTGTTTACCCTATGTGGCAGCAGCAGATATTTGCAAATGCAGCCTGGAGGAAGCCTATTTGTTATCTGGAGAAACATCACTGGAAAAAGCAGTTGCCTATCTGCATAAACAAGGCGCTAAAATGATCACCATCACCCTGGGGTCAGAAGGCACATATGTCAGCACGACCAAAGAACAATTCCAGGTTCCCAGTATTGCTATTCAGGCAATAGATACCACTGGGGCCGGCGATGCTTTTATTGGGTGCTTGTTGTATCAATTTGCGAATGAACAGGATCCTGGCTCATTGCTAGTAGACAGAGATACACTCACCGATTTGGTGACCATGGCAAATAAGGCAGGGGCCGTAACTGCGCAAAATTTCGGAGCAATCTCTTCCCTGCCATCAAAAGCCGATCTGGCACCCCTATGACACAGGCAGATCTCCATACAAAGGCGGCCAAAGCCCAACTTTCTTCCGGTAATAAAATAGACGAAGATGACTTGTTTGCCGCTCGTAAAGCAAGCAACCTCTCGCTTATTCAATACCTGTATTTTTCCTTGTATCCCCAGGAAGAATTTGAACGCAACTTTGACCGGCTCTGGAAGAAACTGGACAACCTCATGGCTTCCCGGCCAGCTGAGCTAAAATCACAAGACGTTTCGCGCATACTGGAAGGCAGGTGGTTTCAATCACAACATTTGGTAGGCATGCAACTCTATGTAGATAGGTTTGCAAAAAACATCAAAGGCCTGCAAAAGCGTTTGCCATACCTGGAAGACCTGGGGGTCAATTTCCTTCATGTGATGCCGTTGACAACAAGGCCCAAAGGTCCCAGTGATGGAGGCTATGCGGTGAATAATTATACGAAGGTAGACCCATCCCTGGGAAGCAATAAAGACCTCGATACGCTAACCAAAAACCTAAGGGAGCGTAAGATGCTATTAATGCTCGATTTTGTGGTAAATCACACCTCAGATGAGTTTGAGTGGGCGAAAAAAGCCAAGAAAGGCAAAAAGAAATATCAGGCCTACTACTATACCTATCCCAATCGGGAGATCCCCGATCAATTTGAAGCAAGTTTACCAGAGATCTTCCCGGAAACATCGCCCGGGAATTTCACTTTTGACAAGGACATGAACCGATGGGTGATGACTGTCTTTAACAGCTATCAATGGGATTTGAATTACAGGAACCCCGACGTCTTTGAGGAAATGCTGACACAGTTAGTACAGCTGGTAAACCTGGGTGTAGATGTTGTCCGTTTTGATGCCCTGGCATTTCTCTGGAAAAAATTGGGGACCATATCACAGAACCTGCCCGAGGCACATCAGCTGATTTCCCTGTTCAGATTATGCCTGCAAACGGTAGCCCCGGGAGTGATCTTGTTAGCTGAGGCCATTGTGGCCCCAAGAGATATCCTTACTTATTTTGGAAAAGGCCCTTTGGAGGGCAATGAATGCGAATTGGCCTATAATGCCACGTTAATGGCCCTGCTTTGGAATTCCATAGCTACGACAAAGACACAAGTCCTCTACAGAAACCTGACCGAATTACCCCATAAACCCTTGAGCACTTCCTGGATCAATTACATCCGTTGTCACGATGATATTGGTTTGGGCTTCGATGATAAGTACATTTATGAAGCGGGCTGGGATGCCCAGTTACATCGCAAATTCCTCCGGGAATATTTTAGCGGAGACTTCCCCGGATCGCCATCAAAAGGTGGGATTTTCATGTACAACCCCAAAACAGCGGATGGCAGAATCGTTGGCAATACAGCATCTTTAGTAGGCCTGGAGAAAGCAAGGGAGGAAAAGAACGATCCCTTAAAAAAACAAGCCCTGGATAAGATCGTAATGCTCCACGGTATTATGCTGAGCTATGGCGGAATTCCTATGCTCTATGCCGGGGATGAACTGGCTTTGCTCAATGACTATTCCTATTTAAAAGAACCGGATAAAAAAGATGATAACCGATGGATGAACCGTCCTTTTCAGCCTTGGGAGGTTGTGGATTCCTTTGAGAAAAAGGATTCAGATGCCCGTTATATTCACAGCACCCTAAAGAAGATGATCGGCATTCGCAAAAAAGAGCCCTGCCTGGCCGATCCAATTCCACGTACATTTATCGATCTTGACAATCCACACCTTTTGGGCTACTGGAGAACCCTCCCGGATTCAGATGCGTCTTTGATAGTCCTCGCAAATTTTAGCCCCCAAAGGCAGACGATCAGGCTAAAACATCTCTTTGAAAGTGGCTATCCAAAAGCAGCTGAGGTAGTTGACTTAATCAGTGAAAAGAAGATTTCATTAAAAAAAGGTTGGATAACAATTAAACCCTTTCAATTATTCTGGCTTAAGCGTATTTAACCTTTCTGAGGATGCGTTGTGATTCCTTGACAGAATTATAGACAGCCATATCATACGATTTGAGCAACGGCCGGATACGGTCAAGCTTATCTTTCGCCTCTTCAAATCCATTTAAATAACATATCAGATATGTCGCCGCCAATTGCTGCAAGTCGGCTATCTCTCTTTTTTTAAGTCGGATCCCATTTTCCAGTTTATGGATCAGGGCATTGTTTGCATTGTAAATATGGTGAAGTGTTTTCTTATCGTATACGGGCGGCTCGAAGAGCAATTCGCTTTGCATCAGGTAAGTACCATTGTCTGAAAATGTTATAATCACTTTTTCTAAGGGGAAGTAATCTTGCTCTTTCCCCAATCCCAATTGCACATATTCAATAGTGGTAAACGAATGCTCATCAAAGCTGATAGATACCTCATCTAAGGTGGAATAAAAAAGTTTTACCTGCTCATTGATAAGTTCAATATCGACACGAGAAAGGTATACTTGATTCTTTACTCGCTTTTCATGACCTGCCCAGCAGACTACAAATTGTTCTTTGAATACTTTATAGTAACTACTAAGATCCTTATGACGATTATTGATAAAATCGATAACCCCATCCAGGGTAAGCTGGATATTATTCTTGGCGTGTTGTTCCAGGGTATTGACAACCTCAGAATTTTCATCCTTCAGGTCAGGGGCTACTTTTTTTGGCATGCTAATGCTGCCTTCCCGGAAAAAGACCGTCCCTGCATAGTATTTCCAGATATTTTTTTTAAGCGAGCAAGTTTTTCCACTGGAGGTTAAGGTAACCAAGCCCACCACTTTGCCTTCCGGCAAATGGGGAAAAGGGATATTCTCATAGGCGATCCTGGGCGGATTTTCCAGGTAGGCGTTTACCAGGTTCTGGATCTTACTATCGTCAAAGAAGTCGACGCCAACGATCTTATTATCTTCATCTTCTACGCCAACAACGATATAGGAATTGTTCCCGGGATTGCTGTTGGCCAGGGCACACACATGTTTAAGGAATTTTCCTTTGCCTTCCTTTTCGCCAATGCTGATAAAACGCTTTTTATCATAAAAGCTGTTCTCGTCATTATGCGCGAGCAGGTTTTTTACTAAAAGGCGTTTATTGATCATGGCGTTTTCTTCACAATCGTACTGCTTGCCTGCGCAGTGGGAAATACGATCATGTCGGCAATATTGACGTGCATAGGCCGTGTGATCACAAACAAAATGATCTCGGCAATATCCTCCGGCGTCAGGGGTTGATATCCTTTGTACACCGACTTTGCCCTTTGCAGATCTCCCTTGAATCGCACATTGGAAAACTCCGTTTCTACTAATCCGGGGTTAATGGCCCCTACCCGGATCCCATGTTCATTAAGGTCCATCCGCATGGCCTGGTTGATTGCATCAACAGCGTGTTTACTTGCGCAATAGACATTGCCTTTCGGATAGACTTCCTTCCCAGCCGTAGAACCAATATTGATCACATGGCCCTGTGCACGTTTTATCATCCCAGGGATCACCGCTTTGGACACATAAAGCAAGCCTTTGACATTAATATCCAGCATGGCATCCCAGTCATCCAGATCTCCCTGGTCTATGGTATCCAGGCCATGGGCATTGCCTGCATTATTTATCAAAACGTGGATCTGGGACCATCGGGCATGTAAAGACCCTATGGCCTTGTACACCCCATTTCTATCACGAACATCAAAATTCAGGGTATGTGTCTCACAATAGCTCTTTAGTTCGGCGCTCAGGGCATCAAGGCGTTCCTGTCGCCGTCCACATAAAACAAGATCATAGCCGTGTTTTCCGAGACATAGGGCCGTAGCATATCCAATACCACTGGTAGCTCCGGTAATTAATGCGATTTTGGCCATA
>Ga0224508_10002352_pt1 | contig 16098 bp, 11 predicted proteins | sample SF_Jan12_sed_USG_4_FD_170157 | JGI IMG/M metagenome (GOLD analysis project Ga0224508, IMG submission 170157) | Sediment microbial communities from San Francisco Bay, California, United States - SF_Jan12_sed_USGS_21 | ecosystem: Environmental > Aquatic > Marine > Sediment | place: USA... | reverse complement strand
CCACCATTTGCAAAGTCTTATGTCCCGAGATACGTTGGACCGTCGGCAAATCTACCCCAGCCTGCACCAAGTGCGTGATCGCCGTATGCCGCAGCGTATGTCTAACGACTTCTCTTGGGTCAAGTCCTGCCGCAGAGACTACCCTGCGGAAAGCTTTCTCGACGGCCATTGTGTAGCCTGTCTTGGCCTTGGAGGCGGGAAATAACCACTCCTGGTCTGGATCCGCGGCTTCAATGTCACCTCTCAGAAAATCAGCGAGGTGCTGGGTAATGGGCTGCTCCCTGGCTCCAGCTTTTGCGTTCGGGATGTAGATAACCCGTCTGTCCAAGCTGATATGCTCAAGCCGAATAGAAAGTATCTCCATACGGCGCATAGACGTTTCAAGAGCAATCACAATGAAGGGGTAGACCTGCAGATTCTGGTCCTGCTTTGTCGTTGCAACATCATCCGCTTGCCCCTCACCGACGTAAATGATGCAAATGCTTCATACCAGAAGACACTGCTCTAGCACGCGTTGACACGCCGTCGGCGAAGGCCGGTGCCAGATGACAACAAGGAGTAGATTGCTGCGTCGCAGCAGGGATACTTCCTTGCCGTGATCCCCCTCTGTCAGGATAGTTGTCGTCTCTACTGAATCATTGTAACGGAATGGAGGGGACGAAGAGAGTGAGAGTTGAAACGCTATTCAGCAGAAAGGAAAGCCTCGGTTATCGAGAAGATGATGCCACCGCATAATAGCCCGATCCCTCAACTGGCAAAGGAGACCGGCATCTGCGATGTGACGCTGTACAATTGGCGTAAACAAGCCAGATTAGAGGGGTTAGCGGTGCCTGCCGACGGGAAGAATCCAGAGCGATGGTCCTCTGCGGACAAGTTTGCCGTTGTGTTGGAGACAGCGTCTTTGAATGAAGCCCAGCTTGGCGAGTATTGCCGTGAGAAGGGTTTGTACGTTGAGCAGATCGCGGCCTGGCGGGAAGCCTGCCTTCAAGCCAATGCCGACGGCGAGACGCAGACAACAGCGCAACGGGAGCAGGCCAAGAAAGACCGTAAACAGATCAAGCGCCTGGAGCGGGAACTGCACCGCAAGGACAAGGCGTTGGCGGAAGCCGCAGCGCTGTTGGTGTTGCAAAAAAAAGCCCAGGCAATCTGGGGGGACGGCGAGGACGAATGATCAGTACCCCGGATCGCCGTCAGGCGGTAGCGCTGATCGATGAAGCGATCGCCTCTGGTGCGCGCAAACACAAAGCCTGTGAGATTCCGGAAATCACTCTGCGCACCTACCAGCGCTGGACGCAGGCCGGGGATGTCCTCAGTGATCGCCGTCCCGAGGCACAACGCCCGGAACCGCTCAACAAGCTTCGCCCAGAGGAACGAGAGGAGATCCTCAAGGTGGCGAACAGTCCGGCGTATCGCAGCCTGCCGCCGAGTCAGATTGTACCGGCGTTGGCCGATGAAGGGCGTTATCTGGCCTCGGAGTCGAGCTTCTACCGGGTACTACGGGCAGCAGGTCAGCAACACCACCGGGGCCGCAGTGAGGCGCCGCAGCGCAAAGTCCCGAGCACGCACTGCGCTGCCGGCCCCAATCAGCTCTGGTGTTGGGATATCACGTGGTTGCCGGGACCGGCCCGCGGACTGTTCTACTATCTCTACCTGATCCTGGATCTCTACAGCCGCAAGATCGTGGCCTGGGACATCCATGAAATGGAAACCAGTGATTTAGCGGCGCAGCTGGTTCACAAGGCCTGCCTGGCGGAGCGTATCGTTGCACAGCCGCTGGTACTGCATTCGGATAACGGCAGTCCCATGAAAGGCGCCACGATGCTGGAGACGTCGCACCGCCTGGGTGTGACGTCCTCCTTCAGTCGTCCACGAGTGAGCAACGATAACGCCTATGCAGAATCGTTGTTCCGCACTTGCAAGTACCGGCCGGACTACCCGGTTAATGGCTTTCACACGATTGACGCGGCCAGAGCCTGGGTACTGTCATTCACTCATTGGTATAACACGCAGCACAAACACAGTGGGTTGAAGTTCACGACCCCGGTACAGCGTCATACGGGCGAAGCTGACACGATACTTGCACACCGCAAGCGACTTTATCAGGAAGCCAGAAAGCGCCATCCCAATCGCTGGTCGGGTGACATCAGGAATTGGGCATTGCCAGCCAGGGTCTGGTTGAACCCAGAGAAAGAGGAGCCTGACTTGAACAAGGCTGCATAGGTTGGGGCGACAACTATGTTGACAAACACCGTGATCGATGTTGTGAAATTCATTAAATTGAAGTTTTATTGATCTAGATCAGAAAAACGTTACGGTACTTCGCGTAAGGGTGTCCGTGAAGGTGCGCGGACATGAATGTAAATGTCACCTCTGCTGTGATCGGCGTCGCTGTTCTTGCAACAGGCGCATTAGTATATGTCGTTGATCGCGCCCCAGAACTGTCCCTGGTCGGTAGCACCGTCAGTTTTTTCCACCTCAAGCTTACGGCCTTTGGTGCGATCGGGCAGAACCTTCCGTCGTTTGCCCATGTCTTTGCGTTCAGTCTGTTGACGATCGCGCTCCTCGGCGGTGGGCGTCGTGCCGCCATTGCCGTTTGTAGCGGCTGGCTTTTTGTGAACGCCGCGTTTGAGCTCGGTCAGCACCCAACCATCGCCACTAAGCTTGCGCATCTCACACCTACATGGTTCGAGGGGATACCGATTCTGCATCGAACGAATGATTTCTTTCTCGCCGGCACCTTCGATGCCTTCGATCTGGTTGCCATGGCGCTCGGTGCACTCACTGCTTACTGGGTGATGCAACGAACGCAATTACGGGGGACGAACCATGACTAATGAAAATCCCGTAATGAAGGCGCTTCGTCGCCTGGCCCTCGTTCCATTGATTGCCTTTGGATTTCTCTCCATTCTGGCCACAGGCGGTGGCGGTGGCGGAGGCGGCGGAGTCGGTACTCCTGAGAGCCCAGCTACGATCACCACCACCAATGCCGCGGAGCTGATCAACGATGTCATAGGCACGAGCGACCCCACGGGCGGCATTGCTGCAGCCAGCACCCAACAGGGCACCACCGATGGGCAGTCGCTCTCCTCAGCGCGCGCGTTGGCCCAGCGTCTTGAGACGGTTTATCAGACCACCCTAAGCGGGGCGCAGGCCGCCAGCCAACGCTTCGCACCTGCTATCGCCGTCGACGAAACCGAGCCTTGTGATTTCGGTCAGGGCACGATCCATTCCACCGGGACAATCAATAATGATGGCACCGGCACGCTGAACGTGACCTACAACAACTGCCTCCTGGACGGATTAACGCATAACGGGCAAGCCACGTTGCAGGTAACTGCATTTAATCTGACCTTTTTTGTCCCCACCGATTTCACATTCTCGATCTCGAGCCTGACGATTACGGGGCCGGGTGTAAACCAGACTGTAAGCGGCTCGCTACGAGATCAGTTGAACCTTGGCACCGACACCGAGACAACGACCTTTGACTTGACAACCACGGACAATGTCAGCGGTAAGACGATCAGGACCCATAATCTGGTCTTCGTCTTTGTGTACAACGATATCTTTTCTCCGTCCTCGTATACGTTAACCATGACAGGACGTGTGTGGGATTCACTCTATGGTTACGTGGATGTCTCGACGGTAACGCCGTTCGTATTCTCGAGCATCAGCCAACTCTTTCCAGACAGCGGTCAGATCATTTTGACCGGAGCGGGCAATGCGAGCATACGGGTGACGGCGTTATCGTCCGTGCTGCTTACGGTGGCGCTCGATCTCGATGGCGATAGCGTCTACGAGCTGACTGCGACCCTTACATGGACAGACCTAGACGGACCCATCGGTGCTGACCTGGGCGATGATGACGGCGATGGGATGCATAACAGTTGGGAGACCTTCTACGGGTTGACCCCATCGGATCCGGTGGACGCCGGATCCGACGGCGACGGTGATCTTTTTGCCAACCTAGGAGAGTATCTGAGCGGAACCAACCCTAACAACCCCACCTCCATACCTACTAACGCGTTTTCCGTGAGCGGTACAGTAGCGGGGTTGGCAGGCTCCGGTCTCGTTCTGCAAAACAACGGCGGCGATGACCTCGCGATCTCCGGTAACGGGGCGTTCCTGTTTGCGACCCCGCTCGCAGATGGAGACACCTACAACGTCACCGTGCTATCACAGCCCACGAGCCCGGCGCAGACATGTAGCGTCACCAACGGCAGCGGCAGGAGCAGCGGCGCTAATGTCACTAATGTTTCCGTCAATTGTGTGCCTGCACCCACAGGAGTGCGCGCGGTCAGCGGCAACGGTCAGATAACCCTCAGCTGGGAGCCGGTGCCCGGCGCGAGTTCCTACACGATCTATTTTGCGAACGAGACAGGGGTTACTAAGCTCACCTATCTTGGCCTCGCGGGGGGAGCAAAGATTGAGGGCGTAAGTAGTCCACACGTTCACAACGGTCTTACGAATGGCAGCACATATTTTTACGTTGTCACCGCCACCAACGCCTTCGGCGAGGGCCGCGAATCACTTCAAATCGCAGCGCAGCCCCTCACCCATGGTTGGGAGTGGCTCGATCCAAAACCAACAGGCAACGATCTCTGGGCGGTACATTTTGTCGGTGCTAACACCGGCTGGGCGGTTGGCGATGCCGGGACCATCATTCACACGAGTGACGGTGGCGTTACCTGGGGCGCCCAAGTCAGTGGAACTCCAAGCCGGTTGCACGATGTCCATTTCGTAGATGCGTTGAAGGGCTGGGCGGTCGGGGGTCTTTTTGTCATCGGTTCGACGCGCCACGCAACGATTCTCCATACCGAAGACGGCGGGGTGACGTGGCACATCCAGGCAAGTGGTAACGTTGAACCCTTAGCTGGAATTCACTTCATCGATTCATTGACGGGATGGTCCGTGGGCGGTGACGGAATGATCCTCCATACAACCGATGGAGGTCGGACGTGGAACCCCCAACCCAGCGGTGTGACCCAGGCCCTTTGGAAGGTCACGTTTGTGGACGCACTGAACGGCTGGATAGCCGGGGGGTCAGGCTTTGACGGCGTGATTCTGCGGACCAGCGACGGGGGCGCGACATGGTCCGCTCAGGTGTTTGGGGGCCAATTGTTCGACTTGGACTTTGCGTCCGCTACGTTAGGTTGGGCTGTGGATCCCGCCAGTGCCGGACGGATCTTGGCCACGAACAACGGCGGGTCCACCTGGGGTCCTCAGCCGACGAGCACAGGCGCTTTTCTCAGGGGGATCGATTTCGTGGACATCCTAACCGGATGGGCCGTCGGTACGGGCGGTGAGATCCTCAAGACGACAAACGGCGGCGGCCTTTGGGTGGGGCAGTCAAGCGGTACGACCCGGCATCTCAACGCGGTTGCGGCCATCGACGTCCTGACAGCATGGGCGGTCGGCACGGAGGGCACGATTGTGCACACCGCTGACGGTGGCACGACATGGGTGCCGCAGCACGTCCGTGCGCTGGAACTACCGGCAGGGGCACCGCTCACCCTGGACGCCATATGGTTTACAGACGCGACGACTGGCTGGGCACTCGGTGGCGGGGCCTCCGTTTTCCGCACAAGCGATGCAGGCGTAACGTGGATTGCACAGCCTACCTTTGCCAGTGAGACCCTGCATTGGATCCAATTTGTCGACACCTCGACTGGTTGGGCCGTTGGGGAAAACGGAAATGTGTATCGGACCATCGATGGCGGAAACACCTGGACGCTCCAGGGCAACATCGGCGTCGCTCAAGTTTGGAGCGTGGACTTTGTTGACGCCACAACGGGGTGGGCTGTCACGCCAAGTGGAGAGATACGCAAAACCGTCGATGGCGGGGTCAGCTGGACGTCACAAGCCAGCGGGACGCTTAACGCTCTGACCCAGGTCAAGGCGGTCAATGCTTCGACCGCTTGGATCGTGGGCATGGGTGGGCTGATTCTGAAAACAACGGACGGCGGCGCAACGTGGCTGGGACAGATTAGCGGTACTAGTCAGGACCTGCGGGGAATCGCGGTCATTGACGCCATGACCGCGTGGGCCGTTGGAGGGGGCTCATCAGCAGGAATTGCCCCCATCCTGGCGACCACAGACGGGGGGGCGACCTGGGTCTCCCAAAATAGCACCATCACCCATTGGTTCAACGATGTCTTCTTTGCGAATGCCACAACGGGCTGGGCGGTCGGGCCAAACGGGCGCATCGCGGCGACAACGGACAGCGGAGCTACGTGGGCGCTACAGAACGCAGATGCAACCCTAGATCTGTTCAACGTGCGAGCTGTCGATCCCTTAACGGCGTGGATTCGTGGCAGAGGGCTACTCAGGACTACCACCGGAGGCAAATGATCGGACAAGAGTAGTCTTGTATCGTCATCGGCGGTGAGCAAGGTTTCGCCGCCGCGCCGTCGTCACGATCGCGCATCAGATGCCCCTGGGTGTCGAGCATAATGTCGAGCATAATGCGGAGTGAAACGGCTTGTCGGAACGTCCGCTAATGGCCCTGCTGGAGCGGTCATTCACGAACAGTACGAATGAGCCGTGCGCGTCAGTGCGCTAGAAAGTAGATTTCGTTTAGGTTTCAGCGCCTCACGGTCCTACATTACTTTCGTAATCGGCATCTCTCTTGACAAACAATTTCGCTAATAGAGCGGCGATTGGTCTTCCAAAGCAATCAAATCGACGTTTTATTGATCGAGATCAAAGCAATGGTGCACCGCCTCGTGTCACTCGATTAAATTAAAATTGTGCTGGGCGGGTGCGAGAATCTAGTCCACCCGCCAGTCGCTAAACCTTCCGCCTTTTGTGAGGGCTTCCCTAGACCAGGCTGAAAAACAACAGTGAAGGGGTTAAAAGATGCGATCGTCAAAACTGATAACGAGCGGAAGTTTGGTTACTTTTACGTTACGCCTACGCCGCCTTTTGATGGATCTTGTTTCCTTTCCTTCGTGTCTGCAACACCAAGTACTCGTCCGTGAGGCGAAAATTCTCTTGTCAGTTTTCAAATGGCGTTTGCGGACGGTGGTGCCGGTGTTCGTAGCTGTTCTGTCGTTTATGTCTCCACCGGTCGCAGCGCAGTCCGACTTAGGCACGCTCTTCGGCCCGGAAACCTTTGTTCGCAGCAAGGGCCAGCCCGTAACTGTGGCGAGAGAGTTTTCTACCGTGGGTTTCCGAGGTCCGTTTGTCCTGCACCTTCGGAATGGGGATGAAGGTGGGAAAAATCGTGTCTCAACTGCTGAAGTGTGGCTGAACGGACAACAGTTATTCGGCCCATCCGATTTCTCGCAGAACGTCTCCGGCTACGATCTTGAGGTAGGCCTGACAGAGTCCTCTCACCTGCAAGTGTGGATGGCGAGTGCCCCCGGAAGCGAGCTCACGATGTGGATCGAAGGCGAACCGACTGTCGTCCTTGATGAGGCAAGCCGCGTCACCGCGACGCTCACCCCAGTCGGTGGCACGATCACAACAACGGGAACCGACGGAGCGTTTTTTACGTTGGAAGTCCCCGCCGGTGCACTATCCGGCCCCGTCGATGTATCCCTTACACCGGTATTTTCGATTCCAGGCATGCCCTTGAACGAGGGCGTCCTAGCCGCCGCACAATTCAGCCCTGATGGGCTGCAGTTAGCGATACCTGCCACGTTGACGATCGCATTGCCAGGGCTTGAAGTCCCCCCTAAAGCTGTCGGTTTTCTATTCCAGGAAGGCGCTGCGGCCTTGGAACTACTCCCCGCCCAGATAAGTGACACTGCTGCCAGTTTCCAGCTGACCCACTTCTCTGAAGGGGGTCTCATGAATTTGCTCGACGAGGACCTAGAGGCTGCAGCGATTATTACCCAGGGGATTATCATATACACGAGGGTGCTAGCCGCATTGCGGAATGCTTCATCTTGTTCCCAATCGGCCGGCCTCGCCAACGAGGTGGGCAATTTTCTATTTACGACTGGCGACATACTTGCAGACAATCCGCGCTTTACGTTCGGGCCAATCAACTGTACAGGTCCCGATCCTACTCAGCCTGAGCAGTGCAGCAACTTCTTTGAACTCAGCGAGGCTCTGCGCTTCGATCTTGAGGACGCCATCGAGCGACTTTTCTCGGTGGCCGATACAGCCTGCGCGGGCGATCCATCGCAAGAACGGATCGCGTTTCGCTGTATCAAAACGGCGCAGGACGCGGGGAGTGGGGCTTTTGTGCCGAATCCATTTCTAGACAGAGCACTGGCGGCAGCGAAAAGCTGTGGGATTCACTCGCTCGATATCTTTCCAACGCAAATGGCCTTAAAACTCGATGAAACGGGCGAGTTCGAGGCGATCGCAAAGGATATCGCAGGCACAGTACTGCCGGATAGGCAATTTGTCTTTGGCGCAAGCCCGAGCAACATTGCCACTTTGGAGCCCGGAGGGTTAACTGCTGAGGGCAGCACCCTAGAGCTCGCGACTTGCGTGGAGACAGGCGTCACGGACCTTGTTGTGGGCGACGCGCTCGCTGCCGAAGAGGGGGTTTTTCAACCGAGGGGCGCGTTCAGGAACGACGCGGAGCTATCTTGCATAGATGCCGAAGTCAGTATCGACCCGCCACGCGTCTTTCTGTTTGAGGGTGAGAGCGCTGATCTAGAAGCCACTGCGACCGACACCAACGGTGACCCTATCCGTATCGAGCCCGATTTGTTTTTTGCCTGGGAAGCGAGCGACGAGACGATCGCGGCGGTCGAAAGGACGGATGCCCAAAACAGCAGCAAAGCCTCGGTTGCGGCTCTTCAAGAGGGCACAACCTCCGTTACGGCGACCTTGATTGGGAACAACGATCCCTTCCCGACGGTAGCTGAGGGATCCGCAGAGATTAACGTGATGAACCTGACGGGCACCTGGAACTTGGTTTATACGTCGACGGACAACGACTGCGTGCCACCGGGCCCCATCCCGCCTCCCGAAGATGTTCAGGTAAATCACCAGTTAGCGGACAATATAATTACCGTGCAGCAGGCGGACTTCGGTGCTTCGTTGGCTGGATTCATTTCCTTCCGGCCATCCCCGGCAGAACTCCCTCGTATTTCGCTTGAGCCAGCAACATCAACGGAGAGCGCAAATTGCAGTCGCTTTTTCGCAGACGTATGCGGTTTTCTTGACTTTGGAGCGGGGTGTGAAGAGCGGGTTATGCCGATCTCCTGCCAAGAGTCACAGCGTGCGGAAGTGTCACTGACCGGTGCCGGTCGCTCTGCCAGCGGCCGATTAGGCTGGCTAGTTGGCTGGACCTATGAGTTCACGGACAACTTTGGCGTGCGAACGTCGTTCAGCGATTCGTGTGAAGGAATTGATGTGTTTGAAGCGACGAAGCAATAACATCCAAGCATCGGGTGGATTGTGGACGAGTGGTCTGCTGGGTCGGTATATCCTGGATTGGGGAAGTCAGTGTCTGCTTTCAGGCTTATTGTGTTGAAAAAGTCGGTTGCCAAAGAGGACAAAAAATCTTAAGCCCTTAGGCGGCGTTAACTGATTCCGGATACGGGGGGGTACCGGGGAGACGCGAAGTCTCGACAGGGGCCCCTAGTTAAACCGTATGTGATATCTACATGACATTCTTGCAAAGCAAGCTATTTGGCAGAAAATCGGCCTCTTCGAAGTTCGGACTTTTTCAACACAATAAGGCTGATAGCCGTCGTCCATTTCGAGCAACTCGATCGACTGGTATTGGGCCGGTTTGAGCCGTTGCGGGCCGCGCCGTTTTGATCGATTGAATGGCCGCTATCTGCAGAAGCAGCCTGTCGAGGCTCGATCTAATCGGGCAACGTCTGTACGGTCGGGTCTGAGCCATTACATCTTAGGTGTCCGAGGAATAGCGTGCTACATGCCTAAGCAGCGAAGTCGGCATACTTCCCAACAGCCGTGCATCCTGGCGCTTGATTTCGGCGATGATGCGTCTTCGACCTCGGTGGCGGGGTAAGTCTTGTGTGCACTCCAGGCGATTCTGAAGCCGTTCCTTACGTGCCAGTGCTCGATCACGAACCTCACGCTGACCTGATGCGTACGTAACTTCTAAGCAAGCGCCACAGTTTGGTATCGGGAGTAACACTCAACTCCTGTCCCACTAGCTTTCTGTAACGGGCGCAGGACCTTTGTTGTGGGCGATACCAAGGCGGGCTCATCTCTCTCCTTTTTTAGGTGTCCACTTTGCGCGGTTCACCCGTGCGTCTGTGTAATTGCTGTGTAATCGAGCAAGGAAAAGTGTCGAAAAAACGGGAATCCGTCAGTACTCCTGACACCCGCCATGCGGGGTAAAACTCTACCCGTAGAAGTACTTAGAATAGGCCGGATATATCGGGGAACGGTGCATCGAATACTCTGACTCCGTCAACCGAGGTTCGAATCCTCGTCCCCCAGCCAGTAAAGACGCCTACATCCTCATATTGAAAGGAGTTTTGGCTCAAAATAAAGGCGAACATCTCTTATATCGGTTAGCCTGTGATGCGTGTAGAAACACTATTGATCGGAGTGCTCATCATTACTCCCGCTGTGGGGGCTGATAATTCATGGGTGGCGGACATAGAGAATACAACTGGGTCGGCGACTTCGGAGTCCACCAGCAATCGTAGCAGCCAGGCAGAAACGCGTGATAAAGAGTATCTCGAACAATTTCATCTAACTAAACTCAGTCTGAATTCCCTCGACGTTAATGGCGAATGGTATGCACAGATCCGTGACCCAGAGGGTGCAACACACGACGTTAGGGTTGGCCAGTTTCTGGGAAAACACTTTGGTAAAGTTGAGAAAATTGATGCAGAGGCAGTCTATGTAGCTGAAGTACGGCGAGGACGTAACGAGACGTGGTTTTTACGGGAGGTGCGCATCCCGTTGTCGAGGCAGCCGCTAGAAGAGTTTGATCTCTATCGCTTGAATCTCAAGAAGGTAGGGAAGGACGAAAAGGGTCAAGCTTTCGCAGAGATCATTGATCCTAAGGGTCGCCATCATATAGTTCGAAAGGGCGACTTCCTGGGCATTGAACATGCGGAGATTTTTGTCATAGAGCCAGAAGGCATTAGCTCCGGTGGCGGTTACCTGCCCAAATGTCCGTTGAGCAATGAAATAATGAAGCGTTCACTTCAGATAATGGACGCTTTCTTACGAAGTCGGGACGATGTGGATTGGCGGGAAAAGGCGTACAAACTTCTTGGCTGGCAGTGGCCTGTCATTTGGGAAAACGCGATGCTAGAGGCCGCGAACCAAGGTTGGATTCAACCGAATTTCGTTCTGGGTCTTCTACACAGTAATGGCCACCTCGTAAGCGACGATCCGAATCTAGCAGCTCAATACTACAAAGTCGGAGCAGAAAAAGGATATCTGCCGGCGACGGTCAAATTAGCGGATCTCATATTGAACGAACACATCCACTCTGTAGAGCGGCAAGAGGCGGCGAAATGGTTGTACGAAGTTGGTATGTTGTACAAGAAGGGGCACCGGGTCGCGAAGAATCAGCACAGGGCGCGCCGTTATCTCGAGGCTGCACGTGAGAGGGGCACCTGGATGCATCTAAATGAGTTACAGGAAATGGCCCCCGAATGAGCATCTTAGCAACGCCAAGAGTCGACCTGCCCTCACACCAGCTCTCCAAAGGAGTCATTTACATCGCTATTGTGCGAGAAAGAACTGACGACGTTCCTCCGCCGTGAGTGCTCGTCGACTAGGGGGGAGGATAGATCGCGCATGAGCAATCAGGGCTTGGCCACTCGGAGGCAACTTCCACACCCGCACTGTATCGTCGCCGGACGCTGTCACGAGTCGAGTGCCGTCCGAGCTGAATGAAGCATAATAGACCGAGCTCTTGTGGCCTTCCAAGGCGTGTAGCGGGGCGCCTGTCGCTGCATCCCATACCCGTGCCGTGGCATCTCCACCCGAGGTCACGATCCGTGTGCCATCCGGGCTGAATGCAGCGTGCCGCACGCCCCGTGCCACAATTGATTCTAGGTCGGGCCCTTCTCGATGTCCTTTGAGTGTATAGAGTAAAGAACCCGTAGCCGCGTCCCACACGCCAGCGGTGTTATCCATGGAAGCCGTTACGACACGTGCGCCGTCCGGGCTGAAGACGACATGCTGTAGAGAGTCCTCATGCCCGGCTACGACATGAAGTAGGCCTCCAGTCGCTGCATCCCACACCCGCGCGGTATTATCGTCAGATAACGTAACAATCTGGCTGCCGTCCAGGCTGAACGCGGCGTCGCTTATAGAAAGGCTCGGGGTTTTGTCATCATGTGACGGACAGCGCGCCATCCATCTATTACCCGAGCGTTTGCCGTTAAGTGCTGTTGCGATTCGCTCAGCCTCCATCATGGCCTGGCGAAATGCGGTGGATACATCCATCTCACGTCCCAGATAATGGCTGATTTCGTGCGCGCTTTGACGGCCTTAGAAAGTTTCGGCGCGACGATCATTATTCATCATGCCTGTGCGGGTCTGGCGCACACGCGACTTGATCCACGCATCAACCTCCCCCTCAAGCCAGCCGACGGCCCGGGCGCCAAGGCTCACCCGACGCGGAAACTCGCCGATCGACTCACGCCGGTAAATCTCGCTGCGCGATAGTCCGGTCCGCTGTTTCACTACAGGAAGTCGTAGAATCGCTTCCGCCATGTATGGTTCCCCTGGCCCAGTGTGGGCCGTTGTTGTACATCACAAGATGTAAATAACACGCAGCACACAAGAAATCGTGGCCAACAAATACGACACTTTGCGAGCAACCCCCTGACTACCGGACGGCTGCGTTCCGACTGATGGCTGCTATAAAAGGGAACAGCGTGGGTGGGAAGCCAGTACTAGCAGGAACTTGGTTCTTAGAGGCGGCGAGTTTTCCCGGGAAGCTTTTTGAACCAGGCGAGCGATTTAAAAGGCTTTATGGTCAAAATGTGCTTACCCGCCGCGTCTACCTCTACGCCAAGATTAATGTCCATCGCTCGAAGCTTGCCGATGAGATTGCGATGTTTACCGTAGTATCGCCGGATCGATCTGGGGCAGGGAGCTTTGTGTAGTTCTTCGTCTAGTTCTTCGCTCACTTTCTTGTTGGCCTCGTCTAGTTCTTCGCTCACTTCCTTGTCAATCCTTTCATAACGCGCCAGGTCCCCTCTCAGTCTAGGTCTAGAGACCTGCTGGTTTACCATACCCTGCTTGCGTAAGAGCGCAGCAACAATTTCCTGCTCTTCTTTGTCTTCGGTTCGCTGTCGGCCGCGTGGGCGACGGGGCGTCAGAATTGCCGCACGCTTCCGCAAGCTTTGCAGGCGTGGGTTCAAAAACCTCTGCCGCATCTCTGTAGAAAGACCCAATTCCAGCTCCGTCAGAAACATCACCGCCTGAAGATCCGGGGGATTGCGTTTACTGCCACACGCGGCATAGCTAACGTAGCTTAAGAGCGCCTCCGTCTGGTCAACCTCGCCTTGTCGTGCTCGTGCAATCACCGCAGGCAAGTCGTGCTCAAGCCGGTTCATCGCGTTACTTTTCACCACGTTACGTTTCTTCAAGTCTTTGATGCGAAGATCCACGACACTCTCCAACGTAGTAGCGCGAGACACTATCCCGCGCATGGGCATCCAACTATCCCTTCGCCGCTCCGATCGTTCGCACCTCGGCACCCTGCATCCACTGCTCGACCATATCGGCCCACTGCTGCAGCATTAGGCGGCGTTGCTCGGCGTACTCGGCGCGGTTGTACACGCCCCGCACGCCCCCAATAGCGTGGTTAAGCGCCTTCTCAATCACGTCCGAGGGGAAGCCTGCCTCATGCAGATGCGTCGAGGCAGTACGACGCAGATCGTGAATTACAAAGCCGCGGCTGCGCGTGATGCCGAGCGCCTCCAGGGCGTGGTTCAACGTACTTGCCGCGATGGGCTTCTTTGGGCTCGACCGGCTCGGCAGCACATAGGGCGAGTCGCCAGCCATGGCTTGCAGTTCCTCAAACAGCCATTTGGCTTGCTCCGACAGATAGACAATAAGCGGCTTGCCGCTCTTGGTCTCCGGTATGTGCCACTCGCTGTGCTCCCGGTTGACATGCTCCCAACGCGCCTCGGTCAGCTCGGTCTTTCGGACCATCGTGATCAATAGCAGGTGCAGCGCCAGCTTGTTGGCGGTCCGCATTGAGGAACGGTAGATCATTCGCATTACGTCGCCAATCTCGTCTCTCGTAAGGACGCGATTTCGGGACCTGGCGGTCGCGATATAGCGCGCCTGGATCGCCGCCGCCGGGTTTGAGTCCGCCACTTGCCGGGCGATGGCATAGGCGAATAGACGTTTCACGACGTTACGTACAACTAGGGCCGCCTGTTCCGAGCCGCGAGCCTTGATCCGATCAGTGATAGCAAGAACATCGACAGGCGTGACATCAGATAGCCGTTTGTGCCCAATAGCCGGAAACACTTCACGCTCAAGGTAGCGCCGAATCTGCTTGGGGTCCTTCCGGGTCTTCTCCACAACATCGACAAGCCACATCTTGGCGAAATCCTCTAGGATTTGAGGCGTCTTCGCCGCGAGTGTCGCGGCCTTTTTCTCTCGCATCGGGGAGCGCGCATCCCCCACCAATACGGCGAACTGCATAGCCTTGGCCCGCGCCTTGGCGAGGGAAATAGCGGGGTACTTGCCAATGGTGACCTTTTCCCGTCTGCCGTTTAGACGGTAGCGATACCGCCACGCGACGGTGCCACTCGGCATTACTTCCGCTACAAGGCCAGCACCGTCAGTTAACTCGTAAGGCTTCGTCCTAGGTCTTGATTTTCTTAGCTGGATATCTGTCAGCGCCATGTGGCCCCAAATGTCTCCTCTGGTGACCCCAGAAGCGTATTTGGGGCCAAATTTGGGGCCTATTCTAGCCGGCTTCAGCGGGATCGTCTAGGACCGCAGGGGACGATTAACAGCTGGAAATGAAGGGTGAAATGCTTCCCTTGGGACGCCCTAGGACTGTGTGGGACCTCACGCTACTTTCCGATACAAAAGCTTGCGAAAATACGTCCTAGTAGATCTTCGTTGGTAAATTCGCCGGTTATCTCATTCAGTGCCTGTTGCGCCAAGCGCAGCTCCTCTGCGGCAAGCTCACCCGCCCGTGTTTGCGCAAGACAACCATGCCCGGCTTGTACATGATCGCGCGCGCGACGTATCGCGTCGAGATGACGCCGACGAGCTACAAAGCTGCCTTCGCCGGCCGCCTGAAATCCCATACAGCGCTTAAGATGCTCGCGCAGCTCATCGAGTCCGTCGCCGGTCCTGGCCGACAACGCCACCTCGCTTCGCCCCTGTGTTTCCTGGGCGCCCGCCGCACGACCGCTGAGATCGATCTTGTTGCGAATAACCGTTACCGCAAGTCTTGCTGGCAATTGCTCGAGCAGGCCTTTAAGCACGGTGTCGTCAACCGAATTGTCATCGATGACCAACAGAATTCGATCCGAGCGCTCCATGGCAGCACGGGCACGGCGCATGCCCTCTGCTTCCAGGGCATCACCACTTTCACGTAGGCCGGCCGTATCCAGCACGTGCATGGGCATACCATCTATATCGATGCGCTCCCGCAATACGTCGCGGGTGGTGCCGGGTGTGGTGCTAACCATTGCCGTGTCTTGCTCGGCCAGCGTGTTCAACAGGCTTGACTTGCCGGCGTTTGGCGGGCCCGCCAACACCACGGTCATACCATCGTGCAGTAAGCACCCCTGGCGCGCCGATTCAAACAGATCATTTAGGCTCTCGGCAATTACAGAAAGCTGGTTTACGATCTTCTCGTCGGCTAGAAAATCGACCTCCTCTTCGGGAAAATCGATGGCCGCCTCGATATGGGTACGCAACGTGATCAATTGCTCGACGGTTTGATGCACCCATTCGGAGAACTTGCCGTCCAGCGACCGCAACGCGCCGCGCGCCGCACTCTCGGAACTGCTCTCTATCAAATCGGCGACCGCTTCCGCCTGCGCCAAATCGAGCTTACCGTTGAGAAAGGCGCGTTCTGAAAATTCCCCCGGGCGCGCCATCCGGGCGCCAAGCGCGAGTACACGCTTGAGTAACATATCCAGAACTACGGGCCCACCATGGCCGTGCAGTTCGAGCACGTCCTCACCGGTAAATGAGTGTGGCCCCGGG
>Ga0224508_10002351_pt1 | contig 16103 bp, 14 predicted proteins | sample SF_Jan12_sed_USG_4_FD_170157 | JGI IMG/M metagenome (GOLD analysis project Ga0224508, IMG submission 170157) | Sediment microbial communities from San Francisco Bay, California, United States - SF_Jan12_sed_USGS_21 | ecosystem: Environmental > Aquatic > Marine > Sediment | place: USA... | reverse complement strand
GATCCGGCCCGCCAGGGTCGAGCGCGCCTCGGCCACGTCCTTGCCCAGCCGCGTGATCTTGGGGATGAACCACCAGGCAGTCACCAGAAAGCCGAGAAACCACAGCGCGAGCGGAATCAGCAGCCTGGCATCGGTCTCGGCAAACACAATCGCCGTGCCGATGACGAAGATCGACGCATACCAGATCTCGGACGCGATCTGATGTACCGAGTCGTTCAGCGCCGGCGCCAGTTGAAGCTGCTTGTTGGCGATCCGGCCCGCAAAGTCGTCGGTGAAGAAGCTCAAGGACTGGCGCAGCATCTTGCGATGCGTGCGCCAGCGGATCAGCGCCCCCATCTGGGCGTAGAAGCCCTGGCTCGCGATCATTGATTCCAGAATCTGCACGGCGGGCCTGACCAGGAACACCACGGCCGCCATGCCCAGGAAGGTCAAGCCATGGGCTTCCCAGACCGTGGCCGGGTCAGCGACCGTCAGCATGTCGACGATCTGCCCGGCGAACCGCGCCAATGCTGTCTCGACCAGGGCGAAGATCAGCGACAGGAACATCGAGGCGGCAATCACCCACCGCGCCGGGTGGAGAAAGCGCAGATAGAACGGGATCAGCCGGTTCGGAAACTCGGCATCCTCGTCATAGGGCTGATAGGGATCGATCAGCGATTCAAAGAAGCGGAACATCGGTGGCGTCCATTAGGGGCGGAGGGAGAGGGTGGAAGCTTGGGCTGCACGGGCGCGCGCCGACGAGCACGGGCCTTCGTGAAAAGCGGATACGCGCGCTTTTCAGCTTGGAATGGTGCAGGCGTAGCTGAGCCTCAACATGGGTCTCTCCCCAAGGCCTCGATCCGGTAATCACCGAGTTCCGTCCGGCAGATGTAGCGCGGATTGGCTGCGGGGTCGACCCCATCGCTTGCCGAAATGGGCCGCCGCCCGGTATGTCGGAGGGCGCGGTCGCAATTCCACGAGGCAAAGGCATGAACGAGATGGCGGCGGAAAAGGCCCGGGCCAGCGCCTGGTTCGCCGAATTGCGCGACGCGATCTGCGCCGCCTTCGAGACGCTGGAGGACGAGCAGACGACCGGCCCACATGCGGACCTTCCATCTGGCCGGTTCGAGCGCAAGGAGACCAAGCGCGCGGGCGAGGGCCACGATGCTGAAGAAGGGGGCGATCAGGGCGGCGGCGTCATGTCGGTCCTGCGGGAGGGACGCTGCTTCGAGAAGGTCGGGGTCAACATTTCGACGGTCTACGGCCAGCTTGGCGAGCGCGCCCAGCGCAGCCTGACCGCGCGCAAGAAAATCCTCGGTCTGGCGGACGACCCGCGCTTCTGGGCCTCGGGCATCTCGCTGGTCGCCCATATGCGCTCGCCGAAATGCCCGGCGGTGCATATGAACACGCGCATGTTCTGGACCCCCGGTGATGATCGGGGCGCCTGGTGGTTCGGCGGCGGCTCGGACCTGAACCCGATGGTGGAGGTCGCCGAGGACACCGCCTTCTTCCACGATACATTGAAAGCCGCCTGCGACCGCCACGACCCGGCCTACTACCCGCGCTTCAAGGCCTGGGCCGACGACTATTTCATGATCCGCCACTGGGGCGAGGCCCGCGGCGTCGGCGGTATCTTCTTCGACGACCTCTGCACCAGCGATTGGGAGGCGGATTTCGCCTTCACGAGGGACGTGGGCCGGACCTTCCTCGACGCTTTTCTGCCGGTCACCCGCCGCCACATGGACAAGGCCTGGACCGAGGCCGACCGCGAGTGGCAACTGATCAAGCGCGGCCGATATGCGGAGTTCAACCTGGTCTACGATCGCGGCACCAAGTTTGGGTTGGAGACCGGGCATAACCCGGAGGCGGTGCTGATGAGCCTGCCCCCGGTGGCAAAATGGCCGTGAAGCTGGGGAGTGGCCAGTGGTCATTGCCGGGCTTGCCCCGGCAATCTAGCTTGCACATCGAGCGATCCGGCTGGATGCCCGTGCCGAGCACGGGCATGACGCCACCGACGCGAACCAATTGAGGACAAAATGAGCAAACCCGGAACAGCCCTCGTGACCGGCGCCTCCGCCGGAATTGGCGCGGCCACCGTCCGCAGGCTCTGCGCCGAGGGCTGGGAGGTCCATGCGCTCGCCCGCCGCGCCGCACGACTGCAAGCCTTGGCGAACGAGACCGGCTGTGCGGTCCATGCGGTCGACATGCGCGACGGCGCGGCGCTCGAGAAACTCGCGGGCGAGATCGCCCCGGACCTGATCGTCAACAATGCGGGCCTTGGTGCCGGGATCACCGGGCTGATCGGATCGACCCGCGCGGAGATCGAACAGACGATCGAGACTAATGTCACCGGCATCCTGGACCTCCTGCGCCTGACCTTGCCCGGGATGGTCGCCCGCAAGCGCGGCCATGTGGTCAATATCGGTTCGGTCGCGGGGCTCTATCCGACCTTCTCAGCGATCTATGGCGCCTCGAAAGGCGGGGTCCGGATGATCAGCCAGAATCTGCGCCACGAATTGCGCGGCACCGGGGTCCGGGTGACCGAGATCTGTCCAGGCCGGGTCGCGACCGAGTTCTACGACGCCGCTGTCGCAGACCCCGAGACCCGCGATCGCCTCAAGACCACCGGGATCCGCGAGATCACGCCCGAGGATGTCGCCGAGGCGATCCACTACGCAGTTTCCGCGCCCGCCCGTCTGAACGTCTCGACGATCGAGTTGCAGCCCGTCGAGCAGAGCTTCGGCGGCGCCAGGCTCGATCCAATCGACTGGGAGGGCGGGGAATGATCGCCATCATCTTCGAGGTCTGGCCCGCCGAGGCAAAGCATGCGGCCTATCTGGACCATGCCGCTCGCCTCAAGCCGGAACTCGAGCAAATGGACGGCTTCATCTCGATCGAACGCTTCGAGAGCCTGACCGAGCCGGGCAAGCTGCTCTCGCTCAGCATCTGGCGCGACGAGGAAGCCGTGCGCGCCTGGCGCAACCACGCCGAGCACCGCGAGGCCCAGCAATTGGGCCGGCATTCGCTCTTCGCCGATTACCGGCTGCGGGTCGTCAGTGTGATCCGCGACTATGGTCCGGTCGAGCGCGCCCAGGCGCCCACGGACGCGGTGGTTTGATGCGGTGGTATGAGGGCCGGATTGCGCTAGATTCCGCCCATGTATAGACACTGATCCCATTCGCGGCCCGATTCCGCGCTTTGAAAAGGCATGGGATGGCCGAGCCCGCTCCGAACCAGTTTGCCCTGCTCGCGACCCGGCGCTTCCTGCCCGTCTTCGTCGTGCAATTCCTGGGCGCCTTCAACGATCAGGTCTATCAAAAGGCCTTTGTCGCGCTGATCACCTATCGCCTGGCCGACCGGGTGGGGATGCCGGTCGCCGAGCTCGGCGTCATCGCCTCGGCGATCTTCATCCTGCCCTTTGCCATCATCACCCCCACCGCCGGCCAGATCGCCGACCGGGTCGACAAGGCCAAGATGATGCGCCTGGTCAAGGCGTGGGAGATCGTGGTGATGGGCCTCGCCGTCATCGGCTACCACACCCAGAACATCTATTTCCTCTATTTCGTGCTGTTCCTGATGGGCGCGCAATCGGCGGTCTTCGCTCCGATCAAGTATTCGGTCCTGCCACAATACCTGAGCCGGCGCGAGCTTCTGGGCGGCAACGGGCTGGTCCAGGCGGGCACGTTCCTGGCCATCATCTTCGGCTCGATCCTGGGCAACGAGTTGATCCTGACCGAGCGTGGCGTAACCGTGGTCTCGATTACTGTCGTCGCCATCGCGGTCGTCGGGTTCATCGCCAGCCTTTTCACACCGCCGGCGCCGCCTTCGGGCGCGCAGATGCCGGTCGATTACTTGTTCCCGCGCGCGATCTATGGGCTGATCCGCCTGGTGATGGAGCATCCGCCCGCCTTCCGGGCGATCCTGGCGATCTCGTGGTTCTGGTTCCTGGGCGCCACCTTTCTGGCGCTCTTGCCGGCATATGCCCGCGAGGCACTTGGCGCGGACGAGGGGGTTTTGACCGTGCTGCTGGTCGGGTTTTCGATGGGCGTTGCGCTCGGCGCAGTGGCCTCCGAGATCCTGGCCAAGGGCGAGGTAGGCGTCCGCCTGCCGCCCTTGGGCGCGCTCGGCCTCGCGGTGATGGCGCTCGAGCTTTGGTTCGCGACGCCCTTCCAGCCGATGGTGCCGCCGCCTGATCTGATCGACCGCGCCGCCTTCTTCGGCACCTTCACCGGCTGGCGGATCCTAATCGATTTCGTGATCCTGGCGGCCTTCGCCGGCATATACGTGACGCCTTTGAACGCCGTCCTGCAATCGGAGGCGCCGGAGCGTCGCCGCGCCCGCTTCATCGCCGCCTCGAACGTGGTTGATGCCAGTTTCATGGTGGCCTCGGCCGGAGTGACCGCGATCATGCTGGCGGCGGGTCTCAAGCCCAGCGACATCCTGGTCCTGGTCACACTCACCGGGTTGCCGATGGCCTTCCTGGTCGCCCGCTACGCGCCGGAGTCGCGGTTCGGGCAGATCGCCCTTGCCATCTGGCCCCGGGGCCCGCAATAGCGGGGCGGGAGCCCGGGACCCGGCCCGGAACCCAAAACGAGGGGGAGGCAGTGACCGGCCGCTTTTGGGAGAGTAAGCCGCTTTCGGCCATGACCACCGACGAGTGGGAAAGCCTGTGCGACGGCTGCGGGCGGTGCTGCGTGATCAAGCTCGAGGACGACGAGACCGGCGCGCTGCACTACACGGATATCGCCTGCCGGCTCTTCGACGACCAGACCTGTCGGTGCGGCAATTACGGGCTGCGGGCCAAGCTGGTGAAGGGCTGCGTGGTCCTGACCCCGAAATCGCTGCCCGAGGTCGCCCATTGGCTGCCCTCGACCTGCGCCTACCGGCTGCTGCACGAGGGCAAGCCACTCGCCGATTGGCACCCGCTGGTCTCTGGCGACCCGGAGAGCGTGCATGCGGCGGGCGTCTCGCTCCGCGGCAAGGTGGTGCCGGAATACGAGGTCGATGAGGGCGAATACGAGGACCATGTCCTCGACGAGAATTGGTGAGGGGCGAATTGGCGAGGGGCCGGCAATTGATCAAGGATTGGCGATGAACTTCGCATCCGACAACGCGGCCGGGGTCCATCCGAAGATCATGGAAGCGGTGGCTGCCGAGGCCGCTGGTTCGGCTCCCGGCTATGGCAATGACCCACTGACCCAGTCGGTCGAGGCGCGGATCCGCGAGATCTTCGAGGCGCCCGATGCCCAAGTCTATCTGGTGGCGACCGGCACTGCGGCCAATGCGCTGTCGCTTGCCTGCCTCTGCCCGCCCTGGTCGGCGATCTACGCCCATACGGTCAGCCATGTTGAGGAGGACGAGGCGGGCGCGCCGGAATTCTTTACCGGCGGTGCCAAGTTGACACTCGTCGGCGGTGAACACGGCAAGGTCGACCCGGACGCGTTGGCCAAACGGCTGGAGAACGCGGCGCCCCGCGGCATCCACAATGTGCAGAAGGGCGCCCTATCAATCACCCAGATCACCGAAATTGGCGCACTCTATTCGCTCGACGAGATCCGGCGTTTGACGGCAATTGCCCATGACGCCGGTATCCCCGTCCATATGGACGGCGCCCGCTTCGCCAATGCCGTCGCCGCGCTCGGGTGTTCGCCGGCCGAGGCAAGCTGGAAGGCGGGTGTCGACGTGCTTTGCCTCGGCGCCACCAAGAACGGCGCCTTGGCCGCCGAGGCGGTGATCCTGTTCGACCCCGAAAGTGCTGATCGGGGCCGCGCCTTCGAATTCGAGCTCCGGCGCAAGCGCGGCGGGCACCTGATCTCGAAGATGCGCTACGTCGCGGCCCAGATGGGGGTTTATTTAATCGACGGGCTCTGGCTCGACATGGCGGCCCATGCCAACGCAATGGCAGCACGCCTCGCTACCGGTCTGCGTGGGGTCGAGGGCGCCACGCTGACCGGCCCGGCCGAGGGCAACGTCCAGGGCAACATGATCTTCGCCGATCTGCGGATGGACCTGCACCGGCGTCTTGCCGCGGCCGGCGCACGCTATTATCCGTCCGTCAAGCCGCCGCCCGACGAAAGCCCGGATACGGCGCTTTATCCAGCGCGCCTGGTCTGCTCGTTTCAGACGACTGAAGACGAGGTCGACCACTTCATCGAAATTGCTGGAGATTCGGGAGCCTGAACCCCGGAAAAGATCGCGCCCGGTGCACATGACGGCACCGGGCGCTAGCCCGTTTCGGGCGGGCCACGGATAGGATGAGGGGGGTCCCATCCGCTAGGCAGCGGCGGGTTCGGGGGGGAATGGCCGCTGCCTAAGGTTGAATTTAAGCCTGAGAAGCCCCTGCTTCAAGGGTAGGAGGGATTACATTCCCAGCCGATAGCCTCCCGCATCTGTGAGCAGGATCGAGGCATTGGAGGGATTGGGTTCGATCTTCTGGCGCAGCCGGTAGATGTGGGTCTCCAGCGTGTGAGTGGTGACACCCGCATTGTAGCCCCAGACCTCGCGCAGCAGCACGTCGCGCTCGACCGTGCGGCCAGACGACCGGTAGAGGAATTTGAGAATGTTGGTCTCTTTTTCAGTTAGCCGGATCCGCTTGTCGTCCTCGGTCACCAACATCTTGGCGCCCGGCCGGAAGGAATAAGGACCGATCGCGAAGACCGCGTCCTCGGACTGCTCGTGTTGGCGCAGCTGCGCCCGGATCCGCGCCAGCAGCACCGGAAACTTGAAGGGCTTGGTAACATAGTCGTTTGCGCCCGCATCCAGGCCCAGAATCGTATCCGAATCCGTGTCGTGGCCGGTCAGCATGATCACCGGGCATTTGACGCCTTGTTTGCGCATCAGCCGGCAAACCTCGCGTCCGTCCACGTCCGGCAGACCCACATCCAGGATGATCAGGTCATGCATCTCGGCCTTGGCGCGGTCGATCCCGCGATGACCGTCTTCGGCCTCGAAAACGTCGAACTCCTCCATCATCATCAGCTGATCGGCCAGCGCCTCGCGCAGGTCGGCATCGTCGTCGATCAGCAGGATCTTCTTGGCCACGGTCATCCCTCAAGTCTCCCCCCAAGGTCTTTGGCGCGCTCGCTTCGCTTGTCTCAGAATTGTCATTCACCCCGGCTCTGCCCAGCTATTTTGACAGATTCTCACCGATCTGTGTGCGGCAATCCCCTTATGTTTCGGCAATTTTCTTGCGCGAGTATTTTTGAGACAAGGTGACCGGGCGGCGAATTGAGCGGGCATTCTGGAAGCCCGGACCATATATTGGTAACAGGGCCGCCCTGAAAGGGTGAGGCACAAGAGATCGGGGTTTCACTGGGTCACGGACTGGGCTGCGGAATGACAGTCGATCAAAACCTGTCGCTGAGTGCCGGGGAGCAGGTCGCCCGGGCGCGCGCCGATCTGCGGATCGGGGCGCCGGTGGCGCTGAGCTCGGCCTCGGGCGGTGCGTTGATCGTGGCGGCCGAGACGCTGAGCGATGCGCGGCTGGCGGCGTTGCGCTCGGCCGAGCCGCAGGCCCTTGATCTCGCGATCACGCACCGACGCGCCGAGACCCTGAAGGCGCGAGCTTATGACGGCGAGCTGGCCCGCGTGGTTCTGCCAGACGAGGTGGACGCGTTCTGGGTGCTGGCGACCGCCGATCCTTCGCGCGACCTGGCGACACCGTTGAAGGGGCCCTACCTGACGCGCCGCGACGGCTCATCCGATCTCCACGCGCTCGCCCTTGGGCTTGCCAAGCGGGCGCGGCTCCTGCCAGCCGTGGTGGTCGCAGCATGGTCCGACGCGGCCCATGTGCAGCGGATGGCGGCGGAGGCGGGCCTGACCACGCTCACCGAAATCCTGCTGCGCCGGGCCGCCGAGGCCCAGCCGCGCCTGACGCGCGTTGCCGATGCGCGGGTTCCAACCCGCTTTGCCGAGGCCGGGCGATGCCACGTCTTCCGTCCCGCCGATGGCGGCGAAGAGCATTATGCGATCGAGATCGGAAGGCCCTTGCGCGGCCAGCCGGTCCTGGCGCGGCTGCACTCGGCCTGTTTCACCGGCGACGTGATCGGCTCGCTGAAATGCGATTGCGGACCGCAGCTCGCCGCGGCGATGACCCAGATTGCCGAGGAAGGGGCGGGTGTGCTGCTCTATATGAACCAGGAGGGGCGCGGCATCGGGCTCGCCAACAAGATGCGCGCCTATGCCCTGCAGGATCAGGGCTTCGACACGGTCGAGGCGAACCACCGGCTGGGCTTCGAGGACGACGAGCGGGATTTTCGGCTGGGCGCCGAGATGCTGAAGCAGATGGGATTCCAGGCCGTGCGCCTGATGACCAACAATCCCGCCAAAATCGCGATGATGCGCGAGACCGGTGTCGAGGTCACCGAACGGGTGCCGCTGAAGGTGGGCCGCACGGCCGAGAACGAGGCGTATCTGGCGACCAAGGCGGCCAAGAGCGGGCATCTGCTTTGATCCGAAAGGCGGATCTGGTCGTAGGCCCCTGGGGGGCGCGTTTCCTCGGCCGCCATTTTCCCTGCTCGATTGGCCGCAACGGCATCCGCTCAGCGGCGGAGAAGGCCGAGGGCGACCTGGCCAGCCCCGCCGGCGCTTGGCTTCTGACCGGGCTCTACTGGCGCGCGGACCGGGGATGCCGTCCCCGGACGATCCTGTCCGCCGTCCCCCTCGGCCCCCAGCAAGGATGGGCCGAGGATCCGGCGGACCCCGCCTATAACCGCCCGATCCGCCATCCGCACCCATACCCCGCCGACCGGATGGCGCGGGGGGACGGGCTTTACGACGTCTGCGCCATCACTGATCACAATTCCGATCCGGTCGTGTCGGGCGCGGGCAGCGCGATCTTCGTCCACCTCTGGCGCGGCCCCCGCCGCCCGACCGCCGGCTGCATCGCCTTCCGGCGGCCGGACCTGGAATGGATCCTGGCCCGCTGGACACCCCGGTCGCGGCTGGTGATCCGCGTGCGCGGCGGCCTGTGAGATAGGGCGGACGAAATTGTCCGCACTACCATCCGCGCCTTAGGCTCGCCGGGATGGAATCAGTATCGCGAGCGCGCCCATGCCCACCGACTTCACCCTCCCCACCCGCGACCTCGCCGGTTACGGCGCCAACCCGCCCGATCCGCAATGGCCCGGTGGTGCCCGGATCGCTGTCAATTTCTGCATCACCTACGAGGAAGGCGCGGAGATGTGCGTCCTCAACGGCGACGACCGGTCCGAGGTCCGGGTCTCCGACCTGATCGTCGCGGCGCGTCCCGGCCAGCGCGATCTCAACATCGAGTCCTGTTATGAATACGGCAGCCGCGTCGGCTATTGGCGGCTCATGCGCGCCTTCACCGACCGCGGCCTGCCCGCGACCGTCAACCTGGTGGGCCTCGCGGGCGAGTTGGTGCCCGAGCCCTTGGCGGCCATGATCGAGGCCGGGTTCGACATCCAGCCCCATGGCTGGCGCTGGGTCGACTATCACGAGCTCGACGAGACCGCCGAGCGGGCGCTGATCGAGAAGGGCCGCGACCAGGTCATCCGCCTGACCGGCCAGGCGCCCATGGGCTATTACGCGGGCCTCCCCTCGATCAACACGCGTCGCCTAGCGACCGAGGCGGGCTACGTCTTCGATTCCGACTGCTACAACGACGACCTGCCCTGGTGGAGCCACGACTTCGGCAAGCCGCACCTAGTGATCCCCTATTCGCTCGAGACCAACGATTCCCGGTTCGGGCGCGGCGAGGGATATCAGGTGGGCGACGAGTTCTTCGCCTATATCCGCGACAGTTTCGACGTACTCTACGCCGAGGGTGCGGAGCACCCAAAGATGATGACCGTGGGCCTTCACGCGCGTCTGCTCGGCCGCCCGGGCCGTATCGGCGCGCTCCACCGGATCCTTGACCACATGCTGGCCCACGACCACATCTGGATCGCCCGGCGCGAGGATATCGCGCGCCATTGGATGGAGGTGCACCCGGCGGCATAGACCACCGGATTTACTTGATGCCTACTCGTTGTCGCCGCCGAACAGGTCGGAAAGCGCGTCCCGGACATCGCTGGACATGTTATTCACCGCCTCGCTCAAGCTCATATCGCTGTCTTCGGCGGTGGTGCCGTCGGTCGTTCCATCCTCGGCGGCCTGGCGCTCCTGATTGGCGGCAATCGAATCAAGTGCCTGCTGGTTGGCAGGCGTCGTGCCGACCACTGCGGCCGCCTTGTCGAGGCCTGTGGTGTTCGGATCAACCGCCGCGGCGGCGGTTGCATTGCCGCGGCCGTGTGACGCGGCGTCTGGGCCGCCACGCCCAACGCCATTGCCGGCGCCGTTCTCGGCGCCCGCACCACCTGCGCCGCCGCTGTTGCCCGGTCCGCCCTCACCACCTGCGCCGCCGCCCTTTCCACCACCGGGACCGGCATGGGCTGCATTCACAAATGACGGGATACCGGAGCCGGGCGGCAAGGAAGCCACGAGGGCAATGGCAGTGGTCGCGAACAAAAGCCTTAGGCCACTCATCTCTATCTCCTTCGGCGCGAATCCCGACAGGTGGGTTATCGCTCAAGTTGTTGAATTTACTTGGAAATATATCATGAATGCGTAAGCATTTTCAAGCGTGAGCCTACTGCGATCCGCTCATGGCACCAGCTCTCATCGCCCGTCTGCTGACTGTTTTAGCTGCTTGAAAGCTAGTAAGCGGGCTTCGCCTGCGTCGGGGTGATTGTTTGTCAGTGTTTGTGCTAGTCAGGCGTACCCTTGGAGTCGCCGTTGGGAGCGTCGCTTGATGCATGATGAGGAGGTCGAGCGCCGGCTGACCACGATCGTGGCGATCGATGTGGTCGGCTACAGCCGCATGATGGCTGCTGACGAGGCTGGTACGCTCGCCCGGATAAAGGCGATCCAGAGCGGCCTCGTCGAACCCGCCAGCACCCAGCATCGCGGCCGCGTCGTCAAGTTCATCGGCGACGGGATCCTGATGGAGTTCGCCAGCGTCGTCGATGCCGTAGGCTTCGCCGCCGGCCTTCAGCGGACGATGGCTGAACGCAATGCCGCCAGCGACGATCCGCCCCTGCTCATGCGCATAGGCATCAATATCGGCGACGTCATCGTCAGCGACGGCGATATCTACGGCGACGGCGTCAACGTGGCCGCGCGGCTCGAGGCGCTGGCCGAACCCGGCGGTATCTGCGTCTCGGGCGGTGTTTTCGATCACGCCCGCAACAAGGTGCCCCTCGGATTCGAGGATCTGGGAGCCCAGAGCGTCAAAAACATCCCCGATCCAGTGCGCGTCTACCGCGTGGTGCCGGAGGGGCAGGCTCAGCCGATCCCGGCGAAGGTATCCGAGTGGCGGCTCCCGCGCCGGCCCGCCCTCGCCGCGCTCGCCGTGATCCTGATCGCCGCGGCCATCGCATTCTGGCAGCGCCCTTGGGAACCCCGGATGGAGCCGGCGGTCGAGGCCCAGATGGCTTTCCCACTGCCCGACAAACCCTCGATTGCGGTCCTGCCCTTTAACGACCTCTCGGAGAACGCCAGCCCCGCCTATTTCGCCGATGGCCTGACCGAGGACCTGATCACTGATCTCTCCAAGGTCACCGGGCTTTTCGTCATCGCCCGGAATTCCTCGTTCGCCTACAAGGACCAGGCGGTGACGATCAAGCAGGTGGCCGAGGATCTGGGCGTGCGGTTCGTGCTGGAGGGCAGTGTGCGCCGGATCGACGGCAGGCTGAGGGTCAACGCGCAACTGATCGACGCGACGACCGGCGGATCAGTGTGGGCCGACCGGTTCGACGGCGACGTCGCGGACATCTTTCAGATGCAGGACCAGTTCGTCGTCAAGATCGTCAATGCCCTCGAACTCGAACTTTCGGACCGCGAGATGAGCGAGATCGCCGAGGGCGAGACCGCCATGATCGAAGCCAAGGAGGCGTTCCAGCGCGGCTGGGATCTCTATTCGCGGTTCAACGAACAGGACAATGCGCGCTCTGTGCCCCATTTCGAGCGCGCGGTCGAGCTGGACCCGGAATACGGCCGCGCCTATGGCGCGCTGGCTCTGGTGCATTTGAGGGCCAGCATTTTCCGTTGGGAAGCGGCGACGGGGTACTCGCGCGCCGATCTCTATCGGGTGCTAACGCCCCGCTATCTGGATAAGGCCAGCCAGTATCCGACCGCGTTGGTCCATGTGGTGCGCGCCATGCAGCACCTTTTCTACCGCGCTGGGACCGAGCCGGAAGGGACCAACCGGGGCACCGACGACGCGCGTCGCGAGGCGGGCTTGGCCATCGCGCTGCAGCCCAGCGACCCGGAGGCGCATATCACCATGGCCTGGGCGTTGATCGCGGCGGGACGGCCCGGCGAGGGGTTGAATTTCGTCAAGGCAGCGATGCGCTTGAACCCGAATTACCCTAGCCACTACGTCTTCTTTGCCGCCGCCGCCCATTTCGCGCTAGGCGATCTGGAAGAGGCCGCGCGCGCATTACGCGACGGGTTGGACCGTGATCCTCAGGCCACCGCGCTGGCGCCGCTGGCCGCCTCGGTTTACGCCCAGCTCGATCAGCGGGACGAAGCCCGCGAGGCGCTGGCGGCTTGGCGGCTGGGCGCGGATCAGCAGGCGCTCGAGGACGCAGCGGTGGCCTACTCGTTTCCGATTCGGTGGGCAGATAGACAGCGCGAGTTAAACGACCGTTTGCTGGACGGGCTGAACCTCGCCGTCCTGCCGCCCGAGGTGACGGTGGCGAGTCTGCTCTATTCCCTGCCCGAGCAGGATCCGGCCGAGCGAGTGCAGACACTGAGACGGCTCGGCTGGTTCGGTTCGGCCGCCGCGCCGGCGGTTGCCGAGGTGATGAAGTGGCTTGACCGGGGCCAAAAGCTGGTCCGCCGCGAGGCGATTATCACGCTCGGCAAGATTGGACCTGCCGCCAAGGCGGCGCTGCCCGCGCTTCAAGCGATCTCGGACCAGCCGATCGTCGGCTATCACGCGCGCGCGGCGATCCGACGGATCGGCGGCGAGTGAGCCCGGATTTTGAGCCCGGTCAGATCTCCTGGCAGACTTCGATGATCTCGCGCGTGCGCGGCACCCGGTCGCCCCAATTGCGGTCGAACTCGGCGATCATGCGCTTGAAAGCATCGGACTCGGTCATTGCGTGGACCGCGGCCACGTCCGCAAACTCGTAGAAGGCGATGTGGACGCCCGGGGTCACGTCGCTCCAGCCGCGCCAAGCCGATGCGATGCCGAAGGCTTCTTTGGCGTCCGGCAGATGCTCGGTCTCGTACCAGCGGTCGAAGGCCTCACGGTCGGCCTCGCCAACCTCCGCGCGGACGATGAAATAGGCGCTCACTCGGTCTCTCCTGCTATTGCGATTGGCGGGCCAGCCCCTCGGCGCTCGGTGATCAGGCGATAGGCTTCGGGGCGGCGATACATATTGAAGTCGAAGAACCGTTTATAGGCGTCGCAAAGCGACAGGTCGGCCTGGTATGGCACCAATTCATCGCCCAGCGTCCTTGCCTCCGCCACCAACTCTCCCGAGGGCGCGATCACGCAGGAGCCGCCCATCATGTCGCAGCCTTCCTCGTGACCCGCCTTAGCAGTGGCGACGATCCAGGTGCCGTTCTGGTAGGCTGCGGCCTGCATCGGCACGAGATTGTGGAGGCGGCGGAGCCCGTTCTGCTCGGGTGCGTCCGGCAATTGCGCGGGCGAGTTGTAGCCGAGGCAGACCAGTTCGGCCCCCTGCAGCCCCAGCACCCGCCAAGGCTCGGGCCAGCGGCGGTCGTTGCAGATCAGCATGCCGGTCTTGGCGCCGAAGGCCTCGACAACCGGGAAGCCCAGATTGCCGTCCTGGAAATACCAGGGCTCCAGGTGCTGGAGCTTCAGGCTCGGGTCATAGACTGGATTTCCGGGCAGATGCACCTTGCGGTATTTGCCCCTGATTTCTCCATCCTCGACCAGAATCGAGGTGTTGTAGCGGCGTCCGTCCGGGGTCTCCTCGCAATAGCCCAGATAGAAGCCGAGGTTCAGGCAGCGCGAGGCGTCGAACAGGGGCTGGGTCTCGGGCCCGGGCATCGGGCGCTCGAAGAAGGCGGCGAGCTCGGCCGCGTCCTCGATATGCCAGCGTGGGAAGAAGGTGGTCAGCGCCATTTCCGGAAAGACCAGCGCCTGGCAGCCCATGGCGGCGGCTTCCTGCATCAGCGCCAGCATCCGGCCGACCACCGAGGCGCGCGTCTCGGCGCGTCCGATGGGCCCAAGCTGGGCGGCGGCGAGGATCAGGGGCCGTGACATGGGGCCGAGCATGATCATGGATGGCGGATACGGGCAAGCGGTCCCGCGTCCGACGGCGTGGCAGGGCGGGTAGGGCGCAGGATCGCGCAGCTGCGGAATTCCTTTCAATCTGGTAAACGTTAACTATTTTCAGATGTAAAAACAGTATGTTAACTAGAATCTCACAGTGAGAATCTCATTGTCTCGCGTCCCAGATCAGTGAAAATCCCGGCTGGGAAACAGCTGCTTGGCCTGATCCCGGGGATGCCTGGCCCTGGGTTGTGTCCGGGGCGGCATCCGGGGCGGGACCGGCCGGCGCGCCTCGTCGCCCCGCTGGGGGTCGCCATGGGGGTCGTCGGGCATCCCCAGCTCCTCGAGGCAGTGCGACAGGTTTTCGATCCGCCAGGCGATCAGGTGGCTGACCGAGCCCTCGCGCTGGAGCTTGCCGGTGACCCTGAGCAGCCGCCCGGCGATCACCGCCCGGCGGAACCGCTCGTAGGTCTTCGGCCAGACGATGGCGTTCACCACCCCGGTCTCGTCCTCGAGCGTCAGGAAGATCACCCCCGAGGCGGTGCCTGGCCGCTGGCGGGTGATCACCAGGCCGGTATGGGTGAAGGGGGTGCCGTCCGGGGTCTCGGGGATCGTGGCCGCGATCTGGCTGGCGGGACGCCCGGCACTCAGCCGGTCACGCAGCAGCGCCAAGGGGTGGGCGCGCAAGCTGAGGCGGGTCGCGCGGTAATCCTCGACCACCTCCTGGCCGAGGCTCGGGGCCGGCAGGGCGACCGGCGGCTCGGCCCGGCCCTCGCCTTCGGGAAACAGCGGCAGCGGCTTGTCGGCGGTCAGCGCGCGGGCCTCCCAAAGCGCGTCGCGGCGGGCGAGGCCGGATGGCGCGAAGGCATCCGCATGGGCCAGCTTGGTGACCGCCGCCCGCCCGATCCCGGCCCGGCGCCAGAGCGACTCGATGTCCGGGTAGCCGTTGCCGCGGGCGGCCGAGATCCACTGGCCGTCCTCCTTCTTCAACCCCTTGACCAGCCGGAACCCCAGCCTCAGTGCCAACCCGCCCCCCTTGCTGATCGACGGGGTGGCGGGCTCCAGTGTGCAGTCCCAGTAAGAGGCGTTGACGCAGACCGGCCTGACTTCCACCCCATGCTCCCGCGCATCCCGCACGATCTGGGCGGGCGCGTAGAACCCCATGGGCTGGGAATTCAGCAGCGCGCAGGCAAAAGCCGCCGGGTGGTGGCGCTTGAGCCAGGCCGAGGCATAGACCAACAGCGCGAAAGAGGCCGCGTGGCTTTCCGGGAACCCGTATTCCCCAAACCCCTCGATCTGGCTGAAGCAGCGTTGGGCGAAATCCGGTTCGTAGCCCCGGGTGACCATGCCACTGATAAACCGCTCGCGGAAGCTGGAGATGGTCCCGGTTTTGCGGAAGGTCGCCAGCGAGCGGCGCAGGCGATCCGCTTCTTCGGCCGTGAACCCCGCGGCGACGATGGCGATCCGCATCGCCTGCTCCTGAAACAAAGGCACGCCCAGGGTCTTGCCCAGCACCTCGCCCAGTTCTTCGGAGGGGAAATCCACCGGCTCGAGCCCCTGGCGGCGCCGGATGAAGGGATGCACCATGTCCCCTTGGATCGGCCCTGGACGGATGATCGCCACCTCGATCACCAGGTCGTAGAAATTGCGCGGCCGCATCCGGGGCAGGAAGTTCATCTGGGCCCGGGATTCGACCTGGAAGACGCCAAGACTGTCCGCCTCGCAGAGCATGTCGTAAGTAGCCGGGTCTTCGGGCGGCAGCGTCGCCAGCGTATAGCGCGTGCCGTCATGCGCCGCGATCAGGTCGAAGGCCTTGCGGATACAGGTCAGCATCCCCAGCCCCAGCACATCGACCTTCAGGATGCCCAGCGCG
>Ga0224508_10002350_pt1 | contig 16106 bp, 13 predicted proteins | sample SF_Jan12_sed_USG_4_FD_170157 | JGI IMG/M metagenome (GOLD analysis project Ga0224508, IMG submission 170157) | Sediment microbial communities from San Francisco Bay, California, United States - SF_Jan12_sed_USGS_21 | ecosystem: Environmental > Aquatic > Marine > Sediment | place: USA... | reverse complement strand
GACGTTCGAATACATCGGCCTGGCCGGCCTGTTCACGGCTTACGCGTTCGTCGAGAATGCCACGATCGCGGCCAGCCTGTACATAATCGATCATCTGTTTTTCGCCCTGGCGATCGCCATCGACACCTATTTCCAGAAGATCGCCGATCCGGCCGACATTGCCGCCAGCGCCGGCGTGTCGTTCACCATCAACCACATTGCCGCAGTGGTTCTCCCGGCGGTGCTGGGCATCGTGTGGCTGGTCTCGCCGCCCAGCGTTTTTCTTACTGGTGCCGCACTCGCGTTTGGGTCGCTGCTGCTGTCGCGCCTGGTCCCGATCAATCCCGCGCCCGGCAACGAAACGCAACTCGGCTTGCGGACATTGGCGTTTGGGCGAAGCTGAAAGCACCGCGGGGACGAACGCGGAATCACAGTTATGCTGCGCCGCACCTGGTAGAGATAGGCCTCGATCAGGGCCGGCCAGCCCAGCGGGGGGGTGTACTCCGAATAGAGAAGACTTTTCAACTGTCGCGCGAATTATTCTGCTATTGCTGGGCGCCAGGAAGCGTCGTGCCAAAACACGTCGTGCGTAACCTCCACTAAGCGCTGATATCGACGCGCTGCTTTGCGTCCATTTGAGTATCGGGAAAAGACTCGCGCCTGAACCAGTGCTGAGTGCGCAGACAGAACCTCACCAGCATGAGCATGAGCGGCACTTCGATCAACACGCCAACGACGGTCGCAAGCGCTGCCCCTGACGACAGTCCGAACAGCATGGCTGCAGTTGCGATGGCGACTTCGAAATGATTGGATGCGCCGATCATCGCGGTGGGAGCGGCGTTCTCGTAAGTAAGCCCAACAATCTTCGACAGTCCATAACCTAATGCAAAGACCAGAACTGTCTGGACAAATAGCGGAATAGCAATCCAGAGGATTGTCAGAGGGTTCTGTATGATCGTCTCACCCTTGAAGGAAAATAGAAGAACGAGAGTGATCAACAGCGCCGTAATGGTTACCGGTGTCAAAAAACGCAGGAATCGTTCCTTGAACCACCGTTCTCCTTTCAGGGTAACAATCCACTTACGAGAGGCATAACCAGCCACGAGTGGCAACGCAACGTAAACGCCGATGGAAAGCAGCAGTGCCTGCCACGGCACCGGCAGTTGCCCGACACCAAGCAGGTATCCACCCAGAAAACCGAACAGTACAAGCATTGTCAGTGAATTGATGGCGACCATCACCAACGTGTGGCCATCATTTCCTTTGGAAAGATAACCCCAAACAAGCACCATCGCGGTGCAGGGCGCAATCCCCAGGAGGATACAACCTGCCAGGTAGCTCCGCCACAAAGGAACTTCCAGCATCTTTACACCTTCAACGAGTATAACCTCCCCTGCGCCGTATCTCTCGCCCACGGCAAGATCGAGTCCCAGCGGCACCTTGACCAGATCGACCGCCTCCGTACCGATAAACGAAAGAAAGAGCGTGCCTAGAAAGAAACTCGCTATGGCATACATCGTGAAGGGTTTGACCAACCAGTTAATGAACAAGGTTAATCCCACAGGGCGCGCCGCTCTTCCTGCTTTCACTACTTCATGAAAATCGATTTTCACCATGATGGGATACATCATGAAAAACAAACACACTGCGATGGGTATTGAGATGACCGGGGCTTCGTTGATATAGATGGCCATCCCGTCAAGGGTCTTCGCGATATTCGGAGCAACTTTCCCGAGAGTAATTCCAGCCGCGATACACAGAAGGACCCATACGGTAAGGTAGCGCTCGAATAAACTCATCTCGCTACCGCTTGGATCTGAATTCTTATCAATCGACGTCATATACTCCTCCTTGTCGGTGGTCGTGTTATTTCCGTCACCATACGCGCCGACACACTGCTCGATATCACGGTAAACAGCAAAGAACGCACGCTGATTCTCTCTCGGGGCACCTTCAACACGCACAGGACCGCTGCTGGAATCCTGCTACCGCGCGTACGGCGAACCGCAAGCGCAGCGGTGGCTTGTCTGACTGTATGCACTTGTACCGCCTCCCAGCCGGTTTGCTCCGGGTCCAGAACAGCAGGATGCCCGCCCTGCTTCGGAACATCATCGTTCTCAGCTAAGCGCGATTGTGCCGTAATCCAAGCAGACAAAACACGCCTACGCAGAAGACCGAGCACAATACCAGCAGGTAGCTCGTCCAACCCTGGGCACGCAGCACGAATCCGGGCAAATAGGCACCCAGCGCGCCACCCGAATAGTAGAAAGAAATATACAGACCGTTCACCACACCTTTGCTGTGTGGCGCGGCGTGATTCAGGTAGGCGGACAACATCGCATGCACGAGAAAAAACCCGGTGCTCATCGCCAGCATGGCCACGAACACCCCCGCAACGTTCGGGATAAACAAGCCGACCAGCCCGAGCAGGGATATGCCGGTACCGACAAGTATCCCGCTCACATCGCTGCGAAGGCGCGCGCGCAGCCGCGTTGAGAGCAAAGCCACCGCGATACCCATCAGGTAACCCACGTACACCAACGAAATAGTTACCTCGGAAATCGACGGATCGAGTTGTTTCAGCCTAAAGGGCACCATCGTCAACACCGACGAATACGTGGAGAAAACAAGCAGCAAACCACCGTAACCGAACAGGTAGCCGGGCCAGGTCAGCACCGATCGGAATGCGTGCAGACCGATATGGCTCGATTCTGCCCTGGCATCGCTCGGTAGACGTGCGGTGAGCCACCAGCACACCACCAGCAGTACCGCAAAAAATGCAAACGCCCAGCGCCAGTGCAGGTATTGCCCCGCGAGTCCGCCGCTGAGACGGCCGATAAACCCGCCCAGGATCGACGCGGCAACGTAATAGCTGACCGCGTTACGCACCCGTTCCACGTTTGCCATGCTGGCGAAGTACGTCATCAGCGCGGTAAAAATTGCCGGCAGCAGCAGACCCTGCACGAAGCGCAGGATCACCAGACCCCAGTAAGAATCGACCACCAGGAAAAGTCCCTGGTTGATCGCGAGCGCAACCAGGGAGACAAGCAACACGCGTTGCGCGGAGGTCGCTTCGGTGACATAGCCGTAAACCAGCGGCGCAATGCCCAGTGGAATTAGAGTGGCCGAAATGAGCAGCGCCGAGTCCGTCAACGAGACACTGTATTGTGCGGCCAGCAGCGGCAGAATCGGTTGTGGGATGTACAGTGTGCAAAACGCACACACCGTGATGAACAACACGGCGCTTAGCGTGGAACTCGACATGTGGAAGTCAGAGTGTGATGGCGCTGCATCGGAACGCGGCGAACACCGCGCCATATTTACGGTTCAGTCTCTCCATGTGGCTGGCGATTGCCGCGTTCAGTAGCCCAGCGCACAACCGTCTTTGCGTGGATCCGACGCACCGTGCAGGGTGCCGTTCTGCCAGTCGATAAAAATAACCTGGCCGCCGCCAAGCGGTTTTTCAACAGCGACCAGATTGTGTCCAAGTGACTGCAGTCGCTGACAGGTTTCCGCCGGCACCCCCTGCTCGACTCGCAATTCCTTCTCATACAACATGAAGCGCGGCGCATCCAACGCTTCCTGAAGATCTAAACCGAAGTCCAGCCAGTTGCTCATGAAATACGTATGACCCATGGCCTGGTAGTGACCGCCCATCACACCGAAACTCAACACCGGCCGGTCGTCCCGGTAAACCATCGCTGGAATTATGGTGTGCAGCGGACGTTTGCGCGGCGCAACGCAATTGAAATGTCCGGCCTCGAGCACAAAACCCGAACCGCGATTCTGTAATGAAATTCCTGTATCGCCCGCCACCAGACCACTGCCCCAGGCGCTGAACGTACTGTTGATAAACGAGCATGCATTGCGATCTTCGTCGACAACCGTGAGGTAGACCGTGTCGGCGTGATTCGGAAACGCCGACATCATCGGTTGAGGTAAAGCGTGGTCCGCATCGAAACGCTGCCATTGTAATCGGGCGAATTTTTCGCCCAGCAATTCGTCCACTGGCAGCTTGGCGAATTCCTGATCCGAGACGAACCGATCGCGTTCGGCTATGGCCATCGAGAACGCTTCCGCGAGCAAGTGCACATGTCCCGCACCCAGGTGCTGTAAGTCGGCAACGTTGCTCTGGGTGAGAAAATTCAGGGCCATCAATACCGCGATGCCCTGTCCGTTCGGCGGGATCTCGAAAATGCGATGATCGCGGTAGACGGTCGAGATCGGTTTCACCCATTGCGAACGGAACTCGGCGAAATCATCCAGACTCAGCAGACCGCCGAGACTGTCGCTGAAACGTACGATGCGCTCCGCGATCGAGCCCTGGTAAAACGCGTCGCGACCGCCCTCGGCGATCAATTTCAGGGTGCTGGCAAGCGCTGGCTGGCGATGCATGGAGCCGGCAAGCGGGGCACACCCATCGCGCAGGTAGGTGCGTGCCGCATCGGGTGTCGCTCGCAACTGTTCCACCGAGCGCTGCCAATTGGCGGCCACGACAGGCGCCACCGCGAAGCCCTGCTCCGCGAAGTGTATGGCCGGCTGCAACAGTTGCGCGAACCCGGTACGCCCGAATTTCTCGTGTGCCGTGCACCACGCATCGATTGCCCCGGGTACGGTGACCGACAAAATGCCTGTTGCCGGAATCGCGTTTTTGCAACCGCGTGCGAAATATGCATCCGGCGTCGCCGCCTGCGATGCCCAGCCGCTGCCGTTCAGCGCGTGCAGGCGGTCGCTGGCGGCTTCATGGTAGAACAGGAAACAGTCGCCACCGATGCTCGTGGAATAGGGCTCGACCACCCCGAGAACCGCAGCGGCGGCAATCGCTGCATCCAGCGCGTTACCACCACCACGTAAGACATCGAGCGCGGTGTGCGTAGCCAGAGGCTGACTGGTGGCTGCCATGGCACGTGTGCCCATCACCACGGAACGTCCAGGAAAGTGCGTATTGCGCATAGGTTTTCTTGCTAGTCTAAGGATCTGAATATGATACAGAGGATAACGACGTGAATCTTTATCTTGTTCGTCACGGCGATGCGCTCAGCGAGATGCGCGATCCCGCTAGGCCATTGAGCGAGACCGGGCGCGTGGAATTGCAGACGGTCGCGAAATATCTGGCAGCGCAAGCACACACCGCCGGTATCGTGCACAGTGGCAAGACCCGCGCTGAGCAAAGTGCGCAAATCCTGCATGCTGAGTTGCCGAACGCTTCGGTACAGATGCGCAAGGGCCTGAATCCCAACGACGATGTTCAACCGCTGGCGGACAGCCTGCATCACGAAACGCTGGATCTGGTGATCGTAGGCCACCTGCCTTACGTGTCCCGGCTCACTTCACTGCTCATTTGTGGTGATGCCGATCGCAGCGTGTTCATGTTCGATACGGGAAGCTGCATAGCTCTGCGGCGCCACGGGGGCACCTGGTGCGTACGGTGGATGCTCGATCCACATCTGCTGTAGTCAACGCGAGGCCGGCGACTCGCCCACCCGGTACATAAAATACCGCCAGTCGTCAGCTGCGCCAGGCAACGGCAGCGCCTGCCAGCGTGCGACCTTCATTTCGCGATCGCTTAACACCAGCGCTCCGCCGCTGACAAGCTTGTCAATCAGTGGCGCCAGTTCCAACGTCAGGCGCGCGTCGCTCGCGAGATCCTCACTACCGATGTCGGCGTGCACCAGTATGACGTCGAGTGCCACCAGTATTGGGTCGGCGAGGGTTTCGCGGAGGTCTCCCAACCGTAAATGCCGGGAGTCCGGGACACAATCACGCGGCGCGTGGAGCGTCTGGTCAAAAACGTAAATCTCACGGGCGGGAAACAGCTTGCGCAGATGATCGTAGGTGCGGCCTTTGCCTAAACCGAGCTCGAGAATGACGCCTCGACTGGCACTCAACTCGGAACACGCGAATTCCAGGCAGGCTTTCTGCACAGCCAGTCGCGCAAGCATGCGCTCCAACCGGCTGTGCCGCGCTTCGGCAGCGACTGCCATCATGAACGACCGGCCATCTCAATCCAGACCGGCGGCCACCAGCTTCTCGGTCGCATCGCGCAGTTTTACGGTACTTTCCTCGAGCCGGTTTGCCAGGGTGCGAATAATCTGCACCGACAATTCCGGCGACCCCTTCAAGAGCTGCATGAATACGTCCTTGCTGACGTTCAACGTGAAACAGGTGTCCTTGGCGCGTACGGTCGCGGTGCGCGGTGTGTCGCAAAGAATCGACATCTCGCCAATCACCTCGTTCTTGCCCCGGGTAGCCACCAACACCGGGCCGTTTTCCGAATCAACCAGCACCTCGGCCGTACCGTCCGTAATGATGTAGGCACTGTCGCCAGGGTCGCCTTCACGACAAAGCTCCTCGCCCGGTTGAAACTTCAACCAGTGGCTGGTGAAAGCAAGCAATTTCAATTTGGATGGATCAAGGTGCGCGAACAAACCGATGTTCCGCAGCATCTTGGCTTCTTCTTCCAGACTCATGATTCATACCTCTGCAGGATGCTGTGAATTTCTTGAATCCTGCCACGCACTGCGTGCAACGACCGGGACAACACAACAACCGACACCTCTGACTGCAAAGCACGCGACTTTGTCAAAATCGATCTTTCAGCCACTTTGCATTAGCCTTTTGAAAACTCTGCCATCTTGCTCCAACTCGTCGAACGTACCCTGTTCGATCACTTTTCCGGCTTCCATTACGAACACCCTGTCGAATCCCTTGGCGAATTCCGCACGGCCGGAAATCCAGATCAAACCGCGACCAGCGCGCTCTTTTCTCACTCTGCCGAGGACTTGAGACTCCTGCGCGCTGTCCAAAGTGCTGGTCGCGTCGTTGACGATCAACACGTCGGGGCGCTTGAGCAGCGCACGCGCCAACGCAAGTTTCTGGCGTTGCTCCAGTGACAAACGTCCACCACCGATTCCCACTTCGTAGTCAAGCCCGATTCGTACGATGGCGGTGCGCAAATCGTACTCACCGATGACGCTGTCGATCACGCTGCTCAGTTGCGCTTGCCCGTGCGCGTGCCCGTATGCGCGCTTGCCGAACAGAATATTGTCCAGCAACGTGGACTCGGCGTTGTACGCATCGGCATTAAAGAACGCGACCACACCACGCAGTTCCGCTGGCAGATTGGTACGGAAGGCATCGCGCGCGGCGAGAACGCGCGCCTGCAGGTTCTCATCTACCAACCCCAGGCGATGGCGTGTGGGGATGATCTTGAACGCCAGCGATAGAAATCGGGCTTGTGTGTCCACATCCACAGCTTGCATGCCCTGGCTCGCAATGCGCGCAACGAGTTGCTGATACTCGGGCAGTTCTTCCGCACTGATAAACGAAAACTGCTCAAAGAATTCGTGTCCAGGCGGCAGATCCGCGAACAGGTCGACCATTGTTTCGGCAACTTTACGCCCCACCTCTAACAGGTCGGTCAGCAGCCCGGCCTCGGTCAATGTGCGCAACATGTACGCGTGGTTGGCGATCTTCTCGAGATCGAAAGTAGCGTCCGTTGGCGTCCCGAACAACAGATTCTCAGCCACCGTGGCGTTCAGGTTGTAGCGGTTTTCGTCGAAAGGTTCCACCAGTTCGGCCAGATCGCCGCTGCGCAACCTTTCCCGCAATCCATTGCGCGCGTCCATTATGCGGTGCGCCAATGCGCTATGTTCGTGCGGATCGATGGGGCTGCGCAATCCCAGTTGATAGATATCTTTTTCGAGGCCCACGACGCGCAACAGATCTACGATCCGAACGTCCAACTCGTCACTGTCCGCGACGCCCGCACTCGCATAGTCAATCCAATCGGCGGTGAATTCGTGCAGCGAGTTGCCCGTTCGCTGCGACTCCTCACGCTCGCTTGCGAGCGTTCGTTCGCGATCTTCTTCTAGGTTCTGTTGCGCGACCGGCACGTGCTTCAATACGTAATGAATGTTGCTGCGAACACTGCCGGGTAGCAGGAATACGTTCTGCCCCACATAACTTATGCGCCGTCCGATTACGGATTCGGGTAAATCCGCAGCGTTGTGTTCGCCAATGGTAATTCGTCCGCCGGTCGGGCGCAGCAGACGCGCCAGCAGGCGCCCCAGTTCATCGCGCCCACTACCATTGGCACCGGTAATGAGCACGTGTTCGCGCAATTCCATCTGCGCGCTGGCGGCGTCGACCAGCTTTATCAGTTGGTCCTCGCTGAAACTCAGATTTCCCACGACCAGATCCCCGCGCAAGGGCGCGACGGTTTCGGATTCATCGGCCAGCAGTGCTTCATCCAGCATGTGCTGCGGCTCAAACTGTTCGATGACTTGCGCGTATTTGATGCGGATATCTTCCTTGGTCTGATAATACTTGAGCAACTCCTTCCAGGGACTGGCGAGATCCTTGTACGCTGCCAGCACCGCGACCAGCGCGCCCAGCGACAGTTCCCCCACGATAACGAAATAACCGCCAACCGAATAGAAGAAGAACGGCGTGATCTGAGCAAGGAAGTTATTCAGGAATTTTATGAAGAATTTCTTTCGGTAGATCTGGTAACGGATGTTGAAGATGCGCCCCAGCCGCGAGCTGATATCGGCACGTTCGTAGTGCGAAGTGTCGTTGGCGTGTATCTCCGTGATGCTGGAAACCGAATCGCCGATCCGGTTGGCAAGCTGCCGCGCGGCCAGCACCCGCTGCTTGGCGAGTTCGTTTACGCGCCGCTGCAATTTAGGGATCAGGTACATCTGCAGCGGGTAGGTGGCAATGGCTGCCGCGCCGAGAAACAGGTCCTGATTGAAAATGAAAAACAGGTACGTCAGCAGCAAACCGCCCTGAAAAGCCGGCAGGGAATACGCTTCACCGATGAACCCGCCCAGCGGCTCGGTTTCCGCGGTGACCATCGGAATAATCTCACCGGATGAAACGCGCTTGAAGTGCGGCAGCGGAAACCGCAGCAGTCGCGAGTAGAGTTCGTAGCGCAAACGCCGCAACATGCGCTCGCCCAGAACACCGCGATAGACGTTCAGGAAATACTTGAACCCGCCATTTATCAGCACCAGCAACAGGAACAGAGCGCACAGCGCGAACAGATAGGTAATCTGATCGAACTCGAACCCGAGCAACGCCTCGGGCATCCCCTGGCCGCCGATCGCTTCGTTGACGATAATTTTCGGCACTTCCAGGGACAGGTAGACAAACGGCATCGAAAAAGCCGTAACGACCAGTAACACAATCTGCCCTTTCAGACTGTGCTTGATGATGTATTTGAAAATCGAACGTTCCATTGTGCTGCGATTGTGGCCGCCCTACCGGTTACGCTGTCAGCTGATTCAACACGACATCCGCCCAATCTGACAGGTCGCTGGTACCTATGGTAACTTGCCGACCTGCCCTATGCACCCCAGCGATCAAAACCCCGCCCCGCAGCAAGCGAGCATCGCCATTGTAATGAAAGGCTACCCGCGCCTGTCGGAGACCTTCATTGCGCAGGAATTGCACGGACTGGAACAACGTGGTTACCGCCTGCTGTTGATCTCGCTGCGCCACCCCACTGACGTGCACCGCCATCCGATTCACGAAGAGATCGCGGCAGACGTCGTGTATCTGCCGGAGTATCTGCATCAGGAACCGCTGCGCGTTCTGAAAGCCTGGCGGCGGGTGCGACGCGGCGTGGCTTACCGTTCGGCGTTGCGGTCGTGGCTGCGGGATCTGCGCCGCGACCTCAGTCGCAACCGGGTGCGGCGTTTCGGGCAGGCACTGGTGCTGGCGGCCGAACTGCCGGACTCGGTACGCTGGCTGTATGCGCATTTTCTGCACACTCCGGCGTCTGTCACCCGCTATGCGGCGGCGATCAGGCAACTGCCGTGGAGTTGCTCGGCGCACGCCAAGGATGTCTGGACGGCACCGCGATGGGACATCGCCGCCAAGCTTCAAGACTGTCAATGGCTGGTGACCTGCACGCACGCCAACCAAACCTACCTGCGTGATCTATGCAGCGATCCACAGCGTATCAAACTCGTCTACCATGGGCTGGATTTCCGGCGCTTTGCGGATCCCGGCGAGCGTTCCGAGACGCGCGACGGCAGCGATCCACAGTCGCCGGCAGTGCTGCTGACCGTAGGCCGGGCAGTGGCGAAAAAGGGACTCGACGATTTGCTGCGTGCGCTGGCTGCCCTGCCCGCACATTGCGCCTGGCGCTGGCATCACGTCGGCGGCGGCGCACAACTGGCGGCACTGAAAAGACTCGCAGCTGAGCTGGGCGTCAACGACGCCTTGCATTGGCATGGTGCGCTGGCTCAGGCACAGGTGCTGGCGCTGTACCGGCAGGCGGACCTGTTCGTCCTGCCGAGTAGAATCGTTGCCGATGGCGATCGAGACGGATTGCCGAACGTCCTGATGGAGGCGCAAAGTCAGCGCCTGGCCTGCGTCGCGACCGACGTTTCCGGAATACCCGAACTGATCGACCACGAGCGCACGGGAATACTGGTGCCACCGCAAGACACCAACATTCTGCAAGCGGCGTTATTGCGGTTGATAACCGACACCCGGACACGTAAACGCCTCGGAAATGCGGGCTTTGCGCGGGTTCGCGAACGTTTTTCGTACCAGTTCGGTATCGATGTGCTCGCGCAGTCGCTGCCACGATGAAACACGTCGTATTTTATGCGCCCATGAAAGCGCCCAACAATCCACGCCCGTCCGGAGACCGGGAACTGGCCCGGTTGTTTGTGCGCGCGCTGCGTGCGGCCGGCTACCACGTGTCGATAGCCGCGCAACTGCGAAGCTGGGAGGGCCACGGCAACCAGCAACGTCAAACAGCAATCGCCGCACGTGGACGGCGTATCGCCGACGCACTGGTACGACGCTGGCGCCAGCGTCCGCCCGATTTCTGGTTTACCTACCATCTGTACCACAAGGCGCCGGACTGGATAGGTCCGCGGGTATGCCGCGAGCTGGGCATTCCTTACATCGTTGCCGAAGCGTCGGTTGCCGACAAGCAACGCAACGGTGTCTGGGCGGAAGGCTACACGGCCTCACTGCAGGCATTGCAGTCAGCTACCGCCATAGTGTGTCTCAATCCCAGCGACCGCGACGCTTTGTTACGCTATCGAACGATCCAAGCTATGCATCTCATGCAACCATTCTGTGAGCCACCAGCGCTGACCGACGAAGCACGAGCAGGGCAAAACCCGGTGCCTCGGCTGATAGCCGTCGCCATGATGCGCGACGGTGACAAGTTCGAGTCCTACCGACAGCTGGCAGCCGCTCTGAGCCGCGTAGCCGACATCCCCTGGCAGCTGACTGTCGTTGGCGACGGAGAGAAACGTACCGCCGTGAAACGGCTTTTTACCCGGCACGAGCCACGCGTGAGTTATCTTGGCTGCGTGCAACCATCCGTGGCGCGGCAGACGCTTGCCACAAGCGACCTGTGCGTATGGCCGGCCCACAACGAGGCGCTGGGCATGGCCCTGCTGGAAGCACAGATGTGCGGCGTCCCGGTGATAGCGGGGCACTCGCCCGGGGTCGCATCCATCGTCGAACACGGCGTCACTGGACTGTTGACAGAACCCGGCGATGTGGTAGCGCTGGCAGACGCTCTACGTGAATTGCTGGGCAATCCCGAACGGCGCCTGACGATGGCACGATCGGCACGGAAACGCAGTCATGCGCGTCACAGTCTCAACGCTGCGGCGCATCGGCTGCACGCCATTCTCTCGCAGTGCCTTGGGGTTGGCCGGTGACGCGCGTCGCGTTCATACGCCACGGGTTGACCCGCTGGAATCTGCAACAGCGCATCCAGGGTCGAACCGACACACCGCTCAGCGATACCGGCCGCAAGCAGGTGGGCACCTGGCAACTGCCGATACAACTCCAGGCATGGTCATGGTTCGTGAGCCCATTACAGCGTGCCCGGCAAACGGCGGAACTGCTGGGCGGCACGCTTGCGTCAGTCGAACCGCGACTGACCGAGATGCATTGGGGCGAATGGGAAGGCGAGTTGTCGGCGGAACTACGTGCCCGCCTGGGCGACGCTGTGCTCGTCAACGAAGCGCGCGGATTGGACTTCCGCCCCCCGGGCGGGGAGAGTCCGCGTGACGTGCAAGGCCGTGTGCTCGAATGGTGCGCAGAGCTTGCGCGCAACGACGGCGACGTCATAGCTGTAACGCACAAGGGAGTGATACGAGCCGTTTACGCCGCCGCCAGCGGCTGGGACATGCGCAGCGCGCCAGCCCAGACCATGCAATGGCAGTGCGCGCATATCTTTCACGTGAACCGTGACGGGCAGGTGAGCGTACATGCTCTGAATGTCAGTCTGTGCCAAATAAAGTCCGCGCCGTAACCCAGGTAACGTTGTCGAATGCCTGAGTCTCGGTAATCAACCGATCGCAGAATTCCCAACAGCTGTCGTCCTGAACGAGATGATGGGTGAGTAACCCGGTGGGCTCCTGGCGGTCCGCGTTCCCCGAGCGGCGAGCCGATAAGTGCCCCAGAACCTGCTGCAGTGCGGCCGCTTCACCTCTAAAGCCGCGATCGGTCTGCCATGCAATCGGGTCCACATGGGTGTTCACATGCGTCAGGCCCTGTGCGTCCACGGCCGAGTCTCGAGGAGCAAACGTTGATACGCCGATAAAGCCGTATTGCCCAAGTTGCTCCAATACGCACCGATCGATGCGATTCCACGGCGGCACCACAACCGGCAGGCACGCCACCGCCAGTGCCGTTAACCGTTGCCGGCCAGCCACCAGTTCATCGCTAACCGTTCGCAACGTGCGGTGGGCACCCAACTCCATCGTCTTTTCCCCGGCAGGTGCATGGTTGGCGTGCGCATAGCCATGCTGCAGCACATCGATTTGCGGAACTTCGCGCAGACGCCGCGCCAGCGCCGCCGTCGCGCCGGCCGGAACCACAGCCAGTGCCGGGGCCACACCCAGCGCCGCCGCCACGCACAAAAGCCGATCCAGCTGCGCGGTAGCGTCCTGCGCATCGTCGTCGCGCCACCAGAAGGTGGCGTCGTGCCCGGCGTCCTGCCAACGCCGGAGTTCCTCACGCAGAGACCGCCAGTCCGCGTTCATGAGCACATCAAGGTCTGCAGCAACGCAACGGTGTTGCGCGCGCCATGTAGATTGAGAGGTGGATCGGCGCTGGCAACAGGCTGCGCTATCAGTTCGTCAACGCGTACGGCGAGCCGCGCCGCACTCAACGGCTGGCAGGTGTAACCTCCAATCAAACCCATCTCCTGCAACCGTTGCGTGCGCAGTGTCTGCTCCATTTCACCGCTTTGCGCGTAGGGTACCAGCAGGCCCCTGCAGCCCGCCTGCAGCACGTCCACCACGGTGTTGTAACCTGCTTGTGAGATCGACAAGGAGCAACTTTGCAACAGTCGCGTGAAGCTTTCGCTGACCGGCGTTATCCGGGCATTGGCTGGAGCATCGGCGCGCAACCGCTCCCCCTGCTCCGCGTCCAGACCTCCACCCAACAGGAACCGCCAGCGTTTGTCCGCCTGACACCCGGCGCGGCATGCATCCAGCGCCGCGCGAAACAGCGGATAACCCACCGCGCCGCCGCCTGCCGATACGACAATCTCGGCCGCACCACCTTCATCACTCGACGAGACGGCCGCTGGCCCGGCAACGTAGCCGGTGTAGTGTACGTCGCAGGCGATCTGCGCGGCATGTTTGAACGTGGCCTGCAATTCCACGACGCGCCGGTCGCCGTGCACTAACACCGCGGCGAAATAATCGGTAAGCAGCGCCAGCGTTTCCAGCTCGCGCCCCGCTTTGGACTTAACCTGCAGAATGTCACGAATCGAGCAGACAGTGGGAATCGAAAGCTCGCGCAGCCGCTTGAGCAACGGCTTCAGTTCGAACCGCATCTGCCGGCGCGCGAACGGAAACGACTCGATCAATGCAACGCGCGGCGCTGAATCCGCCAGCGCGGCGAACAGCTGTGCCAGTCTCTGGCCGCGCAGTTTCCCGTCCAGATCCTGATCGCGACTGTCCAACAGCCTGGTGAAATCGTCGGGGGCGCAATGTAATGGCTCAAGCTGGACGAATCGCACGCTCGCGGGCAGCCGTAGAGCACGCACTGGCATTCCGCCCGAGCACAGGGTCACAGGTACACCGGTGCGCGCGAGTTCGTGGGCGATGCGTGCCATGCGATGCAGGTGCCCTGACCCCAGCAGGTGCTGGACATAGATGAACACCCCGGCCATGACGACTGACGGTTATATGCGGGTGGCTCGGGCGCCGGTGCAATGGCGCACACCGCGCGCCGCGGGCCGCCGGACTGCTCCCGCCGTTGGCGCGTCAGCTACCGTGCGCACCCAGCAGCCCGTATGCGGCGAACTCACCGCCGAGACGCCGGTCGACCAGCGAAGTAATTACTTGTAGGCCATCCAGCAAACCCTCGAGACCGGCGGCCGATGGTGGCGCCTGGTGGTCCAGGCGCCGCAACGCGGCGATCATCGACGCCGTATCGTGGGCACCTGCAGGGTCCAGCATGCTCGTCAGACCCAGTTCCTCGGCGCGGCGGGCACGAATCAACTGCTCGCGGCGCGGCTGCGAGCGCGGGATCAGCAAAGCCGGTTTGTCGAACGACAGTATCTCGCAAAATGTGTTGTAGCCACCCATGGCAACCAGCGCTGCGGCTCCCTGAATCAACAACTCGATGTGCGCATCGAAGGTCAGAACCACGACGTCGTCAAGTCGTTCCGCGCGTGCCATGAACTCGCGCTGTGCCTCGGGCTGCATAAATGGACCGAGCACGAAAAGCGCCGGGTGCGTAAGCCCGCGATCGGTCTCGTAAGCCCGCAAAACCCAGTCGAACATCATCGCGCCATCGCCACCGCCGCCTCCGGTAACCAGCAGATAAGGATCCTCGAACGGGGCGGGCTGCACGCGCGTGGCGTTGTTTGCCACGAACCGCTCTAGATAACCGGTGTGCACCACGCGCTGGCGCGTGCGCGGCCCCAGGTCCAGCCCGGCCAACGGATCGCCCAGTGCCCGCGGACCGTATACCCATATCTCGTCGTACAGGGCCCGCACTGCAGGCAGCGCATGCTTCCGATGCCATTCGCGCTTCAACAGCACCGGATCGTCAAGCACGTCGCGCAGCCCCAGCACGTTGACGGTGCCACGTTCGTGCAGCATATGCAGCGTTGACTCCACCTCACCCTCCAGCCCCAGGGGTTCCTTGTCGACCAGGAACAGATCCGGAGCGAACGCTTCGGCCGTGTGGCGGATGATCGACGCACGCATAGCCAGTGTTTCCTGGATATCGATGTGCAATCCCAGCGACGTATATTCGCCATTGTGCAGTTTGATCACTCCGGGAATACGCACGAAGTCGACCCGCGCGCGGAAGTCAAAACTGCCGATGATGGGCGACCCCGACAGAATCAGCACCGACAGACCCTTGTAGCGCTCGACCAGGGCATGTGCGATCGTGCGGCAACGGCGCAAATGACCCAAGCCGAATGTGTCATGGCTATAGATCAGAATCCGAGCGCTGTGCAGGCGATCAGTTAACACGGTGGGTCCTCCTGTGTCCGACGCTGGCGACGGGACGTCTGATTGTATTGCGCAAAACTCCAGCAAACAGACCCGCTGCAGCGGCGCCAAATTCTTATCTGGTCAGTGAGGTCTCGGGAGTGTAGCGCCAAATCCCCAAATTAGCACACGAAATTTATGCGCCCGGGCACTGTCTACACTGTCGGCAGCGTGTGGCTCTGGAAAAGCCCCACAACTGCCGACTTCACGGGCTCCCGGCGAAGCAGCGCGGCACTCCCCCGCCGGCGTAAATGCGCTAGTCTAGCAGTGGTCCGGCAGCCGTCCACGCATACCCGGCTGCGTGCTCGATCTCGGAGGAACAACTCTCGTGCCATCTAACGGAATACTGCACCGCACCCACAGCTGGCTCGCCGGCCGCAAATACACCGAGCACCTGCCGGCGCGAGTGACCGATGCCATCGAACGTCAGCAGGAAGCCAGCGAGATTCTTATCGGCTGGACTCAGTTCGGTATCCTTGCAACGTTCGCTGCGCTCTACACGCTGGCGCCGAAAACCTTTGCCGAAGACGCGGATTTCGAACCCGTGCCGTGGGCGTTGGCGATCTATTCGGTGTTCACCGTGGTACGTCTGGTGCTGGCGCACGCGCGGCGCATTCCCTA
>Ga0224508_10002349_pt1 | contig 16107 bp, 16 predicted proteins | sample SF_Jan12_sed_USG_4_FD_170157 | JGI IMG/M metagenome (GOLD analysis project Ga0224508, IMG submission 170157) | Sediment microbial communities from San Francisco Bay, California, United States - SF_Jan12_sed_USGS_21 | ecosystem: Environmental > Aquatic > Marine > Sediment | place: USA... | reverse complement strand
CCTGGCCCCGAAGGTGCCGCGCTAAGTTGCTCGCGTGGCTGAAAGCGTCAACGTCCGCTACGAGATAGACCTGTCGGTGCTGGGCCCAGAGCGTGCCGATCGCGACGCGACAGTCAGACGACTAGATGCTTCCGACTCGGATGCACTGGCTCAGTTGATGCTTGACGCCTACGTCGGGACCATCGACTACCAGGGCGAGACGTTGGCCGAGGCAATCGACGAGGTCGATGACTGGCTCGGAGGGTCACCGATGCTTGCGCACTCATATGGGGCAGTGGTCGGTGGACGTCTGGTCTCGGCGGTCCTGGTTATGACCCTGGATGACGTGCCCTTCGTTGCCTATGTCATGACGGATCCCGACCACAAGGAAACGGGGCTTGGCCGCGCCGTGGTCGAAGCGGCCCTGAGCAGCTTGCGAGAGTCGAGCCATGAGCGTGTCGTGCTGTACATCACCAAGGGCAACGCCGCCTCGGAGCGACTGTTCGCAACGGTGGGGGCGCAACCCACTGATTGAACTAGCAGCGATGAACCCGAGCGCTGTCACGGCCGAGGCCGAGGTACAACATCGGCCACGTCGTCAGGGTGAAGGTCTGGGCCCAGGGCCAATTGGTGAGGAGTCGGAGGGTGGGGGCCGTTCGTGACCATCATCGAGACCGATCAACCCGACATGGCTGGGGCGGCTACTTATGGGCCGTTCTTCGAGGAGTCCACGGTGATCCCCGTCGTCGACGTCGATGACGCCTGGATGAGTGCGATGACAACGGCGATGGAGAACCTCGCCGACTAGGTCTCCAACACGCCCATCCCAGAGGCTCATTGATCCCAAAGCCCGTTCGGGTACCGGCGTTCGTCAGAGCCTGGGCGTCCGGGAACGCTCCACGAGAACGCTGCGCTGGTCGACGATCAACAGTTGTCCGCACGAGGGTTGTGCCGTCGAGCGTGGGTCCAGCTAGTACGAGCCGACGTGCTCGAACTCGGCGAAGAGCGAGCCTGCGTTTGGCAGGTCGGCGAGCGAGCCGTAGGTGCAGCACTCTTCGTAGCGCGCCCACATTGAGGCGACCTCCGGATGCTCGTGGGCCTGTGCGATCGCCTCGTGGCTCACCCACTCGAAATGTTCGACGAGGGAGCCGTCGGGAGCCCTCAACACCATCGATGGCGTGTCGGTCGCCAAGCCCAGCCTTCGCAGGACAGGAACATGCTGCTCGGTCTCGGCTAGCAGCCTGGTCTCCATCCCCTCCCTCGGCTTGTAGACGGCAACGACGTGGACACCCATGGTGGCCATAGTACGAGCCTCCGCGCTGGCCGCCGCAGAACCGGCGATGCCGAGTGGTCTAGGCAGGTGGTAACGAGACCACCGGGAGCGGCCGGCAGCCTTCAGGCTCCAGCGGGTCGCAGCTCACCACCCGGAGTGACTGCGACGCTCAGGGCGCCGGTGATCTCGGTCACGAGCTCTGAGCCAAGAACGGGGAGAGCTGCACGCAGCTCCCAAGCTGACGTCGTCGACGCAGAGCGCTCGGTTGGTGACGGGTGCAGTTCACCTCGTTGGCCAGCCGTTCGAAGGTCGACGACGCTGCCCAGGCTGGCACGGTTTGTGACGTTGTCCCCTGGTTGTCTGTTTTTGACATTGCGAGGACTTCTGAAGGGCGTAGAGACGAAGGTTCCCGGCACATCGGCCAAGAGGAGATGCGAATCGGCGCCCCCCGTACTAACTGAGCGCCGGTAATCGTGCCCTCCTCGGCAGAAAGATCCCCCTAACGTCAGCCTTTTTGCAACGGTGCCGGCGATCCCGAGTGGCCTCGGTGCCCGGTTACGACGGCCAGGTCGAGCACATCGTTACCGACGATTTGTCTCGGTCAACCTGGGTGAGGGACGAACGGGCGCTCGTGGAATCCCGAGCGAGCTCGATAGGTGAGTGCCCCAGCGGGGCGGTTGGTCCTCCGCCGGGCTCGTTCTCGTGGGTTCGAATCCCTTGCCTTCCGCGTAGGGCCTCCGGAGACGGTCCCCTTGGGATTCAGCGTAGGGGTTCATTGTTGACACTGACCACCGGCTGGTCGACGACGCTCCGGTGCGACACGTGACGACCAGCAGATCCACTCGACGCCGGCCATGGCGGAAGGTGTTGGCCGCCTGTCTCGCCGCGACCCTCGGGGCCGTTTTGTTGGCGCCTGGTGCGGCCCAAGCGAGTGGTGACCGGCAGCACCGCGGTGCGGAGCGGTTCGAGTCACCCCTCGGCCGGGTGTACGGCAACACGTCGCGCACCGATGGCTTCGTCGTCATCTCGGGAGGATCGATAGCCGACGTGTGTGGCGGCGGTCCACCACCTGTCGCCCCTGGCGTCCGCCGACAGCTGGCCGATGGAACGTGGCGAATCTCGACCCTCCCGCGGGGTTTCCGGACCACGGTGACGGTCTACGAGACCGATCTGCAGGTCTTCGCCTTCTTCGAGGCCGTCTGCGGTAGCGGCGAGCCGCTGCCCGAGGCCTTCGCCACGGGGCACGTCGTGTTGCGGGATCTGATCTGGGACGTTGCTGACGGGTCGGCTGGTTTCGAGACCCAGCGTCCCGGCCAGCGGTGCTCAGCCGGTGAGGACGAGGTAGCCGTCGAGCGTCGTCAACAGGGCAGAGGTCGGGCGCTCCGGCAGGGGGTGCCCGAGCGCCTCGTTGCGAACCTCTCCGATCCACTGGTCATGCTGGTACTCGTGGTTGATGATCGCCACGAGCAGGGTGCTGGCGATGCGGCGCAGCTGGTCGGGGGCGCCGACGTCGCCGGCCTCGATGGCTCCGATCCGGACCCGGACCCGCTCGGTTACCGCCCGCCGATAGCCGTCGATCCGCTCGACCGGGGGCAGCACACCACGCTGACGCTCGGGGGTCGCGCTGTCCATCAAGCCGTCGAGGTCGGGGTCGGGGCTCGGCTCGGCTGCGGTCAGGTTCCGGATCATGAAGTGGGCGACGGCCGCCTGGTGACCGAGGTGCCAGCCGATCGCGCTCGACTCCTCGTGCGGCCGCCACAGCAGCTCGTCATCGCCCAGGTCCCGCCAGAGGGCGTCGGTGTAGGCCAACGCCCGCTCGTACTCGGTCAGCAGCTCGCTGAGCGACGTCTCGCATCCCATCGGAGCCGACCCTACCGGGGTGGTCCTACCCGTGAGCGACGGAACAGGAACCGGTCGAGGAACACGAAGCGCAGCAGCCACATCGTCGCGTACACGCTGAACGTCGCCGCGATGAGCACCGCGTCGCTCGCCTGGCGCCCGGCCAGGAACCACGCAAACGTGCTCGACAGCGTGACGTTGGTCGCCGTGAACAAGTAGTAGGGGAGCAGCTGCCGACCGGCCCCGCCGTCCCGGAGCCGCCAGACCCAGCGTCGGTTCACGTAGAAGGTGGGCAGTGCCACCATGGCTGCGGCGGCGATGTTGGCCACGGTCGGGTGGAGGTCGGTGACGCGCAACCACGAGCCGTACGCGACGAGGTTCGCCACGGCGGCGATCACCGAGACCGTGGTGTAGCCACCGAGCTTGCCCCGCAGCGACCGCTCCGGTCGCTCGACGACTGCGACGCCGGTCATCGTTCGTCACCACCGGCCGTCGGTTCCGAAGCTGGCAGCACGATGTACCGCTCGCTCACCGTCGGCGAGCGCCACAGGTCGCCGGGCATCGCCCACCGGAACTGGTCCAGCTCGATCGAGCCGAGCTCGGCATCCAACGAGGCCGCCACCATGCCGGCGAGCAGGGCGTACAGCACGATGCCGTACTCCTGGGTCGAAGGCCGGGCCCGGGATCGGAGTTGGGGTCTCCTCCGGCCCCGGATCAACTCGGCCATCGGCGGCCGGCCCGCCACGGCCCGGGGCACCCGCACGTCGAGCTCGAGTCCGCAGCCGGCCATGTCGAAACCCTCGGCCACGAACGCGGCACACGTGTAGCTCAACGTACCGATCCGAGGGCGCCGTGAGCCGACCACGTCGGCCGCCGCCTCGATCGCCCGGTGCAGCGCCTCTCGCTCAGCCGGGCGCGAGTAGTGGCGAGCGATGGCGATCATCCCGGCCAGCATCACGTCGTGCCAGGCGTAGAGCTGCTCCTCCCGCCCATGGCTCAGGCACCACTGGGCGGCCTTGGCCGCGAGGTGTCGCTCGTCGGGATCGATCCGACCGACGGCAACCTCCTGGTTGGACGCGACGACCTTGGTTAGCGGCCGGATGTCGAACCGGTGGCGGCTCACCTCGGTGATCGACGGTACGCCGTCGTGCACGGTGGCGAGCCCGACGTGGCGCCACGGCTCACCGGCCCGATCGCACAGGTCTTGGAGCAGCCCCGGACGGGACGTGAAGATCAGGTCGCCTTCGACGATCTCGTCGGCATCGATCGCGCCGTCGACCTCGATCGGTCCGGCGTCGCGCAACGGATCGAGCTCGGGGATGTAGCCCATCGTGCTGCCTCAGACCGGCTGCCCGACGTGCACGTAGGCGGCCCACGCCGCCGGCGGGAGGTGCCGGTGGAGGAGCTGGGCCTGGCGCAGCGCCTCGACCGGACCGATACCGGCGGCGAGGCGGGCGTGATAGGCGGCCATGATCGACGAGTTCGATTGATCGTCGACGGGCCACAGCGAACCCACCGCCGACGACACGCCGGGCGGGAGCCGGCTCGGCAGCGAGCTGCATCCGCTCAGCACGACGTGGGCTCGGTCGGTGAGGTCCAACAGCCCCTCAGGCACGATCGGGTCGTGTCCGGCGATGTGGACGAGCGGCTCTGGCTCGACGTCGGTGCCCTTCCGGCCCGTGTTCGCCGACACCCAGTGGATGAGGCTCTGCTCGAGCGCGATCACGTCGAGGCTGGTCAACGCTCCAGGGTGGAGGCTGAGGCGGAACCGTCGCGGCCGCTCGCGCCCTGGCCGACGGGAACGGCCGGCCGGCGAGATCTTGCGGTAGAGCTGCGTCACCTCGAACAGGGCTGGCTCGGTCGATCGGTGGGCGGTCTCGACCGGCAGCGACGCGACCGCTTGGCTCCGGATGTCGAGCGCCACTCGGGGCGAGGCCTCCAGCGGGTCGAGGAGAGGCGCCGCGATCAGCTCGTAGACCTCGGTCAGCATCCGCTCGGTGGCGCTGGCCAGCACCTCCGGCGATTCCTGCTCGACCGATGACCGGACGGCCGCCCGGTGATTCGCCGCCACGTGGTCGACGTCGGCCAGTTTGGCCAGCTCCAGCCGTTCCGCCGTCCGCGCTGTCCCCGGATCGGTGACGGTGGCCTGCACCCAGCCCCCCCACTCGTCGATCCGGCACGTCACATCGCGAGCGGCCGCGCCGCCGCGTGCGTCCTCGATTCGTTCCGCCACGTTCACCCTCGTCCTAGCATCCGATTCCGGCCTCAAGGCCTGCATCACCAATACGTCGACGAAGCGGCCAACTGGCGAAACGATCGGTGGATCGGGAGCGCGGCGACGGGTTCTCCCATGTATTGATTGAGGGTCAGGTGGCGGTAAAGGTCGGGCTCTCCTGGGCCAGTCGGGCCGCGATTCCGACTCGGGCGTCTTGCGACGCTCCAGCGGCGGCGACGAGGGCATCGACGTCACCGTGCTCGATCTGGTCCCGGAACGCCATCTCCCGGTTTATCACGCCCTTGATCGCCCGCAGGCTCAGCGGGGCGTTGCGGGCGAGGCGGTCGATGACCGCATCGGCTTCGATCGAGAGCCGGTGGGCGGGCACGGCCCTGGCGATCACGCCCAGATCGGCAAGGCGGGACGCCGGGATCGGATCGCCGAGCATCAAGATCTCCCGGGTGGTCACCGGTCCGGCGACCTCCAGGAGCTTCTTGGTGAGGAACCAGGTTGGCGCGAGACCGATCTGGGCCAACGACATGCCGAAGTTCGCCTTCGTCGACGCGACGACCACGTCGCAGTGCAGCGCCAGCTCGTTGCCGCCGGCGATCGCATCGCCCTGCACGACCGCTACCACCGGCAGCGGCCACTGCTCGACCGAGTGGAACAGGCGCTCGACGGCGCTCGTCGGACCGCTACCTGTTATCGCTCCGCCCGGCGCGTCTTCCTGCGGCGACGCGTCGGGGGACGGGCTCGGATCGTCGAGTCGGCGCTGCAGGTCGATACCGGCGCAGAAGACCGGTCCGGTCGACCGGATCACCGCGACCCGCTCGTCGGCCCCCGGTTCGCCACGGAACGCCGCGGTGGTGTCTTTCAGCATCTCCGGAGTGAGGGCGTTGCGCTTGGCTGCCCGGTTGAGGGTGACGGTCCGGATCGGGCCGGCGACGTCGACGAGGATCTCAGGTTCGCTCATGGCCTCTTGTCTAGGCCAACCTGTGGCCGCTGGCCACGCCCGGGTTGCCGTACGCTCCTACCGTGATGGAGCGACGACCCAGCACGCAGGAGCTCGCACCCTCAACCGAGGCTACGAGCCCGACGAGGGTGCTCGACGTCGACCGCCAGGACGCTACGAGGTGGATCAACCTCGGTGTGAAGCTCTGCCTGTTCAGCGCGTTCTTCGTTGCCCTCGTGTTCCAACCCGACGTCGTCGAGGGTAAGGCCATGCCGTACCGGGCGCCGTTGTTCTTGGCGCCGGCCGTCATCGTGCCGGTCCTGGCCAGGACTCGCGGTTGGCGGCCGTATCCCCACACCGCCGATGCGTTGCTGTCGGCGCCGTTCCTGATCGACACCCTCGGCAACCTGTTCGGGTTCTACGATTCCTACTCCGTGACCGACGACGTCCTCCACGCCGTCAACTGGGTTCTGCTGGTCGCCGCGTTCCACGCGTTCCGGTTCCGCAACGTGGCCGACAACCACGATGCGTTGCTCCTCGGTTACGGCTTTGGCGCCATCGCGATCATCTGGTGGGAAGGCTTGGAGTGGGTCGTGTCCACCGACGGCTTCGGCGGCGCCGGCGGTCTCGATCTGACCTATGGTGACACCGTCGGCGACCTGTTCCTGTCGAGTACCGGCGGGCTCATCGGGTCGATCGTCGGCGTCATGTGGCTAGGCCGGCTCCGGAGCTCGGATCGACCTCATTGACGCAGGACGTCGTCACCACCACCTTGCCCACCTGGGCATCCGACGCGAGGTAGTCGAAGGCCGCGTCGAGCGCCTCGAGCGGAAAGGTCCGATCGAGCACCGGGGCGAGCTGACCGGTCTCGAAGGCCGGGAGCAGTTGATCGGCGAACCGCTTCGAGCAGGCCAAGGCCTCGGCCGCCGTCCTCGTCCGAAAGGTCACGCCGATCAGCTCCAACCGCTTCCGGGCGACGACGTCCAGATCGATCGTCGAGGTCGTGCCGTCGTTGCGGCCCACGGTGACGTACCGCCCCGATATCGCCAGCACCTCCAGCAGGGCGGGGAACAGAGCGCCGCCGACCTGGTCGATCACCACGTCGAAGGCGCCGCCGGTATCGGTGTCGGCCTCGACGACCGCTTCGGCGGCCCACCCCGGCTCGCTCGTGTCGATGACCGCGGTCGCGCCGAGCACTCGCAACCGATCCGCTTTGGCGGTCGACCGGGTCGTGGCCGCCACGGTCCGGCACCCGACGTAGCGGGCGATCTGCAGCGCAGCCGAGCCAACCCCCGATGAGCCGGCGGTGATCAGTACCCGATCGGCGGGCCCGATGCGGGCCGTGGTCACCAGCGCATCGTGGGCGGTCACGAACACGTTCGGAACCGCTGCCGCCTCCGTGCTGGTCAGCGCAGCCGGGACCGGAATGAGCGCATCGACCGGTACCACGACGTACTCGGCGTGCGACGCCGGCGCCCGGCCCATCACCCGATCCCCAACCGACCAGCCGTTCAGGCCGGGGCCGAGGGCAACGATCTCGCCGGCGAACTCCACCCCCGACGGGTACCCCCGGGCACCGGGTCGGCCGGTCCGGAGCGGGCCTCGGGAGAAGAGCTCGCCCCGATTGAGTCCCGCGGCCCGGACGATGACGACGGCTTGGCTCTCCCCCGGGCGTGGCAGGTCGACCAGACGACGCTCGAGAACGCCGCCGTCAGGTCCCGGCACGACCCACCACTGCACCATCTTCTCGGCCACGAAACCTGCCCCGACCTCGTTCATGCGCGTTCTCGTTTACGCCATGTTCACGGCTCGGGAACGATGCGCGCCAGTTGGCGGGAACCTACTCGACCGAGCGGGCCAGCAGGTGCTCCCCCTCCTGCCAGCGGGCCAACACCCAGGCCAGGTCCGACAGCCGGTTCAGGTAGGGCACGACCGACGACCCGTCCACGGTGGCCGCCAAGGCGGCTCGCTCGGCCCGCCTCGTCACGGTCCGGGCGATGTCGAGCGCAGCCGAGACCCGGTTGCCGCCGGGGATGACGAAGTCAGTCGGAGCGTCGAACCGGCTACTGGTCTCGTCGATGATCGACTCCAGCGCGGTGACCATGTCCTCGGTGACCTGCGTCTGGCCCGGGGTGAGCTTGCCGTAGTTCTCGGGCAGGGTGGCCAACTCGGCCATCACCACGTAGAGGTCACGACCGATGCCGACGAGCATCCCGTCGAGCTCGCCGCCGGACTCGGTCTCGGCCCGGGCGAGACCGAACGCCGCCTGGGCCTCGTCGACCGTGCCGTAGGCCACCGGCCGGGGCGAGTCCTTGGCCACCCGCCCGCCATAGAAGAGCCCCGTCGTACCGTCGTCCCCGGCCCGGGTGTACACCCTCAATTCCGGTGGCATCTCTTGTGGCGAATCGCTGGCCATGGCCCGGAGGCTATCGGCCCGATACCGGTCCGTTTCCGGGCTCGACACACCGCTGCTGGGGTGGCGAAACGTCACACAACTGATTGCTCCTGAGACTTGCGTCACAGGCCGCCGTCTGGGACCGTGAGCCCCACCCAGATGAAGGGGGAGGAACCTTGATCGGACGAGCGAGCAAACTGCTGGCGATCCTGTTCGCGCTGGCCCTGGTGGCCGCGGCCTGCGGCGGTGGCGACGACGAGGAGTCGACCGACGTCACGACCGCCGTCGACGACGCCGAGCAGCAACAGGTCGAAGCCGACCGTGAGGAGGGCGAGGCCACCGGCGCCGACAGCTCCGCTGAAGCCGCCGGCGAGGCGGTCCGTGGCGGCAAGCTGGTATACGGCATCGAGGCCGACTCGGCCAACCCCTGGACCCACTACGCAACATCGTGTGCGATCAGCTGCCGCATGATCTTCCGGGCCATCACCGACGGCTTGTTCGTTACCGACACCAACGGTGAGATCCAGCCGTACCTCGTCGAGTCGGTCGAGCCGAACGACGACTTCACCGAGTGGACGATGACCATCAAGGACGGCATCACCTTCCACGACGGCACCCCACTCGATGGCGAGGCGGTCAAGTACAACATCGACACCTGCCGGTTCAGCCCCCTCACCGGTCCCGCGTTCTTCGGCTTGGCCGATGTGACCGCCAGCGGTCAGACGGTGACGATGATCTACGAGGCGCCGGAGGCACTCGGACCGAGATCGCTGCGGACCGAGGTCTGCGGGATGATGTTCTCTCCCGAATGGATGAAGACGCTGGCCAACAACCCGCTGAACGCGGCGCCGTTCGTCACCGAGGAGGAGGCGGCCGCCCTCGATCTCAGTGGTGACCCGGCAGCGCCGGTCGGCGTGGGGGCCTTCAAGTACGTCTCCTACACCCCGGGCAACGGCAACAGCTTCGTCGCCGAGCGCAACCCCGACTACTGGCGGGGCGACGGCCCGAACTCCCTCACCGGTGAGGGCTTGCCCTATCTCGACGAGGTCGAGTTCGTCGTCGCGGTCGACATTCAGGGCCGATCGAACGGGCTGAAGGCCGGCCAGTTCGACATCATCCACACCGCCAACGCCGATGAGATCGCGAAGTACGAAGGCGACACCGAGTTCAAGCTGTTGCAGGCCAACGACTTCGGCGAGACCAGCTACTTCCTGATCAACGCCGCCGAGGGCGAGAACGGCGTGCTGGCCGCAGTCCGGGGCGTCGACTCGCTGGCGATGGACCCGGGCGACCTGAACGCCACGAACCCGATGGTGCATGTCAGCTGCCGCCGGGCGTTCGCCCACGCCATCGACCGGGATCGGGTGGCGGCCGAGCGCGGTGCCGGGATCGTCACCCCGGCCAACGGGCCGTTCCCGCCGGGTTCGGTGGGATACCTCGAGGACTCCGGCTACCCCGACTTCGATCTCGATGCGGCCGCGGCCGAGTTCGAGACCTGCAAGGCCGACCACGGCACGGTGCCGGTGGCGTTCACGTTCAACACCACCAACGACGCCTTCAACGTCGAGACCAACGAGCTGGTCGCATCGATGTGGACCGATGCTTTCGGCGACGAGATCGACGTGAGCATCACACCGATCGAGCAGGGCCAGTACATCGGCCTTGCGCTGGCCGGGACGTTCCAGGTCCAAGGGTGGCGCAACCACGCTGGCGTCGATCCGACCGAGCAGTGGTTCTGGTGGAACCAGGCCACCGCCAGCCCGATCGATCCCGGGGTTCCCGAGCTGGCACTCAACTTCGGCCGCTTCCAGGATCCGGCGATGGACGAGGCCTTCGTCACGATCCGCCAGAATCCCGATCCGGCGGCCCGTCAGGCGGCGGCGGAGGAGGTCAACCGGCTGTTCGGGGAGAACGTGTGGAACTTCTGGACCACCTGGACGCTGTGGGGAGTCATGTCGAACCCGAGGGTCCAGAACATCACCGACCTGGAGATCCCCGACTTCGGCCCGGCCATGCCGGTGATCGCAGGCAAGCACCACCTCACCCAGATGTGGTGCATCGAAGGCAACTGCCAAGGTTGAGTCCCTAGCCGAGGAGTCCAGCTGACCGTGCAGAGTCTGAGAGAGCAGCCGAGCCGATTCGCCGTCGTGGCGACCGTGACGGTGCTCCTCTGGGCCTGGTTTGCCAGGCCGCCGGTCAGCTGGACGTTCGGGCTGCTCGTCATCATCGGGACGATCGCTGCGTTCCTGACGAATGGGCGCTACGCCATCCGGCGGATCCTCGGCGTCGTCCCGATCCTGCTGGTGGTCTCGTTCATCGTGTTCAGCCTGATGGCCACCCTCCCGGGCGACCCGGCCATCAACATCCTCGGACCGTCGGCCACCCCTGATGCCGTCGCCCGGGTCAATGCCGAGCTCGGTCTCGACGAGCCGTTCTTCAACCGCTACGGCAACTGGCTCGGCGATGCGGTGATGGGCGATCTCGGCACGTCGGTCCTCCTGCGAGAGACCGTGGCCGACGGGATCTCCCGCTCGATCACCCCGTCGCTGCAACTGATGCTGTACTCGCTGATCCTGGCGACGTTGGTCTCGTTCCCCCTCGGCGTGTACACCGCGTATCGCAACGGCCAGCGCCAGGATCGGATCATCAACACGGTGATGCTCGGGTTCTTCGCCGTGCCGCCGTTCGTGCTGGCCATCTTCTTCGTGCTGTTCCTCGCCATCGGCGGCCTCAGCGTTGCTGGCACCCAGATCGGCTTCAAGATCCTGCCCGGCGCCCTCTACGTCCCACTCGGCGACAGCGCCGTCGACCACTTCCGGCACATGGCCCTGCCGTCGCTGTCGCTCGCCCTCGGCATCTCGGCGGTGTTCATGCGGCTCCTTCGCTCCGACATGATCGGCACGCTCCGCCTCCCGTTCATCGACCTGGCCCGGTCCAAGGGCTTGTCGACGACCCGGATCCTTTGGCGCCACGCACTTCGACCGTCGATGTTCACCTTGTTGACGGTCATGGGCTTCACGGTCGGCGCCCTCATCGGCGGCGCGATCATCACCGAGATCATCTTCACGCTCCCCGGGATCGGGGGCTACATGTTCAACGCGATCGCGCAGCGCGACTTCATAGCGGTGCAGGGGGGCACGATGGTCATCTCGACCATCTACATCCTCGTCCTGGTCATGGTCGACTTCCTCTATCTCGCGCTCGACCCACGACTTCGCTCCGGCGGTGCCGGACTTGGAGGTGACGGTGGCTGACACCAGCGAATCGATGACGCGCCTGGAGGATCCGCTCGAGGACTCGCCTGTCCCGGTCGTGGCTGAACCGGCCGACGACCGGGACGACGGGATCAGGCGACGCAAGACGCTCGGCGTCATGTTCTGGGTGGCGGTCGGGTTCCTGTCCGTGCTGACGCTGGCCGCCATCTTCGCCGACGTCCTCCCGCTCAAGGGCCCAGCGCAGACCTTCGCCGGCAACAACCGGGCCGGACCGAGCGCCGAGTTCTGGTTCGGCAACGACGGAGCCGGGCGCGACATCTTCAGCCGGGTCATCTACGGAGCCCAGGTCAGCCTGATGGTCTCGGCGATCGGTGCGACGCTAGCGCTGTTCATCGGCGGCATGATCGGCATGGCGGCCGGCTACTACCGCAGCCGGGTCGACACGACGATCACCGCCTTCACCGACGGCACCCTGGTCATCCCGCCGCTGATCCTGGCCCTGTCGCTCATCCTGTTCCTCGACAGTGAGGCCAACCGTAGGGTGTCGATCCTGATCGTCGTGTTCGTCTTGCTGTCGATCGCCCCGATCGGCCGGGTCGTGCGGGCGTCGACGCTGGTGTGGTCGGAACGGGAGTTCGTGCTGGCGGCCAAGACGATCGGGGCCCGCAACGGCAGAATCATGTTCCGTGAGGTCCTCCCCAACGTCGCGCCGGCCCTGGTCAGCTACTCGTTGATCGTCATGGCGAACCTGATCGTGGTCGAAGGCGCGGTGGCGTTCATCGGGTTGTCGGTCCCGCCCCCCACCCCGACCTGGGGGGACATGATCAACAAGGGCCGGACCGATCTCGACACCGCCGCCCACATAAGCCTGATTCCCGCGACGACGATGTTCCTCACCGTGCTCGCCCTGAACTTCGTCGGCGACAAGCTCCAGGAGCGGTACGAGCCGAGGGAATCGGTGCTGTAGATGGCGGGGGTCGGGAAGGCTCACCTCCGCGACGAGACCGAGACCCTGCTGCGGGCCGAGGATCTCGTCGTCGAGTTCCCGGTCGGGACGACGGGGAACGTGGTTCACGCCGTCAGCGGTATCTCGATCGATCTCGTGGAAGGCGAGACGCTTGGTCTGGTCGGCGAGTCGGGCTGTGGGAAGTCGACTACCGGGAAGGCGATCATGCAGATCCCCGGCCCGACCTCCGGGTCGGTGGTCCTCGACGCCGTCGAGCTGACGTCGCTCGACGACGAGTCGATGCGCCGCACCCGGCCGGTCCTGCAGATGATCTTCCAGGACCCGATCTCGGCCCTCAACCCGCGGCGGACCGTTCGCGACATCGTCGGCGAGCCCTTGATGGTGTGGTGGGAGGAGGAGGACGGGCGCCCACCGACATCGGTGTGGTTCGAGTGGTGGGGCCGCTTGTTCCAGCGGGTGGCTGGCGTCGTGACCAAGCCGTTGCGCTACCTGGTGCCGCTGGCGGGCGTGGCGCTGGTGTTGTGGATCATCAGCGAGGCGGCCGAGGACCGGCGGTTCGAGTCGCAGCTCTCCTGGACCCAGGTCCCGGCCCAGATCATCGGCTTCCCCGTGCTCGCCGCGTTGCTCGCCATCGCCGCGGTCCTCGTCGTCCTCGGCATCGTGTGGCTCGCGCTCGCCGTGATCGTGCCGTTCGGTGTCGTCTCGAAGGTACTGGGCGAGGTCCCCGCGATGGTCGGCCTCGCCGGCGCCGCATTCGCGACGGCCGTGTCGGCGTTCTTGGTGTGGCGAACCTGGAACAGCTTCGTCGGTGGGCCGGCATGGGTCCTCCGAGGCGCGATGCTCGTCATCACCACCGTCGTTGGGCTCTGGTTGCTGGCGTCGCTGACCCGACCGGCCCGGGCCGGCGCATCGGGCATCGCAGCCGCACTCGTAGCGCTGGTCGGGCTCCAGCTCTTCTACATCTCCGGGCTCGACGGGAACGCCAAGCTGGCCGTCCTGATCGCCACCGTTGCCGTCAACTACCTGCTGTACCGCGTCGTCCGTCGGCAGCTGGCGGCCCGCCAGAACGAGCTCCGGGAACGGGCAGAACCCCAGGTGAGGGAGATGCTCGAAACCGTCGGGATCAACCCCGACGACGCCCTCGACCGCAAGCCGTTCGAGTTCTCCGGTGGGCAAGCTCAGCGGCTGTCGATCGCCCGAGCGCTCATCATGAACCCGAAGGTGATCATCTGCGACGAGCCGGTGTCGGCGCTCGACGTGTCGGTCCAGGCCCAGATCCTCAACCTGCTGGAGGAGATGAAGGAACAATACGGCCTCACGCTGGTCTTCATCGCTCATGACCTGGCGGTCGTCAAGAACGTCAGCGATCGGGTGGCGGTGATGTACCTCGGGAAGATCTGTGAAGTCGCAGACCCCGACGCGCTCTATGAGCACCCGGCCCACCCCTATTCGCAGCTGCTCCTGTCGGCCATTCCGCATCCCGACCCCCTGGTCGACGCGAGAGTCACCCAGGTCGCAGCCGACCTGCCCTCGCCGGTCAGCCCCCCGAGCGGTTGCCGGTTCCGAACCCGGTGTCCGCTGGCCCAGGACCGCTGCGCCAGTGAGGAGCCCGTGATCCGGAAGGTCGCCGACGACCAGTACGTCGCCTGCCACTACCCGCTCATCGGCGAGGTGGCCCCGTGACCGACTCCTCGCCCGACGACGTCCTCGACGACCTGATCAACCCGACCTCGATGGACGGCGGATCCCCTGGGCAGGACGGCCCGATCCTCGAAGTCGAGAACCTCACGACCGCGTTCGCAACCCCGGCGGGCCCGCTGACCGCAGTCGACGACGTGTCGTTCACCCTCCGCCGGGGCCAGGCGCTCGGCATCGTCGGCGAGTCGGGGTCGGGCAAGAGCGTCACCGCCCGGTCGATCATGCGGCTCCTGCCGAAGAGCAACGTGTTCACCTCGGGCCGGGTCGTCATGGACGGCATCGACATGATGTCGCTCAACGACAAGCAGCTGCGAGACATCTGGGGCCCCGAGGTGGCGATGGTGTTCCAGGACCCCCTCGGCTCGCTCAACCCGGTGATGCGGATCGGCCAGCAGGTGGCCGAGGGTCTCCGGGTCCATCACGGCGTCTCGAAGCGCGAGGCCCGAGCGACCGCGCTGTCGTTGCTCCAGAGCGTTGGCATCCCCTCGCCCGAGGTTCGCATCGACGACTACCCCCATCAGCTCTCGGGCGGCATGCGGCAGCGGGTCGTCATCGCCATCGCCCTGGCCTGCGGGCCGAAGCTGTTGATCGCCGACGAGCCGACCACCGCCCTCGACGTCACCGTCCAGGCCCAGATCCTCGACCTGCTCCAGGATCAGCAACGGGAGCGGTTCATGCCGCTCATCCTCATCACCCACGACCTCGGCGTCGTGGCCGGCCGGACCGACGAAGTCATCGTCATGTACGCCGGGCGGATCATGGAGCGGGCGCCGACCCAGGTCTTGTTCCGCGACATGAAGATGCCGTACACGGAGGCGCTGTTCCGGTCGATCCCGAAGGTCGAGTACCCGAGCCACACGAAGCTGGCGATCATCCCCGGCCGACCGCCGAACATGATCGAGCCACCGAAGGGATGCAAGTTCGCCGACCGATGCCGGTACGCCCAGGAGCAATGCCGGGAGGAGGAGCCGGAGCTGACGCCGGCGATGGACACCGACCACGTCTACCGCTGCTTCTACCCCGTCGGTAGTGCCGAAGGGAACGAGGCCCTCGCTCGCAACATGGAGACCGGCCGCCTGACTGCCGACGGCGAGCTGACCGGCGTCTCCTGATCAGCTGGGGCCCGCCGGTCCCTCGGGCCAGCGAGCGTGGAGGAAGTACTCGACCGCTCCCCGGTGGCCCAGGATCGTCGAGTCGATCGACGAGACGTCGGCCCAGCCGAGCTCCTCGATGCCCCGCTCCGCCAGGGCCAACGCGCGCGCCAGACCTTCGGCTTCGGGAAGCTCACCGATCCCGAGCTCGAACATCGGCTTGACCAGACCGACGAGGTGGGTCCCCGGCATCGGCACGTCGTTGTCGACGAGCTGGCGGGCGACCTCCCGCAGAGGGAGCTTCGTGATGTCGCACACGATGACGTCGGGCCGGCACCCGAGCAGCGTCGGGGTGACCTCGGCCACGTTGGTCCGCTCCAGGTTGACCACCCGGTCGTCCTGACGGAGCGAGCCCAGCAGCTGACCGTGACCGACGTCGACCGCGAACACCCGGACCGCGCCCCGGGCCAGGAGCACCTGGGT
>Ga0224508_10002348_pt1 | contig 16120 bp, 14 predicted proteins | sample SF_Jan12_sed_USG_4_FD_170157 | JGI IMG/M metagenome (GOLD analysis project Ga0224508, IMG submission 170157) | Sediment microbial communities from San Francisco Bay, California, United States - SF_Jan12_sed_USGS_21 | ecosystem: Environmental > Aquatic > Marine > Sediment | place: USA... | reverse complement strand
ACCGCTAACCAATGAGCGCGACGACACCACACACGCGTTCGCAATGCCGTTGCTGCTGCTCGGCGTTGGCCTAATCGATAACCTGCGGCTGGCTCTGGCAGCGGCTTTCGTTACCCAGTACGTTGGCCTGATAGCGGAGCGCTGGTTCTTTTTTGCCCAGGTTAACCATCCCCGGAACCTCCACTACCAGAACTGAGTCAGGAGATAAAACCCATGAAAATGACCACAGAGGAAGCTTTCGTGAAAGTGCTGCAGATGCACGGCATCGAGCACGCGTTTGGCATTATCGGCTCGGCCATGATGCCGATCTCGGATCTGTTTCCGGCGGCCGGCATCAAATTCTGGGATTGCGCCCACGAATGCAACGCGGGCATGAGCGCGGACGGCTACAGCCGCGCCACCGGCAAGATGTCCATGGCAATCGCGCAAAACGGACCGGGTATCACCAATTTCGTAACGCCCATAAAAACAGCTTACTGGAATCACACGCCGTTGCTGCTGGTGACCCCGCAGGCCGCCAACAAAACGATCGAGCAAGGCGGCTTCCAGGAGATCAAGCAGATGGCCCTGTTCGCGGACATGGTCTGCTACCAGGAAGAGGTTCGCGATCCGACCCGCATCGCCGAGGTGCTCAATCGCGTGATCGAGAAAGCCTGGCGCGGGTCGGCGCCGGCGCAGATCAACGTCCCCCGCGACTACTGGACGCATGTCGTCGATATCGATCTGCCCCAGGCGGTCAGGCTGGAACGCCCACGCGGCGGCGAAGCGGCGATTGCCGAAGCTGCGGAGCTGCTGTCCAGCGCAAATTTCCCGGTCATACTCAATGGCGCGGGAGTGGTACTCGGTGACGGCATCGAAGCCTCCAAGCAACTGGCGGAGCGGCTCGATGCACCGGTGTGCTGCAACTACCAGCACAACGACGCGTTTCCGGGCTCGCATCCGCTTGCCGCTGGACCACTGGGTTACAACGGCTCCAAGGCGGCAATGGAGCTGATCGCCAAAGCGGATGTGGTGTTGGCACTTGGCACACGCCTCAATCCGTTCTCTACCCTGCCCGGCTACGGCATCGATTACTGGCCGAAAGATGCCAAGATCATCCAGGTAGACATCAACGCGGACCGCATTGGCCTGACCAAGAGAGTCGACGTGGCGATCCAGGGCGATGCCCGGCGCGTGGCCGAGCAGATTCTGGAGCAGCTGCCGAATTCCGCGGGCGAAACGAATCGCGAGTCTCGCCGCACGCAAATCGAGGACACCAAGTCGAACTGGCAAAAGGAGCTCGCCGCCATGGATCACGAGGAAGACGATCCTGGCACCACCTGGAACAAACGCTCGCGCGACCGCGAACCGAATCGCATGTCCCCGCGTCAAGCGTGGCGCGCGATCATAGCTGCGCTGCCGAAAGAGGCGATCATCTCATCCGATATCGGTAACAACTGCGCAATCGGCAACGCGTACCCGAGCTTCGAAGAAGGGCGTCATTATCTGGCGCCCGGGTTATTTGGTCCCTGCGGCTATGGCTTCCCGTCGATACTCGGCGCCAAGATCGGCCGTCCAGATCTGCCGGTGGTCGGCTTCGCCGGCGACGGCGCATTCGGCATCTCGATGAACGAGATGACTGCCTGCGGGCGCAATGAATGGCCGCCGATTACCATGGTGATTTTCCGCAACTATCAGTGGGGCGCGGAAAAACGCAACACGACGTTGTGGTACGAAGACAATTTCGTCGGCACTGAACTCAACGTGGGTGTCGAGTATGCCAAGATCGCCGAAGCCTGCGGCGTCAAGGGTGTAAAAGTAGAATCCATGGAGGAACTCACCGAAGGACTGAAGACCGCTGTCAAAGAGCAAATGAACAACAACGTCACGACGTTCATCGAGGTCGTATTAAACCAGGAACTCGGCGAGCCATTCCGCCGCGACGCGATGAAAGCGCCCGTCGAAGTGGCCGGCATCGACGCAAGCGATATGAAGCCTCAGCAGGCTGGCTGATTTCGGGTTGAGCCACACAAGGTCGGGCGTTTTACGCCCGGCCCAGCCCCAGGCCAGACGTATCTATCCTCGCGACGTGCCTGCAGCTAAAGGCTGAAACGAGCCTCACATCGCGGCGGGATTTTCGGTGTCCGGCGGATTCCTGCGAGGCTGCGCAAATGCAGGGTCGCCCAGCAGCCGGCACGGCGCCGCCAGCAACTCGGTCATCTGCTCTGCGGGTAGCGGTCTGCTGGCCAGAAAGCCCTGAAATACCTGGCAACCGTGTTCGCGAAGGTAAGCGAGCTGCTCCGGTTGCTCGACACCCTCCGCGATCACCTCCAGGTTCAGACTTCTGCTCATCGCGATAATCGTTGCTGTGATCGCAGCATCGTCCGCGTCCGAAGCAATTTCATTCACGAAACTCCGGTCGATTTTCAGGCAGTCGATCGGCAATCGCTTCAACATGCTGAGAGACGAATAACCCGTACCAAAATCGTCCATGGAGATCCGCACACCCAGTGCTTTCAAATCTGCGAGCACATTTGCGGTCTGGGCAGGATCCTTCATGATCATGGTTTCGGTGAGCTCGAGGTCGAGATAGGCGGCATCGAGCCCGGTATCGGCAAGAACCTGTTCCAACGTTTCCGGTAAATCCGTGCCCGCGAGCTGCCGGCTGGAGATGTTGACAGACATGCTGATAGGTGGATAGCCGGCTTGCTGCCATTCCTTGCTCTGCCGACACGCTTCATACAGCACCCATTCGCCTATCGGCACGATCAGGCCCGTGTCTTCCGCCAATGGAATGAACTCACCGGGTGAGATCAAACCTTTTTCCGGATCGCACCAGCGTATCAGCGCTTCCGCGCCGACAATTTCGCCGTTGTGCGTAGCCACCTGGGGCTGATAGTGGAGCAGCAATTGGTCGCGCTCAATGGCTTTGCGCAGCGCGCCTTCCATCGTCAGACGCTGTACCAATGCCGTATTCATGACTTCGGTAAAAAACTGGTAGTGATTCTTGCCCTGTTCCTTGGCGTGGTACATAGCAATATCAGCGTTCTTGATCAGCACCTCAGCAGTGTCGCCATCCTCGGGGAATGTGGTGATACCGATGCTGGCTTTGACATACAGCTCATTGTGACCCACTACGACGGGACGTTCGAGTGTCTTCAGAATCCGCTCAGCGGCAGTCGCCGCGTCCAATGAGTGCCTGAGGTCGGACAGCAAGATGATGAACTCATCGCCGCCGAGGCGCGCCACGGTATTGCTCGCCAGCTCGTCTGTTTTGTGGGCGATCAGATCGTCAGCCCGCACCACGCTTGCCAGCCGTTCCGCCACGTCGCACAACAACAGGTCGCCTGCCTGATGCCCCAGCGAATCGTTGACACGCTTGAAATCGTCGAGATCCATGAACAACAGCGCGATGCGTTTGTCGTTGCGCCGCGCGTGTGCGACCGTGTGTTCCACAAGTTCAGTGAACAAACGGCGATTGGGCAAATCGGTCAGGCTGTCATGATAGGCAAGGTGCGCGATCTGCTGGTGGGACTGCTGCAGGCCTCTGCCCATGTCTTCGAAAGATTGCGCCAGTTCGCCAATCTCATCGTTGCTGCGGATGTCGATATCGCCCATGCGCTCGCCACGACTTAAGGCTAACGCGGCCCGACCAAGCTTGGCCAGCGGATTGAGGATAAGAGAGTGCAACACCGCGTAAAGCAGGGCCGCGGTAAGCATGATTGAGGCAAGAATGAGCCCCAAAGCGATCCACGCCAGCGACTGAGTGGACTCGATGATTTCGTGCTCGGGCAGCGCAGCGAATAAATACAGGTTCTCATGCAACTTCCGGCCGTCTACGAAAAAGGCTTCGCCCAGATGTTTAGTGCGTAGCCTGGAGCCGGATTCAATCATCCGTCGCAGCGATGCGGCCATATCGGGCGGAAGATGGTGCCCATGGTCCAGTTTGTCCGGGGCGAAAAAAATCTCACCAGCAGCGTCGGTGAAGAAAATATGGCCACCGTGGCCCAGTTGCGCTTGTCGCGCCTGTTGTGCCAGAAAATCCAGGCTCGCGCTGATGACCAGGTAACCACGCAGCTTTGGCTCGGCGAGGATCGGATCGACGCTGGGATCAACTGTTGCGATCGATTTCGAGACAAGCAACGCCGGCGCACCATTATCCGGATGACGCATGATCTCGGTGACCAGAGCATTGCCGCCCTTGCTGAGCTTGGCAAAAAAGTCAGTCCCGCCCTCCTCGTCGGTGACGTTGGGCAATACAGTCAAGGTTGAGCGGGTGTCCTCATAGCCGTCCGGCAGCAGTACGCGAATCTCATAGTAGTGTGGATTGGCCTCCTGATAGCTTCGAAACAACTTCAGCAACGCGGGCTGATGTAACTGAAAACGTTGTCCTTCGTCTTGTATGAGCAGGTAACGTTGCAGCGCATTGGAAGATGAAAACAGCGACGCATTGGCACGTGCAGCCTCGATATGCGCCGCGACCCGTTGCTCGATCTGATTGAGCAGAGTCTGTATCTGGCGCCACGACTCCTGTTCCAGACTGTCGCGCTGCTCGGTGTAGGCGACCCAGCCGAGCGCTGCCAGTGGTACTGCGATCAGTGGCACCACCAGCAGCAGCAGCTTAGCATGTAGTTTCACGCAACAACGTTCAGTTGACGAGTTGCGCGAACACGGAGTTGATGGCTTTCTGCGTGCGCGGCATGAGTTCCCGATATACCTCGGAACGCGCAATAACCTCGTCTGCGGGATGGATCACAGGATCCTCCGCATAGTCGTCGGAGACCAGCTCGCGAGCGGCGTTGTTCGGTGTCGCGTAGTAGACGAACTCGGCATTGCGAGCGGCAATTTGCGGGCGGTTCAGGAAATCAATGAACTTGGCGGCAAGGTCCTTGCGTGGCGAGGCTTGCAGTACCGTGAAGTAATCCACCCACAGGTTGCCGCCCTCATCGGGTACTACATAGACGATCTCATCGTGATGCTCCTGCACCATCAGTGCGTCACCGCTGTAGGCGAGACTGGCCCACACGTCGCCTGTGACCAGAGCGGATTCTTCGTTGAGCGAGATGTACTCGTACGAACGCACGAAGGGTCTTTGCGCCTCGAGCAATCGACCGGCCTCACGGACCGCGTTACGGTCGTTGGTGTTGGCCGAGTGGCCGAGTGATTTCAGCGCCATGCCCAGAATATCGCGGCTGCTCTTCAGCATGGCAATTCTGCCGCGCAGCTTCTCTGCCGGCTGGAAAAAATCCTCCCAGCTGTTGAAACCCTCGGGCACCAGGTCCTGGCGGTACGCAATCCCGAGCGTACCCCAGAAATAAGGCACCCCGTAGCGCTCGGCGGCGGGGAAAGCCGTCCGCCAACGCGGCTCGAGGTGGGCGAGATTGGGCATGCTGTGCTGTGCCATGGGCGCCAGCCAGTTACGCTTGGCATAGCTCTTCAGCATCAGCCCGTTGACGATGGCCAGATCGTACCCACGACCGTCGCTGTTGGTAAGTATCTCGTCGCGCCCATCGTCGCTTTCGTAGTAGGCAAACCTGATTTTGATGCCGGTTTCGTGTTCGAACTCCGCAACCACGTCGGGATCAAGGTAGTCCGCCCAAGTCAGGAAAACCAGCTCTTCACCCAATTCGGCGGTCGCCGGGACAAGACTTGCTGTAATGAATACGGCGGCAGCCGCCGCCAGCGATGCAAACCAACGCTGCAGGCGATTGCGCTCTCGAGGATGGGACATGGATCTGCACTCCTTAATGAAGGGCATCGCGTATACTCGTATTGAGGGCGCGATACAAATAGAAATAATCACCGATTGAGCGGCCGCGCGATGGGATCCTTTAACGCGGCGCTGACTGCGGATCTTCAACGACATCCGCAGTGACCCGAGTACACGTCCGACAGGAATTTCGCGCAGGAGTGCGCCTCGCGTTTATTGGCAGTTCGCCTTATGCAGCCCGGCACAGTTCGGCTGTTGGAGTAGCTGAATACGGTCGCCTTACCGTACCGGCTCGCACCCGGCCCCCGGTACCTGATATCGGCGGCGGGCCCTGGCGAGCCCGCCGCAATTTTACCCCCGGTTATTCCAGCGTAATCCTGTCGCGGTTGATTTCGACGGTGCGCGCACCTATGCCCTGCACCTCGGTCAGCGACTCGATCGTCACGAACGGCCCATTGGCCTCCCGGTAGTGCACGATCGCAGCTGCTTTGTTCGGGCCGATTCCCTGCAGCGACCGCGCCAGCGTATCCGCATCCGCGGCATTGATGTTTATCATCTCGGCTGCCCAGGTGAATGCCGTTATCAACGACAGGGCGACAGCCGCGACTATGGACTTGAACTGCATGATTACCTCCTTGTGCAATACAGTTTCGATATGAGGAAAACGATCAGGGGTCCCCGGCAATGCGACGTCCAGTCGCTTGCGCTCGGCACGATCGTTCGCCATGCGGGCACCATACCCGCAACCGAGAATAGCAAACGCTAAGCCGTTCGAATGTCGGCAATTTCCGCATTTATTGTCAGCAACGCCTGACAGGGATCGTCGGCCTGCGTGACCGGCCGGCCGACGACTAGGTAGGAAGCACCGGCCTGCGCCGCCTCACGCGGGGTTACGATGCGGCGCTGATCACCGGCCTGCATGCCGGCCGGTCGAATACCGGGCGTTACGTAAACGAAAGCGTCGGGTAGATTGCCGCGCAACACTTCCACTTCCTGTGCCGAACAGACGACGCCGTCCATGCCATGCTCGGCACTCAGAGCGGCCAGCTGGGCGACCAGCGCGGCCGGCGGTGCCTGCAACCCAACGGCTTTCAGTTGTTCAGTGTCCATGCTTGTGAGCACGGTGACACCGATTAACAGCAACTCGCGGCCGGCGCTTTGACGCGCTTCCGAGGCGGCCTGCAACATACGCGGACCGCCGAGAGCGTGCACGTTTAGCATCCACACGCCAAGGTCGGCCGCGGCGCGCACGGCCGCGGCGACGGTATTCGGGATGTCGTGAAATTTGAGGTCGAGAAACACGTCGAAGCCACGTTCCGCGAGCGCCTGCACGATTGCCGGACCAGCACGGGTAAACAGCTCTTTCCCGACTTTAACCCGGCACAGGGAGGGTGTCACCTGATCGGCGAACGCCAGCGCCTGCTCGGCTTGCGGGTAGTCCAGCGCTACCACCACGCGGGGTTCCGCCGACGCCTTGCTCACTCACCCTCCACACCGATGATCGGTTTGACACTGTTCCAGGTGCGACACCCAGGACACTGCCAGTGCAACATCTGCCCTCTGAAGCCGCACTGTTTGCAGTGATAGTTGGGTTTGGAGTCCACCACCCGGTTGAGCAGATCGAGCACGACCTGTGCATCGTCGCGCGGATTGTCCGCATGGCGTTCATATTCGGTACGCACCCATTCGCGCAGACCGCGCAGCGAGGGACGTTTGAGCAGCTGATCACGGAAAAATCGGCGCGCTTCGTCATCGCTGTCCAGCTTGCGCAACAAATCGGTCACCGCCAGCACCACCGTGAAACCGTTGTGCCGTTCACGCAATTCATCCACGTAACTCAATAACGCCGCACGGTTGCCTTCCAGCAGCATGCTGTTGAGAAGTTGCTCGATGACTTCCGGCAGCAACTCCGGGTCGTGTTGTTCGATACGCCGATAGCAACGCGCCGCCACGCGATGCTTGCCTTGCGCGGTTGCCAGCTGCGCCGACAGCATGCTTGCACGGCTGCAATCGGGATCAGCATCCAGGGCTTTTTTCGCCAGTTTCTGCGCCTCGGCTTCATCTCCCCTTTGCGATGCGAACTCACCCAGTTCGCAGTAGTAGTGCGAGATCAGTTCCGCGGACGTGTTGCTGCCCTTACGCGGCAACTTCTGCGCGACTGTTACCGCCTTCGTCCACTCTTTTTCCCGCTCGTAGATATCCAGCAGGTGGCGCAGCGCATCATCGGTTTCCAGTCCCGAGTCGAGCAACTCGCGAAACAGCTTTTCGCTGCGATCCAGCAATCCCGCTTTCAGGTAGTCACGCGCCAACTCGAAAATGGCATGTGCGCGCTCCTGGCTCCCCAGGTTCGGTCTCGCCATCAGATTCTGGTGGATTCGAATAGCGCGATCGACTTCGCCACGACGGCGAAACAAGTTGCCCAACGCAAGGTGCGTTTCGACAACTTCCGAATCCACTTCGGCCATCCGCAAGAACACCTCCAATGCTTCGTCCTGCTGCTCGTTGAGGAGAAAATTCAAGCCTTTGAAATACTCGGGTGAATAAGCTACACGCAGTTGCCCCGAGCCGCCGCTGGCACGTCGCCCGATCCACCAGCCGCTGGCCGCGGCTACCGGCAGCAGAAACCACAGCAGCTCGACCATCATTTGACGTCCTTCATCGGCACGCTGCGTAACTTCGCCAGCTCCTCGTTGGATTGCTTCAGGTGGCGTTGCAGTCGCGCGATTTTACGGTTGCGGAAAAATACGCGCGGCAGATAGACCATCACGCTGATCATCACACCGAGCGCGAACGCAACGGCCACCACCATTGGCAAGGGCAATTCCAGGGTTTGAAAATAGAGGTTCAGGCTTACCGGTTCGGCATTCAGGTAAGTAAAAGCAGCCACCAGCGCCACCAGCAACGCGGCTGTGATACCCAACGCCCATTTAAGCATGACGGCTGCGCCGCGCTACACTTGGCCCGCGCGATGCGGATCGGAATCAGACGGGGGATTCAGACGGCGCAGCGTGCTGGTTGACCCTTTCGCGCAGTTCCTTGCCCGGCTTGAAATGCGGGACATATTTACCCCGTAGCACGACAGAGGTGCCGGTTTTAGGGTTCCGCCCGGTTCGCGGCGGGCGGAAGTGCAGGCTGAAGCTACCGAATCCACGAATTTCGATACGATCGCCGTTGGAAAGACACTGGCTCATGCGCTCCAACAATCCCTTGACCGCCAGTTCCACATCTTTACAGGCCAGGTGACTCTGCTTCTTGGCCAACGAATCGATGAGTTCGGATTTGGTCATCGTTATTCTGGAGGTTATTTTGTTCACTTATCCGCTCCGCTCGTGCCGGCGTTTCGGCGCGACCCGGCTTCCCTGCACAGGTACGCGGTTATCTAACGAGAACTCTCTCCGTCGTCGCTGCTGCCGGCTTCCATCTGTTCTTTCATAATATCACCCAGAGTAGGCGCACTTGCAGCAGTGGTCCGCGCGTAGTCACTCAGCGCCTGTTGTTCTTCGTCCGACTCTTTGGCCTTGATCGACAGCTGGATGATGCGGTTCTTGCGATCCATGCCGATGAACTTGGCCTCGATCTCGTCGCCCTCTTTGAGCACCGTACGGGCATCTTCCACACGATCGCGCGACAACTCGGTGGCGCGTAACAAACCTTCCACGCCATCGCCGAGATCCAGGGTTGCGCCTTTGGGGTCTACGGAAGTCACCACGCCACGCACCACCCCACCTTTCGAGGTATCGGCAACGAAGTTCGCGAACGGATCTTTGTCCAGCTGCTTGACGCCCAGCGAGATGCGCTCACGTTCCGGATCAACCGAAAGTACCACGGCCTCCAGTTCCTGGCCGCGCTTGTAACCTTTTACGGCGTTCTCACCGGTTTCGTTCCAGGACAGATCCGACAGGTGGATCAGACCGTCGATGCCGCCGTCCAAGCCGATGAAGATGCCGAAATCGGTGATCGATTTGATCGTGCCGAGCACCTTGTCGTTCTTCTTGTAGTTGACCGAGAACTCTTCCCAGGGATTGGGCTGGCATTGCTTTATGCCCAGCGAGATGCGCCGCCGTTCCTCGTCGATATCGAGAATCATGACTTCCACTTCGTCGCCCAGCTGCACGACCTTGCTGGGATTGACGTTGCGGTTGGTCCAGTCCATCTCCGAGACGTGCACCAGCCCCTCGACGCCTTCCTCGATTTCCACGAAACAACCGTAGTCGGCGATGTTGGTGACTTTGCCGAACAGGCGCGAACCTTCCGGATAGCGCCGCGCGATATCCACCCACGGGTCCTCGCCCAGCTGCTTCAGTCCCAGTGATACCCGGTTGCGCTCGCGGTCGAACTTGAGCACTTTAACCTTCACTTCCTGGCCGACTTCCACCACCTCGGAAGGATGCTTCACCCGCTTCCAGGCCATATCGGTAATGTGCAGCAGTCCGTCGATGCCGCCGAGATCAAGAAACGCACCGTAGTCGGTAAGGTTTTTCACGATGCCGGCGATTTCCTGACCTTCCTGCAGGCTTTCCAGCAACGCTTCACGCTCGGCGCTGTATTCGGATTCGACCACGGCGCGGCGGGAGACGACGACGTTGTTGCGGCGCTGGTCGAGCTTGATGACTTTGAACTCGAGTTCCTTGCCTTCCAGGTAACTGGTGTCACGCACCGGGCGCACGTCCACCAGTGACCCGGGCAGAAAAGCGCGAATGTCGCTGATGTCTACCGTGAAGCCACCCTTGACCTTGCCGGTGATAACACCGGTGACCACCTCGTTGGCAGTCTGCGCCTCCTCCAGCTGTGCCCAGGCCCGCGCGCGCTTGGCTTTTTCGCGCGACAGCCGCGTTTCTCCGAAGCCGTCCTCCACGGTGTCCAGCGCCACCTCTATGGTGTCGCCCACCCCGACTTCCATGGTGCCGGCTTCGTTGACGAATTGTGCGGTGGGAATTACGCCTTCGGACTTGAGGCCTGCGTTGACGACGACATAGTCGTCGTTTATTTCCATTACGGTGCCGATCAGGATGGCACCCGGTTTCATGTTGGTGTTAGCGACACTGTTCTCGAACAGCTCGGCAAAAGATTCGGACATTATAAGTTGAGACCTGAAAAAACGAGTTCTACAATGCGTCACGCGCTCCTGCGGACCCACGACTACCAAATATTCCGGAACTTCCCATTTCCGGCACCTGACCGACGTCAGTCGGTAACTGCCTGCAACCGTTGCGCGGCGAGTTCCAGCACACGATCCTGCACCTGCTCTATGGAGAGTGCCGTCGAATCGATCACAATCGCATCGTCCGCCGCTGTCAGCGGCGCGACCGTGCGCTGGGTGTCACGTTGATCACGCGCCTCGATCTCCTCTAGAAGGGCGCGCAGGTTAACATCGAACCCTTTATCTTTCAACTGCTTATAGCGCCTTTGTGCACGTTCCTGCGCGCTCGCGGTGAGAAAAATTTTTATCACCGCGTCGGGAAATACCACGGTACCCATATCGCGGCCGTCGGCCACCAGCCCCGGAGCCCGTCGAAAGTTGCGCTGCAACGCCAGAAGAGCGCCGCGTACCGCGCTCAGGCCGGCAATCCTCGATGCCGCCATGCCGCACGCTTCATCGCGTATGGCGCGCGTCACGTCCTCGCCGTCCAGTAACACCCGCACCGCATCGCCGGCACCATGAAACTTGATGGCGAGTCTCGCCACCAGCGCGGCCAGTGCGGCTTCGTCATCGTCGCCCACCGAATCGCGCAGCGCCGCATACGCGGTCAGGCGATACAGCGCGCCACTGTCGAGCAGGTGAAAACTCAATCGCTCGGCCACGCGCACCGCGAGCGTACCTTTGCCCGAGCCGCTGGGCCCGTCGATGGCAATCACCGGCGCCGGGTTCACGCAACCTCCTGCACGCGCATGCCCACCGTGGCCGCCTGCTCGACAAAACCGGGATAGGACGTGGCGATGTTGTCGCTGTCGGCGATCGTTACCGGACCCGCCGCCACGGTGGCAGCCACTGCCATCGCCATGCCGATGCGGTGGTCACCGCGCGATTGCACCTGCCCGCCGCACAATGAGCCGCCGTGCACAATCATGCCGTCGGCATGCGGTTCAGCGCTGGCACCGAGCGCTTGCAGGGCATCCGCCATCGCCCCGATGCGATCGCTTTCCTTGACGCGTAATTCCGCGGCGCCCGTCAGCCGCGTAACCCCGGATGCGCAAGCAGCGGCAACCAGCAATGCGGGAAATTCATCGATCGCCAGCGGCACCAGCGCACGTGGTATGTCCACACCGTGCAATTTCGCATTGCGTACCCGCAGATCGGCGACAGGTTCCGCCCCCCAGGTTCGCTTGTTGAACACGTCGATATCGGCACCCATCAGGCGCAGAATCGCGAGCACGCCATCGCGTGTCGGGTTGATTCCCACATCACGCAAGACGACGTCCGCGTGTCCCGCGATGCTCGCAGCCACCAGAAAAAAAGCCGCCGAGGAAATATCCGCCGGCACCTGGATGATCTGGCCGGTCAAGCGCGATCCGCCGCGCAGTGTCTTGCCAGCCTCGGTGTCCGCAACCTGGTACCCGAACGCACGTAACATACGCTCGGTGTGGTCACGCGTCGGTGCGGGCTCACGGATAACCGTTTCGCCCTGCGCATACAGAGCCGCCAGTAACAGTGCGGATTTCACCTGAGCGCTCGCCACGGGCAAGGTGTAGTGCAGCGCCGTCAAACGCTCGACAGGTTCGATATGCACCGGCGGTGTGCCGTCGCTCTGCAAGCGGATCGCCGCCCCCATCTCGCGCAGCGGATCGGCGACGCGGCGCATGGGCCGCGCGTTCAATGACTCATCGCCAGTCAGATCGCTGGCAAACGACTGCCCAGCCAGCAATCCGGTCATGAGGCGCATCGCGGTTCCCGCGTTGCCCAGATCCAGGGGTGTGTCGCTGGCGCGTAATCCCTCGATTCCCACGCCATCGATGAGCAGCACACCGTCTTGCTGCCAGCTTGTCGGTACGCCCATTTTGGCGAATGCCGCCAGTGTGTGCAGAGCGTCGGCGCCGCGCAGGAATCCTTCAACGCGGGTCGGCGAATCGGCCAGTGCACCCAGCATCACGGCGCGATGCGAGATCGATTTGTCGCCTGGCACGCGTAATTCGCCCTGCAAGCGCGCACCCGGTTCCAGCAGTAGCGACGTCATGGTCTAGCCGAGGTCGCCAACGTGAGCGTCGCGCGCCGTTTTGGCACGCTGAAACAGCTCGAGTATTCGCTCGCTGTCGCCGCGTTCGATCAGTTCGGTCAGCGCCTGCAGATCGCCGTGATAGCGGTTCAGCACCTCCAGTAGCGCATCGCGGTTGGCAATGCACACGTCCCGCCACATCACCGGGTCACTGGAAGCAATGCGCGTGAAGTCGCGGAAACCGCCGGCCGCATAGCGGAAAATGTCGTCCTCCTCCTGCATACCTGCCAGGGTCGCCACCAGGCCGAACGCCAGCATATGCGGCAGGTGGCTGGTCGCCGCCAGCAACCGGTCGTGGGTCTGCACATCCGTGGTCTCGACGATCGCGCCGGTCATCCGCCACAGGTTCTCCACCCGCAGCAGCGCTTGCCGGTCGGTGTCTTGCGTAGGGGTCAGTATCACCCGGCGATCGACGAACAGCGTTGCAAAAGCGGCTTCGACACCACTGTGCTCGGTTCCCGCGATCGGATGTCCTGGCACTACGCGACCCGGATTATCGAGCATTCGCGCATCGCGCACGAAACTGCCCTTGCTGCTGCCCGCATCGGTAACGATGGCGTCACCCGGGAGCGTACCGGCCAGCTGTTCGAGAACCTTGCGCATTGCCAGCATTGGCACGGCGAGCAATACCGTGTCCGCATCTGCCGCGGCCTCGGCGGGGTCAGTGCTCCAGTGATCGATCGCCCCCAGTTCCACGGCACGTTCCAGCGGTTGTTCGCGACGCCCGCAGCCGACGATTTCACCGTCGAATCCCGCCGCTTTCAGCGCCAGTCCAAACGACCCGCCTATCAAACCCACGCCGACGATTGTCAGACGTTCGCTCACGCGTTCAGCACGGTGGCGAAAGCGTCGATCACCCGTTCATTGTCTTGCGTGCGGCCGACGGTCACCCGCAGATGGCCGGGCAGCTGATAATTCGCGACCGGCCGCACGATCACACCGAGGCGCAACAACGCTTCGAAGACTGGCGCGGCTTCCCTGCCCACATCGACACAGACGAAGTTCGCGACCGAAGGCATCGTGGTCAGCCCCATTTCAGCAAACGCCGCCTGCAGGCGCTGCAAACCCGCGCGATTTGTGGCCGCGCTGCGCGTGACGAACTCGTCGTCCTCCAGCGCGGCCAATGCGGCACCGATGGCCAGCTTGTTCACGTTGAAGGGATGGCGCACCCGGTTCAACAGATCCGCGATCGCGCCACTGCAGACGGCGTAGCCACAGCGCGCACCCGCGAGCCCGTAGATCTTGGAGAACGTGCGGGTAACGATCAGCTGCGGGTACCGGCCGAGCCACTGCATGCCGTCCGGAAACTCCTCGAGATCCACGTATTCCGTGTACGCCTCGTCGAGGACCACGACCACGTGGTCGGGCAGCGCATTCAAAAAAGTCTGCAACTCGGCTCGTTCCAGCCAGGTACCGGTGGGATTATTCGGATTGGCGATAAATATCACGCGGGTGTGCCGGTCGACGGCTTCCAGCATCCCATTCAAGTCATGCCCGTAAGGCATGCGAGGGTGCGTTGCCGGCAATGCCGGGACCACTTTCGGTTCGGCGCTGCAGGCCATCGTAGACAGCCAGTAGACCGCGAACGCATGCTGCGAAAATACCGCATTGCTGCCCGGGAGCAGGAAGGCCCGTGCCACCAGATCCAGCACGTCGTTGGAACCGTTGCCGAGCGTGATGGCCTCGGTGGCCACCTCGTGCCTGATCGCCAGGCACCGCACCAGGGCGTGCTGATCCGGGTAGTAGTTGATGCCCTGGAGCAGCGACTGCATGGCCTGCATCGCCCTGGGGCTCGGGCCGAGGGGGTTTTCGTTGGATGCAAGCTTCAGCGCGTCGCTGATCCCGTATTCGCGCTGCAACTCCTCGACGGGTTTGCCCGGCAGATAAGGCGTCAGCCTGGCCACGCCCGGTGTCGCAAGGCCGCCGGGGTCGAAGCTCATCGCGCCACCCGCGGGTAGGAACCCAGCACGCGGAACAGTGCAGCCTCGGCCTCCAGCTTGCTCAGCACCTCGCGCAGCGGCGCGTCCTCGCGATGTCCTTCCATATCGATATAAAACACATACTCCCATTTACCCAGGCGCGATGGACGCGACTCGATCTTGGTCATGCCGATGCCGGCTTCTGCGAGGGGCGCGAGCAAGCCATAGAGCGCACCCGGCCGATTGCGCGCGGAGAGTAACAACGACGTCTTGTCCTCACCGCTGGCCGCAATTTCCTGTGCACCGATAACCAGGAAGCGCGTCGTATTGTCAGGTTTGTCTTCAATATTCGCCGCTAGCGTGTTGAGCGCATTCTGCTCGCCTGCCCAGGCGCTGGCGATGGCCGCGGTGCCGATTTCCTGCGCCGCGAGTTGCGCGGCTTCGGCATTGCTGTTCACCGGCTCGGTCGCCACGTCGTGCAAATGACTTTGCAGCCACTCGCGGCACTGCGCCAGGGCCTGGCGGTGCGCGTATACACGCTGAACGTCCGCGAGCACGCTCGCGCGCGACAGCAGCTGATGATGAACTCGCAGTTCCACCTCACCGCAGATACCGAGCGGTGAGGCGATAAACATATCCAGGGTGTGATTCACGACGCCTTCGGTCGAATTCTCGACCGGAACGACACCGAACGCCGCAGCGCCGGCCTCGACCGCCCGAAACACGGCATCGATGGTCGCCATGGGTGTGGCTGCCACCGCGTGACCGAAGTGCTTCAGGGCAGCTTCCTGTGTGAACGTGCCCTGCGGGCCCAGATAGGCAACGGTGAGCGGTTCCTCGAGTGCCAGGCAGGCAGACATCACTTCGCGGAACAGCCTGCGTAACGTCTCGTCCGACAGCGGTCCTGAATTGCGCCGCGCCACTTCGCGCAGGATCTGCGCTTCGCGTTCGGGGCGGTAAAGCACCGGGTCGTCAGCACTTTCGCTTTTGACGTCGGCGACTTCCAGGGCCAGTCCCGCGCGCCGGTTCAACAGCGTGTGCAATTCTTTGTCGAGGGCGTCGATCTCTTCGCGGATCTGTTCCAGCGTGCGCCGAGTGCTCATGACCGTGCGTGTGCGTTTCGGCGCGTTTTCAACTATCAATGCAGCGTAGGTGCTTCGGCAAGCTCATCGTCGCCATCCAGAGCAGCAACCCGCTCCAGCTCCGCGACGGTCTCGCCCTCGTCCAGGCGTATCAGTTTGACCCCCTGGGTGTTACGGCCGAGACTGGATATCTCCTTTACCGTGGTGCGCACCAGTGTG
>Ga0224508_10002347_pt1 | contig 16122 bp, 16 predicted proteins | sample SF_Jan12_sed_USG_4_FD_170157 | JGI IMG/M metagenome (GOLD analysis project Ga0224508, IMG submission 170157) | Sediment microbial communities from San Francisco Bay, California, United States - SF_Jan12_sed_USGS_21 | ecosystem: Environmental > Aquatic > Marine > Sediment | place: USA... | reverse complement strand
AGCCACGCGACGAGCGGCGCGACGTGTTCCGGCGCGAACTGGTCGAAGCCCTCTTCCGGCTCCGCGAAGATCCCGGCCCACGGCCCGGTCATCGTCATGCGGGTCCGTGCCCGCGGCAGGATGATGTTCGCGGTCGCCCCGAAGCGCTGGGCCTCGCGCGCCGCTGAGAGCGTCATGTGTGAGATCGCCGCCTTCGCCGCGGCGTAGTTCGCCTGGCCGAGGTTTCCCATCAGGTACGCGTCGGACGCGGTGCTGATCAGCCGGCCGTAGATCTCGCCGCCGGCCTTCGCGCGCTCGCGCCAGTAGGCCAGCGTGTGGCGGATCATGCAGAAGTGGCCTTTCGCATGGACGCGGAGCACCGAATCGAACTGGTCCTCCTCCATCTTCACGAGCATGCCGTCGCGCGAGAAGCCGGCGTTGTTCAGCATGATGTTGAGATCGCCGAACTCGTCGACCGCGCGTCGGACCAGCGCCTGGCTCTGCTCCCAGTCGGCCACGTCGCCGAAGTGCGCGACGGCCTTGCCGCCGGCCTTCTCGATTTCGGCCACCACGTCGCGCGCCGGGTGCTCGTCGGTGCCGCTGCCGTCGCCCTCGGTGCCGAGGTCGTTCACGATGACCGACGCGCCGTGGCGCGCGAGCTCGAGTGCTTCGACGCGGCCGAGCCCGCGCCCCGCTCCGGTGACGATCGCCACCTTGCCGTCCAGGATTCCCATTCTCGTTCTCTCCCTTTCCTAGATCCGCTCGATGATGGTGGCGGTGCCGACGGCCGAGCCGCAGCACATGGTGATGAGCGCGGTCGCCTGACCGGTGCGCTCGAGCTCGTGGAGCGCCGTCACCAGCAGGCGCGAACCGGTCGCACCCACCGGGTGACCGAGCGCGATCGCGCCGCCGTTGACGTTCACCTTGTCGGTGTCGATGTCCGGAAACTCCTGGAGCCACGCGAGCAGCACCGCGGCGAACGCCTCGTTGCACTCGAAGAGGTCGATGTCGGACGTCGACATTCCGCTCTTCTCGAACACCTTGCGCGTCGCGTCGATCGGGCCTTCCAGCAGGAAGTACGGGTCGGCGCCGACGACGACGTCTTGCACGATGCGTGCGCGCGGCTTCAGCCCGAACGCCTTCGCCTTCTCGGCGGTCATGTAGAGCAGACCCGCCGACCCGTCCGACACCTGCGAGGAGTTGCCGGCGGTGTGGATCCCGCCCTCCTGCACCGGCTTCAGCTGCGCGAGACCTTCGAGCGTCGTTTCGCGGATGCCCTGGTCCTGCTCGATCAGCCGCGTCTCCCCAGTCGGCGCCATGTCGTCGCCGAGCACCGGCGCGTCGAGCGGCAGGATCTCCGACTTGAAGCGCCCGGCGGCGCGCGCCTCGGCTGCGCGCGTCTGCGAGCGCAGCGCCCACTCGTCGGCCTGCTCGCGCGTGATGCCGCGCTTCTCGGCGATGCGCTCGACCGAGATGAACTGCGACGGCGGCTGGTCCCACGGATACTCGGGCGGCTGGAAGTAGCCGGGGCCGTTGATCACGTTGGCGCCGAGTCCCACGTGGCTCATGAGCTCGATGCCACAGGCGAGGCCGACGTCGATGCTGCCGCCCTTCACGAGCGCGTTCACGACGTTGTTCGCCTGCTGCCCGGAGCCACACTGGACATCCAACGTGGTTCCGGCCGTCGTGTAGCTGTCGCCTTGCGACCCGAGCCACGCGTGCCGCGCGATGTTGTTCGACTGCTCGCCCGCCTGGGTGACGCAGCCGCCGAAGATCTGCTCGACGTCGCCCGGCTCGATACCGGCCTTCTCGACCAACCCGCGCTGCAGGGCGCCGAGCAGCTGGGCCGCGTGGTAGCCGGAAAGGTCGCCCTTCCCCATCTTGCCGCGCGCGATGGGCGTCCGGACCGCCTCGACGATGACCGATTCTCGCATTGTCTCGTTCCCCTAGGCCTGGCCGAGGACCATGGCGCTCGTCGGCACGCCGACACCGGCGGTGACGAGCACGTGGTCGTTCTTCTCGGGTTGATTGGTGGAGGTGCCGCGGATGAGGCGGACCCCTTCGACGATGCCGTTCACGCCGTGGATGTACGCCTCGGAGAGCTGGCCGCCGTGCGTGTTCGTCGGCAGCCGCCCGCCCACCTCGAGCGCGCCACCCTGCACGAAGTCCTTCGCCTCGCCCGGCTTGCAGAAGCCGAACGCTTCGAGCTGCATCAGCACGATCGACGAGAACGCGTCGTAGATGACGGCCGCGTCGATGTCGTCGGCGCTGAGGCCGGCGACTTCCCACATCTGCTTCGCGACCGTGTCCATCTCCGGCAGCGTGTGGATGTCGGGCCGGTAAAAGCTCGTCATCTGCTCCTGATCGGCGCCCATTCCCTGGGAGACGCCGCGAATCATCGCCGGCTTCTGCTTCAGATCCTTCGCGCGCTCCGGAGTCGTGATCACGACCGCGCAGCCGCCATCCGTCTCCTGGCAGCAGTCGTAGAGCCGCAGCGGCTCCGCGATCCAGCGCGCGTTCATGTAGTCGTCGAGCGTGAGCGGCCGCTTGTAGAAGAACGCGTCCGGATTGTTCACCGCGTGGTTGCGCATCGAGATCGCGACCTGCGCGAGATCCTCGGCCTTCGTCCCGGTTTCGTGGATGTAGCGCTGCGTGAACATCGCCACCCAGCTGGCCGGCGTGAGCAGGCCCCACGGCATGTACCAGCTCCAGTGAATCAGGTCGGCGGTCACGATGTCGCCGGAGACGCCGTCGCTGTAGCGCTGACCGGAGCGACCGTTGAGCGCGCGGTACGCCACGACGTAGTCGGCCGCGCCCGTCGCCACGGCCATCGCCGCCTGGTGGATCACGCCGATCGCCGCGCCACCGCCGTAACCGATGCGGCTGAAGAACGTGAGGTCACCGATGCCCACGGCACGGGCGACGTCGACCTCGTCGTTGGTGTCGAGCTGGAACGTCGTGAGCCCGCCGATCTGGCTCGGCTCGAGCCCGGCGTCGTCGATGGCCTTCGACACCGCTTCGGCGGCGAGCGCCAGCTCCGAGACGCCCGAGTTCTTCGAGAACTTCGTCTGGCCGATCCCGACGATCGCCGCCTGGTTCTTGAGAGTGATCGACATCGTCAGGCCCCCGCCGAGAGCGCCACGACGACGCGCCCTTCCACGTGATTTCCCCAGGCGTTCTTCCCGACCACGTCGACCGCGACGGTGCCGGCGTCTGCGTCTGCCTCGACGACCTTGCCGCTCATCTTCATCGTGTCGCCGGGCAGGTTCGGTCCCCCGAGCTTCACCGAGAGCTGGCGGATCGCCGAGTCCGGCCCGGCCCAGTCGGTGACGAAGCGGCCGACGTAGCCGTTGGTCGTCAGGATGTTCATGAACACGTCCGACATGCCCTGCGCCTGCGCCGCCGAGCGGTCGTGGTGCACCGGCGTGAAGTCGCGCGACGCGATGGCGCCGCCGACGATGATCGAAGCGGTGAGCGGAACGTCGAGACCGGGCAGCTCGTCCCCGATGCTCACGTCCGCGAATGCCAGCGACCGACTCATACCGTCTCCTCGGGCCCGGTTCGGGCCATGTCGCGCCCGAGCCAGACGAGATGCGGCGTCGCCGCGCCCCACTTCAGCTCGAGTGCCTTCGAAATCAAGAAATGGCGGTGGATCGGGTAGTCGACATCCGACCCGATTCCGCCGTGCAGGTGCACGCACGCGTTCGAGATGCGCGCGCCCGCGTCGGCCGCCCAGAACTTCGCAACCGCCGCCTCGCGTGCGGCCGGCAAGCCCTCGGCCAGCCGCCACGCCGCCCGCCAGGTGCACCACCGCAGCGCCGACAGGTCGATGAACGCGTCCGCGGCGCGGTGCTGCACCGCCTGGAACGAGCCGATCGGCACGCCGAACTGCTCGCGTTCGCGCACGTACCCCGACGTCAACTCGATGGCCGCATCGGAGACACCGATCTGGGTCGCCGCCACCGCGACCAGCGCGCGCTCGCGGAGCCAGCCGGCCTCGCCCGCGCTGCCGAGCCGCGCGTCGCCTTCGCAACGCACACCCGAAAGGTGCAACGTCGCGAGCGGCTGGCCGGTCGAGATCACGTCCTCGGAGATCGAAACCCCCGCGGCGCCCGGATCGACGAGGAAGAGGCCCTCCCCTTCCGGCGACGCGGCCGCCACGACGATCCGCTCCGCGCGCGCCGCGAACGGCACCTCGGTCGCGGCGCCTTCGAGCACCCAGCCGTCGCCGTCCGCCCGTGCGGCGACGGTCGCGGACCCGCCGACCACACCGGGCAATGCAGCCGAGAGAATCGTCTTGCCCTCCGCCATCGGACGCAGCCAGCGCTCGCGCTGCGCGTCGCTCCCGAACTCCGCAATCGGCAGCCCGCCGAGCACGAGCGTCTCGAGCAGCGGCAACGGAATCGCCTGGCGACCGGCCTCTTCGAGCAGCAAGCACAGCTCGAGAAACCCGAAGCCCATACCGCCCTGCGCCTCGGGCACGGCGAGGCCCAGCAGATTGGCTTCGGCGAGGCGCGCCCACAGCTCGGTGTCCATCCAGTCGGTGGAGGTCTCGGCCGCGCGCTGGCGATCGGCCGTCACTTCGCCTTCGAGGATCTCGCGGGCGAGCGCGCGGATCGAATCCTGCTCTTCGGTGAATGCGAAGTCCACGATCAGGCCGGGCGGAAAACGGGGATCTTGAGCCCGTCTTCCCCTTCTTGTACGAACCCCTGCACCGGCATCCCGATCGACACGTCGCCGGGCGCGCACTCGACGACGTTCGACATCAGCCGCGTGCCCTCTTCGAGGTCGATCAGCGCCGCGATGATCGGAAAGTCATAGCCGGGGAACTGCGGGTGGTGGATGACGGTGAACGTGTGCACCGTCCCCTTGCCCGACGCCTCGACGTACCCCATCTCCATGCCACGGCACTGGTCGCACATCGGGCGCGGCGGGTGATGCAGCTTGCCGCAGCCGTTGCAGCTCTGGATCGGGATCTTCCCCTCGTTGACCGCTTCCCACCACCACGAGTTGTCGTGACCCATCGGTGCGCGGATGCGCTGCGGTGCGGCGGGCGCCCCGCCGTCGTCCGCGGCTGCCGCTTGCGGCTGCTGGGAAGGGATGAACTTGAGCACCCGGAACGTGAGCCAACCGATCTCCTCGCCGTTCTGGTCGGTGTACGTGGTGCGGGTGTTGATGAAGTACCCGATGCCGAGCGCGGTGGCCTTCTCCTCCGAGACCGACTCGATGACGGTCACCTCGGTCACCTGATCGCCGGGACGCAGGTAGCGCGTGTAGCCCTGGTCGGTGTTCGTCGCGACCACCGACGTGTAGCCGTGGTCTTCGAGCAGCTTGTGGAGGCGCTGCTGTTCGTTCGTCGGCTCGTCGTACCCCGCCGACATGTCGAACCCGCCCATCGTCCACGCCTGCAGCATGGTCGGCGGCGCGACGATTCCGCCGTGCGCACTCTCCTTGGCCGCGGCCGGGTCGAGGTACGCGGGGTTCGTGTCGCCCATCGCCTCGCACCAGTGCCGGATCATCGGCTCGTTGACGAGATCCGTTGCGACGATCGGCGGGCCGATCGGCTTCCCGACGAACGCTTCCATCTTCTTTTCGAGTTCGCGCTTTTCAGCGGCAGAGAGCGGCATGGATCGTCTCCCGTTCCTGGCTACCGGCGGGCCCGGGGAAGCCCCAGGCCGGCCATCGCGATGATGTCGCGCTGCACTTCGTTGACTCCGCCGCCGAACGTCTCGACCATCGCCCCGCGATAGGCCTGCTCGAGCAGCCCGTTGAACAGCGCCCCGTTCTCGAACTGGCGGACGATCCCGGCGGTGTTCGTGATCTCGAGCAGCAGGCGGTAGAGCTCGAGGCGCATCTCGGTGCCGAGTACCTTGACCGCCGACGCGTCGGCCATCACCGGCTCGCCGATGTCGAGCTGCCACGCCGACCGCCAGTTGAGCACCTTCAGCGCGTCGAGCTTGGCGTACACGCGCGCGAGGTTCTGCTGCACCCACGGGATGTCGATCACGCGGCCGCCGTCCTGCGTCTCGGTCTTGCCCGCCCACGCCCACACTTCGTCGAGCAGGCGATCGGCCGGACCGGGGATCGCGAGCGTGATGCGCTCGAGGTTGAGCTGCCCGGTGATGAGACCCCAGCCGCCGTTCAGCGGGCCGATCAGGTTGTCGGCCGGCACCCGCACGTTCTCGAAGAACGTCGTGTTGGTGAGCTCGCCGCCGAGCGTCCGCGTCGGCGTGTGCGAGAAGCCGGGCGTGTCGGTCGGCACGAGGATGATCGAGATGCCCGCATGCTTCGGCGCATCCGGGTCCGTGCGCGCCGCGAGCCAGATGTACTCCGCGTCCTGCGCGTGCGTGGTGAAGACCTTCTGGCCGTTGATCACCCACTCGTCGCCCTCGCGGACGGCGCGCGTCTGGAGCGACGCGAGGTCGGTTCCCGAGGAGGGTTCCGTGTAGCCGATGCCGACCAGCAGCTCGCCGTCGCGAATCTTGGGCAGCAGCAGGTCGCGCTGTGCCTGCGTGCCGTGCTTGATCAACATCGGTCCGACCGTGTTGACGGTGATGACCGGGAGCGGTGCGCGCGCGCGGTACGTCTCGTCCCAGAAGATGAACTGGTCGATCGCACCGCGGCCGTGGCCGCCATGCTCTTTGGGCCAGCCGAGCGTCAGCCAGCCGTCCTTCCCCATGCGGCCCATGGCCTCGCGGAACGCCGGCCCCCCGAGTTGGTCCCACTGCTCGTCGAGCGCGAGGCGCAGCTCCGGCGTGAGGAGCTCGCGGTAGTAGGCGCGCAGCTCGCGGCGGAGCTCTTTCTGCGCGGGAGTGAAGTCGATGTGCACCGTTCGCTCCGATCTCAGCTCGCATCCAGCAGCAGGTGCGCCGTTTGGCGCACCCGCTCCGGAACGGTTTTCACGGAATGCAGTCCGCCGGACCAGCCGATCAGCGACGCAAACCAGACGTGGTTGAGCACCATCGCGACGGCTTGCTCGCGTTCCGTGCCCACCAGCTCGGTCAGATCGTCGCCCTGGTGCGGCGCCTCGCCGCGCAACGCGGCGACGATCTGTCGGTTCGTGCGGAGGTGGAACCCGGCGACGTTCGCCGCGGTGCCCGGATCACCCGCGGCGATCGCCCGAATGACGGCACGCGCGAAGTCGGGCCGGCGAGTCAGGCCGCGCGTCGAACGGGCAAAGAACGCGGTCACGCGCTCGATCGGCGTGTCGCCGCTCGGCGGCCGCGCGCACATGACGTCTTCCATCTTCACCGCTTCCTCGTTCGCTGCGAACAGGAGGATGTCTTCCTTGCTCCGGAAGTACTTGTAGAGCGTGCCGAGCGCGACCCCGGAAGCCTCCGCGACGTCGCGCAGCCGCACGCCGTCGAACCCCTCGCGTTCGGCGAGCGCCACCGCCTCGTCGACGATCTTCCGCATCCGGCGCAGCTGGCTGGCAGCCAGGCCGGTCGCGGGCGCTTCGTCAGCCGCCGCGCTGGGCGCCGAGGAGGGGGGAGTCGAGGCCATGGGCGGAAGATTAGAACATGTTTCAGTTTTGTCTGCAAACCCGGGAGATGCCTCGAGCGGCCACCTTCGCCGCTCGCAGGGAGCAGTGAAGTCGTCCTACTCGATGAGGGCCAGTGGTAGCCCCCCGGGCTAACGCAGCTCCTCCGGGGTCTGCGCCTCGACTACGTCCTTGGCCACCAGCGTGAGGACGCTGCGCGGCAAGAGCCGCGTCGCGGCGTTCGCGCGGATCCAGTTGAGCCAGCCCGAGATCACCGACGGCTGACGACCGAGCGCGAGCAGGGCCGTCTCGACCACGTCCTGCGGCGACTCCCCCTCGTGACCGATCTCCCCGGCCACTTCCTGGAACTCGGTCTCCGTCGAGCCCGGCAGCAGCGAAAGCGCGTGCACACCCGTGCCCTCGAGCTCGCCCCACAGCGCCTCGCCCAGCAGGTTGTCGAAGGCTTTCGTCGCCGCGTAGACGCCGTGCAGCGGGAGCGGCTGACACCCGGCGATCGAGCCGGTGAAGATCACCGCGCCTTGATCGCGTTCGCGCATCGCCGGCAGCAGCCGGCGCGTCAGCACGAGGGGCGCGAGGCAGTTGAGGTGGACCATGTCGCGCAGACGGTCCGGATCGAGCTTGTCGAAGCGACCGGCATAGCCGAAACCCGCGTTGTTCACGAGCACGCCAATCTCCAGATCGGCGACCGCGTCGGCGAGACGATCGGCACCCTCCGGCTGCGCCAGATCCGCGGCAACCACTCGTGTCTTCACGCCGTGACGCGCCTCGAGCTCATCGGCGAGCTGTGCGAGGCGATCCTCGCGCCGGGCAGACAGCACACACGAGATGCCCCCGCGCGCGAGCGCGCGCGCAAACTCGGCGCCGATCCCCGCCGAGGCTCCCGTCACGAGCGCCCATTCTCCGTACCGTTCGGCCAACGTCTCGCGAAGCGTCGGTTGGAAGTGATCGCGCGCGTTCCAGAGGGCCCGCGTGATCAACGCGAAGGCTCCACCGCTCACGAGCGCACCGAAGAGGCTGGCAAGGAAGCCACCCGGCGCGTAGAGCAGCGGCCAGACGAACATCGCGATCGTCACCTGCACCAGGTAGAGCGGCGCCCACGGCCACATCCACGGGCGCATCTTCCAGAAACCGTACGCCCCAGCCGCGTAGATCGCCCAGTGCGGCACTGCGAGCAGCTTGGCCCAGGCTCCGTGGAAACGAATGCCGAACCACACCTCCTCGTCGAGCGCGGCCGGCTTCACGAACAGGTCCCACGGCACGTACACGAACGCCATGTAGGCCGAGAACAACATCATCGCGTTCATCCACCACGGGCGGGCGGCCAGGTGATGTCGGAACCAGTCTCCCATCGGGTCTCCTTCAGACGACGCGCGCGGGCGCTCGAGGAACGGTCGTCCAGAATTCGGGGTCGTGTCCGTAGAAGATGCGCGCGCCCGCGTCTCGCAGGGCGCGCAGGCGGCGCAGCGAGTCGAGCATCGTGTCCGGGTCCGAACAGATACCCGGCAGATGCAGCTCTTCGAGGGTGCGACGCAGATAGCAGGCGTCGGCGGCCAGGATCACGTCGCCGCTCGGCAGCTTGACCCGCAGCGACTGATGGCCCGGGGTATGCCCGTGGGTCGGGAGGCACACGACCGAGCCGTCGCCGAACAGATCGTGCTCGCCGTCCACCTGCAAGACGTTCTGCCCCGTGCGGTACTCCTTGGGATCGAACGCGTTCGCGGCCGCCAGATCGTCGTCGGCCCCCGCCTCCCACTCGCGACGCTGCACGACGAGCGTCGAGTTCGGCAGCTGCGCGTTGCCCCCGACGTGATCGAAGTGCAGGTGGGAGTTCACGAGCCAGTCGACGCGGGTCGGGTCGACGTCGACCGCTTGCAAGCGTGCGGCGAGCTCCTCACCCGGCGCGAACTCGACGTCGAAGATCTTGGCGAGTCCGCCTAGCCACCGCTCGGGATCGGTCTGCGTCGCCGGATGGAGACCGGTGTCGAAGACCGCGGTGCCGCGGGGATGCTCGATCAGATAGGCCGGTACCGGAACCCGCAGCCGCCCTTCCTCGCCGCGCAGGAACCCGCCCATCGGCCCCGTCAGCCAGCCGCACGCGAACGCGGTGAGCCGGACGGTCACGCGGCCTCGAGGGAGACCAGCACCTCGGCCAGGGTCTTCTCGAACACGCCCACGATGTGGTCGATCTCGTCCATCGTGATCGTGAACGGAGGACCGAAGCAGACGACATCGCGCGCCGGGTCGCAGCCGCCGGGATAGAAGAAGACCCCGTTTCCCAGCGCAGTCGCGACGAAACGCCCCGCGAACCGCACGTCCGCAGGAAACGGCTCGAGCGACTCGCGATCTCGCACGAACTCGACGGCCTGAAAGAGGCCGCGGCCGCGCACCTCTGCGACGTTCGGGTGGTCCTGCAGCGGGGCCAGACGCTCGCGGAGCCGCTCGCCCATCTCGGCGGCTCGCTCTACGAGCCCCTCGCGGTCGATGATCTCGAGCACCTTGTCCGCCGCGGCGCACGCCGCAGGGTGAGCCGAGTACGTGAAGAACATCAGCTCGTCGCCGGCCGCGGCGATCGGCGCGATCACTTCTTCGCGCGTGTAGACGCCGCCGATCGGCATGTACCCGCCGCCGAGTCCCTTCCCGGCCACGAGCACGTCGGGCACGACGTCCCAGTGGTCGAGCGCGAAGCGACGGCCGGTGCGCCCGAAGCCGACCATCACTTCGTCGGCGATCAGCAGGATGCCGTACTTCCGGCAGATTTCGGCGACGCGCGGCCAGTACCCGTCCGGCGGCACGATCGCGCCGGCGGTCGACCCGACGATCGGCTCACCGACGAACGCCGCCACCGTCTCGGGCCCGGCCTGCAGAATCACGTCCCCGATCGCATCCGCACAGGCGAGCGTGCAGCCGCCCTCGCCGCGGCAGAGGGCACAGCGCAGCGGATAGCAGTTGGGCGCTTTCGGCGAGTCGAACAGCAGCGGCTCGAAAGGCGCCCGGCGCTTCGTGTTCCCGCCTATCGCCAGCGTGCCGATCGTGGTGCCGTGGTAGGAGAGCTCGCGGCTGATGATCTTCCACCGGTCCGGCCGACCCGCGGACAGGTGGTGCTGGCGCGCGAGCCGGATCGCCGCGTCCATCGATTCGGACCCGCCGCTCGTGAACACGACGCGCGAGATGTCTCCCGGCAGCCAGTGGTCCTGCAAGCGCTCCACCAGCCGCACCCGGCTCGGGGAAGCGAACGGCGGAACGACGTAGGTCACTTCCTCCATCGCGGCGGCCGCCGCCTCGGCCACCTCGCGCCGCCCGTGGCCGATGTTCGAGACGATCGCGCCGCCCGCGGCGTCGTAGATCCGTCGGCCGTCGGCGGCGATCAGCCAGGGCCCCTCGGTCCGCTCGATCGCGACCGGCGGAGGCCGGCCCGCCTCGGAGACGAACGGATATCGGGCGGTACGCTCGGGGTCCATGGGGGTGCTCCAAGTCTGGAGCAGTCCTGCCGATGAGGCCAGCATGCGCTGGATCGCCCCCATTCTGTGGATCGGCCTCGCCCTCGCGGTGGGCTGCCGAGGTGAGACCGAGACCCCCGAGGCCCGGATCCGCGCGGTGATCGACCAGATCGCCAGCGCCGCCGAGGCCAAGGACGTCAGCGGCGTGAAGGACCACGTCGCGGACGACTTCGAGGATCCCCACGGCCGCGACCGCCGCGAGCTCGGCCAGCTGCTCACCTTCCACACGATGCGCAACCAGAGTGTCCACGTGATGACGCGCGTCCACGACATCACGATCCGCGACGACGGCCGCGCGTCCGTCGAGTTGGTCGCCGCGACCGCCGGCCGCCCGATCCCCGAGAGCCTGCCGGTCGCCGGCCTCCGCGCCGACGTCTACCGCATCGACGCCGAGTTCGAGGAGCGCGGCGGCGAGTGGCAGCTCACCTGGGCGCAGTGGACCCGCGCGACTCCGGCGGAGCTGTTCTAGCGAGCGACCCGCGCGGGGCGCGGAGTGCTGTGAAGCGCTTCACGATGCGGCCTCCCCCCGTCGCGCGATGCCGCGCGGCCCGCAGGCCTCCTACTTTGCGGCTTCCACTCAGGAGGCTTCCATGCGCACCCTACGACTTCTCGCTCTCGGACTCTTGGCCGCAGCCACCACGGCAGCCGCCCCCTCTCTCGCCCTCGACCGCTGCAAGGCCCGCATCGACACAGACGACGGCACCGTGCAGGTCTCCGCGAAGGACGTGAGCGGCGAGCTGCGCTGGGGGATTTCCCCGGATCGCGAGCTACGAAACTTCTGGGACGAGACGTCCTGCGTGGATGGCGATCGCGCCAAGCGCTGCACGCTCGACGCGCCCGACACGCTCGAGCGCATCACGCCGCCCGCGAGCTGCCGCATCCACCTCGCGGATGCGAACGACGCCTGCACCGCCTGGGTGCGCGGCTGCACCCCGGGTGTGCGCGAGCGCCTCGTCCCCGTGCCGCCGCCTTCCTACGCCGCGCGGCTGGTGCAAGACAGCCCCGATTCCTTCGAGGTCCTCCTGGACCAGGACGAAGTCACGCTGCCCTGGACGCCGGTATTCGACGCGCACGCGCTGCACGGCTCCGCCGCCCCAGAGTTCCTCGTCGTGCCGCAGGCGGGCTACTGGTACGCGCACGTCTCGGCGCAGTCGACGGGCCTCGCGAGCGGGATCCTGACGCTGAGCGTCGTGACGCTCGACCCCCAGAGCGAGCTCGAGGAGAACCATCTGGTCGCATCGCACCGGGGCCCGTTCCCCGACGACCGACGCCAGGGGGGCGTGCTGCTCCGCCTCGACGAGAATCAGCTCGTATCGGCGCGGGTCCGACTGCTGTCGAACCAGGAGCTGACCCGGATCTACAACTCGACCTTCAGCTTGCACTGGGTGGGGCCGCTCGAGCGGGAGCGCGCGGCGGCGCGGTGAACCCCCGCCCAGCGCGATACCCTTTCGGCATGGATGCCCCTCCCCAGGATCGAGCGGGCCAGCGCTGGCAGCTGATCCGCGACGTTCTGGTCTTCTCCGCCAAGGTCGCGCTCGAAACCGCGCGGGATCTCGTGCTCTTCCCGGCCGCCCTGATCGCAGGCCTGCTCGGGGTCATTGCAGGCGGCGATCGCCCGGAGCGCACGTTTCATCAGGTCCGCGCGATCGGGGCTCGCTTCGACGCGTGGCTCAACCTGTTCGGGGAGCACGACGCGAGCGAGGAGCCGGGGATCGACGAGCAGTTCGGGAAGCTCGAGCAGCTGCTGGTGGATGAATACAAACGAGGGGGCGTGACGGCGCAGGCCAAGCAGGCCATCGACCGGGCGCTCGACACGCTCCAGGAGAAGCCCGGGTCCAAAAAAGCGATCGCCTCGGGTTCTGCGATCGCGGATAAGGTTGGAAAATCGGATAGTTGAACGCTTATCCCGAACTTGCGTTCGGGATAAGAACTGAAATAGAATCGGCGCGTGGCCCAGCCGACTCGTCCGAGCCCGCCCCGCACCCGGCGTCCCCAGGCGCGCGGCCTCGCCACGCGGTCCCGAATCCTCCGTGCGGCGGGCGACCTCTTCACGCAGGCGGGGTACGACGGCACCAGCGTGCACGACGTCGCCGAGCGCGCCGCGATCGGGGTCGGCACCGTCTACCACCACTTCCCCGACAAGCGCGCCGTCCTGCTCGCGCTCGTCGAAGACTGGGGTGAGCGCTTCGCCGCACGCCGCCGCAGCGACCTCGGGCTCAGCCGGCTCCTTTCGGACGATCCACGCGAGTCGATCGAGCGCGCCTTGCGTCGCGCGTACGACCGGCAGCGCAAGGAGCCTTCGCTCTACGTGGTCGTCCTCGCACTCGCCGATCGCGATGAAGAGGTGCGGCGACTGTACGACCGGATCGAGCAGGTGCAGATCGAGCGCCTGGCCGAGTTCGTCGCGTTCGGCCAGCAGCAAGGCACGTTCCGCTCGCGCGTCGACCCGGCCTCCGCCGGCTTTCTGATCCACCACGCGATCGACATGGCCGCGACCCAGCTTCTCGTGCGCAAAGTCGCGCAGCCCGCACCCGACACGATCCTCTCCGAACTCGCGGAGATGATCTGTTCCTACCTCCTGGAGGAAACCCGATGAGCACCACGCCCCACATTCCCGACGATTGGACGAAGAGCGACGTCTACGAGTCGCCGATGGAGATCTGCTGGCAGTTCGACTACGAGATCTCGAGCGAGAAGCTGGCGAACCTCTACTCGAAGTCGAAGAAGCTGCAGTGGGACGCCGAGCAGGACCTCGACTGGAGTATCGAGGTCGATCCGTCGAAGCCGATCATCGAAGAAGAGCGCTTCGGCTTCAACATGATCCCGTTCATCCAGAAGCTCTCGAAGACGCAGCGCGACACGTTCACCGCGCACGTCGGCGCGCAGCGCCTCTCGCAGTTCCTGCACGGGGAGCAGGGCGCGCTGATGACCGCGGCGGCGCTCACCCATGCGGTGCCCGACTACGAGGGCAAGCTCTACGCGGCGACCCAGACGATGGACGAGGCGCGCCACGTCGAGGCGTTCGAGAAGTACCTGCGCAAGCTGGCGATCGTCTACCCGGTGTCGCCGTTCCTGAAGAAGCTGATCGACACGACGCTCAAGGCCGACCACTGGGTGAAGATCGCGATCGGCATGAACATGGTCGTCGAGGGGCTCGCGCTCGGCGCGTTCCACAACATGCGGCGCGCGACGTCGTGTGAGCTGATGCGCAGCCTCGTCGAGGGTGTGCTGCGCGACGAGTCGCGCCACGTCGCGTTCGGCAACGTCTACGTGGGAGCCACCATCAAGGACCTCCACGACGACGAGAAGGAAGACGTCGCGCAGTTCGCGTTCGATGCGCTGATGATGATGGCCGAGGCCACCGGGCGCCGGAAGGGCAAGCCGCCTCAGCCCGACCCCACGTTCCGCCTCGTGCTCGAGCACTCGGAGATCGACCCCGGCGACTTCATGAAGGGGATGCTGGAGGCTCGGCAACAGGGCATCAAGTTCGACCAGCCGCCGGGCACCGTCCACGCGTTCAAGGACTTGATGATGCCCGCGCTCGTCCGCGTCGGCGCGGTCACCGACCGCACCCGCGCGATGTTCGCCGAGGAGGGCATCCGCGTGTTCGAGGACACCTCGGTGCTCGAGTCGATGGAAGATGCCGAGACGGGCGATCTGGATGCGGCGGAGGCAGCCGACTAGAACTCACCCGTTCACGTCGCACTCAGAGGGTGGGGGCGCGTTCTTCGCGCGCCGTTTTCGGCCCACGGTCGTGCCCTCGTCGGTGCGAGTGTCGCCCCCAAACGAAGCGCAGATTGCGTCGAGCACCGAAGGAAGGCAGGCGTCGCGGCCGACTCGGTCCTGTCACGAGGACAGGTTCTCTCGCACCTCGAATCCGGCGTCGCGCAGCGCAGCCAACGCCTCCGCGTGGGGCACGAGGTCGGCCAGTGAGAGAGGACCTCCCATCAAGGAGTCCGCCCGAAGCAGGCGCCGCACCGCCCAGACGGCCGGCCACGCGGGCACGTCGAGTCCGTCTGCGTGCGCTTCGACTTCGACACTCGCGAGCGTCCGGCCCGCCGCATCGAGAGCCTCGACGCGCAGCACGCCGCGTGGCGTCCCGAACGGGCGCGCGAGCGACGCCAGCGGGGCGCCCACTCGCGCCAGTCGTGCGACCGTCGCCTCGGAGAGCCGGCCGAGGCCGGGCGCGACGGCCCGCAGCGCGAAGACCAGCGGCGCGCGGTCGAAGCCGACGTAGAGTCGCACCGGAAGCGGCGCACCGCCCAGGCCCGCCGGGTGGCGCCCGAAACGCAGCCGCCGATCTCCGATCTCGCGGGTCTCGACCTTGCCGAAATAGCGCGCGCCATCCGGAGCGGTCCGGCCGAGCGGCGCGAGCAGCCCGTCCAGCAGCGCCGCACTCACCGCGTTGGCACTTCCCATCGAGAGCCACGCGTCGATGCGCGCGGCTCCTGGCAGCGCGAAGAACGGCCGCGCGAGCAGCTCGAGCATTCCGGGCACCGTCGAGCAGCCGGGGACGACGCCGACGCTCGCGCCCGCCGCGGCCTGCCGAGCCTGTCCGATGAATGCGGGGCCTTCGGCCAGATCGACATAGTGCACGCCATGCTCGACACATGCGCGCACCAACGGCGCCGGATCGTAGCGATACGGACCGACCGCATTGATGAGCACGCCGACGCCCTCGAGGCTCGCGCCGAGTGCCCTCTCGTCGTGCACGTCGACGCTGCGGGCGCCGGTACCGAGCGCGGCCTCGCCGCGTCGAGAGGCGGGGATCACCCGGACGTTCGGCGCAGATGACCCCAACAAACGCGCGATCCGGGAGCCCAACGTGCCGCCGGCCCCGACGAGGAGTGCCGCCTGGGCCGGCAGTTCAGCGCTCCGGGGCTTCCGGGAGCGGGCACTCGGCGTAGTCGCTGCATCCGAGGAACGGCTGCGCTGCGTGGTAGGCGAGATAGTGCTCCGTGACGCGGTCGGCGGTCGAGCCGTGCGGATTGACCTCGAAGTCGCCCTCGAGCACCGCCTTCACGGTGGTCGCCCACGGCGAGGGCGGGATCGTCGCGTAGGTGAGCCCGGCGGCGAGCAGCATCACGCGCTGCGTCGGGAAGTAGCCCGGCCCGACGAGCGCCTCGAGGTACGGATTCTCGCGCT
>Ga0224508_10002346_pt1 | contig 16124 bp, 13 predicted proteins | sample SF_Jan12_sed_USG_4_FD_170157 | JGI IMG/M metagenome (GOLD analysis project Ga0224508, IMG submission 170157) | Sediment microbial communities from San Francisco Bay, California, United States - SF_Jan12_sed_USGS_21 | ecosystem: Environmental > Aquatic > Marine > Sediment | place: USA... | reverse complement strand
GGCGCGTTGGCGGTTGCGGGCGGCGATGAGATTGTTGCGCCAATCAACGCGCTAGTGCCCGAGTTCGCGGTGAGGGTATTCACCCAGGACTGGCATTCCGCCGACCATTTGAGTTTTGCCTCCCAGCATCCCGGCCACGATGCCTTCACTTTGATCGAGATGCCCTACGGACCGCAGGTCTTGTGGCCCGATCATTGTATTATCGGTTCCGAGGGTGCGGTATTTCACGAACGCTTAGATACACGCCCAGCGGACCTGATCATCCGAAAGGGGTTTCGTCGCGAAATCGACAGTTACTCGGCGTTCTTTGAAAACGACCACGCGACGCCGACGGGTTTGGAAGGATATCTCCGCTCGCGGAGCGTCGACGCGGTAACCTTGGTCGGGCTGGCGACGGATTTTTGCGTGAATTACTCGGCGGTGGATGCTGCCAAGCTTGGGTTTCAAGTGACCGTCATCGATAGCCTCTGCCGCGCAATCGATCTGGACGGGTCACTGGCAGCGGCCAAGAACGCGATGACGGCCGCGGGCGTGACACTCGCCTGAAGTTAAATTGCGCCCTTGGACTGAGCCAAAATATTCAGGACTAACAGAAGCGGATGTTTCGCGCGCGAAACATTTTTGTTGCAAGCACTTAGAATTGCTGACCGTGACGGGCTAGTTAATTGAAAGTTAAGAGAAAGCTTTACGCCTCAAAAGACTTACTCGAGCCGCGCGCGTAGAACACGCAGCATATTCTCACCCGACACCTTGCGAATTTGTGACCGAGATAAACCGATATCCATCATTGCCTGTGTCAGTGCTGCCAATTCAGAGGTGTCGAATGCTGTCGTTACGGTTCCGTCGAAATCTGATCCCAACGACACATGATCTTCGCCGACAACATTGATAGCGGCACGGATCGCGGCTGCGACACCGGCAGGGCTGTCATCACAGGTGACGCTCGCCCAATATCCGATCCCGATCACACCTCCGGTCGCGGCGAAGCGGCGCATAAGCTCGTCAGGTAAGTTCCGCTTGCTTTCGCAATGAGAGCGAATGCCTGTGTGGCTTACCACCAAAGGAATATCCGTCACTTCGAGCACGTCGCGCGCAACCGCTGGGCTCGAATGCGCCAAATCAAGAACCATGCCGCGCGCGATGGCCTCGTTGACGACTTGGCGCCCAAAATCCGTCAATCCGTGGTCTCGAACCCCATGCAGTGATCCGCCTAACTCGTTGTCAAAAAAATGCTGGAGCCCGACAACTCGGAGGCCCGCCTGATCCAGACGGTCGAGATTCTCAAGGCTGCCCTCTAGTGCATGGGCGCCTTCGATCCCGAATATTCCACCGACGACGTGCGCTCCCGCGACGTTTTCGGCAAGAAGTGTGTCAAGGTCCGCCTTGCTACGGATAACGCGAAGCCGTCCCGCGCTAGTTTTGGCGGCGCGCTGAAGTTTATCGGCCTGATAAAGCGCGCGTTCAGCAAGGCTGTTCCACGTGCGCGGCGGCCAAAGCTGGCCAATCGAAAGCAGCGTTATGTCATCCGGCGCGTCTGCTAGATTTCTTTCGTAGTTTAGGCCGCGTGGCGATTTGGTGACGGCGGTAAATACCTGCAAGGCCACATTGCCTTCGATCAGACGCGGCACATCAACATGGCCCCGCTTGGCGCGAGAATTTATATCGCGTTTCCAGAGCAATGTGTCGGCATGCCAGTCGCCGATCACAAGGCTGTCGTGAAGCGCCTGCGCTTCAGGCGAGATGTCATAGCGGCTGTGATCGCGAACAACATTCATGGACCGCTCAGCAATGCCGGGTCCAAAAATCAGAAACCCAATCTTTGCAATTGCTGCCAGAACGGCAACTAGCGCGAGCCCGCGTTTGAGATACCACATGACGACTTCCTGTCCTAAGTCAGAGCAAGTCGATGGATCGTGAGAATTATTCTTCCATTCCTTTCAACTCGTCAATAAACCCAGAAATCATCGACAGACCCTTATCCCAGAACGCCGGGTCGGAGGCGTCGAGGCCAAAGGGTGCGAGAAGCTCTTTATGGTGTTTCGATCCGCCGGCTTTCTGCCCGAGGCAGACTTCGTACAACACGACATGTGCGCAGAAAGAATCTGCGAGTGGTCAACTCGCCGAGCGCTGCTTACCCAGGCCATAATGCTGTTTGAGGATGAAACTGTGACCAGGCGAACCAGAACGCCTGATGGCTACCAAGATCGGATCCATCTGCATCCACAGCTTTCACACCGCCGGCATCGAGTTTCAGACGAACATTTTCAAACGCGATCTCATCGCCGTTTTTCAATGCCAAGAATGCCTTGCTTCTCTGAAACGCCACCGGCTTGCCTGACGCCGTGACGACGCCGATGATGTCCTCGTGAACTGGCAAGCGCGGATCGACGTCACCGACCGGAAATATTGGACCATTGGCATCCCGGCCATTGCGAAAATCGGGATCGCGGCCGAGCGCAAGTGCTTCGGCCAACACTGTGGTCTCGGGGTGAGTTTCTTTCCAGGTTCCCCAATCGGTCGTAACGACGGTGGCTTGCTTCAGTTGCAGATTCTTCTTCGCAAGAGGCCCCGTCACCGCGTTACCCAGAAACGTGTCAAACACCGAGTATGTGCGGATGTCGTACATCACCTTGTTCGACCGAATCAACAAACCTGACGTGCGGAGTATTGGCCGTTCAATTCCTTCTGGCAGTTGATCAGTGAAGTAAGCCTGCGCTGCACCGCACAAAGTACAATACGGAATGCCCAAATCCCGTCCGCCCAGTGTGTCATTGACCATCTCCCGCACTTCCATGATGCGTCGCGGATAGGCCCGATACTCGTCGTTTACCTCAATGCCGAAAACGATATCGTCGTCCTTGAGCCACGTTGCCTCTTCTGCGGTGCTTACTGCGGGGTTGTCGGCTGCAGGTATACAGTTGCACAACTCATCCGTCGTATCGTAGGCCCGATCGTCGATCAGCACGCCTCCCCATGAAACGAGCCTCCAGTCGATGTCGCCTTCAACAAATATCTTGTTCCATCCAGGCACCATGTTTGTGAAAATCGCTCGCTTCACGCTTAGATAATCGGGGGGTTCCGGAATATCCCATGCAATCAGGCGATCGGTTACGGTCCCCCAATGGTTTTCGATTTGCAGATCCGTGCCCAGCAATTTGGAGGCAGCATCGGCAAGTTCCAAGGTTAATTGACGGTTGGAGATAAAGCGCATCAAATCGCTGACAATCCAAGCAAGCCGAAGATCACCAGATTCGGCGATTTCGCGCAGAGCTAACTCCTGATCTCTCCCCCAGTTCGACTGAGTTACACTGTCGACAAAGGCCACCTTGACGGCGGACTTCAGATCCTCGGACAGTGGTCCTTCTGGTATTGCCGGAGGATTGCCGAATTGGTCAATTGCGTAACCTTGCAGCTGTGCTGCTTCCTGGGCGCGCAGAGCATCTGCCCACAACAGCGAAAGCGTTACCAACAACGCAATAATCAGTCTGTGGGATAGAGAGCCAATTGCTAGAGCCATAGATAAACCTTTCGCGTGCGTAATTCATACTTAAACGCACAAGCCGCCAAACAGTTCGCCTGTGCAGCCCGCCGGTTCTGGTAAATCGAGTTTCGATCTAGAGGCAGCGCGCTCCCCATTACTGAACTTGTGGCCTCAAACTCGCTGCGCCGCTAATCACTATTGCATCAGCCATCGGTGAGCAAAGTGGTTAAATCTCGCGTTGATATAACAGAGCAATGCGCCGTGCTGGACCGCTCCGAAGGCCAGATTTCCGCGATATCCGGCCGCCCGACCCAGCTCGTACAAGCGTCAGCTAAGGGTTCAATGCGGCGATTCAGCCCTTTGACGGTGCACTCTTAAGCCTCCATCCCCTCCAACTCATCGATAAACCCCGAAATCATCGACAGACCCTTGTCCCAGAACGCCGGGTCAGAGGCGTCGAGGCCAAAGGGTGCGAGAAGCTCTTTATGGTGTTTCGAGCCGCCGGCTTTCAGCATCTCGAAATACTTAGCTTGAAAGTCGTCGCCGCCGTCGTCGTAAACCGCGTAGAGCGCGTTCACGAGGCCGTCGCCGAAGGCATACGCATAAACGTAAAACGGCGAATGAACGAAGTGCGGGACATAGGACCAGAAAGTCTCGTAGCCGTCCATGAAGGTGAATGCAGGCCCAAGGCTTTCGCCCTGAACGCTCATCCATAGCTCACCGATATCGTCAGGCGTCAATTCGCCATTGCCGCGGGCATCGTGGAGTTTGCATTCAAAATCGTAAAAAGCGATCTGGCGGACCACGGTGTTGATCATGTCCTCGACCTTGCCGGCGAGCAGGATCTTTTTCTCGGCCGCACTGGGCGCGTTCTTGAGCAGGCGCTTGAAGGTCAGCATTTCCCCAAAAACGCTGGCGGTTTCGGCAAGGGTCAACGGGGTCGAGGCGAGGAGTTCGCCTTGACCAGCGGCAAGACGTTGGTGAACGCCGTGGCCAAGTTCGTGCGCGAGCGTCATCACGTCACGCGGTTTGCCGAGGTAGTTGAGCATGACGTATGGGTGCGCGTCGGCCACTGTCGGGTGCGCAAAAGCGCCAGGGGCCTTGCCGGGTTTCACTGGTGCATCGATCCAGCCCTTGTCAAAGAACGGCTCTGCCAGCTTCGCCATTTCGGGGTCAAACTCGGAATAGGCGGAAAGGACGGTTTCCTTTGCTTCGTCCCAACCGACAAGGCGTTCCGATTCCATCGGGAGCGGCGCGTTTCTGTCCCATACCTCCATGGTCTCGAGGCCCATCCACTTGCGCTTTAGTTCGTAATACCGATGGCTGAGTTTTGGGTAAGCGGCGACAACGGCATTCCGTAGTGCCTCGACCACCTCTGGTTCAACATGGTTCGACAGGTGCCGTCCGGTTTGCGGGGTGGGCATTTTTCGCCAGCGATCTTCGATCTCCTTCTCTTTGGCGAGCGTGTTGTGGACGCGCGCAAAAAGCTTAACGTTTTCGCCGAAAACGCGCGAAAGCTCGCGGGCCGCGATCTCTCGAGTGCCGCGGTCCTGATCGGTCAAATCATTGAGCGTTGCCTCAAGCCCGCGGGCTTCGTCGCCAATAATGAATTCCAGCCCGGCGATGGTTTCGTCAAACAGACGGTTCCAGGCGGCGGCACCGACGGTGGACTGGTCGTGCAGGAATTTCTCCAGCTCATCCGACAGCTGATGCGGTCGCATCGCCCGCATTCGGTCGAAAATAGGCTTGTAGCGGGCGAGGTCGGCGTTCGCCTTGAACCAGTCTTCGAGGACCGCGTCTTCGATCCGGTTCACTTCGAGCGAAAAGAACACAAGCGGCGTGGTGAATGCAGTAATCTGATCCTGCGCGTCTGACATTGCTTTTGCGCGCTCGGCGTCGGTCGTAATCTGGTAATAACGGAGGCCGATGAACGACATGATCCGTCCAACTTTCATGTCGATCTTCTCGTAACGCTGCACGCATTCAAGCATCCCTGCGCCATCTAGGCCCGCCAACTTGCCTTCGAAATCTTTTGCAAAGTCGGCACACGCCCCCTCGACCCATTCCATGTCGCGCGCAAGTTCGGGTGCGTCGGGGCTTGAGTATAGATCGGACAGGTCCCACTCGGGCAGATCGCCGAGTTCGCGGGCGCCGGTCGATTTGGCATCAAAAACGGGGCGGGAGTCGAAACGCATGTGTGGGGCTCCTTTTGTCGTCGCTTAGACATAGGGTCGAGGGCGGCGGATCAAAAGCCGAAAAGTGCCGACGGATTATCGACCAGGATACGGGTTCGCGCGGTGTCTCCGGTCACCACGTCGCCGAAGGCATTAAGCAGATCACCGGCGTCCGGCATGGCCGCCTCCGCGCGCATCAAATGCGGCCAGTCTGATCCCCAGAGACAGCGGTCGGGGTTTGCGGCAACCAGCGCCTCGACAACGGGTGCGGCCTGCGCCCAGTCGCGGGAAAGACGGTACACCGCGCTGAGCTTTGCCCACGCGTGGCCTTCAGCCATCAACGCCAATAGTGCGCGAAATCCTTCGCTTTTGGTTGTCAGCCCGCCGATCGGCCAACCGCAATGGTCAAAAACAACCGGACAAGGAAGCGCCCGCACGTCATCAGCTAAATCGGACAGATGCTGGTCGGCGTGGGCGAGCATCTGGATATGCATGTCCCTTTCGGCCAGTGCCGGGGCCATCGCCTTTGCCCTGTCCCAGGTCAGGACGCCGCCATGAACGTAATTCAACCGGACGGCCTTCATGTTCGTCGCCGCCAGCGCGTCGATCTCGGCCTCTTTGGCTCCGTCGGACAAAAGACCGACACCGCGCGCATGTTGGCCCAGCCGTCGCACGGCCTCGATCGTGACCGAGTTGTCGGACCCATAGAGGATTGAGTGCACGATCACGGCGCGGGTCATGCCCAGCGCATCGAGATGCTCGGCTAACAATTCCAGCCATCCGTCGAAATCCAGCCCAGGGGCCGGATCCTCGACGCGTCCGTTCCAGAGCGGAAATTCAGCTGCGCCGGCAACCATGTGCACATGTGCGTCGCAAGCGTTCGCTGGGACATCAAATTTCGGCATTGCTGGCCGTGCAACTGGCATTGTCGCTGTTGGATGTTTCATCGTCTGGCCCGTCACTCGCTCTAAATTCCCAGCCGGTCCCGCAACGAAAACCAAGTCATTCCGAGCGTCAGCAATGGCGCGCGCGCGTAGCGACCACCCGGAAACATTTGGCCGGGGAGGTTCGACATCAGATCGAAACGGCTCGCGTCGCCCGCGATCGCTTCGGCGAGTATTTTACCGGTCAACGCGGTGATCGCGACGCCATGGCCGGAAAACCCGCCGGCGGCGAGGGTCGTCTTTCCAATACGCCGGACCATCGGCAATCGGGTCATGGTGATCCCCAAGGTGCCACCCCAATAATAGTCGATACCAACGCCCTGCAGCTGTGGAAACAGCCGCGTCATTCGGTTGCGCAAGGCGGATACAATATCCGTCGGAAAGCCGATCGAGTAACTCTCGCGGCCGCCGAACAGCAATCGCCTATCTTCGCTTAGGCGAAAATAGTTGACGACAAATCGATCATCTGCGACCGCGATGTCTTTCGTCAAAACCTTCTCAGCCAGACTGCCCAGCGGTGCGGTCGCCGCGATGAAAGAATTGATCGGCATGACGCGGGACGAGACTTGCCCGTCCAAGTCAGGCAAATAGCCGTTTCCGGCAAGAACGATGTGCGAGGCCTTGATTGTTCCTGTTGGCGTGCGCACTTCACCATCCGCGATGCCGGTCGCCTCGGTTCGCTCAAAGATCCGCGCACCGGCCGCCTCAGCGCCGCGCGCAATTCCGAGAACATAGCGCAGCGGGTGAATGTGACCGGCATCCCAATCCAGAAGACCACCTTCATACACATCCGACCGGCAAATCTCGCGCACAGCGTCGCGGTCGAAAAACTCGGTTTCAAATCCGTATCGCTCGTCCAACCATTCGCCATACTGTTTTGCGTCTTCTGCACCTGCCTTGGTCCATTCGCCGTGAAGCACGCCCGGTTTAAAGGCCGCACCTGGCGCACACTTTTCGGCGAGGTCGCGGGTCAGTGCCTTGGCCTCGACCGTCAGGTCCCAAAGTTTGCGCGCGTCGTCACGTCCGACGCGGCGCTCCAACCAACGCTGGTCCTTGTTCCAACCGGTGCCGACTTGTCCGCCGTTGCGCCCGGATGCGCCGAACCCGACCCTGTGGGCGTCGACGACGACGACGTCCAATCCCCTTTCGGCGGCATGGAGCGCGGTCGAAAGCCCAGTATAACCCGCACCGACAATGGCAACGTCGCACGTCAGATCGCCGTCCAGCGGCGGCCGTTCGGCACCGACATCCGCCGTCGCGGCATACCAGCTTTGTGGATAGCTGCCGGGAGTGTCGTTGCGATACAGCGGGTTCAAGGAATTTGTCCCTTCGTCAAATCAAATCATACTTTGAGGGTGGCGGCTGGCTCACTGAGCGCGCCGCGAAGCCTCAGACGTTCAACAGCAGATGTTCGCGCTCCCACGGGCTGATAACTTGCAGAAATTCGTCGTATTCGGCCAGTTTGACGATCTCATACACGCGGGCAAATTCCTCGCCCAACGCGTCCCGCAGAGAAATTGCCTCGCCGAATTCCTCAAGCGCTGTATAGATGCCGCGAGGGATTTCTTCATCCGCATCATAGGCATCGCCGGTGAAAGCGTCTTTTGGAGCGAGCTTCTCGACCATGCCAAGATAACCACAGGCGAGTGAGGCCGCGATCCCAAGGTAAGGATTGCAGTCCATGCCTGGCAGACGGTTTTCAATTCGTCGGGCGTCAGGCCCGGATAACGGAATGCGGATGGCCGTCGTCCGATTGTCGCGGCCCCATTCCAAATTAATCGGTGCGGCGTGGTCTTTCACGTAGCGTCGGTATGAATTCACGTACGGCGCAAAGAGTGGCGTGGCCGCAGGGATATACTTTTGCAGGCCGCCAATGAAATGCGCGAACTCCTCGCTTTCGCCGCCGTCAGGCGTCGAGAAGATATTCTGCCCAGATTTTGTATCAAGCACCGAATGATGAACATGCATGGCCGAGCCCGGCTCGCCCTCAATTGGCTTTGCCATGAATGTCGCGAAACAATCGTGCCGAAGCGCCGCCTCGCGGATCAGGCGCTTGAAGAAAAATATCTCGTCGGCCAGTTTGATCGGATCGCCGTGGCGGAGATTGATTTCGAGCTGCCCGGCGCCGCCTTCCTGGGTGATGCCGTCGATTTCAAAGCCCTGCGCTTCGGCAAAATCGTAGATGTCGTCGATCACCGGGCCAAACTCGTCCACCGCCGAGATTGAATATGCCTGCCGCGCGGCGGCTGGACGGCCGGAGCGCCCAACCATTGCGGTGATTGCCTGTGTGGGGTCGACGTTGCGGGCGACAAGGTAAAACTCCATCTCGGGCGCGACGATCGGGGTCCAGCCGCACTGGTTATAAAGCTCGACAACGCGGCGAAGCACGTTGCGCGGTGCGTAGGGCACACGGTCGCCGCTTTTGTCAAAGGCGTCATGGATTACCTGCAACGTCCAGTCACCGGTCCAAGGCGCGGCTGTTGCGGTTGCATATTCGGGGACCAAAACCATGTCCGGTTCGGTGAACCCGCCTTCGCCCGCAGCCTCGCCCCAATCGCCGGTGATCGTCTGAAAGAAGATCGAGTTCGGCAAATAGAAATGCGCCTGCTTTGCGAACTTGGAAGCAGGCATCGCCTTGCCGCGCGCAATACCGGAGAGATCCGGGATCAGACACTCCACCTCGTCCACACGGCGACCGGCCAGGTACTCGGCTGCGGCTTCGGGGATTTGTTCCAGCCAGTCAGTCATGTGTCTCGCCTTTTAGAAATGCCGCAATGCGGTCGGCCATTGCCTGATTGTCGTTGGGTTCCGCCAAATGCGCGCGGGCGGTGTCTATCATGTCGTTGGGAACAAGGCCCGGTGCGCGCAAGTCCAGAAGGGTCTCAAGTTCGGTTCGGTCAAATTCCGGGTGCGGCTGCACCGAGTAGGCCCGACCCCGGTAGGCAAGCGCGGCATGCTCGCAAAAGGCATTGGAGGCTACGGTGCGCGCTTCGGGCGGTAACTCAGTGACCTGATCCTGATGCCAGGCATTCAGCGCCAACGGCCCATCGCCGAAATCATAATCTGTGTGGCCGATGGCCCAGCCACCGCTGAACTTCTCTGCCTTGCCGCCCAAGGCTTGGGCCATGATCTGGTGGCCGAAGCAGATCCCGACAAGCGGAACGTCATCGGCGTAGGCGGTTCGGATAAATTCTTCGAGCGATTTGATAAATGGTAAATCGTCGTACGCGCCGTGTTTTGAGCCGGAAATGACCCAACCGTCGGCCTGGCGTGTGTTCTCAGGAAACTCCATGTCAACGACATCCCATCCGCGAAAGGTAAATCCGTGCCCTTTCAACAGATCTGCATAAAGCTGTGTGTAGTCGCGGTAGGGCACGCCTTCGCGTTCGACGAAGTGGCCGCATTGTAGGATGCCGATCAGCATGAAACACCGGTGAAATTGGATTTCGCGGACCCTAGCGGGACGGCAAATTGCGGGCAAGTCAAAATTTGATCAAATTCTGAGAGTGACCCGGAAATGCAAAGGCGCGCCTGAGTACAGGGCGCGCCTTCAGTCAGGATGCATGAGATTACTCGCCAGCGGTCGCCTTTGAGCCTTTCTTGATCGGTGCCCAGAGGCGCTTGTTCGTGAGATAGAGCAGCACGCTAAGAACAATCAGGAACACGACGGCGATGAAGCCAACTTCCTTGCGCGCGTTCAACTGTGGCTCTGCGGTCCACATCAGAAAGGCCGCAACATCCTGCGAGACGTCTTCGATTTCCGTAGAAGAGCCGTCTTCGTATTCGACATCATCGCCGAAAAGCGGCGGTGCCATTGCAATCCAGCCGCCGGGAAAGGCGGTATTTTCGTAGAACACCGTGCCAAACTCTTCTTTTTCCTCGCCGGTGTAGCCCGCTAAAAGTGAAGCGATGTATTCCGGCCCGCCCATGCCTTTGAAAAACTGATTAATCCCCAACCCAATAGGTCCATGGAATCCGGCGCGCGCCTTGGCCATCATGCTCAGGTCCGGGGCGTTCTCCAGCGACGAAGTCGGATAGTAATCTGTCGGAATTGCGGCCCGAAAATCGTCCAGATCGGCATCGAAAACCTCGAAGAACTCCGCATAGGCCCGAACTTGGTCTTCCGGAAGGTGCGGGCCGCCGTCGTACCCCAGCGAGCGGAACGGAACGTACTGCAGTCCGTGGCAGGCCGAGCAGACCTCCGTATAGACCTGAAGCCCGCGCTGTAGCTGCATCTGGTCGTAAGTGCCAAACGGCCCCTCGAACGAAAAGGAGAAATCCTCGACATGGGCCTCGCCACCTGCGGCCCAGACCGGACCGGCGACGGCAAGACCCAGCGCGGTCAGAGAGGAAAGTGTGATCTTACGGATCATATGTACGAATCCTTTCATTCCGCTGGCGCCGCGTCGGCGGCGCCCGCCGTGCCATTTGCCTTGGGTTTGTGAGCTTCGAAATCAGCCTCAATGGTTTCGGGCTGCGGCAGCGGTTTTTCATACACGCCCAACAGAGGAAGGATGATCAGGAAATATCCAAACCAGTAACCCGTGCCGATGAGGGACATAGTCGCATAGATGCCCTCTGCTGGCTGCGCGCCCAGCCACATTAGGAACACGAAGTCCAAAACCAAAAGCGCAAACCACCATTTGAACATTGGCCGATAGCGGCCGGAGCGCACTTTTGAGATATCCAGCCATGGCACCAGCGCCAGAACTCCGATCGAGCCGAACATTGCCAGAACGCCAAAGAACTTGGCGTCTATGATGCCGGCGGTCAGGAAACTAGCGATTTGCACGACCCAAACCTCGCCAGTAAAGGCGCGCAATATGGCGTAGAACGGCAGAAAGTACCATTCCGGCACGATGTGTGCGGGTGTGACCAGCGGGTTGGCTTCGATGTAATTGTCCGGGTGGCCAAGGTAGTTGGGCATGAAGCCGACGACCGCAAAGAATACGGCCAGGATAACCACCAGAGCGAAAACGTCCTTGATGACATAAAAAGGCCAAAACGGCAGCGTGTCTTTTTCAGCCACTTCTTTTGAGCTGCGCCGCACCTCGACCCCGGTCGGGTTGCTGTTGCCCGTGGTGTGGAATGCCCAGATGTGCACGACGACAAGGGCGGCGATCATAAACGGCAACAGGTAGTGAAGTGAGAAAAAGCGGTTGAGCGTGGCATTGTCGACCGCCGGCCCACCCAGAAGCCAAGTCTGAATGGCGTCGCCGATAAAGGGGATAGCGCCAAACAGGCCGGTGATGACCGTCGCGCCCCAGAAAGACATCTGCCCCCAAGGTAGAACGTAGCCCATGAAGGCTGTGCCCATCATCAGAACGAAGATCAGAACACCGATGATCCAAGTGACCTCGCGCGGCTCCTTGTAAGAGCCGTAGTAAAGGCCACGGAAGATATGTGCGTAGACGGCAAAGAAAAACAGTGAGCCACCGTTCATGTGCAGATAGCGGAGCATATGACCGCCGTTCACGTCGCGCATGATGTGTTCGATGCTGGCGAACGCCATACTGACTTCGGGCGTGTAGTGCATCGCCAGAACAACCCCGGTGATGATCTGTAGCGCCAGACAGAAAGTCAGCACGATGCCCCAGATCCACATCCAGTTGAGGTTCTTGGGCGTCGGGATCATCAGGGTGTCATAGAGAAGCGCGACGATCGGAAGTCGGCGGTGCAGCCATTTTTCGGCCCCGGTGGTGGGTTCGTAGTGGTCGTGAGGAATTCCGGCCATCTTTCTCTCCCTTATCCAAGGACGATGGTGGTTTCGTCGTCAAACCGCGCAGGCGGGACGGCGAGGTTTTCGGGCGCGGGTCCTTTACGGATGCGGCCAGAGGTGTCGTAGTGCGAGCCGTGGCACGGGCAGAACCAACCGCCGAATTCGCCCGCGCTGTTGCCCAAAGGAACACAACCTAAATGGGTGCAAACGCCCATCATCACAAGCCACTCGCCCGTTGGTCCGTCTTCAGCGGGTGGGGCGAGAAATCGGTTGGCATCCGCACCATCTGCGATGTCCGACGTATTGGCGTTGCGCGCGTTGTTATCTGGCAGATCGTTGAGAGCCACGTCTTCGGCCGCCGCAATCTCGTCTGCTGTGCGACGACGAATGAACACAGGCTTGCCGCGCCATTTGACGGTTAACTGCGTGCCAGGTTCAACCTCGGCGACATCGACGCGGATCGACGACAGAGCCTGCACGTCCAACGACGGGTTCATCTGGTTGACCAATGGCCAGACGGCAGCACCAGTAGCAACGACGCCCGCTCCACCAGTGGCATAATACAAAAAGTCGCGGCGGGTGCCTTCGTGATCATCTGCGTGCGACACGGGCTTCTCCATCTTCGTTTAGGACACGCGTCCAATACCGGGTGGCCGACGAGAATCCGGCCCAATTGATGGCGTTGGATAGCGCCTTGTAACATGGCCGTCCAGCAGACAATCCCGCGCACCTCGGCGTTTCTATCGAGCGATTATCTGCACGCGGCACGGTTAGGCAATTGTAAAGCAAATACGCTAGGCAGTTAGTGTATTGTCGTTACACCCTGTGATCACAACATCAATGATCTCACCTTCACGCTGTGGTTCGCGGAAACGTACCTCGGTGAATTGTTCGGTCCGGCCCATATTAGCTTGTTCCAGCAACACGCGGTGCACTTTGCCGACTTGCCCGGAAAGATGCCGGGTAACCGCCACTTGCCCAGCATTGCGCAATTGGGCGGCGCGGTTTTTGATCGTGTGCCCGTCGACCTGCGGCATCCGCGCCGCGGGCGTGCCCGGACGTTGGGAGTAAGGAAAGACATGTAGCCAGGTGAGATCGCAGTCCTCGACTAACTGCAATGAATTCTCGAACATCGCATCTGTTTCTGTCGGAAATCCGGCGATGATGTCGGCCCCAAATGTCATATCCGGGCGGAACCGCTTCACGTCTTCGCAGAATCGGATGGCGTCGTCGCGCAAGTGCCGGCGCTTCATCCGTTTCAGGATTAAGTTGTCGCCCGCTTGCAGGGACAAGTGCAGATGCGGCATCAAACGCGGCTCGGTCGCGATTGCCTCCATCAGGGCCTCGTCCACTTCGATCGAGTCGATCGAGCTGATGCGCAAGCGCGGCAGATCGGGCACAAGTCTCAAAACCCGCCGAACCAAATCGCCAAGTTTCGGCCCGCCCGGCAGGTCAGCACCCCAACTTGTCAAGTCAACGCCGGTTAGCACGACCTCGTTGAACCCTTTGTCGACCAGACGTTTGATCTGATCGACGACAATGCCGGCGGGGACCGACCGTGAGTTGCCGCGCCCGAAAGGGATGATGCAAAACGTGCAGCGGTGGTCGCAGCCGTTCTGGACCTGAACGTAGGCGCGATGCCGCCCGAACCCGTCGATCAGATGGCCGGCGGTCTCGGTCACAGACATGATATCGTCGACTTGCACGCGCTCGGTGTCGCCGACGAAATCGGCGGCCCTAACCCATGTATCCGGCGCCATTTTCTCAGTGTTGCCAAGCACGAGATCGACCTCGCCCATTGCGGAGAATCGCTCCGGCTCGGTTTGCGCGGCACAGCCTGTGACGATCATTCTTGCGGTCGGGTTTTCACGCCGCAGACGCCGGATTTCTTTCTGCGACTTTCGAACCGCCTCGGCTGTGACCGCGCAGGTGTTCACAATCACGGCGTCGCCAAGCCCTGCCGCGTTCGCCATTTCGCGCATTGCTTCAGACTCGTAGGCGTTCAAGCGGCAGCCAAGTGTGGCGAATGAGGGGGCTTTTCTGTCCATCAGAGTGCGGCCAAAAAGGCGCCGGTCAAATGTCCGGTGAAGACGTGTGCTGACGGACCGGTCATCCAGACGCCGTCGTCCCGCCAATCCACTTCGATCCGGCCGCCGTCGAGATCGATCTTCACTGTCTTCGCGGTGAGTCCGCGCCGCGCCGCTGCGACTGCGACGGCACAGGACGATGACCCGGATGCCAGCGTTACACCAACACCGCGTTCCCAGACGCGCATGCGCAAGTGATCCGGGCCGACGAGGCTCGCAAACTGAACATTGGTTCGCTCTGGGTAAAGCGGATGGTGTTCCAGTGCTGCGCCGCGGGTTTCCAGATCAACGGCCTCGGCATCGTCGACGAAAAACGTGCAATGCGGATTGCCCATGCCGGTGGCGATTGGATCGCCGTCAATCGGAAGATGCAGCGGATCGACGGCTTCCGCCAAAGGTATGTCCTGCCAATCGAGCAACGGCTGCCCCATATTCACGCTGGTGGCGCCCTCTCCCGCATCTCGGCAATCCAGGGCCCCGCGCAACGTGCGTACCACGAGCTGGTCGCGCCCACTTTCATCCATGAGATGTCGGGCAATGCACCGGGTCGCGTTGCCGCAAGCCGCACTTTCGCTGCCATCGGCATTATAGAAAATCAAGTGCGCATCCGAGGCGTCGTCGTTTTCGATGACGGCAAGTTGATCGAACCCGACGCCGCGATGCCGATCACCTACCGCGCGCGCCAGAGCAGGGGTAACGGTCGCGCCACCATCCCTGCGGTCGATCACAACGAAATCGTTGCCGAGGCCGTGCATTTTCAGGAAATCCAGGCCGGTATGCGCGTTGGTCGCGGTCATGGCGCGCCATATACGCTTCTCGCCAGCGATCTGCAAAGGCGGGATCAACTACCTGAGGATCTCGGTCGCCAGCCGCAATTCCCTGGCGCGTATGGCATCGACAAGCCAAATCTGCCCAAACGGCACCTGGTAAGCAGCTTCATTCACCGACCCAAAGCCAAATCGTTTCCAGTATGGCCGGTCGATCGTTATGCCAAACTCGGGATCCGATGCCGCATGCAAGCCAAGTTCTGCGTCTTCCGCAATCGACCGTTCACGCCCTGCAATAAAAACGTCTACGCAGGCCGAGCGGCAACTAACCAGCACCGCGGTGTTCATTCGGCTTTCCGCAATTGCCCGGCCGATCTGATGCGCAGCCAGCAAATTTCCACCGGGGCTTTGCGCGATCACGAGACCGTTCACGTCGGCCGCTTCCAGCAGGGCTTGAAACTGAAAGGCGGTTTCCGGTGTAATCTCGCCGTCGAGCACCAAAACCTGTCCGCCATCACTCAAGGACTCAACAAAGAGGTTGCCGCCAACAGATTCTGCGCCTGGACTGACCAGCAGACCGTTGGTCGGCACGCCGCAGGCCGAAAGGCCCAGCGACATCAGTGCCGCGAGAAGGAATTTTCGCATGTTGACCCTGTGTGTGGAATGCTGCGGAAAGTGTGTGTCGTCGGGTGGGAAACTGTCAAGTTGCTGCCCGTTTGTTCGCCAGACAACGTTGTCTATTTGCCCTTGACGGCTTACTCCCCGGTGTTTACGTCGAGCGCCCGAGTGGGCCGTTAGCTCAGTTGGTAGAGCAACTGACTTTTAATCAGTGGGTCGCAGGTTCGATCCCTGCACGGCTCACCACTGAAATCAATAAAAACAATAGCTTAAGGCGTCATGCGCCTTGAGCACTTTGCGGGAGACGATTCTGGCTTTCACATAGCTTTCACGC
>Ga0224508_10002345_pt1 | contig 16129 bp, 14 predicted proteins | sample SF_Jan12_sed_USG_4_FD_170157 | JGI IMG/M metagenome (GOLD analysis project Ga0224508, IMG submission 170157) | Sediment microbial communities from San Francisco Bay, California, United States - SF_Jan12_sed_USGS_21 | ecosystem: Environmental > Aquatic > Marine > Sediment | place: USA... | reverse complement strand
GGGCGGCTCTTCGAACAGGGCGTCCTCACCCATCGATTCTGACCAGGCGAGCTTCAGCCGTCGCGCCAGTGGCGCAGTGTTCACGGTCGGCGGCACGCTTTCCGCAGAGATGATGACTTCGGGAAGTTTGTCCTCGGGCAGGCCCGCGGCGCGACCAATGTTGACGGCGACACGCTGGATGCCGGCGAGCAGGATCTGCCGCGTTTCCTCGTTGGTATTTCGCACCGTCAGTTGCAGGTGGGCCCGGTCCGAAATGATGTTGTGTTTCGTGCCCGAGTGAAATGAGCCCACCGTTACCACACCAGGCGCGCGCGGTGCCAGCTCGCGCGACACCAGCGTCTGCAGCGCAACCACGATCTGGCTGCCGATGACGATCGGATCCTTGCCACGATGCGGGCTCGCACCGTGGGCGCCGATGCCATGCACGATGATATCGACGGTGTCTGCGCCCGCATACGCATCGCCCTCCGGTGCGCTGATCTTTCCAGCCGGGCTGCCGGCACCGACATGAAAAGCGAGTGCGTAGTCGGGCGTACCGAATCGCTCCCAGAGTTTGTCGTCGCGCATGGCACGCGCACCAATAACGCGCTCTTCGGCTGGCTGCACGATTAGCATCAGCGTGCCACTCCATTCTTCTTTGCGCCGCAGCATTTGTCGTGCAGTACCGACGAGTGCCGCAATGTGCACGTCGTGGCCACAGGCATGCATGACGGGTACAACATTGCCCGTGATCGGGTCACGCTGACTCGCTCGCGAGGCGTTGGGCAAGCCGGACTTTTCTTCCACGGGCAATCCGTCCATATCGGCACGCATCATCACGAGTGGTCCAGCGCCATTCTCGAGCATCGCGACCAGACCCGTGCCGCCAACCTTTTCGGTCACGGTGAATCCCGCAGCGCGCAACTCTTTGGCCATGCGCTCGGCAGTGCGAAACTCAACGAGCGACAGCTCGGGATTACGATGAAAGTGATCCCACAGATCACCGAGATAGTTGTCGTAATCTTCCTGCACGCTTTCCGCTAACTCGCTGGCGTTGACGGATGACATCATGAGTGTGGCGCCGATGAGCACCAGGATCTTCCTGCGCATGGGAATTCCCGCCTGTAGAGCAACAGGCGTTAGTTTAGCCGAGATTGACAAGGCTCGCGGGCGAGATGTTTGTTGTCGGAAGTAAAGCGCAGCGCAGCGAGCCATGACGACGACAAATGTGTCGCCCGCAAGCCTCACGTTTTAGGTATTGGCGCCGCCCGTACCCTGCAGCCGGGTAATCAATGCCCTGAGGAAGACCTTGTTGAACCGCAACTGGCACGACGACGACACCTGCTCCATCAATGTCGAGCTGACTCGCAGGATGGTCACAGGGCCATTTGCCTTGATCGAGGCCTGCCGTTTCGCGCCACGCACATAGCTCGTCTCGCCGAAGCAGTCACCGTTTGAGAGCGTGCCCAGGTTGTTGCCGTTGGCTTGGACCCTAACGCTGCCGGTGACGATGATATAGAAACGGTCATCGATCTCACCTTCCCGGACGATATCGTCTTCGTCCTTGTACTCGGTCCAGTCCGATGCCCGCAGGACCTCCCAGATCTCAGCGTGGGAGAATTCGTGAAAAAAGGTCAACGTGCGCAGGACATCGAAATGTTCCTGGTTGTCCAGGCTGTCGTACTTCTGACGCAGGTCTTTGTAGACACGCGTCAGCTCGGCCGCCATCGAGGCGCCGCTGGTCAGGCGCTTGTCCGGATCCTTGAGCATCGTCGTTGCAACGACGTCCTCGAGTTCCTCCGGCAGATCGTCACGGTAAGTGTGAATCGGCGGCGGCGTGGCGTAAACGATCTGGTGCAACAGCTTTGACAGGTTATCGGCACGGAACGGGCGGAAGCCGGTCAGCAACTCGTACATGACGGCGCCGAGCGAGTAGAGGTCCGAGCGCGGCGTCAGCTCTTCAGACTGCACCTGTTCCGGCGACATGTAACTCGGCGATCCCGCGATGCCCTCGATGCGCGAGACCTCCGAGTCGTTGACGATTGCAATGCCGAAATCGATGATGCGCACGTCGTTGTCGATCGTCAGCATCACATTTGATGGCTTGATGTCGCGATGAATGACACCGCGGCCATGTGCATAGTGCAGCGCCTTGGCGCACTTGTAGATTATTTCTACGACATCGTCGACACGCAGGAGGTTGTCGGGTCGGCAATATGCAGCGAGCGTGCGGGCACCCTGGATATGTTCGGTAACAACGTAATACTTGCTGTCTTCCTCGCCGGCATCATAGATCGGCATGATGTTCGGGTGCTGCAACATGCCGACCATGTGCGCTTCGTTAAAGAACATCTTGCGAGAGACCTTCGCGCGGTCCGCATCGGAATCTTCCTCGATGTTGTAGACCTTGATTGCAACGTCGCGACGGTAATAAGGATCGTGTGACAGGTAAACCTCGCCTGTGCTGCCGCGGCCAATCTTGTTGATGATGACGTATTTACCGATCTTATCGGGCACGTCACCCGGGCGGTCGATTTCGCTAACTGGACTGGCCATGTCATCTCACGTCAAGTCATAAGCCACCCGTACAAAGCCAGCAAAATAGCGGCGTAGAGGGCGGCCACGAGGTCGTCCAGCATAATTCCCAGACCTCCGGCGAGTCTGTGATCCAGGTCCCGAATCGGCCAGGGTTTGACAATATCAAAGCCCCTGAACAGCAAGAACCCCAAGGCCCAGGCAGTTATTTCGGGTGGCGCAACCAGTAATGTGACATAACATCCGCAGATCTCGTCCCAGACGATGCCACCGTGGTCATGCACACCGATACGGCGCGCACTTTCGCCACAGATCCAGATGCCGGCAAGCGACAAAACGACCGCTATTCCGATCTGGATTTCGAGGTCAAGGCCAAGGGTCAGCCAGGCAAGTGCGACACCGAGCAGCGAGCCAACCGTGCCGGGCGCAACGGGCGCGAGCCCGGTCCCGAAACCGAACGCGACGAAATTCACCGGATCGGTGAGTACCCGCTTCGCAAGCTTTGCTTGTGAATCGCTCATAGGAAATGAAGGTAGCCGGTGTCGTCGTACGCAACAACGTTGCCGTTGTCGCGGCAGACGATACCTGGCCCGTCGGTTACCGTGCCGATCGCGGTGACCTGCAATTCACCGGGGTCCGGCAGATCATTTGCTGTTGCCGTGAAACAAAGCTCATAGTCGTCACCGCCAGCCAGGGCGAACTCGCGTCGCGCCACAACATCGAACTTCGATTTCAACGCAGCGGATATTGGCAGCGACTGGAGATCGATCACGCCGCCGACGTTACTCGCGGACAGCAGCTTTTGCAGGTCGCCGAACAAGCCATCCGAGAGATCGATGGCGGCACTCGCTCTGCCCGCAAGCAGCTGCCCATAACCGACGCGGGCGGTCGGCCGGAGAAATCTCGCTGACAAGAATTCGTCAGGCGCTCCGGAGTTTATTAGTTCCAACCCGGCCGCCGCGTCTCCGACTGAACCTGTAACGTAGATCGTATCGCCGGCCCGGGCTCCCGTCCGTAGTAGTGCAGCCCCCGGCATAACATCGCCGATAATCTGTACGCTCACTACCAGGCAATCACCCGATGTCGTATCTCCGCCGACCAGCGCGACGTCGTGTTCAGCCGCCGCCGTGTGCAATCCTTCCGCAAATCGCTGCAGCCAGTCTGCGTCCGCGGACGGCAGGGTCAAAGCCAGCGTCATCCAGCGTGGCCGCGCGCCCATTGCCGCAATATCGGACAGATTAATGGCCACTGCGCGATAACCAACATCGAACGCGTCCGTCGCGCCGGGAAAGTGCACGCCGGCAACCAGCGTGTCGACGAGGGTGACGAGTTCGCGGCCGGCATCGGGCTGCAGCAATGCACCGTCATCACCGATACCAAGAACGACACCACTACCCTCGTCCGGACGGACGAAATACGACTGGATCAGTTCGAACTCATCCACTGCCTTGCGATTGCACTTCCGTGCTGCGCAAAGACCGGGCCGCCACATCCAGGCAGGCGTTGATGTACTTGTGACCGTCGACTGCACCAAAACGCCTGGCGAGATTGACGCCCTCATTGATGACGACCCGAAACGGCACGTCGATCAACGATTCGAGTTCGTAGACGCCGATCAGCAGAATGCCAAGTTCAACCGGATCCAGTTGCTCCCGGGGCCGATCGATCAACGTATCGATACGGGCCTGCAATTCGTCCTGTGATTTACAGATAGCGGCAAGCGCAGCATCGAAAAATTCCTGGTCGACGCGATCATAGGCAACCTGTTCGTGAAACTGCGCAAGCAATTCCCCGCAGTCGTGACCGGCGATCTGCTTCTGGTAAAGCGCCTGCAACAGCAATTCGCGAGCGCGCGTCCGGGCGCCTGTCGAAGCGGTATGCGTCATGGCGTTGTCCTGTCGACGTCGCTAGTCGACGCGCCGCAGCAGGTTGACCATCTCTATGGCGGCGAGCGTGGCCTCTTCGCCCTTGTTGCCTGCCTTGGTACCCGCTCGCTCTATCGCCTGCTCGATGGTGTCCACGGTCAGGACGCCGAAGCCAACCGGTACACCGTGTTTTTGCGCGGCAATCGAGATGCCTTTGACGCACTCGCCGGCGACGTAGTCGAAGTGCGGCGTCCCGCCCCGAATCACGGCTCCTAAGGCGATGATGCCATCGAAGCGCCGCGAGGCAGCCAGCTTGTCAACGGCCAGTGGCATCTCAATCGCGCCGGGCACGCGTACGATCTCGATATCAGCATCGGCCGCACCGTGTTGTTTCAGGCAATGCACGGACGCCTTGAGCAGCGAGGCGACAATGAAGTCATTGAAGCGCGTTGCGACGATGCCAAAGTGCGCGTCGCGAACGACCAGGTCCCCTTCCGTTGTTTTTATTTTGTCCATCAGTGCCCGCCGGCTAATGCTCGACGTATTCGACAATCTCGAGATCGAATCCGGAGATCGCATACATTTGCTTAGGCGCTGATAATACACGGATTCTCGACAGGCCGAGGTCGCGGAGTATCTGCGCACCGACGCCGTAGGTGCGCAGGACTTCGTCGCCGCCGCGTCGACCGGTCAAATCATCGCGCGTCGTGTCGAGGCTCTTGATCGCCTCCATGAATTCCCGCGAGGACTCCTGCTGCCGCAGCAACACGACTACGCCCGCGTCTTCGCTCGAAATGCGCTTGATCGCATCGTACAAGGGCCAGCCCAGCGACGGACTTTTGACCCCGACAACGTCGCCGAGCGTATCCTGAAGCTGCACGCGCACCAGCGGCGCGGCCGCTTTCTCCAGGTCGCCCCTGACCAACGCAAGGTGCACGGCGCGGTTTACATGATCGTCATAGCAGTACATCGTGAAATCGCCATGCTCGGTCGTGACCGCGCGCTTGTCGATGCGCTCGACGTTGTTTTCCTTCTCGAGCCGGTAGCGAATCAGGTCCGCGATCGTACCGATACGAATGCCATGATCGCGCGAGAACTTCTCGAGGTCAGGCCGTCTCGCCATGCTGCCGTCTTCATTGAGGATCTCGACGATAACCGCTGCAGGTTCGAGACCAGCCAGTCGCGCGAGGTCGCAGCCTGCTTCCGTATGGCCTGCGCGAGTCAGCACTCCGCCGGGCTGCGCCATTACAGGAAAGATATGCCCGGGCTGGCTCAGGTCTTCGGGCCCGGCATTGGGCGCGACGGCGGCCTGAATCGTCCGGGCCCGATCATGCGCCGAGATGCCCGTTGTTATGCCCTCGGCAGCCTCGATCGAAATCGTGAAGTTGGTGGCATGGTGATCGTCGGTTTCGCTCACCATGAGCGGCAGGCGCAGCTGCGCGCAGCGATCGCGGGACAACGTCAGGCAGATGAGGCCACGACCATGGGTTGCCATGTAGTTGACGTCTTCCGCACGGACTTTCCCGGCCGCCATGAGCAGGTCGCCTTCGTTCTCGCGATTCTCGTCGTCAACCATGATGACCATCTTGCCGTTCTGGATGTCGGCAATGATGTCTTCAATGTTGCTGAACGCCGCGCCGATTGCGCGTGGGTGCGTGGTGGTGTTGTCAGACATATCCGTTTGCTCGCAGGAAGTCCTTCGTTATGCCGCCATCATCCCGATCGAGGAGACGCTCGACGTAGCGGGCCAGCAGGTCGACCTCAATGTTCACGGTCGTGCCGGCAATGTAGTCACCCATATTCGTAGTCTCGGCTGTATGCGGGATGATATTCAAGTCAAAGCTGTTTCCGGATACCTCGTTGATGGTAAGGCTGACGCCGTCGACGCACACCGAGCCCTTCTTTGCGATGTAACGCGCGTAAGCGGCCGGAATCTCTATCGTGAGGCGAATCGAGCGAGCATCCGCGGATCGTTGCGATACGCGTCCCACACAGTCAACGTGCCCGCTGACCAGGTGACCACCAAGCCGGTCGGCGAGCCTTAGCGAGGGTTCGAGATTCACCGTCGAACCGACCGCGAGTTGCCCAAGACCGGTGACGTCGAGCGTCTCGGTGGAGACGTCGGTGTCGAAGCCGTCCTCGCGGAGTGCTACAGCCGTCAGGCACACGCCATTCACCGCAATACTCTCGCCCACTTCGTAGGACGAGAACGGCAGGCCGGCGGAGCGCACCGACATGCGGACGTCGCCGCCCGTGTTCTGCAACGCAGTAATCTCACCCCGGGCCTTGATAATCCCTGTAAACATCAGCTCCTGCCCCGCAGTCGTGCCGTAATCCGCATGTCGTCGCCAACTCTGCGCAGGTCGCTGATCTGCAGGTCCCTGCGGTCTGCCAATGCAGTCCATGCCGGCGTTCGCAACATACGCATCGTCTCACTCCCCATGATATGGGGCGCCTGGTAGATCACAAGCTCGTCGACGAGATCTTGCGCGATCAGGGCACCCGCGAGCGCAGGTCCGGCTTCGACGAGCAGGTCATTGATTTCGCGTGTGCCGAGGTCGTCGAGGACCGCGTTAAGCGCGACCGACTCGCCGTCGCCTCCAACGGTGGCGATCGCTGCGCCAGCTTCCTCGAGCGGCTGACGTTTTGAGACGTCATTGCAATAGATCAGGGTTTGACCCGGCAGTGCGAGCATTTCAGCCGAAAGCGGCATACGCAGTCCGCTGTCAAGGACGACCCGTAACGGCTGGCGTCCTTGCATATCGATTGACGCTTCGCGCACTGTCAGTGACGGGTCGTCTGCGAGCACGGTGCCTATCCCGGTCATGATCGCTCCCGACATTGCGCGCAGCCGTTGCACGTCTGCACGCGCCTCGGGGCCGGTGATCCATTGGCTCTCGCCGTTCTTCATCGCGGTACCACCGTCGAGGCTTGCCGCGATTTTCAGGCGCACGAAGGGGCGGCCCCGCGTCATTCGGCTCACAAATCCCGCGAGGGATCCTGCGACCGTGTCCTGCAGCAGGCCCGAGCGGACCTGCACACCGGCGCTTGCCAGTGCCTCGATCCCGCGGCCATCGACCTTGGCGTGCGGATCTTCCATGGCCACGATCACTTCTGCCACACCCGCATCGATCAGCGCCGTTGCACAAGGTGGTGTCTTGCCATGATGGGCGCACGGTTCCAGGGTGACGTAAGCGCGCGCGTTTCGCGCCCTGTCGCCGGCAGCGGCCAGCGCGTTGACTTCCGCGTGTGCTTTGCCAGCCTGTTCGTGCCAGCCCTCGCCCACGATGTCTTCGCCCTGTACCAGCACGCAACCGACTGCCGGGTTCGGCTGCGTAGTGTACTTGCCGCGCGCGGCCAACTGTATGGCGCGCGCCATGAACGCGTGATCGGCTGCTGTGAAATTCGGCATCGGCGCCTACTTCTTCTTGCCAAGCAGCTCCGGCAGCAGGGACATTTGCTCGCGGCTGGCCGCCGTTTCCGAAATACGCTGCAGGCGCTTGATTTCTTCCTCGAACTCGGTGATGTCCTGAAAGCGCCGGTACACAGAGGCAAACCGCACGTACGCGACTTCGTCGAGCTCGTGCAACTCCTGCATGACGAGTTCGCCGACGAGGCGTGATGGCACTTCACGCTCGCCCATGGTCCTGAGTTTGTGAATCAGCCTGCCGATGGCCTGTTCAAGTGCATCGCTCGGCACCGGGCGTTTCTCCAGCGCCCGCACCATGCTGTAGCGCAGCTTGGTCTCGTCGAAGGGCTGCCGGGAGTTGTCATTCTTTACGAGCCGCGGCATGACAAGCTCGGCCGACTCAAAGGTCGTGAAGCGTTCCTTGCAGTCCAGGCATTGCCGGCGCCTGCGAATCTGCCTGCCCTCACCGGCCAGGCGGGAGTCGATGACCTTGGTCTCCTCGTGGCTGCAAAATGGGCAGTGCATGGCTCGTTGACGATCAGGCGTACACCGGGAAGCGCTTGCAAAGTGCCAGCACCTGGCCCCGCACGCGCTCGATCGTCTCCTGGTTACTGATATCGTCCAGTATATCCGCTATCCATCCCGTAAGCTCACGGGTCTCTGCAGCAGCGAAGCCACGCGTCGTGATCGCCGGTGTGCCAAGACGCAGGCCACTGGTCACGAATGGCGACTGCGGATCGTTCGGCACCGCATTCTTGTTAACCGTAATGTTGGCGCGATCGAGGGCTGCATCGGCATCCTTGCCCGTAATGCCCTTGGCAATCAGGCTAACCAGCATCAGGTGGTTTTCGGTGCCACCCGAGACGATGTCATAACCACGCTCCATCAAGGTATTCGCCATCACTTTGGCGTTATCGCAGACCTGCGCCTGGTAATCCTTGAACGATGGATCCATCGCCTCTTTGAAGGCGACGGCTTTCGCCGCGATCACGTGTTCGAGCGGCCCGCCCTGCGTTCCCGGGAATACCAGCGAATTGAATTTTTTCGTCAGCTCGTCGTTTTTGCGAGCCAGAATGATCCCGCCACGGGGACCGCGTAATGTCTTGTGCGTTGTTGACGTCACCGCATCGGCAACCGCGATAGGGCTCGGGTAGTGGCCCGTCGCGACGAGGCCGGCAACGTGCGCCATATCGACCATCAGGTAGGCGCCGACGCTGTCAGCGATATCGCGAAACCTCTGCCAGTCGATGACCTGGGAGTACGCCGAGAACCCCGCAACGATCATTTTCGGCTTGTGCTCGGCTGCGAGCGCCTGGACGACGTCGAAGTCGATGAGCCCGGTGTCGTGATCGATCCCGTACTGCACCGCGTGATAGAGCTTGCCCGAGAAATTGACCTTGGACCCATGCGTCAGGTGGCCGCCGTCGGCAAGGCTCATGCCGAGGACGGTCTCACCGGCCTCCAGCAATGCCATGTAGACCGCGGCATTAGCCTGCGAACCCGAGTGGGGCTGCACATTCGCATAATCGGCACCGAACAATGTTTTGGCTCGCTCGATGGCCAGCGTCTCGGCGTCATCGACAAACTCGCAGCCGCCGTAATAACGCTTGCCGGGGTAGCCTTCGGCATACTTGTTCGTCAACTTGGAGCCCTGCGCCGCCATGACGCGTGGACTCGCGTAGTTTTCGGAGGCGATCAACTCGACATGTTCCTCCTGGCGCGTGCCTTCGTGCGCGATGGCTGCGGCAAGTTCGGGGTCATAGTCTTCAAGGCTGGTCGAGGTATCAAACATAGGGCTGGGTGTCCGTGGGGTCGTCGGCGCGTCTAGCATCAGGCGGGGTCTCCGGCGGCAGGCAGGTAAAAGAGGGCGATGGTACTGCTTAGGCGGCTGCAACGAAAGACTGCACTACGCGCGTCCAGGCCCGCGCGAGGTTGCGGCGATTGTAGCCGCCCCCGCCAGTGCCGATGACCTTGCCCGCGCAATGCTTGTCAGCGATTCGGCAAAGCGCCGCCGCAGCCTCTGCATGGGCTTCCTCCGTATAACAGAGGTGCGTAATCGGGTCGCCCTCGAGACTGTCGGCACCGCACTGGAACAGGATGAACTCCGGTTCTGCATGCTCGAGATAGGCCTCGACGCGCGTCCATGCTCTACGAAAATCCTCGTCGCGCGCGCCCGGCTGCATCGGGATATTCAGCTTCGTGCCGCGCGCCCTGCCCTTGCCGGTTTCGTGGGCAGCACCGGTGCCTGGATAGAGGTAACGGCCGTCCTCATGAATATCGGCAAATATGAGATCGGGATCGTCTTCGAAGCCGTAGAACATCCCATCGCCGTGATGGGCATCGATATCGACGTAGGCGACGCGCTTTACTTCATACTCCTGGCGCAGATACTCCGCCGCCACGCCAAGATCATTGAAAACACAAAACCCGGCAGCATGACCCCGGCCCGCGTGATGCAGACCTGCGATAGGCACAAAAGCCCGGCTCGTTTCACCCGCCATGATCGCATCCACCGAGGCCAGCGTAGTGCCGACGACATCACATGCCGCATCAAAAATTCCGGGCAGTGCGGGCGTGTCGCCCTCATCCAGGAATCCGCGGCCCTCGGCCGACATCCGTGAGACTTTGTCAATGTAGGCCGCCGTGTGAAACAGCAGCAGTTCGTCGACGCTCGCCCGGCGCGGTGCAGCATACCGGATGCCACCGTTCAGGTCGGCGCTCTCGAGTTCATCCTGGAACACACCGTGACGATCCAGGCCGAACGGGTGCGGATCGCCAAATCCGTAATTGGCGAGTTCCTCACCCCTGTAGACAAGAACCGGTTGGTCCATAGCTGGCGAATCGGTGTAGTTTGCTATCGGTGCAGCATACCGGATAATGCGCGCTCTTTAACGACCGGCTGACGGTAATGGCTCAATACATTTACACGATGAATCGCGTGGCCAAGATGGTGCCGCCGAAGCGATTTATCATCCAGGACATCTCGCTATCGTTCTTTCCCGGCGCAAAGATCGGCGTCCTCGGCCTCAACGGTGCTGGCAAATCCACGGTGCTGCGTATCATGGCGGGCATCGATACCGAGTTCGACGGCGAAGCGAGACCGCAGCCGGGGATCAACATCGGCTACCTCCCGCAGGAGCCCGCACTGGATCCTGAGAAGGACGTCCGTGGCAACGTCGAGGAAGGCGTTGCTGAAACCAAGGCACTCCTCGATCGTTTCAACGAGATCAGTGACAAGTTTGCCGAGCCAATGGACGATGATGCGATGAATGCGCTGCTCGAGGAACAGGGCAAGCTGCAGGACGCGATCGACTCGGCCGGTGCCTGGGAACTCGAGCGCAAACTCGAGATCGCAGCCGATGCACTCAGGCTGCCACCATGGGATGCCGATGTAACGAAGCTCTCCGGTGGTGAGCGGCGCCGTGTGGCACTGTGTCGCTTGTTGCTGTCGCAGCCCGACATGCTGTTGCTCGACGAGCCGACGAATCATCTCGACGCCGAATCGGTCGCCTGGCTAGAGCGCTTCCTGGACGAATACCCGAGCACGGTAATTGCCGTCACCCACGATCGTTACTTCCTCGACAATGTTGCCGGCTGGATCCTGGAACTCGACCGTGGCCGTGGTATCCCCTGGGAGGGCAACTACTCATCCTGGCTGGAGCAGAAAGAGAAGCGCCTGTCGCATGAGGAAGCGACCGAGAAGGCCCGCCGGAAAGCCATGCAGTCGGAGCTCGAGTGGGTGCGATCCAATCCGAAAGGCAGGCAAGCGAAGTCCAAGGCCCGCCTGCGACAATTCGAAGAGATTTCGTCACCGCAATACCAGAAGCGCAATGAGACCAACGAAATCTACATTCCACCCGGGCCACGCCTGGGCGATGTCGTCATCGAAGTCGACAAGCTGAAGAAAGGCTTCGGCGACAAACTGCTGATCGATGGCCTGAGTTTCCAGCTGCCGGCTGGTGGCATCGTCGGTGTGATCGGTCCCAACGGCGCCGGCAAGACCACCCTGTTCCGGATGATCGCTGGCACCGAGCAGCCCGACGCGGGATCTGTGCGCCTCGGCGACACCGTGCAGGTTGCCGCCGTCGACCAGTCGCGCGACAGTCTCGACGACAGCAAGACGGTCTGGGAAGAAATCTCCGACGGGCTCGACCTGATCAAGGTGGGTAACTACGAGACCTCGTCGCGCGCCTATGTCGGGCGATTCAATTTCCGCGGCTCGGAACAGCAGAAGAAGATTGGCCTCCTGTCGGGGGGTGAACGCAACCGCGTCCATCTCGCCAAGATGCTCAAATCCGGTGGCAACCTGCTGTTGCTTGATGAGCCGACCAACGATCTTGACGTCGAGACCCTGCGCGCCCTCGAGCAGGCATTGCTCGAATTCCCGGGATCCGCCGTGGTGATCTCGCATGACCGCTGGTTTTTGGATCGCATCGCTACGCATATCCTCGCATTTGAAAGCAATTCGGAGGTGACCTGGTTCGCCGGCAACTATGCCGATTACGAGGAAGATCGCAGACGTCGACTTGGCGCCGATGCCGACAATCCACATCGTATAAAATACAAGCGACTCAACGCCTAGGAGGACTACTGATGGCCGTGCTTATTGCCGCCGGCGCAATCTTCACGCTCATCGGCCTGATATTCCTGGGCCGAACCCTGCAGGCCGTTCGCCGCGGGCGCCTATTGCGGGCCAGCAGCGCGTTTGTCAGTGGTGCCATATCAGTATCTCTGGGCGCTATCGCCACGATGATCCTGATCAGTTACCTGGGCTACGAACGATTAACCGACGAACAACTGGTGGGTGTCATCGAATTCCGGCGCAATGCGCCCGAAGAATACACGGCGCGACTCATGATCGACGGCCAGCTCGATCGCCTGCTGACGTTGCGCGGTGACGAATGGCAACTCGATGCGCGTGTCGTCACCTGGCAACCGCCCGCAACGATACTCGGACTCGAGCCGGTTTATCAGCTGGAACGCCTGAGTGGTCGCTATACGTCGATCGACCGCGAGCAATCCGAGGCCCGCACGGTGCATGCACTGGCCGAAGAGCGTCCGCTCGATCTGTGGAGCCTTGCACGCAAATTCCCGCGCCTCAGCCCGGGTGTCGATGCCTACTACGGCACGGCGACCTATGTGCCGATGGCCGATGGCGCACGGTTTCGCGTGACGCTGAGTCGCGACGCACTGATCGCGCGACCGATCAACGATCAGGCACGCAAGGCTGTCGGGGACTGGGGGCAAGTGGCACAATGATTTTAGGATTATGTTAACGGCTTGCAGCAGCCTGCACCGCATGGTGCATACTGATCTGGCCGGTGACCCGGCGTAGAATAATAAAGAGCGACTATGACGACTATTCTGGACAGGGATCAGGGGCTCCTGACAGATCATGACGAGCAAATCGGGCTCGAATGCCCGTATTGCGGCGTGTATGCACACATGAGCCCGCAGGCGGTTCCCAGCGCCGCTGCCGTCCTCGAAGACAAACCCAAACACGTTGGCTTCGTGTACCAGTGCGATGCCTGCCAGGCGCCTGTGTTCCTGCGCTTTGCTATCAAATCCTACGACGATGACCGGGTCGAGCTATATCAGAACTTTGTCGAACTTGAACGGCCGAAGGAACGTTTCTCGTTTTCGTACCTGCCGAAACACACCGAGGTCATGTTTCGTGAAGCGTTGTCCTGCTATTCCAGCAACAACTTCAATGCTTTCGCCTCGATGTGCCGGCGCTCGGCGCGCAGTGCGTTCACCGCCATGGGACACGGCGGCAAGTTACGCGCATTCGAGGAAGTCATGATCGCCCAGGATATCGCCGGCATCGACGACGACAGCTTTGCACCGATCAAGAGTGTGCTGTTTGAGTCCGGTGAAGAAGAAGACCTGCCGCTTCTGAACCGTTCCCAGGCGGGCATTCTCCTTGAAGTCCTCAAGGATATGTTCTACCAGTGCTTCGTGCGCCGCGGGAAGCTGACGCGTGCCATCAAGGTACGGCGCTTCTTCGTCCAGGAAAGCAGTAACGACCTGGCCTCGTCGGCCTAGTTAACCGCAAGCCGCGCGTTGCGGAACATACGCAACCACGGTCCGTCTTCGCCCCACTCGTCAGGATGCCACGAGTTTTGCAGCGTGCGGGCCACCCGTTCCGGATGCGGCATCATAATCGTTACGCGACCGTCTTCGTTCGCCAACCCGCAGATGCCGTCATGCGATCCATTGGGGTTCGCCGGGTAGGTGTCCGCGACCCTGCCGTAGTTATCGACGTAACGAAGCGCGATCGTGAATGAAGACGAGAAGCGATCCATTTCACTGTTGAATACTGCGCGGCCCTCTGCATGCGAGGTCGCGATCGGCAGCCGCGATCCTGCCATGCCCTCGAGGAACAGCGACGGGCTCTCCAGCACCTCAACCAGGCTAAGGCGCGCCTCGAACTGCTCGGACCTGTTGCGCAGGAACCGCGGCCAGTGAGCGGCGCCAGGTATCAACTCGCGGAGGTGCGACAGCATCTGGCAGCCGTTGCAAATGCCCAGCGCGAAGGTGTCGCCGCGGGCAAAAAACTCGGCAAACTGGTCCCGGGTCCGGGAGTGATAGAGAATCGACTTGGCCCAGCCACCGCCCGCACCGAGCACGTCGCCGAAAGAGAACCCGCCGCAAGCCACGAGGCCCTGGTAGTCATCCAGCGAATCACGGCCGCCGAGGAGATCGCTCATGTGCACGTCGACCGCGGCAAATCCCGCCCGCATAAATGCCGCCGCCATCTCGTACTGGCTGTTAACGCCCTGCTCCCGAAGCACGGCGACACGCGGCCGCGCCTGGCCGCGATACATGCGGACGATGTCATCCTGCGGATCGAATGTCAGTGCGGTATTCAATCCCGGATCGTCGTTATCGAGGATTCGATCAAATTCCTCTTGCGCAGTCGCCGGATTGTCCCGCAAAGACTGGATCTGATAGCTCGTCTGCGACCATTCGCGCTGCATTCGCGCACGCTTCAGCTGCAGCACAATCTCGTTATCGCTGCGAACCGTCAAGACCGGTTCCGCCTCCACGCGACCGATCGCCGTTGCCCTGGCTCCGGTACGATCGAGCACCATTTGCACCTGCGTGATCTTCTTCTTGGCCACCTGCACAACAGCACCGGCCTCTTCACTAAAAAGCTGTTTCAACAGCTCACGTCTCGAACCCGTCAGGCGCAGGGACACGCCGAGGCGGCTCGCGAACATCATCTCGGCGACCGTTGCGAGTATTCCGCCGTCACTACGATCGTGGTAAGCGAGCAGCATGTCACGCTGGTTGAGTTCCTGGATTGCCGCAAAGAAATTCTTGAGGAGCAGAGGATCGTCGAGGTCCGGTGTTGCACCGCCGGCGCGGCCAAATACCTGTGCCAGGCACGAGCCGCCCAGCCGATTGCGTCCCCGCCCCAAGTCAAATTGCAGCAGGTAACTGGGCTCATCGAGCGGTTGCAACTGCGGCGTCAGGTGCTTGCGCACATCCGTGACCGGCGCGAACGCCGATACGATAAGCGAGACCGGCGCCACCACCTGGTGTTCGCCGTCATCACTCTGCCATCGCGTCCGTAACGACATGGAATCCTTGCCCACCGGAATCGCGATGCCGAGGTCGCGGCATAGTTCGTCGCCCACCGCTTTGACGGTGTCGAACAGGTTCGCGTCTTCGCCAGGGTGGCCCGCTGCCGCCATCCAGTTGGCTGACAGGCGAATTTTGTCGATGCCATCGATCGCTGCCGCGGCGATATTCGTTACCGCTTCTGCCACCGCCATGCGCCCCGATGCCGGTGCGTTCAATACCGCCAGGGGCGTGCGTTCGCCCATCGCCATCGCTTCGCCGGTCATGCCTTCGAAACCGGTGGCCGTGATCGCTACGTCGCTTACCGGCACTTGCCAGGGTCCGACCAGCTGGTCGCGCACGCTGAGCCCACCAACCGTGCGATCACCGATATGAATCAGGAATGACTTGTCCGCGACTGCCGGAAATCGCAACACGCGCAGTGCCGCATCTTCGAGCTCGATGCCGGCCAGTTCGAGATCTGTCACCGCAGGCACCACGCGCGTCACGTCGCGCAGCATCTTTGGCGGGTTGCCCAGCAGCATCTGCATCGACATATCGACGGCGCGATTGTCGAACTCGCTGTCATTGACGACGAGTTGGCCGTCGTCAGTCAGCGTGCCGATGATCGAGACAGGGCAGCGCTCACGATCACACAGTCCGGTGAATTCCTCGATGCGGTCTTCGGCCACGATCAGGACATAGCGTTCCTGGGCCTCGTTGCACCAGATGCCCATCGGGGACATACCGCGTTCTGCGTTCGCAACATCGCGAA
>Ga0224508_10002344_pt1 | contig 16145 bp, 19 predicted proteins | sample SF_Jan12_sed_USG_4_FD_170157 | JGI IMG/M metagenome (GOLD analysis project Ga0224508, IMG submission 170157) | Sediment microbial communities from San Francisco Bay, California, United States - SF_Jan12_sed_USGS_21 | ecosystem: Environmental > Aquatic > Marine > Sediment | place: USA... | reverse complement strand
AATCGATTAGTTTGATCTGCATTGATTGTAATATTTCTGAAGGTATCTTTTCACTTTCAAGGTCAATCTCAGGAAGATATCGTCTAATTGATTTCATTGCAGCTTCCCTACAGAGTGATTTAATGTCTGCTCCTGTATATCCATGAAGTTCTGCTGCCAAATCTTTGAGATCTATCTCTTCTGCTACAGGCATTCCTCTTGTATGAATTAGAAGAATCTCTAACCTTCCATCTTCATTTGGAACCGAAATCTCAAATTCTCTATCAAATCTTCCAGGTCTCCTCAGGGCAGGATCAATGCTATCTGGTCTGTTTGTTGCTCCAAGAACAATGACATTACCTCTATCATTTAGACCATCCATTAATGCTAGTAATTGAGCTACAACTCTTTTTTCTACATCTCCATAGGCTTCCTCCCTTTTTGGAGCAATTGCATCTATCTCATCTATGAAAATAATGCTTGGAGAATTATCTTTAGCTTCTTTGAAAATATCTCTTAATTTTGCTTCGGTTTCACCGTAATACTTGTTCATAATTTCTGGACCATTAATCAAAAACATATTTGCTTCTGATTCACTTGCAAGAACTTTTGCAATCAATGTCTTTCCACACCCCGGAGGTCCATAAAGTAAAATTCCACTGTGGGGCTCTACCCCTAACCGTATAAACAATTCTGGATGCTTTAATGGCAATTCAACAATTTCTCTCATAGCTTTAACTTCATGTCTTAAACCTCCAACTTCTTCGTAAGTCACTCTTAACTTTCTATCAACTGAAGGCTCTGTTGATATTGTGAGATTCGTTGAGCGGTCAATTTTGACAAAAAGTTTGGGAGATATTTTGGTAATCTTAAAGTCCATTGAATTCCCTAAAATCATAACTGAAATTTCGTCCCCATGTGATATTGGTAATCCTTTTAATCTATTTTTTACAAAATCTGTAAATTCTTTATCAACCGTCACTGTATCGTTTAGTGGGGTAAGTGAAACAGACTTTGCAATTTTTGTGCTGACTTTTTTTACTTTTACAATTTCATTTAGCGATGCCCCAATATTTTTCCTAGTTTGTCCATCTATCCTTATAATGTCGGGAAATTTTTCATCTTCGTCAACAGGCCAAACTACTGCACAGCTAGATCTTGAACCCATAACATCGATAATATCTCCAGGGGTAACTTTGAGATAATCCATGGCCTCAGGACCAATTCTGGCGCGCTTTTTTCCTACATCTCGCTGTTTTGCTTCTCCGATCCTCATTTGCAAAGGTTCTTCTTTGCGTGCCAAAAACTCACCTATTTCATGTCAACTGACATTCGACTCATGTTGAGTACTTCAAATTCACTGACGCCCTCAATAGATCTTACTGCTTCTTCAAGTGCATCCATTTGTCCTTCAGAATCATTTACAACAAACTCTACTTTAATGAAATACATTCCAAATGCTAAGGGTTCTTTTGCATGTCTTTTCATTGTTTGACCTTTTTTGAGTGCAACTTTGACGGATTCAGCTAATTTATCTAAATCAACTTCTGGTCCTGTTGGAAGGATTTTTGTAATTAAGAGTAATTCAGTCATTTTTTATGGTCCTTGAAAATTACATGAACTGCAAGTATAATTTCTTGCTGCTTCTCTGCAACTTTCACATCTCCAAATTAAATCAGTACCGCAATTAGGACAATTGAACTTTACACATTTATCATTAGGCATAATGTGTCTACTACAGCAACTACAGCTTGGCAAGGATATTGTAGATGACATAATTCAATTTTTTGCAAACATCATTTATATCTTGCTTAGTATATTCCTACCATTTTATCTTAGCAGTTTTTTGATTTCTCCTCCAATAATTATTTGAGCTGTTCTAATTGATCCTTTCAGTCCAAGTAACTTTACAATTGATCCTGTATGAAAATCGAAATCCTCTTTTTCTGAAATCTCTTTTGTTATTTCAGGCGTAATTGTCTCAAATAATTTATTGATTGTGTTGTTGTTAATTCTCTCTAAAATTTTTCGAGCCAATAGCTGCTTCTCAAACTCATCTTCAAAACGTTCTCTCCATTGTTTTTGATATTCTTCCAAATCTGATTCATTATCTGATTTTAAAAATTTGGAAATTGCTCTCCCAGCAAGCATTCCTCCCATACCACTTGTGTAAATCCCTCCCGATGTTGTAGGTTTTGCTTGCCCTGCTGCATCTCCTACTATTACAGTTTTATTATCCACAAATCTCTCAATTGGACCTTTGATCCAAATTGGAGCAAAAATTTTTCTTATTGTAGAATGTTTTCCTTTTTTTTCTAGAAATTCTTCTAAAATGTTGGAGACATTAATTCCTCTTCCGGCAACTCCTACTTTTCCCCTCCCTTCCCCAGAAGGTATTATCCATGCAAAAAAACCTGGGTATTTTTCTTGATCAAAGAATACTTCAACTCTTCCCTTCTTTATCCAATTCGCATAAATCTCATATTGAGCTGATGATAAAACCCCGGTTCTATCCTTTTGTATAAGAGAAGACACTCCTCTTGCATCTACAAAGATTTTACATTTAATCTCTCCCTCACTTGTTCTTACCCCATCTTTGGTAACCTCTTGGAAACTTGTTCGAACCTTTATAACGGCTCCATTTTTTTGAGCTTGATGAGCAATTTGCTTATCTAACTCTCTCCTGTTAATCTCTGCAACTTTTTGAATTTTTGAATCAATTGAAAAGCTTCTTCCATTTGGGGCATAAATGGTTGCACATTCGATCAAGTGATCAAGAGTTTTACTAAAAGGAATTATTCCCAGTTGTTCTAATCCTTTGGTACTGACCAAGCCACCACAATGCTCAGGTGTACCAATTTCATAATCTTCTTCAATTACCAACACTGAATTATTATCTCCTGCAATCTCTCTTGCGCACAAAAGACCTGCAATGCTTCCGCCTGCAATTACTACATCATAATACACAAATTTTGTCCCTTTGTCAATTATTTAATTTAAATTATTTAGCATATCATATTTTTGGCACTTAATCTATTCACAAATGAGAAGTTTTTTATCTTGGTATAAAAATGGTGATTTAATGAAAATTCATAGTAAACCGGTTTTTTCAATAATGGCATTTTTTGTAATGGTAATGATTCTGAGTACTACTCAAGCTTTTGCAGAAAATGTAATAGTTAGCACTCCACAAGGAACATCTGTTCCAGGATGTGAAACAACAAATGAATGTTACATTCCTTATGAAGTAACAGTAGATGTTGGTGGAGAGGTAACATGGTCAAATGATGACTCTGCAGCTCATACTGTAACTGCTGGAAGCGCAGCAGATGGACCATCTGGTGTGTTTGACAGTAGTTTGTTTATGGCAGGCACAACTTTCTCACACAAATTTGAAGCAGAAGGCAAATTTCCATACTTTTGTATGGTTCACCCATGGATGGAGGGGATCGTATTAGTAGGAACTACAAAGGCTAAAGAACCAAAATCGACAGGGACAGAAATGATTACAACTGAATCTGCCATGGGTGGAAAAGAAACGATTACACTTGATCACGAAATTACAGGAGGTAAAATAACACACATCATCCCAGATACAGATTCTAATTCCCTTATTATTGGATTAGATAGCACAGCTCATGGGCAAATTACAGTACCACTTCCAAGAGATGTTATTGATGCTAAGATTGGAGATGAGGATGATGATTTCTTTGTTATAGTTGATGGAGAAGAAGTCGATTTTGATGAAACAACTACATCCACAGATAGAACTTTAGTAATATCATTTCCAGCAGGAGCTGAAGAGATTGAAATTGTTGGCACATTTGTTATTCCAGAATTTGGTACCGTGGCAGCAATGATATTGGTGATTGCTATAATTTCGATAATTGCGATTTCTTCCAAATCAAAACTAAGCATCATGCCAAGATTTTAATCTCTCAATTCATTTTTTCTGATTTTATTTTCTATAAACTTTGAAATATTTTTTGAAAAGATTCAAATTTCTAAAAAAGAAAAAATATGATTATTTAGGGAGCTGTAACTTCTGTATCTGTACTAAGTTGACTTGTCTTTGAATTTGTCTTGGTTTTGAGGTCATTTAGGTATCTCTGTATCATCGCAAGTCCATCTACTATTTTTGGAGCATTGGTTTTTACAAATTCAATCTTATCTGAACTTGTTTTGGGAGGGTTATTGACATAGTTTTTCATTGCTCTCTGACCATCATAATCGACAAAAGCTATTCTTGCACTAAAATCAGTTCTTTCAAGAACAAGACTATCTCCACCTACCAATGCAATATGATACGGGTGTTGAATAAGGGATTCAGAAAATTTTTGAGAGTTTGATATTTTATTTGCTAAAAAATAATCTGAATACGTATTAAAATTGGCAAGCAGGTAAAACGTGGCCTCAGGTTTTGTGGTTTTCACTCCTTCCATTTTATTTAGAGTTTGAAATGTATACTCTCCCATTATTTGATGAATTTTTCTAGTTATCTCAAAATATTCATCCATCTCTCTACTTTCATGGAAGCCTGCTATTGCAGCAAATTGTATTGGAGTAGACGTTGCAGTATATTCTGTTGCTAGTATTTTTTTGAATTGTTGTCTTAGTTCATACGTATGTTGTGGGAAGATAACATATCCTAATCTGTAACCTCCAGCTGCATGGGATTTTGAAAGTCCATTTGTGATAAAGGTACCTTCAGGGTATATTCTTCCCATACTGACAAATTTGTTTATATCAAAAGTTGTTTGAGCATAAATTTCATCTGAAATTACAAGAATTCCGTGTTTTCGACAAACATCGGTAATTTCTTCTAATTCAAGTTGCGAATAAACAAGCCCTGTTGGATTATTTGGATTGTTTAATATGAGAATTTTTTGCCTATCCTGGAGTCTTAGAATAAGGTGTTCAAGATCATTTGGAGTAATTTTGCCATTTGAGCGAACATTTAACATATGATAATTTTTCTTTAAAAATCTAATTTGAGGAAGATATCCAAGCCATGCTGGAGTTGGTAAGATAACGGTTCCATGGAGGATCTCCAATAAATTAAAAATTAATTCTTTTGTACCTGGTCCAACATAAATCCGTCTAGAATCTACATCAAATCCAAAATGTCTTTTGTTGTATCGTGAGATGGCCTCTCTAAGTTCTGGAATGCCTGGAACTCCTGCATATGTTCCCTTACTTGCATTATTTATTAATGAATCTTGTACTGGCTTTGGCACTGGAAATGGAGATTGTCCAAATGCAAATCCATAGAATCCAAAACTGCATTCAGGATGAGGACAATCGGAGTGAAATTCTTGCAAAAATGTATTTAATTTTAAATTCTCAGGAAGTTCAATATCTTCTACTTGTTGGTCGATGACAAATTTCTTCATTAATTTTCCTCCATTTTATATCGCATGAACTATTTATTTAACTAGATTAATCACCTTTTCTAATGTTCTATATCTTAATTCATAGAACCTAAATTTTATCAAAAATTATTTCTAACTTCAAAAATTTCAATGAATAATTATTTTACCGTTTTTTATTTTTAAAATATATGGATTTAAATAAAAATTCAAGTTTTCAAATAGTGTGATTCTTAACTAACGGGTTCAATTCATATCTTGGAATCTCTAGTTTTACCAACGAGAATAAGACCAAAAAGAATCGATTCTAAGAAATTATTAAATTACTTTATCATAATTAATGATATTTCTAATAACCTAAACTACTTTTCTGACTGTAACAGTTATCTTTTCTGGGTAATTCGATTTTAGTACTTCATAATTTTCCATCGTAATATAATCCCCTAAACTGATTTCACCATCGCCATCAAGATCAATTAGTACACTAACAGTGTAAGTTGTAAATTGGGACTGAATAAGACTACCTCTCAGAGAAAATTGAATTTGAGAATTTTGTTTTGGGTCATATCTAATGTTTTTCACAATTTGCTTTGAGATAACTTCGGCAGGGGCATCTTGCCTTCCTATATCTAAGAGCTTAATATGGGCTGTACCCTCCGAAAACGAGCTTGTATTTTCTTCAAAAACAATCTTTCCGGAAACTAGTAAGGTATTATCATTATCCATTACTTTTTGTATATTAACAAATTATTTGAACATAACTTTGAAAATAATGCCAAAATAAATTATAAATTATTGTTGTCTATATCGGAATTTTAATAAAAAAAGATTAGATTACTTGAAAATAAAATTTTATCTTTTCTAATAAAAAAATTAAAAACTAGAGAACTCTAACTAATCTAAACACAATTTGTAGTAGGTCTGTTTCATTTGTCGATAATTTACCAAGTATTCTTTCTTTCTAGTTATATTAAACATGCATCGATAATAATTTGACATGTGTTGATAGTATGTACACAGAACTTTTCTTGCTTTAGCTAGATTAGGGAGACATTTTAAAGATGGGATAAGAGGTGTTTTCATAGTATTTTCGGAAAGAGGATCCGCATTCAATACAGCAGACTCATTCATTTCTTCACAACCTTGACAAGGTAATTCCCCTTCTAGTCCTTCCTCACCTAGCTCTCCTTCAAGTGAAATCTCAGGATCTAGCATAAGTTCCCCTTCTAGTCCTTCCTCACCTAGCTCTCCTTCAAGTGAAATCTCAGGATCTAGCATAAGTTCCCCTTCTAGTCCTTCCTCACCTAGCTCTCCTTCAAGTGAAATCTCAGATAATGTTTCGTCCTCAGACATTTGATCAGTCATTGTTTATTTCACCTAAATGTCCCGACCTAATGGGAAAGGGTTTGGAACAGCTCGAGTTGCCACTAGTCTAGTTAGAGGTGGCATTGGATACAGTCTGACAGGCCTTGCTCTTACACAGAGATTGTAAAGTGATCTATATCGCCTGCACAAGTAGTAGTATCTTCTTATCCTCCTAATAGAATAAAGACAACAATTGTACTTCGAGAGGTTGTAATAGTACGCACATTGGTACTTTCTTTGTTTGGTACTAGTGTATTTACACCTGTAGTATGCTGCTACATAGTAATAGTAGTAACACCGATAGTGTTTCCTTCGTGTAAGGCGGTAATACCTATTGTAACGATTAGCTAATTTCCTAAATCTATCACAGGAATCAGTATAACAACCATACACCTTTCTCATTGCAGAAATGTCTTTATTGCTTAATCCGGATCTCTGCCCCAACGTACAACCAACCACAGGTTGCAATGCTTCTATTGTTGGCAAATTATTCTTTGAAAAAGCAAATGCAGGGTAATGCATTATTGAACAATAATCATACGTACCAACATCCATTCCAGCACCGGTAAGATATTGATTAAAGTTACCTTCTCTTCCAGGAGTAATGTTCTGATAGTTTATTTTTACGAAATTGTTCCTGTCTAGTCGACTTTGTTCATGATACATTCCTAAAGCATGTCCTATCTCATGTATCGTATTACCTGTGGAACATCCTGAACCAATTGAAACATTTTGTTTACCGCCTCTACGACCTATAAATGACCAACAACCACCTTTATCAGAGAAGAAAAGATAATCGGAATGATTTGTTCTATTTACAAAACGAATTCCAGTTTTCTCTCTCCAATGCTTCATGGCATCATTTACTCTTTCTTGTCTAGGAAGGTTGGGATCAATCTCATAAGGAACTACGCAGTTTGGCCATCGATATTGATTGTTTGTGCCCGCTGTTATTACTGCAGCTTCTTGTTTATCGATATCATCAGCAAATTCTAGAGCCTCTCTTGCTGCTTCTTGTTCGTGTAATACCAATTTTTCTTCTTGACTTTCTTTTTCTACTTCAGAAACAGGACCAAGGCAGACATCTCCTTCTGCAATTGCAAATCCATCTATATCCACATATTCTACTTTTTTATTTACGATTCCTGGACCGTTAAAATACCCCATCTTGGGTTTTACATCAGAAACCCTAAACTCTGTATTCTCAGGACTAGAATCTCCAGTTTTATCTTTTGTAGCTTTTGACATATTACTATTTGATGAAAGTTTTAAATAAACATTTCCGGAGACGACCTAAACTTCCTCATGTATTATTTATTTTTATTTTTATTTTTTCACCATTTAGAAGTTTTCTTGTCAAAGCAAATTTTGAGAAACTATTAGAAATTGATAAATAAAATTCAGAGTTGAAATCATTCGACATAAATCCCGAACAATAATGATTATTCCTTATAGGATAAGCTAATCGCTCAAAAAAATATGCATAAGACCATGCTTTTAATTCAAAAGTTTTTCATAATGCCTATCTTTCTTATCTTTATGGGAGAGATAAAACAAGTAATTATAGTCAGAACTGACCTTGAAATGGGTAAAGGAAAAATTGCTGCTCAGGTAGGACACGCTTGTGTTCTAGGAGCCGAACATGTGAGAAAGTCTTATCCAGAATGGTTTGAAGCGTGGTGGTCTGGGCAAGAAAAAGTAGTAGTCAAAGTTTCTGGAATTAAAGAACTTCAAGACATTAAACGTCATGCAATTGATTTGAATCTTCCTTGGTCTGAAGTATCTGACGCAGGTCATACACAGATTGCACCGGGTACTACAACCTGTATCTCAATAGGTCCTGCCCCTGAAAACTTGATTGATAAAGTAACTGGTGACTTGAAATTACTCTGATTTTTTGGAATAAGATATAACACGGCTTTAATGATTTTCAATATTGAATAAAAAAGGACTACTTGTTGCAATTTTCTTTGGGACTATTTTACTAACATCCACTGTTGCAATCTCTTTACCTAATCTGATGAATCCAATAGATCCAGATTCAGAAACTACTGTTACTGGAACTCCTGCGGATAACTTTCCTGATGCTCAACGTGCACAATTTTGCGGTTCTGGAAACGCCAAATCAACTACCTATGTTACAGAATATACCATTCCGACAGTCTGTACAAACCCGCTAGCCATTGTAACTGATTATGATGGAAATGTATGGTTTGCTCAAACCAATACTGGAAATTTGGCAAAATTTGATCCTCTTACTGAAACTTTTACAGAATATGAAAATCCAATTTGGCCACCCAATGGAAGATCAATGATGTGGGGTATTGATTATTCTCCTGATGGAACTCTTTGGTATACTGATGAAACTTTTGATTCTGTTTGGAGATTTTCACCTTCTAATGAACAATATCAGAGATTACCATATCCTTCTGAAGGTGACTCTCTTCCTCAAAAATTAAAAGTTGATGGTTCACAAATCATTGTAAATGATTTTACTGGAAATAAGATAACTTTCTTAGATCCTACTCAGTCTGATGAAGATTTGAGTTATCTTAGTCTACCATCACCAGTTGATGATTCTGTCACCGGTGACTTTGCTATTGATTCTAATGATGACATCTGGTATACTAACTGGCTATTTCAACAGGGCGGAATATTGGTAAAATTTGATCAAGAAGGCTATCGTGGTTCCTTTGCAGACACTGGTGAAGAATTTTTACCACTGTTTGATTATATCGATATTACACAACTACCTGAAGATTTACTGACTCCTAATGGAGCAGTAGCTACGGATGATGGAAAAATTTGGCTTGCTGATACATCAAGTTCACATTTCTTTAGCTTTGATCCTGAAAGTGAAATTTTTACCAAATATGTGACCTCTGATCCTACTTTTCCAACGTATGGTAATTCTAGTGGAATAATAAAGACTCCAATATCCAGGCCGTACTGGGTTGAGACCAATGATTTAGGACAATTAATTTTTAATGAACAGACAGCAAATAGAATAGCTGTAATGGATCCAAAATCTCAATCTTTAGTTGAGTATTTTGTTCCATCCATGAATCCTAGTTGGGGAGATTGTGGCGATATGGATAATTGCGGTCTTGCCCAAATCTTTGATTTTACAGTAGATGGCAATAAAATTTGGTTTACTGAATGGGTGGAAAACAACATCGGTGTAGTCGATACCTCAATAGAACTTCCATTAGATATCGAATTAGAATCAAATACCATCTCTCTTGAAGCAGGCCAATCCAGAGATCTGACCTTTGTTATCTCGCCTCAAACTTCACAAGATCTGTCTGATGTGTCATTGATATTATCTGACACTCATGAATTCTTGAATGTGAACACTGACCCTCAAACTCCAAGAACATTCCAATTAGATTTTGATGCTCCAAGACCAATCACAGCTCAAATTACAGCATCTAATGATGCAATTATTGGAACATACAAAGTTCTTCTAGGGGCTCAGACAGATGAAGTCTCAATAAGTAAATTCGTAACAATAATTATAGAATCGTGATACCACAATTAGACTCTCAAATCGGAATCTCTGTTTATAGCACGGCCTTTGAAGGAATTGGCGGTAAGATCCGGGTTTATCCTGAAGATTTTGAAGTATCGGAAGTAATTTCTGAAAAGTCTCTAAAGTTGATTATAGCAAAAAGTGATTATGCCGTTTACAAATTAAAAAAGAAAAAGATTGATACTAATCATGCACTCTCAGACGTGTTCAGAAAAACTGGATTGAGACTAAAAGCACTTGGGTTGAAGGACGCATCTGCAATTACTGAACAATTTGTTTGTTCTAATAATAAAGGAAAAAATGTTGACAATTTTGTTTCAAAGAAATATTCTCTCAAGAAGATCGGCTATGTAAAAAAACCTCTCACAAAAAAGGATATGATTGGAAATCATTTTAAAATCAAAATTCATTATTGCAAAGGTAATATTTCTGAATTCAAAGAATATGATAAAATCCTAAATTTTTATGGATATCAAAGATTTGGTTCAAAAAGACCTGTTACTCATTTAATCGGTAAAGCTATGTTGCAAAAAAATTTTGAAAAAGCAGTAGAATTAATTTTATCTTTTACTTCTCCTTTTGACTCCCAAGAAAATAATGAGATCAGAGCAAAATTAATTGATAAATCAAACCATGAAAAATATTTTGATCAAATTCCACCACAAATGGACATCGAACGAATAGTTTTACGAGAAATGATAGATAGCGAAGATTCACAAAAAGCAATAAGAAAAATTCCGTTATCTCTTAGAAGATTTTACATCCAGGCGTACCAATCATTTCTGTTTAACTGTACTTTGAGTTCTGCTTTTTCAGATGGGGAAAATCTCCTAGAGTCTCATGAAGGTGATGTTTGTTTTGATTTTAAAGGGATAATAGGAAAATACTCTAATGGTGTTGATCAGCGTCTTGCAATTCCCTTTGTTGGGTACTCTTACTACAAAAAAACTCGATTTGATTACCAAATTTCGAAAATTCTGGATTTTGAGGAAATTTCTCCAAAAGATTTTTTCATAAAAGAAATGCAAGAGGTTAGCAATGAAGGTGGTTTTAGACAGGCAGCTGTTTCGTGTTCAAACTATTCAACTAATAAAGATGCACTGGAATTTACTCTTTCTAGAGGATCCTTTGCTACGATTTTGCTACGTGAAATAATAAAACCTCCAGATCCCTTAATAGCGGGTTTCTAGGATCTTACGGCGAGGTTTCTTTAAGTTACGCATTTCTAAACTTCAATTATATTGGTCATCGCATACATGTTGATAAGTTGTGAAATAGGAGAGGAGCAATCAATTTATTCCATACTAATAAAAATTCCTGAAATAACCGATTGTCTAATAACTTATGGAAGCTACGATATTGTGGCAAAATTTGAAACGTCGTCTATTCAAGAGATGAATGATGTTATTAGCTTTAAAATCAGACGTATGGATAACATTAGAAATACTATTACCCTTCGAGTAATAGATTAACTCTTTAGAATGAATTTTATTACAATTCCCCCACCTGAAATAATCGCACCTAAAACGCTAATTTGAATTCCATAAGTTATCCATTCTGGATTTGCATACATAAAAGAAGATTCTGGACCTACAATGGATTGTCCCTGAAGATGAAAAATTATGCCCAAACTAATAACTATTATTCCTATCGTTACAATGATTCCACTAATTCCCATCTTTCTTTGTACACATATGATGCAAAAAAGGGTTGATGGAATTGATAAGTTAACCAAATGATTTTTTGATTTAGTCTTTAATGGTTTTCTGAAGAGTTTCATAAATGTATAATTGGGCATATGATGTCTCAGAATCTCCTAGTCGTAAATATCTCAATTTGATTTTGTTTTTATCATCTGCTTCTCTAGCGATTTTACTATTTTTGATTTTTTTTCCTCAAATTAATGCAATCAACAACGAATCCCCAATACTGATTAACCTCATGTTTATTCCTGCAATGACTGTTGGTTTTCTTTATGGGATGAGAATCACGGAGCGTGCTGTAAAACCATCTGAAACAAGAAGTCCTTTAAAGAGGTCAACTGTAAAAATATTTTTGTACTTTTTTGTGATAGGAGGTTTGTTTAGTTCAGTAAATTTTGCAATTAATGGCGGAAGTATTATGCCACAAATTGACATTGCAGAAGTAGGTTTACTCCCATGGGTAAACGAATTTGTAACTGCAAATGGGGGTGCCACTTTTTTAATAATTAGTAGTATAACACTGATGGCAGCTGCTACAAAGAAAATTGTTGGGATGAATGCTGGAATCTTAAATAGATTGGTGACCTTTGTTGGAACTTTTGTATTTTTTTCAATGCTTGCATTAAGCTTCACGGACTCTGATCCTACCTTTTCAAGCATTTTTCTTTATACCTTTTATCAAGCAGGTGTTGTTGGTGGTGCGTTTTTTACTATGAATAGACTGACAAAAAATCTTAACAGTATGGAAGACTTTGCAAACGGCTATTAGAACTTATTTCTCCAAATCTACATAAACTCCAGAAATCTCGGAATTTATTCTACTGTGATATTTTTCACACCCTTCTGTTTTAAAGTCGTTTTCTTTGCATTCATTAAAATGAAATGTATTGTCTCTTTGCATGTTATCTGCAAACAATACATTACCTCCAATTGCCAAAGCAATTAGCCCGATAGTTGCCAAGCTTGCTGATACCAAAATCATTGCATATCCAACTTGACGATGATTGTGAGAATCCTTCATCCATCCAAAATCCATCGCCCTTGAATTTATTCTTTTCAAGGATTAGATCTACTCAAAAAATAGTCTACTCTAGGAAAAACAGAAAAGATAGGAGTTATTACTACATTCAGTGAGCATACAAATTCTTCAATATGAGTTTCTAGGACCTATAAAATTAGATGAATGGGGCCCTCCTATGGAAAAAGTCGTTTATCTCATTTTTTCAAGAAAAAAAGACTCCTTTAACATTATCTATGTAGGTGATTGTGAAAAAACAGTTGAGAAAAACTTTTTCGAGAATAATTCGACTTTTAAGTGCTGGCTTCAAACTGCAGGTTCTGAGGATTCACTTTATCTTGCGATTTTACCCATGTTTGATTCAAGTGAATCCAAAAGAAAAGGAATTATTAACAAAATTCTAGTTCACTATCATCCAACATGTAATGCATCTGATGTTGTGGAAAAAAAACCAGACTATACCATTCGTTCAAAATTTGATTTGGAATCAAAAAATATCTCTGAAGGAAAATTAGATGAATCCAATGAGAAAATTCCATGTCCTTGCTGTGGTTCTGAAATGAAGGTAAACCAAGTTCTCGAAAATACTTCAATTCTAAAATGTATTGAATGTGGTATTAGTGATACTCGATTAAATTCATGATCTTGTTTTGTTTTGAACTTCAAATAAATGTAAAGTCAACAAGTCAATAGCTTTTTTCAAATGTTCAAATTCATTGATTGAATGAATCTGTCCTTCTACCAGAACTCTTAGTACTTTGACAGAATTTTTTTGAAACTCATCTTTAGACACAATCTCCATGGCATTAATCTTGGAAAGTAGGTTGTCTAGTTCTTTTTTCATTTCTTCAGATGGCACATGTTTTTTCATATTCTAAAAGGAATAATTTTTGATATATGAATTATGGTTATAGCAAGTCCTCATCTATCTTTTGAATCGGGTCTACATATTGCTGACATGTACAAGTTGGGATTTTACATTTGCCTACTTTCATTAAAGAATAGGTTGTATCAGAAGAAATATGAGCTTCATCTGTATGGTGGCAGAGGCTACAATTCATGTTTTTTCTAGTTTTTTCCATTATTTAAGCCAGAAGTCTGTACTATGGAATTAGAACTGCTCTTGCCTCAATTTTTGAATCTTTCAATTTTTTTAAAACTTCGTTTGCTTTTTCCAAAGGATATTTTTCTGATATTACTTCTAGATTTTTTTCATTACATATTTTAATTACCTGCTCCATGTCTTTAGTTGATCCAATTAAAGTACCTCGAATTGTTTTTTCTTCAAATGCCACAAATGATGGATTATCTCCAATTGTTGCAATAACAATAGTGCCTCCTTTTTTCACTGATTTTATTGCAGAATCGGTAACAATATCAGCTGGTGCAAAAACTATTGCTGCATCAAGTAATCCCTGTTTTTCTCTGATGTTTTTTAGAAAGTTTTCTTGTGGTTCTGAGAATTTCATTGCGTCAATTGATCCTAGCCTTTTTGCAACATCTAGGTGATTTTGATTCCTAGAGAAAGCAACAACATCACATCCTTCGATTTTGGCAAATTGTACTGCCATATGCCCCACTCCTCCAATACCAAAAATGCCGATCTTTTTGCCTTGATATGGGTCTACAGCTTTTACTGCTTTGTAGGCGGTAATTCCTGCACAAAACAAAGGAGCTGCATATTCTGGTTTCATATTTTCTGGAATCTTTGTGGCAAAATCCTCGATAACAGTAATGTATTCTGTGTATCCTCCTTTGAAAGATTCTCCAGTTATTATAGATGATTCACAAAGATACTCTTTTCCTTCTTTGCAATACTGACAATTTTTACAAGCTTCTAATAGAGGAGTAATTCCTGCTCTATCTCCAACTTTAAACTTTGTAACATGCTTTCCTATTTCTACAATTGTTCCCACTACTTCGTGGCCAGGGACTGCAGGAAGTGTAGGCGGGATACCAAGATCTTTCCAATCGCCTTCAATTCCGTGTAATTGAGAATGACATACTCCGCATGCTTCTATTTTTATTAAAATTTGATTTTGTTTTTCTATTTGATGTTTGTTAATATCTAATAATTTTAATGGATTAGTTTCAATTGGAGCACATTCAGATAGAACCATTGCTCGCATTTTTTCCATATTTTCCGGTTTATTCTTAGGAAATTTTAACATTACCAAATTCCACTTATTTTATCATTCACATCTTTTTCTCATTCAATAATTTGAAGATGTATAAGGTAGCAAATCTTATGGAGAAAAAATGTCTAAAAAAGATAATTGGACTGAAAAAGATGAAGTTACCATAAAGGCCATCATTGTAAATATGATAAATCAAAAACAAATGTTTAGAGATCTAGGGGAAGGTGGTGAACTCCCACAATCATTTAACATTCAAAATACAAAAAACTATGTTCTAGGTATTTTTACAGGAATCGTTATCAATCTTTTTGCAACATACTGGGTTGGTGAACATGAAACAGGACTATTTCCTGAGGATTTGAAATATCTATATCATAAAATAGCTTTATCTAGTGATATGATTATTGAGGGAATATTTGAATAAATTAATTGATTTTTTAAAACTGTGATATTTTGGAAATATTTGATTTGTATTTTTTTATTTAAATCATGCAAATAGAAACATTAGTAAAATATATGTCAAATTGACAGCTACCCTATGCCTGAAGAAATAACTCCTGAAGACCTAGAGCGTGTAACCTTGCTAAAATTAATCACAAATTCAAAGCAGGAATTCAATAAACTTTCAGTTACTCAGTTAACACGCTTGCAAGAGCTACTTGAAAAAAAAGATTATAGTCATGACAAAAAAGCTCACAAATCCAAATTAAAATTATTGGGAAAAATCAACGTTAGGCTTTATGAACTAGGCGAGGGACGTTCTATTATTTAGATTGCCGATTTTAATTAGGTACAAATAGTAAAAAGAATTTATGGTATCGTGGCAAAAAACCATCTTGCAAATGAAACCAGTCCATACCTTCTTCAACATGCAGATAATCCTGTTAATTGGTTTGCATGGAATGACGTTTCCTTACAAAAAGCTCAAGATGAGAACAAACCCATTTTTCTTAGTATTGGATATAGTGCCTGTCATTGGTGTCATGTAATGGCCCACGAATCATTTGAAAATTATGATGTTGCTAAATTTATGAATGATAA
>Ga0224508_10002343_pt1 | contig 16145 bp, 15 predicted proteins | sample SF_Jan12_sed_USG_4_FD_170157 | JGI IMG/M metagenome (GOLD analysis project Ga0224508, IMG submission 170157) | Sediment microbial communities from San Francisco Bay, California, United States - SF_Jan12_sed_USGS_21 | ecosystem: Environmental > Aquatic > Marine > Sediment | place: USA... | reverse complement strand
GGTTCCAGGATCAACGGGTTACCGTCTTCATCGGTTGCGTTCTGCAGTTCCTTGAAGTGTTTTGCCAGGTACGGATAACGCGGGTCCTTTTTGTTATCGGTCCAGGCATAAAGCACCTTGTTTTTGTCGACGAAGCGGGCGGCGATGTCGATGTGATAATCGGTGCCGTCGCCCAGTTCGCGTTCACACACCTCGGCTGGCGCGCCGGAGAGCCAGATGAAATTATCGACACCGAGATAGTCACCAAGTGCCTGTTCGACATCCTGCTGGTTCATGCCGGGATTGCGATTGTCGTTGATGATCGAGCTACGGGTTGCCATCAGGCTGCCGCTGCCGTTGACCTCGATGGCGCCGCCCTCGCTGACCAGTGGCGCGACGAAAACCGGCAAGCCCAAAATATATGCCACCTTGCGTGGAACGTGACGCTCGGCCTCGGCCCATTCCGGGTAACTGCCCCAGCCGTTGAAGTTCCAGTCGGTTACCGCGATACCTCCTTTGTCATCGACGACAAAAATCGGGCCGGTATCCCGGTGCCAGACATCGACGATATGTGTGACATGAATCGATACCCGGGTCATTTTGAAACCGAAGTGATTCATCATCGCAAAAATATGGCCGCTCTGTTTATAACTGTGGACGAGAATATTGAGCCTGGCCTGTCGATGAATTTCCCAGCACATCAGCATCCAGGTCTTTTCCATCTTCATCTGGTAGGAATAATCGTCTTTACGACTCGCAGCCGGATGGCGACCGGGCCATTGCAGCCAGACCGAGGCCTGTTTTTCCCATTCGGCCGGCATGCGGTAGCCTAGTTCACGTGGGGTTTGGTCGGTTAATATACTTGTCATAAGTAAACTGCTATATAGGCTTATATTGCTCGAGGTTCAGCCATTTTTCAGCAAACAGGCTTAAAATGTCTGAAAAATGGCAGTCTGATCATGCTTTTTATGCCAGGGAAAGGACATTCGAATGACATTATTCCGTTTTAAATCAACAAATTCGACTATAAACTTGAATTTAAATATAGTTATGTTTTTTTTGCTGCATATAATGTTCGGCCCGGATAACGAAAATCTTAAAGGAAACGGCATTTGACACCTGACCTGCTATTTACAGTACTCGGCGACAAACGATTACGCATGGTCGTGCTGCTATTGCTGCTGGCTGCGCTTGCGTACCAGGTGGCGCTCGTGGTTTGGCAGTTGATTCCAGCGCCGGAGCAGGCCGCCACCCAGCAACAATCCCAGGTTGTACGCGCCAACAATAACAAAAATGCCAGCGCCAATTTTCGGCAACAAGCGAATGCGATCAGCCGGGCTTTCCTGTTTGGTAAGGCAGAGGTCAAAACAGCCGCGGTCCAGGTGGTCGAGGAAGCGCCTGTAACCCAGCTTAATTACAAGTTACGCGGGATTTATTATTCAACCAACAAGCGCCTGTCATCGGCGATCGTCGAAGTGAAGCCCAACAAGACGCAGCATTTCCTGTTGGAGCAGGAACTCGAAGATAAAATCACGCTGGTTGGTATCGAGCAGGACCACATCCTGATCAACCGTTATGGCAAGATCGAACGGCTCAACCTGCAGAAACCGGTTCCCAAGGCCGGCACCGCAAACGCGAATCGTGCGGCCGGTGGAAATGCCAACCAGACCGCTTTATTGCGTAGTTATAAACAACGCTACACCAGCAACCCGATGGCGTTGGCGACGCGCTTCCAGGCGATCCCGGTGCAACAGGATGGCAAGAACATCGGTTTCAAGCTCAAGGCACTGCGTGGCGAGAGCCTGCTGAAAAAGCTCGAATTCCAGCCCGACGACGTCTTCACCGCGGTTAACGGTGTTTCGTTAAAAAACCCGTTCGAGGCGCTGGACGCGTTAAAGAAACTGACCACGGCGCAGAGCATCTCGGTGACCTTTATACGCGGTGGCTCACAACAGACCCAGGACTTCAGGCTTTAGGCTTTCATTGATGAAAACACTAGCCACTCTATTTGTTGCGTTGGTCCTGGTGGGTATCAGTCACCGGGCGCCAGCCGAAGAGGTTACGCTAAATTTCAGCGACGCCGACCTGGTTGCGGTGATCAATAGCGTATCGCAAATCACCGGTAAGAATTTCATCATCGATCCGCGTGTCAAGGGCAAGGTCACGGTGGTCTCGTCGAAGCCACTCAACGAAACCGAAGTCTACAACGTGTTCCTGTCGATTCTGCAGGTGCACGGGTTTGCGACCGTTCCGACCGAGAACGCAATCAAGATTATTCCCGATGCAACCGCCAAGCAAAGTGCGGCGCCATTTGACTCGGCGAGTCGTAACCCCGGCGACCAATTGATTACGCGGGTGCTCACGATCGATCATATCAACGCCGCGCAGCTGGTTCCGATCCTGCGACCGCTGGTGGCACAACAGGGTCATCTGGCGGCTTATCCGACCACCAACGTGCTGATTATTTCCGACCGCGCCTCCAACATTCAGCGCATCGATCGCATCATTGCCGAGATGGACAAGAAGGTCGATTCCGGGATCGAGATCATCAAGCTCAACAACGCGTTTGCGGCCGAAGTCGTGCGCCTGATAACCAGCCTCAACGTGGTTGCGGCGGATCAAAAAGTCCCGGCCGGTGGACGCATCAGGGTGACTGCGGATGAACGCACCAACAGCGTGTTGTTGAGCGGTGAGCGCACCGAACGTCTCAAGTATCGCGCCATCATCGCGGATCTCGATTCGCCGGTTGAAGCGGGTGGTAATACCCACGTGGTCTATTTACGCTATGCCGATGCCAAGAACATCGCGACCATTCTCAGCGGCGTGGGGCAGGAGGCGATCAAGGCGGAATCCAAGAATGTCGGTACCGGTGGATCCGCCGGCGGCAGCGGTGGCTCGGTTACCGTGCAAGCCGACGAGTCAACCAATGCGCTGGTTATCACTGCGCCAGCGTCAATATTTCCATCGATGCGCGCGGTCATTCAGCAACTCGATATTCCACGCGCACAAATACATATCGAGGCGATCATTGCCGAGGTTTCACTCGATACGTCGAACGAGCTCGGGGTGCAATGGCTGGGTCGGGATATCGATAACGCTGCCTTTTCATCGCAGTTTTCCAGTTCCGGTGTCAGTATCGGCGGCGTAATCGGTGGAGCCATTCCCGATGGTGGGCTGCTCGGTTTCGGTTCAATCGACGATGATGGTCTGAGTGTGGTTGCCTTGATTAGTGCGCTCGCGGGTGATTCTGAAACCAATTTACTGGCGACGCCCTCGATCGTGACCCTGGATAACCAGGAAGCCGAAATTCTGGTTGGCCAGAACGTACCCTTTGTCACCGGCGAATCCACCAGTGCCGGTGCTGACGTCGACAACCCATTCCGGACCATCGAACGTCAGGACATCGGTGTCAGCCTCAAGGTCAAGCCGCAGATCAACGAGGGCGATGCCATTACCATGGAAATTGAACAGGAAGTGTCGAATATCAGCGGTACCGCCACCAATGCGGTTGATATCGTCACCAACAAGCGATCGATAAAGACCACAGTGCAACTCGAAGATGGCGCACTGCTGGTGCTTGGCGGATTGATCGATGAAACCATCGTTGAAAGCGAGCAAAAGGTCCCCTTGCTGGGTGATATTCCCATTCTCGGTGCGCTGTTTCGCTACAAACGTGAGACCGGCAGGAAGCAAAACCTGCTGGTTTTTATCCGCTCGACCATCATCAAGGATCCCGAAAAAGCAAGACAGCTAAGCCTCGGCAAGTACAACTTCATGCGCGATCTGCAGCTTGAAGATCTGAAATACGACCCGATGGCGCCGGTACTCGTGCCCTACGAGTAGTATCGGCATATTCCTACAAGTTCTATCGCCTGGCGCGCTATGTGATCGCTCCTCGATCAGTTAAGTTTCGTTTTGCAACTATCCGCAAGGGAATCACGATGTAAAAACTTAACTTTAAGGAGAATGATCATGGCAAAAGGAATTGCCCACTTCGGAATATTATTTTTATTCACTATATTTAGCGGTCACGCAAACGCGCTTTTGGTCAGCGACCTGCTGATCAGCGAAATCATGGCCAACCCCTCCGCGTTACCGGATGCACGCGGCGAATGGTTCGAACTCTACAATCCGACCGATCACGAAATTAATCTGCGCGATACCTGGATCGGTGATGATGGCCGAGACCTCCACAAGATCGAAACCGATCTGCTGATCCTGCCGACTCAGTACCTGACGCTTGCGCGCAGCGTCGATCCCGGGTTTACACCGGATTACGTCTACGACAATTTCACGCTCGGCAACGGCGCCGATGAAATCGTGTTTAGCGATGGGCTGATGGAACTGCTGCGACTCGATTACGGTAACGGTTTCGTTGAAGCAGGGCGCTCGAGTGAGCTAATGCGTTTACCGATGCTGGCGTCGAACTATGATCTGACACTCGCATCCCTCAGCTACGGACTCGGTGATGTTGGTACACCCGGTGGTGAAGGAAGCACCAGCCTGGCGGTCTCAACTGTGCCACTGCCTGCCGCGGCCTGGTTATTTATTACCGGCATCCTAGCCGTGCTATCACCAACCGTTCTTTCACGTCACGCACCTACCGTCCGGGGATTCCCAATTGTTATCCCGCGGCTTGACCCGATGCGTCGTACCGGCGGGACCCAGCACTCATGAATAAAACTTATTACACCTACATCCTCGCCAGCAAACGCAACGGCGCGCTTTACGTCGGTACGACGGCGGATCTGGCGGGTTGCGTACTCGATCACAAATGCAATTTAATCGCCGGCATTACCAGTCAATACGCGATTCACCGACTGGTCTATTTCGAACGCCACGAAGATTCTGCTTCGGCATCTCAGCGCGAAAATGCACTCCAGCAAATGCATCGCATCTGGAAACTCGACCTGATCGAACAACAAAATCCCGGGTGGCGCGACCTTTACGACGACATATCCCCAAAGTTTGTCATCCCATACCTCAATCCAGGGCGTCGGACTGATGGGATTGCGTAATAATGCTGGGAAAATTTCAAAGCAAAGTTCTCGCGGAGGCGCAGAGGCGCGGAGTTCGCAGAGAATGATATTGGTTTTACCTTACTTTATTCTCCGCGAACTCCGCGCCTCTGCGCCTCTGCGAGAACCCTTAAATGTAACAACCTAAAGTCATGGATGAGAACAGAATAGGAGACGTTATCGTGGATACCTCAGTTAAGATTCATATGAAAACTGGCCCAGGTCTCCTCGAATCGGTCTATGAATCTATTCTTGCCCAACAATTACGGAAGTGTGGCTTCAGGGTCGAGCGGCAAGTCTTAATTCAGATTGAATTTGATGGGCTCAGGTTCGTAGAAGGATTTCGTGCTGACCTCGTTATCGAGGGTAAGGTCATTGTTGAGTTAAAATGCGTGGAAAAGATAAACAATGCGCACAGAAAGCAATTGCTCACTTACCTGCGCCTTAGCGGGATGCATTTAGGCTACTTGTTAAATTTTAACGAATCCCTGATGAAGCATGGTATTCACCGAACGGTCAATCGCCTGGTGGAATAACGCTATTATCCGTCCGGGTCGCGGCGCCTTTGCGGCTCTGCGAGAGCTATTTATTACTCGAAATGTGACGCGCTCTAATGGGAAAAAAACTGAGTCTGTGCTAGCTTATCGCAGCAAGCAACAACCAACGGAAACAGGTTTGAAAACAGTTATTATCACGGGCGGCGCAGGGTTCATCGGTTCCGCGGTTATCCGTCATTTGATCGAGCGCAGCGACTACCGCGTGGTGAACTTCGACAAGCTCACTTACGCCGGCAATCTCGAATCGCTGGTGTCGGTTGCGGATAGTCCCCGGTATCACTTCGAACGCGGCGATATTTGCGATCACATGGCGGTTAAGAATTTGTTTATCGAGTTCCAGCCGCAGGCGATCATGCATCTCGCGGCAGAGTCGCATGTCGACCGTTCAATCGATGGACCTGCCGACTTCATCAACACCAATATCGTCGGCACCAGTGTATTGCTTGAGGCTGCCCGCCATTACTGGAAAGGGCTCGAAAACCCGGATACCTTTCGCTTTCACCACGTGTCGACTGACGAAGTATTCGGCTCGCTCGGTGATACCGGGTTGTTTAATGAGCAGAGCGCCTATCAACCGAATTCTCCGTACTCAGCCAGCAAGGCTTCCTCGGATCACCTGGTACGTGCCTGGCACGAAACTTACGATCTGCCGGTCGTGATTACCAATTGCTCGAATAATTATGGGCCGTACCAGTTTCCTGAAAAACTGATTCCACTGATGATCCTGAATGCACTCGAGGGTAAACCGTTGCCGGTTTATGGCAAGGGCGAGCAGGTGCGCGACTGGCTTTACGTCGACGATCACGCCAGGGCGCTGTGCCTGGTGATGGAGCAGGGCGCACTCGGTGAAACCTACAACATCGGCGGGCACAATGAATTGAAAAACATCGACGTGGTCAAAACACTTTGTCACTTGCTCGATGCCAAGGTCGCCAAGCATCCCGACGGGATTACCAGCTTCGAAGAATTAATCAGCTTCGTGACGGATCGCCCCGGGCATGACCAACGTTATGCCATCGATGCGAGCAAGATAAAAAATGACCTCGGATGGCAACCGCTGGAAACTTTCGAAACCGGGCTCGCGAAAACCATCGACTGGTACCTGGATAACAAGGAATGGTGTGAGCATGTGCGCGATGGTAGCTACCAGGGAGAGCGCCTTGGTCTGGTCGCAGGAGCATAATTGATGAAAGGAATAATTCTGGCCGGTGGTTCAGGGACGCGCCTGCACCCTATCACCATGAGCATTTCCAAGCAGTTGATCCCGGTTTACGACAAACCCATGGTGTATTACCCGTTGAGCACGCTCATGCTTGCCGGAATAACCGAGATCCTGTTGATTTCAACACCGCAGGATACGCCCAGATTCGAGCAGTTGCTCGGTGACGGCAAACAGTGGGGCTTGCAACTGAGTTATGCGGTCCAACCAAGCCCTGACGGACTGGCCCAGGCATTTTTAATCGGCGAAGATTTTATTAACGGTGACGCCTGTGCGCTGGTGCTCGGCGATAATATCTTCTTCGGACACGATCTTTCCGTTTCGTTGCGCCAGGGTGCAAAAAAACCCGAAGGTGCGACCGTTTTCGCATACCCGGTCACCGACCCGGAGCGTTATGGCGTTGTTGAATTTGACGATGCAGGGCACGCGATAAGCCTTGAAGAAAAACCGGCCCGGCCAAAATCACGCTACGCGGTAACCGGTCTATATTTTTACGATGCGGATATCGTTGACGTCGCAAAATCAATCAAACCTTCAGCGCGCGGTGAACTTGAAATTACCGACGTCAATAGATGCTATCTCGAACAAGGCAAGCTTAACGTGGTTAACATGGGTCGCGGCACGGCCTGGCTCGATACCGGTACCCACGAATCACTGCTGGAGGCATCGAGTTTTATTGAAACGCTGGAAAAACGCCAGGGGCTTAAAATTTCCTGCCCGGAAGAAATCGCCTGGCGCCAGGGATTAATCACCGATGAGCAACTCAAGGCTCTGGCGCAACCACTGATGAAAAGCGGTTACGGCCAATACCTGTTGCAAATAATCGATGAACACATTTTCTAGCCAATTCGCGATGTCAATCGTGGAGATCATCGTCATCCCGCGGCTCGACCCGCATCGGCGGACCGGCGGGATCCATGCCGACCAAATCGTCATCTCCGCGCAAGCGGGTATCTCTTAAGCCTCTGACATGAAAGTAACCAATACCACCATTCCAGCCGTTAAAATCATCGAACCCCAGGTGTTCGGTGACGAGCGAGGTTTCTTTTACGAAAGCTTCAACCGCAAGCGTTTTTATGAAGCAACGGGCCTCGATCTCGATTTTGTCCAGGACAACCATTCCAAATCCGCTCGCGGGGTGTTGCGTGGACTGCACTATCAAATCGAACAGGCGCAGGGTAAGTTGGTCCGAGTATCCAGTGGTAAAGTCTTCGACGTCGCGGTTGATATCCGAAAATCATCGCCCAGCTTCGGCCGGTGGGTAGGTGAAGTCTTGTCCGCCGAAAACTTTCGCCAGATGTGGATCCCACCGGGTTTCGCGCACGGCTTCCTGGTGCTCGACGATGACACCGAATTTCTGTACAAGACCAGCGATTACTATGCGCCCGAGCATGAACGCACGATCCAGTGGGATGATCCCGATCTTGCAATTGAATGGCCCATCGAAGGGCTTGAGCTGCGGCTGTCCGGCAAGGATAAAGCCAGTAACGCGTTTGTCGATGCCGAGTGCTTTGCGTAAATGGCCCGATCGATCCTGATCACCGGTGCCGGAGGGCAGGTGGGGCACGAACTGGCTGCAATGGACAGGGATGTCAACGCTCGAAGGATTGCGCTATCAAGGCACCAACTCGATATCACCGATCGTGATCAGATAGCAGCAGCATTTGCTGCCTCTAGCCCTGCAATCGTGATCAATGCCGCTGCCTACACACAGGTCGATCGTGCCGAAGAGGAGCAAGCGCTTGCCTATGCGATCAACCGGGACGGCGTGGCCAATCTTGCAGATGCCTGCAACAGTGCGGGTGTGCCGTTGTTGCATATCTCGACGGACTACGTGTTCGACGGTAGCAAGCAGGGGGCATACCTCGAAACCGACCCGATTGAACCGCTGGGCACCTACGGCGAAAGCAAGGCAGCAGGCGAGGCCGTATTGCGCGCCACACTTGAACGACATATTATCCTGCGCACCAGCTGGGTGTTTTCCGCAACCAGTAATAACTTCGTCAAAACCATACTGCGCCTAGGCAAGGAAAGAGACGAACTGGGAATCGTCAACGACCAGCATGGTTGCCCGACCTCAGCCCGCAGCATCGCCGAGGTTTTGCTGCACATTGCAGAGCGGTATCTGAGGGACAACAAAATCGAATGGGGCACTTATCATTATTGTAATCGACCCGCGACTACCTGGTTTGAGTTCGCCGAGGAAATATTCCGGCAAAGCGAAGGTTACGAAAACTTAAAGCTCAATGCGATCACAAGCAGCGAGTACCCGATGCCTGCCGCAAGGCCAGAGAATTCGGTGCTTGATTGCACCAAGCTTGAATCGAACTTCGGAGTTATGCGGGTGAACTGGAACGATGAGCTTAAGCTGGTTTTTGACCAGCTTAGAAAAGAATGAAGACAAAAAAAAGCGGCTTCAGGGCCGCTTTTTTTGTACATATCTTGATTTCAGACTTTGGTTCTTCGAGAAAATCCGATAAAACCGATCAGGGCCGTACCGAATAACCAGAGTGCAGCGGGAACCGGGACCGCAGAAACATGGCTGATTCGGTAAACGTCGAAATTATTGCCAGTGAAATCTGAAAAATGTTCCATCCAACCTAAACCGATTGTAGCTAAAGCCAAATCACCAACATTTCTATACAAAAAAGTGTCATAGGAGGCGCGACCCCCGCCAATTTTAACGAGATAGTGGACTGGTTCGTTAACCATACTTCCGCTATGTATGTCCCCTCCCATTGAATCCGTACCGACAGGATCGCCCCAAAAATCATCTACAGCGGTATCGTCTTCGAACTCTAACCTTGTAATTGTTGAAATCGGATCAAAGCTATGACCATAAAATTCCTCAAGGGACTGGGTCATCCATGCTCTCTCGGTTGCGTCACCAGAATTCCTTAAAGAATCGTAGGCGATAATAGAATCTAACCCTTCCGACTCTTGCTGAGCAACATCGGCAATACTTACTAAAGCCGCATTGGCATTAAAACTGGCCATTAGCGCCACGGCGAAGATACATCTGATTGTTTTTTTCATTTTATTCATCACATTTTCTTGCTTCATATAGAGCACTTTCACGGAGGATAAAGTTTAACGACTCTAATCTTCGATGGCATCACCCAAATGGGTTAAATTGATGGAAAATTTCCAGCAGATTCAGTCTAGTTGCGAAACTTTTTTGAAGAAGTAGTTAATAGACCTCATCCCGCAGCAGGGCCGGGATGGTCATCACCAGGATCTTAAGGTCGAGCCACAACGACCAGTTGTTGATGTAATGCATGTCATACTCGACCCGCTTCTTCATTTTGTCGAGCGTGTCGGTTTCGCCACGGTAACCATTGACCTGTGCCAGTCCGGTGATGCCTGGCTTGATGCGGTGGCGCGTCATGTAGGCGCGGATACGTTGGTCATAGTCGGAGTTATGCTGGATCGCATGCGGACGAGGTCCCACCAGCGACATCTTGCCGCTCAGCACATTAAACAACTGCGGCAGCTCGTCGATGCTGGTCTTACGGATGAAGCTTCCGATGCGGGTGAAGCGGTCATCATCTTTCGTGGCCTGCTTGACTTCCCCATCTTGTTCTTCGTGCATCTTCATGCTGCGAAATTTCCAGATATTAAATTCCTTGCCATTCCAGCCGGTACGCGCCTGGCGAAAGAGAATCGGGCCGGGAGAGTCGAGCTTGATCAAGATCGCGGTTAAGATCATGATCGGGCTCAGTAAAATCAGGCTGATGATTGCTATGATGCGATCTTCGACCGCCTTGAACATCAGGTGATTACCGATTAAAGGTGACTCAGAGAGCGTCAGCAACGGCAGACCGGCCATTTCTTTAACGCTGTGGTTGATCAGGTTGAGTGAAAATATATTCGGCACCCAGTGGATGTCGATGTTTTCATTCGCCAGATCAAGGTAAAGCTGTTCTACCAGGTGCGAATTCTCAAGTGACACGGCAATATAGACTGTGCGCACCCGGTTCTCCCTCACCACCGAGAGAATTTCGTCGCGAGCACCAAGCACCGGCACCGGCATTTCTGTCTCGATACTCTCATCGTGGGCGCGGACACGACCGATTGCTTTTTCCTGCAGCCAGGGATTGTTGTTGATGTTGTCGTACAGGTACTTGACCATTGGTCCGCCACCGACCAGTAACACATTATTTCGATCTTCATTCGCCAGTGTGGCCTGCAGTCGCAGGGTCATGAGAATCCAGCGATTGGCTAGTTGACCGGCAAAGGAAATGGCAAAAATCGTACCCAACGCGGGGCGAGGCAGCTGATCGAAATACTGCGCCATGATGAAGATGAAGAGCGTTATTGCAAAGCTGACCGACCAGGCAAAAGCAAGTCTGCTTGCCGATCGAAAAAATCCGCCAAATTGCCGGTAAATGCCCACCTGGTCGTAAGTCACACCCATGATCGCAAGCAGAGTAATCATGAACACGGCATCGATGGTGCTGAAAAAACCCTGGGCATTAAAAAACGCGAAATAAGCGGTGAACAACACGATCAATCCATCGACCATCGCCTGCAAGGTGGTCGTCAACGACTTACGTCGCTGCAATAAAGATTTGTGAGATTGGATTCCGCCGGGAGACATTTTACTAACTCATCGCAGTTGCAGTCATTCCCGCGAAAGCGGGAATCTCATAACGACATGTCGATTCGGAAGCGTCAAAGGTGCTATCCGAAATCCGTTCAATGGTACTTCCGTTCGGAGATATAAGGAGCATGTACTTCAGTCTCGTGTGACGCCGACCATTCAAGCCTTTTCCGAACGCCTTCGTTGTGCAAATGCACCGGTCAGCAACAGCTTGATCAGTTCGCTTTGGCGGGTCGTTCCCGTTTTGCGAAACACCGATTTCAACTGCGAACGAATGGTGTGCGCACTGTGATTTGAGCCCTTGGCGATCTCCTCGATGCTGTGGCCGTTTGCCAGGCTTATCGCCACCTGCGCTTCGGACGGGGTCAGGCTATAAACGCTGACAAGGCTTTCAATCGAAATCGGTTGCTGCAGGTTCGGGTCGCTCATAAACACGGCGACTTTTGCACCCTCGTAGTCGAGGTCAGAGGTAATCAGGTGCGCGTGCATCGGGGTCACCAGGATCGGCAGCGGTGCTTCAACATCGGGGTGGGTGACACCGATCGCGACACTTTGTTTCCACGAATCGTCCGGGTCGATATCGGCGGTGTCGGTGATCGTCTTGCGCAGGTTCCTTTCATCTTCGGGATTGACCAACAACAGGTCACCGTCTACCAATTGCAGGGCAGGGTGATGCTCGATGATCGCTTTCGCAGTCGGATTTATATAAACGGGCCTGGCATTGCGATCGTAAAGTATCAGGCCGATCACCAGCCGATCGAGACCCTTAAGCAGGGCATCCTGTCGGAGTTTCAGGTGGGTGAATTCGGAATGGATATTAAGTGCACGCCGCAGGTGCGGTAAAAGCTCGTTGATCACGCGCATGTCGCCATCGCTCCAGGCCCCGGTCTTCTCGTCGCGTAATATTGCAATGCCAGCCTTGTGGGTTTCAGAGTCGACAAACTGCGCACCACCCACGTGGTAAACGCCGTGTGGCTCCATCCACTGCAGGTAGAGTTCGGAATCGTCTGCCATGACACCGTTGCCACCCGGATGAAACTGGGTACAGCTGACATTCTCGGAAGCGGCACTGTTTTCGGCACAGAACATCTCGTCGAGCGAATCGCACTGGTCGTTGAAATTCATACGATCACCGGAGGGCAGCCCATATTGTGCGATGGTGCTAGCCATGCCAATTTCCTTATTCTTGTAATAGAGGCAGGCGGATTTAGATCGCGTCAGTTTGGCGATCATGGTAATCACGTAATCCCAGTGGATCGGGTCGATGGTGGCTTCGTAGATCTCCGGTACGATGTGCGATGAACGTCTGCGGTCCATTATTGTTGTCCAGTTATTTAACTATTCCCTTTAAGGGTCTGTATTCTAAGCATTTTCACGACAGGATTACAGCCATATTGTCGTCTTGCTACTATATACAACCCCGATCCTGGTTTAGTGACCTCGATCACAAAGATGGCCAATGTTAGGGCGCACTTAACCCAAATGGGTGACACGTCACGAATTCGTCACAAATTGCGCGACCCGGAAAATAGAGACATCTTATGACGATAACATGACAGTATCGACAGAAATTGCAACATGGGCAGAGTCACCCAGGCGTTGTCGCCGATAGCTATTTAAATGCTCAAGGGCCGTGTAGCTTGCTGATTATACTGATTCCTGCTCGTAGACTTCGCGCTCAAGACCGATATTGCGAGGGATTTTGATGGCATCAATAGATACGAAAATGCCGCCGATGCTTTGCGTTTAGAGCATAATGCTGACGATGGTGTCCGACGCAGGATGGAAACCCGGTTGTGGCACCGGTATACCAGGTAAAATACCTCGGCGTAAGTCTGGATTATCGTGCCCGAACTTTTACTTAATTGGGATGCAGGCGAATATTTTTATTTCTTCACGATGTCGGGGTTTCTAAACAATTAAAATTAATGTAAAAAATGAGAGCTGATACCAAAAAACAGTAAATCCCTGGTGTACAATGTGAGTCCTGTTCGATCCTGGCTTTTACCTTTTGGATAATCATTTCGTGGTATAAACAAGCTGATGAAAATTAAAATCTACCTGGCCGGTATCGCCCTGGCTTTAATTTCCGTTGCGTCCAACGCGCAGGAAGCCTATCGACTGAATCCGGGAGATATTCTGAATATCTCGGTCTGGAACGAAGAGGCCTTGCAGCACGACGTGATGGTGCTGCCCGACGGCACCATTTCATTTCCGTTGGTTGGCATCATTCAGGTGTCGAATAAAACCCCCGGGCAGGTACAGGAAGAGATAAAGCAAAAACTATCGCGGTTGATTCCGGACCCCGAAATAAACCTGGCCGTCAACGCGGTCGAAGGCAACAACATTTTCATTCTTGGTAAAGTCAATCAGCCTGGGCGCTTTCCGATGACCCGACCGACCGATGTGGTGCAGGCGCTGAGCCTGGCGGGCGGATTTACAACCTACGCGCAAACCGACAGTATACAGATTCTGAGACGAAGCGGTAAAAAGCAAAATGTTATCAAGTTCGACTACACCAAAATTGAGAATGGCAAGGCGCTTGAAACCAATATTTTACTGAGAAGCGGTGATACCATTGTTGTTCCGTAGTTTCGTAAACCTACTCGAGAATTATCAGGTGATTGCTTTATCCATTTTTTCAACACGAAATTTCGGTCGCCTTGGATTGCTGCTGATTCTGGCTTTCTTGATCCTGCTCACATGCAGACCCGCCAGCGCTTATGACTGGAATACTGGCTACGGTGCAGACCTGACCCTGGGCTACGACGATAACTTTCGCCTCAGCCCTGACGACGAACTCAATACAACATCGACCAGTGTTGGTGTGGCTGCAGATATTACTGGAGCGACCGAAATCTCTAACATAAGCCTGGCGATCGGGGTAAACGGTACCAGCTACTCGGAATCGTCGATTGATGATGACACCAGCTACAACTTGTCGCTGGACACTTCGAGGACAGGGGAACGTCTTTCCAGCTTTTTAAGCGCCCGGTTTGAATCTCGAGCGACCACGGAGACCGAATTGCTGGATACCGGCTTTACCGAAGAGGATGGGACCCGTGACCTGGTAAACGTCGCACCGGGGCTAAGTTATCAGGTTGATGAAAGAAATTCTCTTTCCGCAAGCTTGAATTTCGAGGATGTTACTTATGACGAAGTATCACTAACGGAATACACGAATAATTCGGTCTCGTTGAGCTGGGAACACGGGCTTGACGAAGCGAGTAGTGTTTCGACCAGTCTTCAACATTCGGTGTATGACCCCGATGATAACGATGAAGACACGGACATAAATAGCCTGAACCTTGGCTACGAGCTAAGAGCCTCCGAGGCAACCACGTATAACTTTTCGGTCGGTTACACCGAGGTTGAACGTCCGAACGACAAGGAAGATGGCGGAAACTATGCATTCGATGTTAACCATCGACCCGATGAACGAAATAGTTTTTCCCTGGGATTGAGCAATAGCTTTGAAACCAGTGGTGAGGGCAATGTACGTGAGGAGGACCAGCTGAATCTACAATGGAACCATGCTCTCTCGGAAAGGGCCCAGGTCACGCTATCGATGGAAGGCGTCAGCACAGATGACCGGGATTTTTATTCATTCACCGCGGGAAGCAATTATCAATACACTCAAGAAATTGGATTGTCCGCAAGCTACCGTTATCGCGAACGAGACGAAGGTTTGGAGAGTGCGGATTCCAGCGCCGTCTTCCTTTCGTTATCCTACTCCCTAGATTAGATTGATCGGGCTTCGAGCATAAACCATGGAAGACGACGTCAAGTCACTGAGCGAGTATATTTCGATTGCGTGGCGCAGAAAGTATTACATCCTGATACCGTTCACACTGGTATTTCTTACATCGCTCGCCGTGGTTTTAAGAATGCCCCTGATATACCAGTCGACCGGGACCATCCTGATAGAATCGCAGCAAATTCCTGAAGAACTGGTTCAGTCAACGGTTACCAGTTTTGCCGATGAACGTATTCAAGTGCTCAAGCAACGGATACTAGCCGGGGATCAGTTATTGGAAATCGTTAAAAAATTCAATCTGTATTCCGGGCAGGAAAAATCGGCGCCACGTTCTGCGATTCTCGATGATATGCGAAGCAAGATGTTTATCGAGCTTGTTAGTGCCGATGTTCGGGGGCGGCGTAGAAATGCGAATGCAGTCATTGCCTTCACAATCTCTTTCGAGCACCAGGATCCAGCAACCGCTCAAAAAGTTACCAATGAGTTGATAACCCGATTTCTGGATGAAAATATCAAAACTCGAACTGCACGGGCTGAAGAGGCGACAGAGTTTTTGAAAAAAGAAAGTGAGCGCCTGAGTGCTCAGATTGCAGTTATCGAGGAGCAAATAGCAACCTATAAACAGGAGAATGCTGGCAGTTTACCGGAAAGTTTAGGAACCAATCTTGGACGGGTAGTTACCCTCCGAGCGGCCCTGGCTAATGCAGAATCCGAAGAGCAGGAATTGATTGGGCAACGAAGAATCTTAGTAGTCGAACGTGATTCTCTGCAAATTCAGGCGGCAACCAACCCTAGTTTGACCGAGGAACAGGTGCAGCAGTCACAGGACCTCGTTGCACTCCAAAATCAGTACATCACTCTGTCCGCGCGTTATGGATCCGAACATCCGGACGTCAAGGCGGTCAAACGGCAAATGACTGCCTTCGAAAATGAATATGGCAGTCTCGCCGATATCGAAGAGTTAAAAACGCAGGAAGAGAATGCCCGGCTGGAGTTGGCTGAGCTGACCAAA
>Ga0224508_10002342_pt1 | contig 16153 bp, 12 predicted proteins | sample SF_Jan12_sed_USG_4_FD_170157 | JGI IMG/M metagenome (GOLD analysis project Ga0224508, IMG submission 170157) | Sediment microbial communities from San Francisco Bay, California, United States - SF_Jan12_sed_USGS_21 | ecosystem: Environmental > Aquatic > Marine > Sediment | place: USA... | reverse complement strand
CGGTGGCGCAACTGCCCCCGCCCTGGCATAGATAGGGATCGACCTCGATTTTTTCCCCAACGGAGCGGATAGCGTCAGTGGGACAGGCATCAAGGCAGCGTGTGCATCCCGATACGCCACTCGCACTATGGGCGCAAATGTCAGCGTTGTAACTAAAGTACTTGGGCTTCTCGAACTCGCCTACCAGCTCTGGTATCTCGGCCAGGGCTCGGTGCAGCTCCGACGCTTGGTCTCCGGTCGCGTAGTAGCCGAACGGTAACGTTTGATGGGTAAGCTGCGGACTTGCTCCAAGGTCCAGCACTAAATCAAAGTGCTCGCGATTCTTGTCCAAGGTCTGAGCAAGATTCACCGTTTTACCGTCGAGCTCCACGTCCACCTTGAACTGTCCCAGGTGACCGGCGAGTTTCAGGATACGCCCATACACCACCTCGAACTTGTCGCTAGGACACGGGGTCTGTCTCACTTCGGGCGCATTACCAAGCCCCGTCATCAACACCGTGCAACGCAGCTTGTCTTTAAGTTGCCTAGCCTGCTGTAGCGCGTGTTCCCCTGATCCGATAATCAACAAACTCCCCTGGGACCGATACGACAATAACGAAGTGGGATTAGTCGGCTGCAACGGCGCCCCGGAAACAGCCTGAGTGCGCGCTAACGCGTCCGGCGAATCAGTCGCCAACGAGTAACCCAGGAGTTGTTCCAGATCGACAGCTTGTTGGACTGGTTCGGACATCGGGTTACTTAACTAACTGTGTTGAAAAACTCATCGTCACTCCCGCCCTGGATCGGGGCCGAGGGCAGGCTCCAGCTTGAGTCCAGGAAGTTGAATGTTGTGGAATCAAAGCACTACTGGATTCCCGCTTCGGCAACTGCTCGGTAATAGCGTCCTGCATTACCCTACTACGCTACATCCATGTATCTATCCCTGCGTTGCTCTACCTCCTGCGTCCATGCAGTGGTTCGCGGGAATGACACTATTCGGCTTTTGAGGGAGTTTTTCAACAGTATTTAACTCTAAGCCGTCGGGAATCTATTGACTCTTCCGCGCATGACTCTTCTCTGTGCTAACTCTTCTGTGGGCCTAACTCTTCTCTAGAGATTCATCAGGGTCATCAGGGTCATTTAATTCACTCTCATCAACATGTTGGGAATCGGCCACGTCCGACTGCCCGTGCTGCTCGATCGGTTCACCCTCTGGATTCGTCAATGATTCTTCATCCTTTGTAGTAATGTCCTCGCCATCAACCTCGTTGTTACGGCGCGCCCGCCGCTCGGCCAGCTCTCGCATCTCCGCAGTGAGTATGTCCCCCAAGGCCTGGAAAGATCGAAAATCTTCGTCATAATCATCAAGTCCATCGACAATGTTAAAACGAGCACTGCTGAAAAGTTTACGTAAAGCTGCCTTACGCAGTGTCTCACTCACTTTGGGAGAAAAGAAAGGGCTGTAGTCGCTACTCTCATCAAGGGATTCCAGCGGCGGCATGTCAGCGTCGGTCTTGTCGTTCGACTCAACATCCTCGCTCTGGATTCCATCTTGCGGGGCTATGTTATCAAGCTGGGTTGAATCATTCTCGGCACCTTCCACCAAGCGTTTGCGCCGTGACCACCGCGACACAAAATTTTCTTCGGTGGAATCTGTGGCAACCGATTCAGGAGCGTTTTGCTTGAGATCTTTTCGCATATGCAGCCTCGTCCAACCAATCTCGACGCTTGCGTTTTTTCTTTTGTTGCGGCACGTAGTTTTGCACCACAAAACGCTCTACCCATTGATGGATCACTTCGGGCATAGGCACAGCCAACACCACATCATCCGTCTCCATATGTGCCAACGCCTCATCTTGATTCGCGGTCACTATGAACGGCGCCAGTTCGCCTTCACGGTCGAGTTCGGTGTCATCCTGACATACCACGAACAATGACGGGCTTTGAGCCATCAGGTTGTACCAGTAGCTCTCCGCACCGTCTTTGTAAAGCCTTAGCTCTAATCCAGCCCATAGATAGCGTTCACCGTCAGCGTCGCTGTGGATTTTGATGCGGGAACTGCGTCGATGCGCAATGTTCTCGCCGGTCACCACTGCAACCAGATCCCACTGAGGCCAACTCCACTGGCCACGCTGAACTTGCTTTCGCTGTAGGATCACAGAAACTGGGAAAGCCTCGATCTCGGAGACGTTCGAGTCGTCTTGGAATGAGTTTCCTTTGTTCGGTTCAGTCACTTGCTCTCCAGTCGGATGGCTCGATCTGCTCATTCTAAAGAAATATCGCCGTCGATATTTATGTCCATTGAGAGTTGCGGCACCGTCAGTGTCATGCGGGTGGACAAAGTTTCAGTACCACTTAGTATCCCACTGTCGAGCCCATCGCGCACAGCTTTCTCAATTTCGCGCTGCGCAGTAATGCCAACTCTTTTCAAAAACTTCCGGATCTGCAGATTCATTACTTCTTCGTCCATTTCCCTTCCTCCGTATGTACAAATATTCGATTTGCGATCCAGCGCACTTAGCCGGCCCGATTGCTTATCAGATCATCGACCACACCGGGATCGGCAAGCGTCGAGGTATCACCCAGATTATCCAGTTCATTTGCTGCGATCTTACGTAAGATCCGTCGCATAATCTTGCCGGATCGCGTCTTTGGCAAACCGGGTGCCCATTGGATTACATCCGGCCGCGCAATGGGGCCGATTTCCTTACGCACCAACTGCATTAGTTCATCGCGCAGCGCCTCCGTAGTGGTCACCCCGCTCATTGGTGTGACATAGGCGTAAATGCCCTGACCTTTGATCTCATGTGGGTAGCCTACTACCGCGGCCTCCGCCACAGCATCATGTAGCACCAGAGCGCTTTCCACTTCGGCGGTGCCCATACGGTGACCGGAAACGTTGATGACATCGTCCACCCGTCCGGTGATCCAAAAATAACCATCCTCGTCACGGCGGGCGCCGTCTCCGGTAAAGTAGTAGCCGGGGTAGGTTTTAAAATAAGTGTCGATAAAACGCTGGTGGTCGCCATAGACGGTGCGCATCTGACCAGGCCATGGTCTCGAAATCACCAGGTTCCCGGACGCCGGCCCCTCAAGCACCTTACCGTCAGGATCAAGTAGCTCCGGCACAATCCCAAAAAACGGCAGCGTTGCGGAACCGGGTTTAAGCCTGGTGGCACCCGGTAGCGGTGTGATCAGAATCCCGCCTGTCTCAGTTTGCCACCATGTATCGACAATAGGACAACGCGCCTCACCCACTGCACGGTAATACCACTCCCATGCCTCCGGGTTGATCGGTTCACCCACTGTTCCGAGTAACTTGATACTTTTGCGACTGGTCTTCTTAACCAGATCATCTCCCTGCCCCATCAGAGCGCGAATCGCGGTGGGCGCGGTGTAGAAGATATTTACCTGGTGTTTATCCACTACCTGCCAGAAACGACTGGCATCGGGATAGGTGGGCACACCTTCAAACATTACCGTGGTGGCGCCATTCGCCAGTGGCCCATAGACAATGTACGAATGACCGGTGACCCAGCCTACGTCCGCGGTGCACCAGTAAATATCGCCGTCGTGATAGTCGAACACATACTTATGGGTCATCGCAGTGTACAGTTGATATCCTCCAGTGGTGTGCAAAACGCCCTTCGGCATACCCGTCGAACCCGACGTATAGAGGATGAACAGGGGGTCCTCTGCGCCCATCTCTTCGGGCGCGCAATCCGCGGAGGCTTTAGCTATCAGCTCGTGGTACCAAACATCGCGGCCGTCTGTCCATGGGACATCAGCCTTAGTGCGCTGCACCACAATGGTAGTGTGCACGTTGGGGCATCCCTTGAGCGCTTCGTCAACATTGACCTTCAACGGGACAGGCTTTCCACCACGTGGGCCTTGATCAGCGGTAATGACTACGCGACAGTCCGAGTCAAGAATGCGATCCTTAAGTGCCCCCGGTGAAAAGCCGCCAAATACCACTGAGTGGACGGCGCCAATGCGTGCACACGCCAGCATCGCCACGGCGGCCTCGGGGATCATAGGCATGTAAATCGACACGCGATCACCCTTGTTGACGCCACGGGACTTGAGCGCATTGGCGAACTTACACACCAGTTCGTGCAGCTCGCGGTAGGTGATCTTCTTATCTACCGCGGGATCGTCCCCTTCCCACAAGATGGCAACTTGGTCGCCGCGGGAGTCAAGATGACGATCGACGCAGTTGTACGACGCATTGAGTTTTGCGCCTTCGAACCAGGAGATATGCGCTTTGTGAAAGTCCCATTGTTGCACCGTGTCCCACGTCTTAAACCAAGTCACGAACTGTTCCGCCTGCTCTGCCCAGAAACCGTCCGGATCTGAAATCGAGCGCTGGTACATCTCCTGGTATTGCTCATCATTTAAGTGCGCGCGTGCTTTTATCTGCGCCGGGACGTCATAAATTTTGTCTTCAGACATAAATCCTCCTTTCCACTCACGGACCAAACCTGCCCATCAGATTGCCGATTATAGAAGCTATAGAATAAGATCGCGTAACATCATGCCAAACAATATTGCACTCGATGTTATTTTCCTGGTTGTCACGGGTGCAATCGCCTACCACGGCTTGACGTTCAGGACCGAGGAAGGAGAGACCGACACGGTTCGCCTGCTGTTCGGATGTATCGCGCTGATATTCTTCTTCCGCGTCCTACTGGTGGACCTGCTTGGTGTCTGGTGAAGCACTTGCCAAGACTTAAAAACACCAAGTCTCACTGTTTATAGCTTCGTTGTTGCTCATCCAATTCTGGCACCCGCAGTAACCTCTCCCCCTCGGGTTTGGCTAACTCCGCACGCAGATAGGCCGCACGCTCCGCGATGCCCGGCGGTTTTTCCGGTTGCAAGCGCAGAAACCTAGTCAGCCAATGGGGTCCCTTTGCTATATCTTGGTCCAACTCAAGGGAATGTTCATAGTCTTGTATGGCCAGTTTGTAGTCCCCCATTCGATCGTACAAAATCCCGCGGTTCGCAAATGTTCCACCGAAATCCGGCTCGAGCTCAATGGCGTCGTTGAATGCACGTAAGGCTTCATCGTTCTCACCCAACATCATCATGGTGCGCGCATAACCACGCAGCGCATGAATATGGTCCGGGCTCTCCTGCAATGCTCGTTGATATTGCTCCAGCGCTCGTTGGTACGCACGGTCCTCAAATAGCCTCTCGGCGGAGTGGAACGCACGATCACCCGGCTCTGTATCCCGCATGAAACTGTCATACAACGACCAACCCACCCATGCCACAACCAATGCGATGGCTGTGTATTTCAGGAAGCGATAGACAGTTTCATCCATTACCCGACATGTTTAGAGTATTGAAGTTATACAGCGCAGAAAATGCGAACGAAATGATTGCACCGATTATCCACCCCCTTCTCATTTGTCCCGTGATCTCAGCTTGATCCAATTCTCGTTTCAGTTTTCGCTGCAGACGGCGAACGCTGAACACCCAGATGAGCTTACTAACCGGATAAAGCAGCAATAGGGTCAGCGCTGTCACCCATAACCAGTAATTCAACATGGCAAGATTTTAACTCGAACACTGCCCCAGTGCCTGGGATAGCCGTGCTCCAGTTGATGGCATGCGAGTTAACGCCAGCCAGTACGCAGAAGCACAGTGTCCGGTTGGCATGGAGATCTGGGCCGTCACCCATAAAAAAGGGGAGGGTTGCCCCTCCCCCTGATTAATCTACTGAGCTTAATTACACGGACTCAGAAGCTTCGTGCTCGTCGCCAATGTCTTCGTATAGTGCCTCGATTTCCCTAGCAGGCACGGTCGACATCTCCATTTTATAAGCAATAAACCACATCATGAACACGCCCAGGGCCCACCACAGTATCTGCCAAGCCCAGATCGACGGCATACTGAAGATCCAAGTGGTCGCATCGTTGGGGTTACCGAAGATGGTGTTGCCAATCACGGCTCCGGGTCCGATGCCGAAGAAGAACCAAATCAAAACGATGATCCAGGCGGCCGGCACCAACCCCTTCTTCTCGGCGGGCAAGCTGGCATGCTCGCGCAGGAAGTTGTGGTACTTCATCTTATTAGCCGTATCCTCGGAATTTTGGGTCATCGCAGAAATGATGATAGCCAGACCGAGATTGAACAAGATGCCCCAACCTGCCGAGTGTATGGTCCACGGCCAACGACCCCAGGCCTCGATGCCAAACCAGGTCTGACCAATGCTCTCAGTGAGGGTGACCGCAATGAGTCCTGCTGCCAAACCCACCGTGCATCCGGCCCGGGTGAGCCATGGCCACCAACACACCGCGATGAGAGACGGCCACATTTGAAAGCCATACGCCACAGCGAGACCACCCAACAGCACCAACGCGTCTTTCGACGTAGTGGCGACTACCAAGGCTGCCAACACAATGATGGCGACGCCGACGCGGCCAAAGAACTTCTGCTGACCATGGCTGGCGTTGGGCATGATGAAATGCTTGAGCAGATCTCGAGTCAACATACCGCCGGCAGTGGACATATAGGCCGCACCAGTCGACTGCATAGCCGCCAACGCGCATACCGATAACAGTCCCACCAACCAAGGCGCGGCTTCTTGCATCAGGCGTATGAGCTGCGGTACCAACATGCCCTGTTTACCCGCCGACTCCATCAGGTCCTTGCCGCCCAAGCCCGCACCCATCACGTCATTGACGTGCTCGGGATGCGCTGCCATGAAGGCCGTGTCCGCACCTAACAAGTGGCCACCTAGACCCTGGAACGCAGTGAAAGTAAATAGGATCAAGCCGATGCCAAATGAAGACGCCCACACTTGCTGCGGTGCAAATGGGCGTGGATCTCGGTTGGCGAACGACCACATGGAGAACGCCGGCGCCGATTGGATCCCCATTAGCGCAAACATATAGGTCAGGATCATGATGCCGGTCCACGCACCGCCAGTGGCGCTGGGTCCAGAGGATACAAACTGGATCACCCCGGGGATGGCTATATAGTGGCTGAAACCATCAAGGGTACGCTTCTCATCGAACAGTGCCAGCGCGGCTATGCCTTCGTTAAGCTTGGCAAATCCACCCACGGCGTTGATAGCGATAATACCGATGATCATGATACCTGCTGCCAACAAAACGCATTGCAGGGTATCCACATAGGCCACCGCCCTCAAGCCGCCGGACGCCACATAGATGAACACGACCGCTGACAACAGCCACATCCCGACCTCAACGCCCAATGCGCCGTCGGTCAACACGTTAAACAAGAAACCAGAGGCGCGTAGCTGCACCCCAAGATATGGAACAGAGAATACCAACGCCACCAGCACCACCAAGATCCGGATCACATCGGATTTAAAATAGTGCGATAGCATCTCGCCCGGAGTCACAAACCCAAAGCGTTTGCCCAGCATCCACTGTCGTTTCAGAAACATGACGCCAGTGAATGGAATGGTGATTGCGTAAAATGACGCATAAGCGTACTGAAAGCCATCTCGATAGAGCAGACCTGGGTGGCCCATGAAAGTCCAACCGGAGAAAGACGTCGCGGTTGCAGCTAACACAAACACCCAAATGGACAAACGACGACCGGCGATAAAGTAATCACTCGCCGTCTTCGCCGACATGGCCCCTTTGATACCCCAGAAGATACAGTACGCCCAATAAAGGATTACAAATACGAACAACCAGACGATTTTGGGATCCATCTAGTTCCTCCTTTTGGGTTGTTGCTTTGTTGTTAAATCACAATCAAATGCTTCCATGCGGGCCCCACAGGCTTGATCGAGTGTGCTTGCTCCGTTGCGGCTCCAATACCAGCAGTCACCGAACCACAGATATCCGAACCTGGCCCACTGTTCCACCTAACAGCTAAGCGAAATTCGTGCCAATATCGTGTCAATTAAAACATCCCGTATTATCCATTAGTTATTCTAGATATATGAAGTAATATCTCTTTTAGTCGTTACTTTCTGTAACGGAACGAATATCGAATTGTAACTTTTTGCTACTTTTCTCAGCCCGTCCGACGGTTTCGCTGCAAGCCGAGTCGCTGACGTTTCTCCCATAAGGTCTTACGGCTTATTCCAAGACGGCGTGCCAGCTCAGTCTCGGTGAGATTGGCCTGATGAGCGAGTACGAACCGTCGAAAATACTGTTCAAGACTGGCACCATCCTCACCCGGCGTGTCCACAAATGGCGTAGCTGCATGTTGTACATTGCTATGCAGCAAAGCGGCGTCAATGGTATTTTCGTCGCACAGAATCACGGCGCGCTCGATTGCGTTCTCGAGCTCACGCACATTACCAGCCCAGGTATGCGCGGTGATCGCAGCGAGGGCCTCGTTGCTAAATCCCAGTTCAGGTCGGTTCAAGTTCTTACATACTTTTTTCAGCAAATACTCCGCCAGTTGCTGAATGTCTGCACCGCGTTCCCTTAAGGGTGGCAAATGTATCTCCATGACCTTGAGGCGAAACAAGAGATCGCTGCGAAACGAACCATCATTTACTCGTTGCTCCAAATCCCGATGAGTCGCCGCAAGTACACGCACATCGACTCTGCGGTTCTCGTTTGATCCCACCTTGCGTATCTCGCCGTCTTGCAGCACCCGCAGCAACCGCGCCTGCGCTGCATCGGATAACTCCGCAATCTCGTCAAGGAATAGACTACCGCCGTCCGCCGCCTCGACTAAGCCGGTACGGGTGCTCACCGCCCCAGTGAACGCCCCCTTCTCGTGCCCAAACAACTCCGATTCGATCAACGTATCAGGAATGGAAGCGCAGTTTACGGCAACAAGTGGAGCATCACGTCGTGTGCTGTGTTCGTGCACTGCTCGGGCCACTAACTCTTTACCGGTGCCTGACTCACCGAGTATCAAAACTGTGGTGCTAGTGGGCGCCACCCGTTTGATCCGATCAAATGCCTCGCGCATAGCGGCACAACTGCCAATCATGCCACTGACCGGGTAATTGCGATGCAGATCCAGTTTCAGCGCAGCATTCTGCCTTTCCAGCCGTGTCTGTCTCAGCAGACGCTCCACCACTAACGTCATCTCTTCGTGATCGAATGGCTTGGCGATGTAATCGGCTGCACCCCGCTTCATCGAGTCTACCGCGGATTTGACGCTGGCATAGCTGGTCATAACTAAAACTGGTACCCCGTCGCACAGATCGATGACTGCGGTACCCGGCGCACCCGGCAATCGCAGATCAGCGATGATCAGATCGAAAGATGTGAGGTCGAATAGCTCAGTGGCTTCGTCGACCGACCCCGCCTGGTCAACCCTATGTCCATGGCGTTGCAACAACTTCCTTAATGCGTCACGAATGACTACCTCGTCCTCCAGAATCAATATTCCACTCATACGCCGGCAGCCTCAATCGCGTCTGTCGTTGCGAGAGTCTTTTCACTCATGGGTAGGGTAATCCTGACCCGCGTACCCCCGGACACTTCGGAATGGATGGTCATTTGGCCTCCATGGTCTCGCACTATGTTGTACGCCAACGCAAGCCCAAGTCCGGTGCCCTCGCCGGGCTGCTTGGTCGTAAAAAACGGATCAAACACTTGATCGATAATATCGCTGGCTATGCCGCTGCCTTCGTCGATTATCGAGACAACGACACTGCTATGATGTACCTCTGTCTCAATACTCACACCATCTCCAGGGCCGGACGCGTCACAAGCGTTACTCAGGACATTCACAAATACCTGAAGCAAACGTTGTCGGTCGGCCGCTAGCACAACATCAGGATCGCACCTGTTGTCACACTCAACCTCCTTAGCGGCGTGACTTAATTGCACAAACTTGATCGCCTCGTCCACACACCCGCGGAGCAGAAAAATCTCCGGTTGAGCCTCCGAGTGAGCATCTCCGCCGTGACTAAATGTCACCAGGGATTGCACTATGGAGCTGATGCGCCGGGTTTGCTCTAACACCTCGGAGATACTCTTGTGGATTTCTTGATCATCACACTCAGCCTGAATATTTTGGGCGAGACATGCAATGCCCGTGACAGGGTTGCCGATTTCATGTGCTACCCCTGCCGCAAGCCGTCCGATAGAAGCGAGTCGTTCACTGTGCGCGAGCTCTGTTTCCAGTAAATGGGTCTCTGTCAAATCCTCCACCAGGATCACTGTCCCCAGGGTCGCCCCATCCGAAGCGCTATAGGAAAAATGCGCAAACGCTTCCACCGCCGCCTTGTGCAGAGCAAACCAACGCGATCGATCGTTAATGCTTACCCGCTGCTTATGAACGGTGCGTGCTTCAGTAGTGATGAAGTCCCCGAGCAGCTTATTCCAGGGCGTCGCAAGTGCTACCAAAGATGTACCTGGTGCGATATGGGTGCTGATTCCCGAGAGCTTTTCCATCGCCTGGTTCCATATAACGATATTCCCGGTTGGACTGACCGAGCAGACACCAATTGGCAGATCCTGCAGAATTTGACGGTGATAACGCCGCAACTCGTCCATCTGCGCAGCCAGCCCCTTGAGTCTTGTGCGTGACACCTCCAGTCGTTCCTCGAACAAGCGCATGGTATCCGCGAGCGCTGTTTGCGCTTTTTGATCCATGCGTAGCTGTTCATTCACTACCATTCGCGCTAACTCCGGCCCCATTAAGCCTGACAGATTACGTTCGATCCGATCCCTCAGCCGACGCAGCGCCAAGGGGCTGCGTTCTTCCGATTTCATTTGAAGATCTTCCAGCGCCTGGCGGACTTCTTTAGCGGCCATGTCTTGCCCTAACATCCACGCAAGCTGCTCCTGAAATTGTTGGGGCGAGGCGGCGGCAACAACCCCCCTGGGCGGTGCCAGTGTGTCCCGTACGCAGGCGTTGGCCGCTTCCAACTCCTCGTTCGATTGTCTGGTAATGAGAGAGACACCGACGTAAAGCAGAGCGTTGATGCTGACGGACCAAAACGTGGCGAACGTCCATTTGTTTTGATCTGTTGCCACTAAGAATGCGCTGAGGTCAAATCCTTGAAGCTGCCCAGATTGCTCCAGGATCGGCAGAATCAAGGTGACGGCCCAGATCACGGCGCCGCCTATAAGGCCTGCGATAAAACCAGCACGCGTCCCCCGTGGCCAATACAAGGCTCCGATCACTCCCGGTGTGAACTGGGCTACCGCCACAAATGAGATCAACCCCAGTTGCACCAATCCCTGATTAGCCTCTGACAGCAAATAAAAGCCAAACCCGGCCGCGATGATCACCGCAATCATGGTTCTACGCCCCCACACCAACCAACGGTAAAGATTGATGGTTGGATCCGGGTAGCTGGCCGGTAACAGTAGGTGGTTCAAACTCATCGCCGCTAACGCCAACGTGGTAACAATCACCATGGCACTGGCGGCAGAGACTCCCCCAAGAAAAGCAAGTATAGGGAGTAACTTAGTGTCACTGCTCAAGGTGATTCCCAGCACAAAATAATCCGCACTGGTGCCCACATTGAGTTCCGTACCGGCCCAAAGGATCGGAGGGATTGCCACGTTAATCAACAGCAAAAACAGAGGGAAACCCCAGCTCGCCATAGGCAGGGTTTTAGCATCGACGTTTTCAGTAAAGGTCATGTGAAATTGACGCGGTAACAGAAAGGCCGCCGCAAACGCGAGAAATAGTAGCGTTGCCCAAGGTCCTTCTCTCGCCGGGCGATACAATGCATCCAGTGCTTCCGGGTGCATTGTCAGCCACTGATCAATACCCGAAAATCCACCGAATACACCAAATACAGCAAATACACCCACTCCTAACAGCGCCATCAGCTTGACTAATGACTCAAAGGCGATAGCGACCACCAGTCCTTCATGTTTTTCGCGAGGAGAAATGTGACGCGCGCCAAACAAGATCGCGAACAACGTCAGTGTCCCACAAAACCCAAGGGCTAACAGGCGAGGCGTGACTTCTTGAGTCAACACTTGTACAGACTCGGTGACTGCACGAATCTGTAGGGCAATGTACGGCAGAGTCCCGGCCAACATAAACAGAGTGACTAAGATTCCAGCCGCTTGACTGCGATAACGGAACGCCATCAAATCGGCCAACGAGGTCAACTGATACTCGCGCACTAGACGCAGAATCGGTGCTAGCAGAAAAGGCGATGCGATAAAGGCCAGCGTCACCCCGAGATAAATGGTCAGGAAGCTGTAACCCTCGGTCTGGGCGAACCCCACACTGCCGTAGTAACTCCAAGAGGTGGCATAGACGCCGAGCGAGAGGACATAAGTCGCGGGATGGCGAACGATGCCCTGAGGAATCCAGCCATGCTCGGTGGCATAGGCGATAAGAAAAAGCAGTGACAGATAGATCACCGCTGCGAAAAATAGATAGGTCAAGCTAAACGTCATGTCGCCTGCGCATCCAGCTCAACCAAGCGGCAGCAGCAATGACCCCCAACCACAACAGATATGGCAGATACCACGGAGCGCCCTCCCGTGCTATCCAGTCGGTCAGTGGAGAGGTAAACAACAGCAGAGAAAACGCCAGCAGCAGGACTACCCGATCCACCCAATTACCTAGCTTTCGTCAAGGGCCTATAGGGTATCAACTTGTTACGAAAAGTAGCAACCGCCAGACTTCGAACCGAGTGGTCGGGCGTTCGAGGCCACCCTCACACATCCGGTGCTCCGCGGCGTCGACCAGCAAGAGAACTGATCGCCCAACGCCTTCCTGATTCAGATCGGCGGGCGCCACCTACTCTATTACCCCGGTCTATTACCCTGGTCTCCAGGATCCATCCCTGACCCATGTCGACCAAAACTAGCGCTTTATGTTGCGTTTGCGTAGCTGTTGTGCCGATCGAGTTTTGCGACGTTCAGCGTCTTTCTCCCGCGCCTCGGCCAAGCGAATGAACGTCTCCTGGCAACTTCTGTCACTGCTGGAAATCGGTGTTCGCTGGATGTATGTCCCATCAGCCTTCATATCCCAAGCACTGCGCTGGTCTTCGAGCTGAGTCAGCAGAATCGTTCTCAACTCCTCGCGTAACTCAGCCTGCTCCACCGGCACTAATACTTCCACGCGATGCTCCAGATTGCGCATCATCATGTCCGCTGAACCGATGTAATACTCCTCATCGCCGCCGTTGCGAAAATAGAAGATCCTCGTGTGCTCCAGGAATCGCCCTACGATACCCACCACGCGGATGTTGTCTGACAAGCCCGGTACTCCGGGCCGTAACCGGCACGTATCGCGAATGAGCAGATCCACTTTCACTCCCGCCTGGGACGCCTCGTACAACGCACGGGTGATATCGACGTCCTCCAGTGCATTGATCTTGAACTGGATCAACCCCGGGTTATCTTCGCTGTGTTTTTCGATCTCCCGCTTGATCTTGCTCAATATGGCCTTTTTCAACAGCTTGGGCGCTGGTAGGAGTTTCTTGTACACCCTTTTCGGTGAATATCCGGTAGTCAGGTAATTAAACAGTTCAGTTACATCCTGGCCGAGAGCATCGTCACAGGTCAACAAACCGAGATCGTTGTAAAGGCGCGCGGTGCCCGCATGGTAATTACCGGTACCCATGTGGATATACCTTTTTAGTCCGCTGTAATCCTGACGCACCACCAGGATCACTTTGCAGTGCGTTTTCAGCTCGACCACACCATAGGTCACGTGGATGCCCGCCTCTTCCATCCGGCTCGCCCACCGTATGTTCGCCGCCTCGTCGAAGCGTGCCTTTAACTCCACCACCACCGCGACCTGCTTGCCGTTCTGCGCGGCATCAATCAAGGTATCGACAATCTTGCTTTCGCTGGAGGTGCGGTACAGCGTCATCTTGATGGCGCGAACCTTTGGGTCTGAGCTGGCGGTTTCGAGGAAGCGCTCCACCGAATTGGTGAAAGATTCATAGGGATGCTGCAGCAGTATCGAGCCTGCATCCCGAATGATATAAAAGATACTGCGCGATTCTATCAATTTGCAATGCTCCGCCGGATGATGGGCGAGGTCGTGCAAATCGGGCAGCGGCAACATCGCGATTTCCATCAAATCCCGGGGCGCCAGCATGCCGGAGGTCTGGTATACGTCGCCGTGGCTCTGCAAGCCCAGCTCCGCAGCCAGCATACCGCTGCGCACCGGATCCATATTCTCCTGGACGACGACGCGCACGATGGGTGCGAACTTCCGGTCCCGGACCTCGGACTCAATCATTTCCAGCAAGTCGTTTGCCTTGCCTTCATCTTTCGTCGTGTTCGCGTTTCGCGTCACATAAAAGAGCTCACAAGCTTGAACTATCATGTCGGCAAACAGAAGGTCCAGGTTGTTGGACATCACGTCTTCGAGCAGAACGAAGCGGTTTTCGCTGCCGATCTGTAAAAAGCGGCGAATGCCGGCCCCAACAGGCACTTTGACCCGCGCCAGCGACGTCTCGCTTCCTTTTGGGTAGCGCAGCGTGACCAAAAGATTCAACGACAAGTTCGAGATGAACGGAAAGGGATGAGCGGGGTCCATAGACTGGGGCGTGACCAGCGGGAATATGTTCTCGAAATAGTAATTGCGCAGTTCCCGCCGGGCGCTCTCGTCCAGCGAAGCGTAAGTTTCGACGTATACGCCGTGTTGTTCCAGACGCTTCAGTAATTGCGGCAGCAGAGCGTCCTTTTGCGACTCGATGTCGCGGACCGCTGCATCACATTCCACGATCTGTTGCTGCGGCGTGCGTCCGTCAACCGTGAGCTGCAGCACACCGGCGCCGACCTGTTGCTTCAATCCGCCGATGCGCTTCATGAAGAACTCGTCGAGGTTCGAACTGACGATCGAAAGGAACTTTATTCTCTCCAGTAGCGGCGTTCGTTCGTCTTGCGCCTCGTTTAGGACCCGGCGGTTGAATTGGAGCCAGGTCAGCTCGCGATTGAGATAGTACTCCGCTGAAGATGGGTCAATCCGCCGACTGATACGGGTGGAGGTTGTACCGCGCCGCCTGGACGACTGCCTTTTTACGGTCTTTGCGGTAGGAGCCGTCTCCGTTTGATTAGTGCCTACATCTGACATGGTACTTTCATGTTTACATTCAGTATCTTTCCGGAATAAATGTCTGGTCGCTTAGCGGTGGACGCACATAGCCGGCCGCTGATTTGCGCTGTGGTAATTTGACCGGCTCGGGCGTCAAATCCTCGTAGTCGAATAAGCTCAGCAGGTGACTGATGCAGTTCAGCCGCGCCCGTTTCTTCACATCAGCGTTTACCACATACCAAGGCGCCTGTTTAATGTCGGCGTGCGCAAACATGTTGTCTTTGGCTTTGGAGTACTCGACCCAGCGGTTGCGCGATTCCAAATCCATCGGGCTCAGTTTCCAGCGTTTGGTTGCATCGCCCACGCGTGCACGGAACCTGCGCTCCTGTTCACGATCGTCCACTGAGAACCAATATTTGATCAGCTTCAGCCCGGAACGCGTCAACATGCGTTCGAATTCCGGGCAGGACCGCAGAAACTCCCTGTACTCATCTTCCGTGCAGAAACCCATTACATATTCCACCCCGGCGCGGTTGTACCAACTGCGGTCGAACAGCACCATCTCGCCGGCGGCGGGAAGGTGTTCAACATAACGCTGGAAATACCACTGGCTTTTTTCCCTCTCGGTCGGCGCCGGTAGAGCCACCACGCGGCATACGCGGGGGCTCAACCGGTCGGTAATGCGCTTGATGGTTCCGCCCTTCCCGGCGGCATCCCGGCCCTCGAATATCACCGCAACTTTTAGGCCTTTGATCCTGATCCACTCCTGCAGCTTTACCAGTTCGATTTGGAGTTTCCCCAGTTCCTTCTCGTATTCTTTGGTGTCCATTTTCTCCGTGCGTTTCGCGGGCGCATCCTTGTCCTTGTCGGTGATGTTGCTAACCGAAATGACTGTTTCAGGCTTCTGTTCTTTACCCACGCTCCTAACCCCTATGGCCACTATGCTGAGTCATGAATCAAGGTTATTCAATAAGTTTGCTCTATTTTTTTAATTTCCACACCATCATCCACCTGATAAATGCTCATTAAAATTGATCAAGATCAATTATTCAGCATCGAATCATGTGATTAAAAGTAGCATAATTCGCTGATTCGGTCGCGCCTACGACATGGAGCCAACGGCAAGACAAGGCAAATACCTACCGCACGGCTGGGGAGGACGTAGCTGCTCCCTGCGACTCAGCGAGTGCTCGCGCTACCAATTAGAATCCGTGGGAGGGGTTTTCGGTAGGCAGCTGGAAGGCGCCGGTTC
>Ga0224508_10002341_pt1 | contig 16154 bp, 13 predicted proteins | sample SF_Jan12_sed_USG_4_FD_170157 | JGI IMG/M metagenome (GOLD analysis project Ga0224508, IMG submission 170157) | Sediment microbial communities from San Francisco Bay, California, United States - SF_Jan12_sed_USGS_21 | ecosystem: Environmental > Aquatic > Marine > Sediment | place: USA... | reverse complement strand
GTGGTCATGTCCCGGCGTACGCTTGCGGCGGCTTTCCCAGCCATCCATCCATTTGCCATGGTCATCGTACTTGTCGTCGATGAATACCGGGGCCTGGGGCTCGATCAGCCGCTCTTTTGCCGCGAAGAATTCGTCGGTCGCATACGTTACGCGAGTGCCGAGCCGCGGTTGCTCGAGCTGAATCCATTCGTGGAACGGCTGCTTCTCCGCGCTCACGTCTGTTCCTGCATTGCGTCGAGACGCAGGCGCGCGATCTCGTGGATCTCGCGGAGCGCCGTCTCAAATTCAGTTGCCGGGTCGTTGGCGAGCCGTTCTTCAAAGGCCGCCAGAATCTCTGCGCGCCCCCTGTTACGGACCGCCATCACAAACGGAAAGCCAAATTTGTCACGGTACCTGGTGTTCAGATCCTGGAAGTGTTCGTATTCTTCTGCCGAGCACTGATCGAGTCCGGCGCTTGCCTGTTCAGTTGTCGAATCGGCCGTGAGCTTCCCGGCTATCTGTGCTTTGCCGGCCAGGTCCGGGTGTGCCCGAATCAGCTCCAATTGCTGGTCCAGGGCTGCATTGTCAACACAGTCGGCCATGACCCGCCCGATCGCGTCAATATCACTGCCTGCCTCGAGGTGCACCTCGGCACGCTCGGCGACCCATGGCGAGTGCTCGTAAATTCCGCCGTAGCGCTCCACAAACTGCGAGTCGGAAGCTGCCATCAGGAAATCGCCGGGTGCTGTTTACGCCAGTGTTCGGCGATCGCCATCCGCGTCGCGACCCAGGCATCGTCGAAGCCCTGTACGTAGTCCAGGAAGCGCGCAACCGCTGCGGCCCGCCCGGGCCGGCCGGCGAGCCGGCAGTGCAGCCCCACCGACATCATCCTCGACCCTTCAGCGTGCAGTACGTCGAAAGTGTCTTTGAGGTAATCGAAGAACTGCTGCCCCGAATTGAAACCCTGCGGCGTTGCAAAACGCATGTCATTGGCATCCAGCGTGTACGGCACCATCAGCTGTGGTGCGTCGAACGAGTAATCCCAGTACGGCAGGTCATCCGAGTAACAGTCGGCGTTGTAGACAAAGCCGCCTTCTTCGGCGACCAGACGGTGGCTCTGCGGACTGCAGCGGCCAAGGTACCAGCCCCGCGGGCGCTCCCCGGTAAGCCGGCTATGGATCGCAATCGCGTTGGCAAGATGCTCGCGCTCAGTGGCTTCATCGACGTGCTGGTAGTCGATCCAGCGATAACCATGACTGGCGATCTCCCAGCCTGCCTGTTGCATTGCCGCGACGGCTGCGCTGTTCCGTTCAAGCGCCATCGCAACACCGAACACCGTCACTGGCATGTCACGTGCTGTGAACATACGGTGTAATCGCCAGAACCCGGCGCGCGCACCATATTCGTAGAGCGATTCCATGTTCATGTGTCGCTGACCGTCGACGGGCACCGCAGCAACGATCTCGGACAGGAAAGCCTCGGACGCGGGATCGCCATGCAACACGCAACTCTCGGCACCCTCTTCGTAATTGAGAACAAATTGCACCGCGATGCGCGCCCCGCCGGGCCAGCCTGCCACAGGGGGCTGTTGCCCATAGCCACACAGGTTCCTTGGATAGGTTTCGTCAGCCATCAGTCAGTTACCGTTGCCAGGTACCAGCGGTCAAGAATGTCACGCTCTGCATCACTGATTCCGGTCAGGTTACCGATCGGCATCACCCTGGTCACAACGGTTTGTTGATGAATCCGCTGTGCCTCGGCGACGATTTGTACGTCGGTATCGAGAATCACACCCCCAGGCGCCGCCGGAAACGCCGGATGCGTGGGTTCTGCTGAGTGACAGGTCATACAGCGATGTTGCACGATACTGCGTACTTCTTCGAATGCGACCGCCTCACCGGACGCCGCACTCGCCCGCGGCGCGATCGCCACGGCGATGGCCGCAAGTAACAAAACCGCGATTACTACCGGAAGCAACGACGCGTTGCCTTTGTGGCGCTCGACAAAGTAGATGCGGATCAGGGCGCCGGCCACGGATATGGCGATCAGAATCGCCCAGTTGTAGTCATGCCCGTAGGTCATCGCAAAGTGGTTGCTGGTCATCACGAATAATACGGGCAGCGTGAAGTAGGTGTTGTGCACCGAACGCTGTTTCGCCTGTATGCCCGGTTGCGGATCCGGTGCCTCGCCCCGCTCAGCCGCTTCGACCATCTTGCGCTGTCCCGGGATGATTACGAAAAATACGTTGGCGACCATGATCGTGCCGAGCACCACGCCGAAATGAATATACGCGGCCCGGCCGCTGAACAACTGGCAAAGCCCCCACGCGAGTAGCGAAATGAGAACGAACAAGACAATGCCAAATGACGCTTCATTCCTGCCCAACGGCGTCTTGCACAGCAGGTCGTAGATGACCCAGCCGGCAACGATCAACCCGGCTGCAATCGCAATTGCCACAGTTGGTGACAGGTCCGCGACGCCCGGATCGACCAGGTAGACTTCTGCGCCGTACCAGTAGATCAGGATCAGCAGGAACATTCCGGACAACCAGGTCGAGTACGCTTCCCACTTGAACCAGTGCAGCGTTTCCGGAAGCGCCGGCGGCGCCAGCCGGTATTTCTGGGCGTGATAGAAACCGCCCCCGTGCACGGACCATGCCTCGCCGCCGACGCCCCTGGCATCGTCGGCCGGGTCCTGCGGCGCTTCGAGGTGATTGTCCAGCCAGATAAAATAGAAGGACGAACCGATCCACGCGATGCCGGTTATGAAGTGCAGCCAGCGCACGAGCAGGTTCAGCCAATCGACGATGTAAGCTTCCATCTTATTGTTTTTTATAAATTATTTTCGTTTTATCGGGCGCACATTACCAGCATACTCGAAGTAGGCCATATGGCGAACCTTCTCGTGGGCAGCAAGCACTTCGGCTGACGCGGCCACTGCGATCTCGGCCGGCTTCTTGCCGCTGATGCCATCGACACCAATCGGGCAGATCAGCTTATCGAGAGCGCCCTGGGTCATGCCCTGCGAACGGTAACGCTTCTCGAATCGACGCCGCTTCGAGATCGACCCGATCAGGCCGCAATAGGCGGCGTCGCCGCGTCGCAGGATACGATCGCAGATGTCGAAATCAAGCGTGTGGCTGTGCGTCATGACCAGGTAGCAACTATCGGCGGGCATCGCCGCCACTTCGAGCGACGGATCAACGCTCTCGATCGTGCGTACGTTTGGCGGTGTCTGGCGAAAGATATTCCGCCGACTGTCAATCCAGCGAATATTGCAGTCGAGCGCACTCAATGCCTGCACGACCGCGGATCCAACGTGCCCTGCACCAAAAACGGCGATATTGAAGTCGCTGCCCACAATGAGTTCGAAAAACCAGCCGTCGCAATGCCGGGTGCCGCGACGCGCCCCGAGTGCCTCGCGTGCGTTGGCGATGACGCTGGCTGTAACGCCCGCTTCATTGGCATGGAATACATTGTCCGCGGTCACGACACACTTGCGTTCCGACGTCGCGAGGTGGGTACAGAGGACGGCGGGCTCGCGCTGGCCGTGCAACGCGCGCAGGTCGCGCAACCAGCCGGACAGGCCACTGGCGATGGGCTCAAACAACACGTCGACCACACCACCGCAGCACTGCCCCATCGTTGCGCCCAGCGGAAACTTCCGCAGCATCGGGGACGCGTCGGCGCCGAGCATCTCGCAGGCGATGCGCGTGCACTGATATTCGAGCTGGCCACCCCCGATCGTGCCCACGGTATCCGTCGCTGTAACAATCATTTTCGCGCCTGCCTCGCGTGGCGCCGAGCCGCGAATGCCCGCGACGGTAACGATGACAACCGGTTCGCCGGCCGCCGTGAGATCGGAAAGTTCGTCAATCCACTCATTCATGACCTGGCCGCCTCGATCGCCTTGAGGATCGCTTCTGGCGTGGCCGGCGCCTGCAAATCCGGTAATGGGTTGTCAGCGGTCGCGATCGCGTCGCGGAGCGCATGAAAAACGGAAATGCCGAGCATCAGCGGCGGCTCGCCAACCGCCTTGGACCGATAGATCGTGTCTTCGCGATTCGCGGCGTTCTGCAGCAACTCAACATTGAACTCGGGCGCCAGGTCGGAGCAGGTCGGGATTTTGTACGTCGAGGGCGCGTGCGTCATCAATTCGCCCGCGTCGTTCCACCACAACTCCTCGGCTGTCAGCCAGCCGGCACCCTGCACGAAACCACCTTCGACCTGGCCGAGATCGATCGCCGGATTCAGCGAGTCGCCACAATCGTGGATGATGTCGACCCGCAGGATGCGATTCTCGCCCGTCAGCGTATCAACGATCACCTCGGACACAGCAGCACCGTACGCGAAGTAGAAGAACGGCCGCCCACTGAACGTTGCACGGTCATAGTGAATCCTGGGCGTCTTGTAAAACCCCGACGCCCAGAGTTTGACGCGGTCCAGCCAGGCCAACTGCACCAGGGCGGCGAAACTCATCGTCTCGTCGCCCGCCGTAACCGCGTTGGCCGCGAACCTGACCTGGCTGACTTTGACGCCGCAGTGACGTGCAGCAAACCCGGCCAACCGCGCGCGGATCTTTGCCGCTGCCTGCTGCGCCGCTTTGCCGTTCATATCGGAGCCACTCGATGCCGCGGTAGCCGACGCGTTGGGCACCTTGCTCGTATCTGACGCATTGATTCGAATACGGTCAACGCTGACGCCCAGTTCGTCGGCGAGCACCTGCGCGACCTTGATAAAGAGCCCCTGGCCCATTTCGGTCCCACCGTGGTTCAGATGCACCGTGCCGTCTTTGTAAACGTGTACGAGTGCGCCTGCCTGATTCAGGTGTGTAGCTGTGAACGAAATACCGAACTTGACCGGCGTCAATGCGATGCCGCGCCGGAGAACCTTGCTCGACGCGTTAAAGGCGGCGATCGCTTTCCGCCTGGCCACGTAGTCTGCATCGGCCTCGAGTTTGTCGACGATTTCGTGAATGACGTTGTCTTCGACCTTCTGCTGATACTGCGTCACATCGCGTTCGCCGACGCCATAGAAATTTCGCCGCCGCACCTCGAGCGGATCCAGTCGCAGCGATCGCGCGATATCGTCGATGGCGTATTCGATCGCATACATACCCTGCGGTCCGCCGAAACCCCGGAAGGCTGTGTTCGAAACCGTATTGGTTTTACAGCGATGCGACAGGATATGGACGTTCTCGAGAAAATACGTGTTGTCACAATGAAACATCGTGCGATCGTTGACTGGCCCCGACAGGTCCGCCGAGATCCCGCAGCGGGACGCGAACATGAAGTCGATAGCGAGGATCCGGCCCGTGTCGTCGAAGCCGACGTCATAGTCGATCACGAAATCATGGCGTTTGCCGGTCATGATCATGTCGACGTCACGGTCCAGCCGCAGTTTGCAGGCGCGGCCGGTCTTGACCGCCATGATGGCGGCGAGACAGGCGATCGTGGCCGCCTGACTTTCCTTGCCACCAAAAGCACCACCCATACGCCGGCAGATACACACGACGTCTTTCGCGGACCGGCCGGTGGCGTGTGCGACGAGGTGCTGCACTTCATCCGGGTGCTGGGTCGAACTGTAGACGAGCAGGCCGCCGTCCTCCTCTGGAATTGCCATCGCGATGTGGCCTTCCAGGTAGAACTGGTCCTGGCCTCCCAGATCCAGGCGACGCTTGAGGCGGTGTGGCGATTTCTCGAGCGCCTGCTGCGGCGAGCCACGTTCCAGCGTTTCGCTCGGCAGCACAAAAGACTCACTCGCGACGGCTGTCAGCGGATCGAGAATGGGATCCAGTTCGTCGTAGCCGATCTTCGCGCGTCGTACGGCCTTGCGTGCCGCATCGACTGTGTTTGCCGCGACCGTAAAAATCGCCTGCCCCGCGTACTCGACGATGTCCGTGGCAAGGATCTGTTCATCCGCGATGATCGGACCGCAGTTGTTGTCGCCCTGGATATCCGCCGCCAGGCACACATCGACGACACCCGGCGCACCAAGGACCGGCGACAGATCAACGTGCCGGAGTCGTGCATGCGGCTTCGCGCTCGTGCCAACCGCCAGGTGCAGGAGGTCACGCGGTTCCGGCAGATCGTCGGTGTACGCCGCGGTGCCGGTGACATGCAGATGCGCACTATCGTGCGGCAGCGCCTTGCCGACGGCGTCGCGCACCGGCGCTTGGGTTGAATCAGCCCTGGCGTCCATAGCTGTATACCGTGTCCCCGAGGTCGCCACGGGTCTCGAGATAGAAACGCCGCAACAGATTTTGTGCGCCGGCGAGCCGATATTCTGCAGACGCACGCATATCGGTGATGGGCGCAAAGTCGGCTGCCAGCGCGACCGCAGCGCGCTCGACCGTCTTTTCGTCCCAGGCGTGCCCGATCACCTCTGCTTCGCAGTGTGCCGCACGCCTGATCGTCGCAGCGAGGCCACCGCACGCCATGCGGAATGAGGTGACCTGGCCATCGTCCAGTTCGAGCAGGTAGGCCGTGCAAACGGCGGAAATATCCTGGTCAAAACGCTTGGACAACTTGTGACTGCGCAGGATCGTGAGTTTGCCCGGCAGCGGAATACGTATCGACTGCAGGAACTCGCCGGGCTGCAGATCCTTAACCTGGTAGTCGATGTAAAAGTCGTCCAGCGCGATTTCACGCTCGCCGTTTGCCGATCGCAATACCAGCGAAGTACCGGCCACCATCAGCGCCGGCATCGAGTCGCCGATCGGTGAGCCGTTGGCAATATTGCCGCCGAGCGTGCCGGCATTGCGAATCGGCGGCGACGCGAACCGCCGCCAAAGCTCTTCAAGATCGGGATAATGCGTGTCCAAAACCGCCACCGCATCGGTCAGTGATACGGCGGCGCCGATCTCGATGTGCGTAGCTGATACTTCGATGTCAACTAGCTCACGGACCCGTCCAATGTAGATCACGGTATCCAGTTCGCGGTGCTGCTTGGTCACCCACAGCCCCACATCGGTGCCGCCCGCCAACAATGTTGCGTCCGGGTACCTGGCAAGCAGCGCGGCCAGTTCATCGCAGCCAGTCGGGGCGTGAAAGCGGCGTCCGTTCATGCTGACAGCCAGTCCGCCATCGCGCGCGATACCCTGCAGGCGCCGAACCCGATCCGCGGGCCGGGCGTTGCCATTCGCCGGCTGTCTCATCCATTCGTCGGCTGTAGGCGCCGCGGCATACATGGCAACCGCGGCCGCAATGATCGGTCGATAGCCGGTGCAGCGGCAAAGGTTGCCCGCGAGCGCATCGTCGATCTCGACTCGGGTCGGGTTCGGGTTTGTCTTGTAAAGCGCGAAGAGCGACATCACGAATCCCGGCGTGCAAAAGCCGCACTGCGATCCATGCTCGTCAATCATTGCGCGTTGCACAGGGTGTAGACCACCACCATCTGCGCTCAGGCTTTCTACCGTTATTAATTCCTTGCCATCAAGCGTCGGCAAGAACTGGATACAGGAGTTGATGGCGCGCAGTGAAAGTCCGTCACCGTCCCGGGCGACCTCGGCAAGCACAACAGTACAGGCACCGCAGTCGCCCTCCGCGCATCCCTCTTTGGTACCGGTGCGTTGCAGGTCTTCGCGCAGGTATTGCAGGACGGTCCGCGTCGGATCGACGTCCCGGAGCTCGACGACTTCGCCGTCAAGTACGAAACGGATCGTGTCGGAGTGCATGCTCGATCCGGTCATTGCGATCAGCTGCCCCGGTAGGTCGAGTAACTCCACGGCGATACGAGCAGTGGCACATGATAGTGCTCATCGGCCTGGACCGAGAAACGAATGACGACCGTATCGAGAAAAGCCGGGGCACTGACGGCGTTACCCTGCAAAATGAAGTAGGGCCCGACATCGAACTCGAGTTCGTAGCTACCGGTGAGCATGTCATCGACATCCAGCAACGGCGCGTCGGTGCGGCCATCCGCGTTCGTCACAGCCGTCGCGCACTGTTTGCGGCCGTCGGTCAGGGAGTAAAGCCGCAGCTCCACATTTGCAGCCGGCTTGCCATTGGCCGTATCGAGGATGTGCGTCGTCAGGCGTCCCATCGTCTCCCCTTGTTGTCGGCATCACAGCAATCTGGAGCCGTCATCATTATACGTTGCCGGGACTAGCGGGGCGTCAAAAGCCGGTCGCGTCGTGCCAGCAGCGCCCGCACTCGCCGGCCATCGAGAACACCGTCCAACACTTTTTCGAGGTGCTCTTCTGTCAACCCCTGCAATGCCGACCTCCACGTCGGGCCAGGGACCAGCTGAACGTCGACGAGGTGTCTCGGTCGCGCCTTACTGGTGCCCAACGAGTTTGAATGACCGGTCAACACAAGCTGCCAGTTCCTCTTGTCGTACTGAATGGTCGTCGCTAAACGCCCTTCATTGAATAGCAGCGCATCGAATATCAACATGGCGTCCCACTGGTCTGCCAGTGGGCAGTCCGCACCTCCACCCCGACCCGATTGCCGGCGGCGCTCTTCGTCGGTTAATCCCACGGGAATGAACACCAGGGCACCGGCTTTGCTATCGAGCTTGCGCAAGACCGCGACCGGCACCATGTCGAGTCCTAGCAGACGATCGAGCCGGTAGGCCGCGACATCGGGATAGAATCCACGTGCTGCCCGGCGCACGAACTCGGCATCGACCACTTGCTTGCCGTTGCTGAGCGATACGATGCGGCGCCCGAGACTGTCCTCGCGATCAGCAATGACGTCTCCGGTGGCCAACAGCTCCTCGATCCGGTCGTCACTCAGGCCCGCTGGGCGCTGCCCGACGTAGCGTGGATGCGGCAGTGGTGACGACTGCTCGTGGTCATGTTCATTAACGACCGAGATCTCGTCTCCGGAAATGATCAGCGCGTTGCCGCTGCCCTCGTAGTACCTGTTGAGCATGCCGGTGTCGACTTCCACCACCCTGCCATCAAGGCGTTCCAGGATTCTGCGAATGCGCGTAGGGGTATGTCCGATAACGACTCGCTCGGCACCGATCGCGCGGAGCGAAGCATCCAGGCGATCTACCTCGATCAACGCGCTGCATGCCACATTGCCGCGATACCACAGCGGCCCTTCCACGGCATGCAGATCGGAACCGTTCAATTTGATGACGTCGGCAATGGCAGCAGCCACCGCGTCATCGGTCGTCAACAACGCGGCAAAGCCCTGCAGCTTCTCTGGATGTGAATAGAAGCCGTCGGTGGGCAACAACAGTCCGGCCGCGACGAGAGTTTCCAGCCGCGTGACGTAGCGAACCATCTCGCCGTGTAGTCGCTCGTTAACCCCGGCGAGTCCGATTTCGGCAATCATTGGCGAAACACCGCCGTGTACGTAGGCCGTGCCATTGATCACGATCATGATCGGCTTGGTCAGCAACCATCGACCGTACTTGCCTTCAGAAGCGAACGCTTCGCGATGCGCGAAGAAACCGGGTGGGAATCGCTCGTCAAAGTCTGTTCGTTGCGCCTCCGGGGTCGAAGCACTGCCAACCTGTTTCTCGGCGTACGGTGCAAACCAGCGCTTTCGATCTTCAGGGGTCTCATCGGCTGCGAATGCGGCATATTCGTCTTTGGATACGTAGCGCAGATCACCGACGAGGTTCATCGCTTCGTGGTTACCGATGAGGACGTGGACACGACCACCCGCCGCGACGGCTTCGCCCTCCAGGCGCATCAGCAAATCCATCGCTTGGCGGGACTTTGGGCCGCGATCGAGAATATCGCCGACGATGACCAGGTGCGTATTCTCTCCACACCAGTTCAACCCGTCGTCGATCACCCGGGCCTGCTGGAGCGTGCGCACCATTGCGCCGTAGGCACCATGAATATCACTGATAGCAACGACGCGCTCGACGTTATCAAACGTCCATTCCGAGGCATTTGCCGGGCATACGGCGACAAGCAACGCGAGTAGCGTCGCGGCCTTGCGAAATTTGTTCCGGATTATAGCCATCGGGTGTCTCGTTTCTTGTAAAGTACACTCAAAACAGGAGATTGTCGTCGCCCATGTACCGTTGGACGCAATGTGTTTCCCTATTGTTCCTGCTATCGCGGATTGCCTGCGCTGATACAGGACAGAACATCGACCCGCTGTTTGCAAGCGACGACCTCCTGCACATTGCGATATTCGCGCCTGTCTCCACGATCATGGAACAACGACCGATCGAGGAGTATGTGCCAGGCAAGCTGACCTACACAGAATCCGACGGTCGCATCGTGGAATTTGATATTGGCCTGCGCACGCGGGGGCGGTTTCGCCGCCAGGTCGAAACCTGCCGATTCGCGCCGCTGCGGCTGAATTTCAAGAAATCACAAACCACAGCAACTATTTTCGATAATCAGGACAAGCTGAAAATTATAACGCACTGCCAGAATAGTAATCTCCGATACCAGCAAAGTGTCGTTAATGAGTACCTTGCTTATCGCGTTCTGAATATCCTGACCGACTTCAGTTTTCGGGTTCGGCTCGTGAATGCGAAATATATCGACTCTGATAACGGCAATAAGGAAATAGAGAATTTCGCGGTGCTGATTGAACACAAGGACCGCTTGGCCAAGCGAACCGACGTACCCCCGCATGTGGCGAGTCGCATTACCATTCAGCAGCTGGTCCCGGAGCACGCAGCACTCACCGGTCTATTCCACTACTTCATTGGCAACACCGACTTTTCGCCGATCGCGACAGGCCCGGGCGAAGATTGTTGCCATAATCATGAGCTTTTCGGCAACGACGAGGGATTACTCCATTCCGTACCGTTTGACTTCGACATGAGTGGTTTCGTCGACGCACCGCACTCTGTACCAAACCCGAGGTTTCGGCTTGGCAGCGTTCGTGATCGACTGTATCGCGGACGCTGTGTGCATAACGAGTATCTTCCTGACGCTGTCGACGCGTTCCTGCGAAACCGCGAGGCTATTGATGCCCTTCTTGAATCTGATCAGAATCTGACGCGCACGACACGTCGGTCGCTAACCCGGTTTGTCGATGATTTTTATAAGGCGCTTGATAGCCCGAAGGACATCCAGAAGAAACTCGTCGAAAACTGTATATAGGCAAATGTCGGTAGCACGCAACTCGATCTCGGCCCTGATGCAACCCATCCTCGGTTCAATCCTGCTGTTAAGGGCCATGTTTTACATGGGGCCCGAGTTCAACGGTGAGGATCCACTGTTCGCGAGCAATGAGACGTTGGAGGTGACGCTTGAGGCGCCACTTGTTGAACTCATGCGCGAGCGCGATGAGGAAAAGGAACTGCCCGGCACGCTTCAATATACCGATGCCGCCGGTGCGACCGTGCAACTCGACGTACAGGTTCGGACGCGCGGGAAGTTCCGTGCCCAAAAAGACATCTGCGATTTCGCTCCGCTGCGCCTGAATTTCAGGAAATCTCAGGCCAAAGGAACGCTATTTGAAAAGCAGGACAAGCTCAAGCTGGTTACGCATTGCGACACTCGATCGGAACGCTACGAGCAGGCGATTATTACAGAGTACCTGACCTACCGAATACTCAATATTTTTACCGATTACAGTTACCGCGCCCGATTGCTGCGCATCAGTTACTTGCCGACAGACGGCAAACGCAAGCTCGACAGCTACGCATTTCTTATCGAGAAAGACGAACGCCTGGCCAAGCGTATTGAGCAGAAGCTCGTTGCGACGGACAAGCTCAAAATTTCGGACCTGGATTCGAAATATACAAACCTCGTATCGTTATTCCAGTACCTGGTCGGCAACACCGACTTCTCGCCGATTGCCGCAGCGAGCGGCCTGGAATGTTGTCATAACCACACGCCATTCAGCGCAGACGACAAGGTCTTTTATTCAATTCCTTATGATTTCGATCAATGCGGAATTGTCGATAGTCCGCATGCCTCGCCGAATCGGCGTTTCAAGCTGCGATCGGTGCGGCAAAGGCTGTACCGCGGCCGCTGCGTCAACAATGAATTGCTGCCTGCTACGCTTGATCTTTTCCGTGAGAAACGCCCGGACATCGAGGCGTTAATCGCCAATCAGGCGGAACTTTCAAAGAAAACGCGCGGCAGGACAGAGAGTTTCCTGAGGTCGTTCTACAAGACGATCGACAATCCCAAACTTGTCAACAGGTATCTCGTCAGAAAATGTAATTAGGCGAGATATCCAGCTGCGTTGCCCGAATCCAGTCACACAGGATCTTGGAAATGCGCGGATGAATGTAATAGCCGATCGAACTGTGGGGGTTCGATTTGCCGTAACGAACCGCGAGATTAAAAATCCGGTAGTCCGTAACTGCGCTGACCATGTGTTCTTTCATCATAACGCTGTAATCATCGGCCAATGTGTTGTCGTGACAGGTGTAGTCATCTTCTGCCGCGACGTTATGCCAGGATATGATATTGGTTGGGTGTGTTCTTTTGCTGCCTTGGCCGGCACCGAGCAAGTACTTGCGAATATGGTAGTCGCCCAGGGGTGATCCGAGGGTGACCCAGGCATCGACTTTTGATTCTCCGTATTGGGCGGTGAAACGTGCGTCATGCGATAGCTGCCAAAGTACGTCATAGGCAATAACGGATCCGGTGCCATGTGTCAGCAACAACAGCCGGTCGCCCCGATCGAGGTGCTCGCACAACTTGTTGCGGACTCTTGCGCGCACTTGTTCAGCATAGGCCGACGATCCGGCGAGGTATTCCCGAAAGTCCCTGGAGATGCGGCCAATGACCGGCAACAACATGCCGACTGCGCCTAGCATTGGCGCGCACACGTCGGCGATAAACTCGGGAACCGCCGATTTGCCGGGAAGACAGTCGTACTGACGAATGCCAAAGCGCTTGCGCTCAGTAACAGCCTTCAGCGCGATCAGCGCATTGCTGCGATCGCCCAGATCAAGGGTCGGATCATAGTGCTTGCCTTTTTCCTTAAGGAGCGCATTGGTCAGGTCACCGAAGTAGGCGATGTCCTTGGAGATGGCATCATACGTGGTGACATCGTCGGGATAGTCGCGCTCGACACCCGCGCGCAGCGCAGCCGTCGCCATATCCAGCAGCGTATCTTTGGCCGGCTTGAAATCCCGGCCATGAACGATCAGGATGCTGCGGGTGCCACCGGCTCCGGCTTTGCCACTCTCCGTCATGTTCCGCGCCGGTTGTCCGCTAGTAATCGTCCTCTCCTGCGTCTCGTCGGGTAATCATCGTCAGGAACGGGCCCGCAAGGGTCTTGCCGTACTCAAGCTTCCAGATAACCAGCGTTGCCAGGACAAACGCAAGTGAGATTACGGTTGCAACACCCAGTGCGCCGATTCCGGACCCGAGACCGATAGCGATCGCAACGAAAATGTACATCGCATCGGATGGCTGCGTGAGTGTGAATCGAAACCGCACGGCGGCCACAACTCCCGCCAGGCTGAAGGCAAGCGCGAGGCTGTCCTGAACGATCATCGAGATGCCAGTCACGACGACGGGGAGAATGATAATTGTTTGCAGGAATGACTGCGTGATGCGCCGTGACCGGGTCGTGATGAAGTAAACCCAGGACACCGGTATGGTCAGAACTATGGTGCCGAGTGTCGCTATCGCCAACTGAAATGGTCCATACGGAGCGAGCGCTCCCTCGTAGACCCCGGATGAGACAGGCTCAAAGGAGGTCTGAGGGTCGGCCGCAAGGGCGCCAACGCCGCCGATCGGGAAAAATTGGCCGAGCAGCGGAAAGCGCGTCAGCAAAAATACAGCTGCACCTATCCAGAATCCGTAATAAAGCAGGATCAGGGATAGAGGAATTCCCAATCCACCGGCTTTACGCATTGCTTGCCTCCCCAGTCCATTGTGCGACAACGGTATCAAGTACGCACGATACCGCCGTGATATCGCTACAGCAAATCGCGCGCTGCGATGATAGTCTATGCGCCGTTTTTGGCCGGATCTCTCGTAAGTGACCCACGAAACCCAATTGCTCGGCATCAGCAACGCGATCGTTGACGTCCTCGCACATGTTGACGCCGCGTTTCTGAACAAGATCGGCGTCGTCCGTGGAGCTATGACCCTCATCGATAAAGATCGTGCCCATGAAATATACGGGATGATGGGGCCGGCGATTGAAATGTCGGGCGGCTCGGTCGCCAACACTGTTGCCAATTTTGCCAATCTGGGTGGCTCGACTGCTTATATCGGCCGCGTCAAAGCTGACCAGCTCGGCGCGATCTTCAATCATGACATGCGTTCACTTGGCGTCGACATCCGGTTGGTACCGGGCAAGGACGGTGCGCCTACTGCCAGGAGCCATGTACTGATCACCGAGGATGGCCAGCGCACGATGTGCACTTACCTCGGGGCCTGCACGGAGCTCGGCGTTGCCGACATAACGCCTGCAACGGTCGGCAGGCCGAAGGCGATGTTGCTGGAAGGCTATGTGTGGGACTTGCCCGAAGGACCGGACCTGGCAAGCAAGGCAATGGACATTGCTGTCGGGAATGGGACGGCCGTGGCGTTGTCGCTCTCCGATTCCTTTTGCGTGCAGCGCCACCGCGAATCTTTCGAAAAAGCGGTGCGCGGTGGTGTCGACATCGTCGTCGCGGACGAGGACGAGATCAATGAACTCGTGCAGAGCGACAACTTCGATGCAACGCTCGAGGCGATTGGCGCTTACGACTGCCTGTTCGCGTTGACACGGTCGGAGAAGGGCTCGGTCATAATGCGCGGGAACGAAAAAGTCGTGTACGCCGCAACGCCGGTTAAGAAACTGGTCGATACAACCGGCGCCGGCGATGCCTACTGCGCCGGTTTCCTCTTTGGCTGGGCGAGTGACCGGCCGCTTGAGGAATGCGCGCGTCTCGGCACACTGTGTGCAACCCAGGTGATTCAGCAGCTTGGCGCGCGAATCGAGCCGGATGTACTCGACGGGCACGACTAGGGCAGGGCAAACGCGATTAACTTGTCATCAAATGGGCCACCCACATTAGCGTTACCACCGGCGTATATCACAACGTACTGCTTGCCCTGCCAGACGTAGGTCATTGGCGTCGCCACACCGGACGTTGGCAGGCGGCCGCGCCATAGCTCCTCGCCCGTTTCAGTGCTCAACGCGCGCAGGTAAAAGTCCATTGTTGAGCCGATGAAGACCAGGTCGCCGGCCGTTGCAATGGGTCCGCCAAACGTCGGCGTCCCCAGCTCCAGCCCGATGCCTGCCAGGTCCTTGACGGTCCCCAGGGCCCGCCGCCAGACAACGTTGCCAGTACCCAGGTCAATTGCCGCGATAATGCCCCACGGCGGCGGGTTACACGGCAATCCAAACGGCGACATGATTATCGCGCGCCGATAGCCGTATGGCGACCCACGTGTACCGTAGAGTTCCTGGTCGTGGAATACAGCCTCCGCCGCTTCAACCTGGTCGTTCGGAATCAGTTGAACCACGTGCGCCAGGCTGCTCATGTTGATGACGAGCAGGTTGCGTTGCGGGTCGTAGGCAGGACCGCCCCAGTTTGCTCCGCCGCCGGTAAACGGGTGAAACAGTGTGCCCGAGAGCGTTGGTGGCGTGAACAAACCATCGGCATGCAGTGCAGCCAGTTGTTTCTCGCAGTCGTGCTTGTCGTACCAGGTCAGGCCAAACGCATCGTCGGGATCGATGCGGTCCGGCACCAGCCCCGGCGTGATAACGGGCAAAGGCTGGGTCGGAGACAGAACCTCGCCGGGGACGTCGGTCGCGGGCACTTCCACCTCCGCAATGGGCAGGAACGGCTGGCCGGTATCGCGATCCAGCACGAACACATGGCCTGTTTTGGTCACTTGCGCGACGACATCATGCGCCGCGCCATCGCGCCACACCGTGTAAAGACCGGGTTGCGCAGGCAGATCGTAGTCCCAGACATCGTGATGCACGACCTGGAAGGCCCATTCGACGTCGCCGCTGGCGGCGTCAAGCGCAACGATGGAATTGGAGTAACGGTTGTCGCCAGGTCGCCGGCCGCCGTAGAAATCGGGACTCGGACTCGACGTCGGCACGAATACGAGGCCGCGGTCGGTATCGACCGATAACGGGCCCCAGGCATTGGCATGGCCCTCGACCGGGGGCTGGTCACCCTGCCAATTCGGATCATCAACGACACGTGGTATTGGGTCGAATTCCCAGGCAGGCTCGCCACTCCTGATGTTGTAGGCACGCACGATTCCTCTCGGTGCGACGCGACGAACGTTGTCGCTGATGGCAGAGCCGACGACGACCGTGTCGCCGATTA
>Ga0224508_10002340_pt1 | contig 16156 bp, 13 predicted proteins | sample SF_Jan12_sed_USG_4_FD_170157 | JGI IMG/M metagenome (GOLD analysis project Ga0224508, IMG submission 170157) | Sediment microbial communities from San Francisco Bay, California, United States - SF_Jan12_sed_USGS_21 | ecosystem: Environmental > Aquatic > Marine > Sediment | place: USA... | reverse complement strand
CGCGCGCGGGATTTCCCGCTCGACGGTCTCTCTTCCGACGAGGAGTTCCAGCGTGTCCTCCGTGAACGGCGCATCGAGACGATGCACTCGCAGGAGACGACGCTGGAGCAGGTGTTCGTCGAGGTGACGGGGAGACAGCTGCAGTGACCCGTCTCGCCGCTGAGATCCGGCTCGACATGATGGTGCAGGCGAGAAACCGGCTGTACGTCATCGGCGTCGCACTCGCACTGGTTCTGGGCGCGGTCGGGCGTTGGGTCTTTCCGGCGGCCGCGCTGCCGCTCGCAATCTCGGCGTTCTACCTGCTCTTTATCGGCGGATCGACCTACATGTTCGTCGCATCGATGATCCTCTTCGAACGGAGCGAGGGAACGCTCGAGGCGATCCGGGTGAGTCCGCTTCGCCTCGGGGAATACCTGCTCTCCAAGGTGACGACACTCTCGGCGTTCGCGTTGCTGGAGAGCCTGATCGTGCTATTCGTCGCGTTCGGTATCGGCGGGTACGGAATCGCGCCGCTCGTACTCGGCGTCCTTCTGCTGGGGGCGTTCAATACGCTCGCGGGGATCGCGCAGGTCGCCCGCCACGAGACGGTCACGGACTTCCTGATTCCGGGCGCGATGATGGTCATGGTCGTCCTGCAGCTGCCGATCTTCCACCTTCTGGGCATGTGGACGGGGACGCTCTGGTACCTCATCCCGACGCGGGCGCCTCTCCTCATCATCGAGGCCGCGTTTCGTCCTCTGACGGGGCTCGAATGGGCCTACGCCGTCGCGTACAGCATGCTGTCGCTCGCGGCCGCGGCCTGGCTGGCGAGAAGGCAGTTCCTGCTCCACCTCGTCATGGGAGGGCGGGACTCGTGAACGGCGCGTCGCGGATTCTGATGTTGGCCCGGCTCGAGGTCCGGCTGGTCGGGCGCGACCGGTTTCTCCTCGGCGTCGGCCTCTACATCGTCGCGATGTCCCTCGTCATCCGCTTCCTCCTCCCCGGCATCGAGAGCGGGCTGGCCGATAGCCGCGGGTTCGATCTCAACCCGTACTACCCGCTTCTCAACAGCTACTTCGCGGTCTTCCTCGCCCCCATGCTTGCCGGGATGATCTACGGCTTCACCCTGCTGGAGGCGCGCGAAGACGGGACGCTCCGGGCCGTGCTGGTATCTCCGATGCCGCTGACGGAGTACGTGCGGTACCGCCTGCTTGCACCGTTCGCCCTGTCGGCGATCCTCGTGCCGGCACTCGCCCTGCTGGTGGGCGCTTCCCTTCCGGGCCCTCTGGCACTGCTCGCGATCTCACTGGTCTCCGCACTCCTGGGTCCGGTCTGGGCGTTGAGCACGGCCACGTTCGCGGACGACAAGATCTCGGCATTCGCGCTACTCAAGGCGCTGAGCGGAACCGGTCTGATCCTGATCGGGAGCTTCTTCGTCGACGAGCCCCTCCAGCTGATCGCCGGCGCGTATCCGCCGTTCTGGCTCGCCAAGGCGTACTGGGTGGCCGTGGACGGGGGTCCGTGGTGGGGCTATCTGGCGGTGGGGCTGCTGCTGTTGCTCGCGGCGAACGTGTTCCTGGCCCGGCGACTGGCTCGGGTGGCACACCGGTAGCCCCTCGTCACGCCGCCGACTCTTCACCGGGTGGGCGCGCGACTCCGCCCTCCATCCTGGCGATCGTCGCCGCGGCGAACAGGTCGCCGGTCACGTTGGTCGATGTTCGCGCCATACCGAGGAGCGGCTCGACGCCGAAGATCAGACCGATCGCCTCGCCCGGTACGCCGACCGAGATCAGGATCACGACCATGAGCGGGATCGAGCCACTCGGGATCCCCGCCGCGCTCACGGCGGTGAGCACCGTCATGCCGGCGATCATCATCTGAGTGCCCGCTCCAAGCGTCACCCCGAAGGCCTGGGCCAGGAAGACGATCGTGATGGACATGAAGAAGGCGGTGCCGTTCATGTGAAGCGTCGCGCCCAGCGGCAGCACGAAGCCCGACACCTCGCGGGGCACCCCGAGCTCCTCTTCGGCAGTCCGGATCGTCGTGGGTAGCGTCGCTGCCGAGCTCGCAGTCGAGAACGCCGTGAGCATCGGGAGCCGCGACCGAGAGAAGAACGTGCGAGGCCGGATCCCCGCGAAGACCCGAACGAACAGACCCAGGACTCCGAACTGGTAGATGATCAGGCCCACCAGCACAGCGATGAAGTAGGTCGCGATCGGAGCCAGGATCTCGAGCCCGAGCCGGGCCGTCACGGAGTAGGCGAAGCACGCGACGCCGATGGGGGCCAGCCACATGGCAAACCCGATCATCACCATCGTGGTACGGGCGACCGCGTCGAGCACGTCGAGCATCGGCCGGGCGTACGCGGCGGGCACCCGGGTCAGCGCGACGCCAAACACGAGCGTGAAGACGATGAAGGCGATGAGGTCTCCGTTCACCGCCGCGGCGAGCGGATTCGACGGCACGAGGTTCACGAAGGTCGATACCCCGAGATCCGCACCCGCGGCCTCCACGGTCGAAGCCGTCCGGTCGGCGAACGTGTCCAGCAGCTGCGTCCGGAGATCGTCGGACAGGCCATCCCCCGGCGCCAGGACATTCACCACGGCGAGGCCGAGGAGGGCCGCCAGCAGGGTCGTCGCGAGAAAGAGACCGAGGGTCCGCCCGCCCATCCGACCGAGCCGGTGGACGTCCCCGAGACCCGCGATCCCGAGAACCAGAGTGGCGAAGACGAGCGGGACGACGACCATCAGGAGGAGCCGCAGCCAGATCTGACCCGCGGGGTCGGCGACGTATTCCGCCACCCAGCGCCCGCCATCCCCCGCTGCCCCGCCCGCGGCGGCAACGAGGACGCCCCCCAGCGTGCCGACGGCCAGCCCGACCATGATCCGCGCGTTGAGCGTCATGGCGAGCCAACCTGCGCGCTCGCGTACGACGTGGACAGAGGAGCCGTACGGGGTGGGGCGCGGCCCCGTCGACGGCGGCGGCGACCGCGGCGTACGTTTAACCATCTCGGGCGGAGCGTCGCAACCCGGGACATCGACGACTTGAGCGACCTCGAGAAGGGATCGGAATGAGTCTCCGCTGGCAGACGGCCCTCGCGCTGTGCCTGACGTCCTCGCTCCTGTCGGCTGGGTGTCGGCGAGCGGCCTCGGACGCCGGCAGCGGAGAGGACGAATCCACCGAGCCGGCGCCGGCGACGGTCGAACCGGTGAACGATCGGCCGAACCCGTACGAGCGCGTCGAACCCTGGGCGACCCTGCCAGACTATCTCCAGGCCTGGCCCGCGGTCACCGGAGTCGAACAGGGGCCAGACGGCTTCCTGTACGTGATGCACCGTTGTTTCGAGAACACGTGCGCGGGACGGGCGGAGGATCCGATCGTCAAGTACGACATGTCGGGAACCCCCGTCGCGAGCTGGGGCGCCGGGATGTTCGTGTACCCACACGGTTTTCACATCGACCCGGACGGAAACATCTGGGCCACCGACGCGCGCGGGGAAGGCGATCTGGGGCACCAGGTGTTCAAATTCAGTCCCGACGGTGAGCTCCTCGCTCGGCTGGGGACGGCCGGCGTCGGTGGTGACGGCCCGGGCGAGTTCGACCAGCCTACCGATGTCGTCGTGCTCCCGAGCGGCGAATTCTTCGTCACGGAGGGCCACGGCGAAGGCAACAATCGCGTCGTGAAGTTCGCGGCCGACGGAGCGCGTCTCATGACCTGGGGCGGGTCTGGATCCGGTCCCGGCGAGTTCAATGCGCCGCATACGATCGCCCTCGATTCACAGGGCCGCCTGTTCGTAGGCGACCGCTCCAACAACCGCATCCAGATCTTCGACCAGAACGGGCGGTTCCTCGATGAGTGGCGCCAGTTCGGGCGCCCCAGCGGGATCTACATTACGGCCGACGACACGATCTACGTGGCGGATTCGGAGTCCTGGGGTCCGGACAATCCGGGGTGGAAGAAGGGGATCCGGGTCGGGAGCGCGCGGGACGGCTCAGTGGCGTTCTTCATCGAGGATGTCGAGTCGATGGTCGAACCGCACAGCGGCGCCGAAGGCGTCGGCGTCGACTCGGACGGCAACGTCTACGGTGCCGTGGTCCGGCGCCGGATGCTCGAAAAGCACGTCCCACGACGCTGATGGTCTACCTGAGCGACTCGAAGCGAACGCTGCTCAGCCGGGTGGCGGTCCTTCGAGCAGCCCTTCGAACGGCACCTCTTCCGCGCCGTTCTCCGTGCAGACCGCGTAGTGCGTCTCGTTCGTGCCGTACAGGGCGACGCCCGCGTGCTCGCCCGCCTTGTTCAGCAGAAAGAAGCGGACATCGAAGTTGGGAAGTCCGCGGTCGTCGAGGAGTCTCGCCTCCACCGTGTTTTGCTGAATCCGACGGAGGGTCGCCATCCCCGCGTCCAGCGGACTGGACCCCTGTCTCATGAACTCGACCGCGAGGAAGGACGAGAGGTTGTAGAGGTTCGCCTCGCCTCGTCCCGTCGACCCGACGGCCCCGACGTCGTTGTCCACGTACAGACCCGCTCCGAGGATCGGCGAGTCGCCGGCCCGTCCGGGGATCTTCCACGACAGACCGCTCGTGGTCGTCACCCCGCAGATGTCGCCGTCCAACCCGAGGCCGTCAGAGTTGATCGTTCCCCAGAACGAATGGGCCGGGATCAGTCCGTCATCGACCATCGAGAGGCCGGCGTCGAGACCCGCTTGCCCGAAGGACCTCAGGGCCGCGCGTGCGCCGGGCTCGCCACCGGGGGGCCCCCTGTCGTGGTCCGGCTCGTTGTTCCCGCTTCGCCCCCCCGGTCCTTCCAGACGCTCACGCGGATCGAGCCAGTGGCTCGGATCGACACGCCGGCGCCACTCGAGCCACAGCTCGCGTGATTCCGGGGTGTTGAGATCATCCTCGATCTCGAAGCCGAGCGCGCGCGCGAATTCCTGGGCCCCTTTTCCGACCAGCAAGTGGTGGTCGGTCAGCTCGGCCACGGCCTTCGCGACCAGGGATGGGGTCCGGACTCCCTCGATTCCGGCCACTCCACCGGCCCAGCGCCGAGGTCCGTGCATGCAGCAGGCGTCCAGCTGGACCACCCCGTCCGCGTTCGGAAGGGCCCCGTATCCGATTCCCCGCTCTGTCGGATCCAGCTCGGGGATGTTGACGCCGGCGATCAGCGCGTCGAGAACGTCTTCCCCTTCCGTGATCCCACGAAACGCGCGTTCGATCGCGCTTTCGGGTCCCCCGTTGGTGAAACGGATGCCGCTCAGATCCGAGATGACCAACGGCCGCGCGGCCCGTCGCGTCGCTTGATGGCGGACCGCTCTCGGGACGGGACTCGCGTCCCCGCTCTGCGCGGCCAGGCCGGTCGGAACCGTGGCGACGAGTCCGGCCGTCGCCGACGCCTTTACGAAATCGCGTCTGTCCATGATCCTCCGCGGGGGTTCGGGACTCTGGTCCTCGAGCAAGAGATCCGGCATGGCCACGATGCGACCCACACGTCATTCTTGGTAGGGTCTCGCCCGCACGCCCGCTCACGGAGGTGGCACGATTCGAAAACGGTTCGGAGTTCTATTGGTGTGCCTGGCGGCGGTCGGACTCTCCTGCACGAACGCCGACAGCGGCAGGTCCGACGGGGACGGTCACTTCGACGTCGTGATCTCGAACGGACGCGTGATCGACCCGGAGACCGGACTGGACGCCATTCGGCACGTCGGCATCCGGGGCGGCACGATCACGGCGGTCACCACGGAACCGCTCGCCGACCGCGTGGCCGAAGGTGGCGAGCTGATCGATGCCACCGGGCTCGTCGTGTCTCCTGGATTCATCGATCTGCATGCGCACGGCCAGACGGTCACGGCGAACGAATACCAGGCGCGGGATGGCGTGACGACCGCGCTCGAGCTCGAGGGAGGGTATCTCGGACTCGCCGAGTGGGTCGAGGCGCGACGCGGTGCGGCCCCGATCCACTATGGCGCTTCGACCTCCCAGGCCGCTGCCCGCGCGCTCGCCCTGACCGACCGGGAGGACCGGGCGCGGCTGGAGGAGATGATCCGGCGAAACCGTGGGCAGCCCGAAGAGGCGAGTGACGAGCTGGACGGTGCGCTCATGTCGACGTTCTACGCCGAGCTCGGGGCCGACCGGTACGAGGTCCTTCGGGGTGCCCTGCAGACGGGGCTCGAGGAGGGCGGGATCGGAATCGGGATGGCGCACCAGTACACGCCCGGCGCCAATCGCCAGGAGGTCTTCGAGGTCTTCCAGCTCGCGGCCGAGCTCGACATCCCGATCTTCACTCACGTTCGTTCGATGAGCATCGACGCGATGCAGGAGGTCGTGGCCAACGCCAGCGCGACGGGAGCGCCGCTCCATATCGTCCACGTGAATTCCATGAGCCTCGGCAACCTGCCGACCGTCCTGCAGCTGATCGGCGCGGCGCGAGATCGCGGGCTCGACATCACGACCGAGGCCTACCCCTACACCGCGGCCTCGACGAGCCTCGAGTCCGCGATCTTCGACGCGGGGTGGCAGGAGCTTCTCGGGATCTCCTACGGCGATCTTCAGTGGGAAGACACGGGCGAGCGGCTCACCGAGGAGACGTTCAATCGATATCGGAGCGAGGGCGGGACCGTGATCATCCACATGATGAAGGATGATTGGATCGATCTGGCGATGGCGACGCCCTGGGTGATGGTGGCGTCGGACGGCATGCCCTACGCACCCGGAGCCCACCCGCGATCGGCCGGGACCTTCAGCCGCGTCCTGGGCCGGTACGTCCGCGACAGGGGCATCCTGGACCTCCCGACGGCGATCGCGAAGATGACGTACATGCCCGCGGCACGGCTCGAGGGGATCGCACCCGTCATGACCAGGAAAGGACGAATTCAGGTGGGAGCGGACGCTGACATCACGGTCTTCGACCCCGATACGGTTCTGGACACGGCAAACTTCACCGACGGTCTCTCCTACTCTGTGGGAATCGAGCACGTGTTCGTGCTCGGCACGGCGGTAGTGCGGGACGGCGAGACCGTGAAAGATGCCTACCCGGGACAGCCGATACTCGGCCGGTTCGCGACGCCGTGACCGGGATCGGCAACCTCGGACTTCCGACTCTCTGGCTCGGGGCGATCGTCGCCGCCGAGATCCTGGGGCGCCGCTCCCCCTCCGACGTCTGGGATGCGATCGGCGTTTTCGTGTTCGGCGCGCTCGTAGCCGTGACGATCCCGAGGGTCACCGATTGTCGCCTGGCGATAACGACTCGTCTCCGGGGCGCCATCAGGAAGCTGGGCCGCCGCGCGCTGGCGCTGTGGCCCGAAATGGGAGTCGATATCCGGGGCGAGCCGCCGATTCCCCGCGGGTTCCCCAACATCATGCTCGGTCTCGCATTCGGGATCGCGATGATCGCCGGCTGCGTGTTCTGGCTCCGATCTGCTTTCCCGGCGCCCGCGCGCGAGACCCTTCTCGCCATTTCACCGACTATTCTGTTTCTACTGCTCGGCCTCTACTGGACGGGGCTCCTGGGGCTGTTCGGGTTCTCCGCGCTCTCCACCTGGCGAGACATGAACGACCACGTGGTCGACGCCGGCTTCCCTTCCGGCAAGCGCGACGGGGTCCGTCTCGCCGTGGCCATCGCGTGGCTGGGTCTGATCGCCGCGCTCGCGTTCCTCGTGCCGATCCGCTTCGCGTGGATGCTCTGCGGCGGGGCGGGGGCGGTCGGATTCTTCGCGGCGTGGACGATCGATCGGTACGAGAAACTGCGGATTCTCTGGCGGGCAGGCCCGGGGGCGGAACCGCGCATCTTCTATGCCGGCGCCGGCGTTCGGTGGGATGCGTTCGTGATGGCCTGTCTGGTGCCCCTCCTCACGATTCCGGGGACTGGAGTCGGGCGCGCGGGCGCCATGGTCGACACCGTCCCGATCACGCTTGGGCTCGCGGCGGCGGCCGCTTGGGCGGCGGCGATCGCCTTCATGTCGTACACGTTGCACGGACCGGTTCGCGCCTACCTGCTCGCTCGGCACGACCCGGCGCGTCGGGAACCGATCCCACTGCTGACCGAAGGCCAGGCGCTGCTGTCCGACACCACTCGCCGGCAGCTGGCGACGCACGGTTTCCTCTGCATCTCCGTCGACGAGGGATCGCGAGTGGGGCCGGCGGTCAGGGTCGTGGTGGACGACTTCGCCCCGCCACGTGCGCTCCAGCGGCTTGACCGAGAGGCCGACTTCCTCCTCCTGGCCCCCCGCGTCCGAGTGAGCCCCGAGTCGCTGACCTCGCTGTCGACGCTCGCGGAGCTGAGGCGCCTCGACCACGCGCTCATCCGCGACCAGCTGGCCCACGGAATCCATCAGGTCCTCAAAGGGGCGTCCGTGAGACGGTTCCATAACGGGACGGGGTTCTGGCTCGCGCCGCATCTGTGGTACGTGCGAGGACTGACGAGAGACTCGGATGATCCGGACTACCACACGATCGGTCGTCCCTATCACCGGATCCTCCCGCGGAGATCACGTCAGCATGTGCACCGCGTGTTCACCGCCGCCGAGATCGACCTCGTGTTTGCGGAGGACGGTGTGCGGATGGACCTGATCCAATCGGTCTTCGACCGGTTGTTCGACGTCTACGATGTGCTCGGCCCCGGACGCGTCGAGGAAGTGTCGTTTGTCGGGCTGCAGAGCGTTCGAGTGATCGTCCACGACTTCACTCTGGGCGAGCCGTTCCGCCGGGCCGGCTACCGTGAGCCATCGTACGAGGAAATCGGGCGGGCCCGGATCCTCCACATCATGCTGGAGCGAGGCGACGGGGACGAGGAAAAGGAGCCCGTCCCCGACGCGCCCGAAAGAGAGCCGACGCTTATCGGACTCTAGACGGACGGCTCCACGTTCGCGTTCAGGCGGAACAGGTTGGTCGGATCGTAGCGATCCTTGAGGGTGACCAACCTGTCATGGTTGCCACCCCAGTTCGAGTCGACCTGCACCTTGGATAGCTCTGGATCCTGGTCGTTCGTGTAGAAGCCCTCCGTGAAGGGTTCCAGCGTCGCCCAGTACGCACGACAAGAAGCGATGTGCGTGGCTGGATCCGCACCCATCGGCCAGTCGACGGAGGTCATCATGTTGCCGAACACGCGTCGGTTCGGGAACGCCATCGCCGACTCCCGCACGCGGTTGATTGCGCCACCCGATTGCTGGAAGAACAGCTGAGTCGACCGCTCCGGGTGCGCCTGCATGCCCGAACTGATCGCGATGGCGAGATCGGCCGGAACCTCCGGGACGAAGCCGCCCTTCATATAACTGCCCATCGCGCGCGGGTCGTCGACGTCGCCGGACCTCTGGAGCGCCACGTAGTCCATGGCCCGGAGTCCGTCCACGATCGGCGTGCCCATCTTCTGCAGGGGCGCGAGGGCCGCGTCGGCCCCGCTCTCTGGACCGGAATAGCACACGGCGAAGCCGGCCAGCCAGTCGGCGCCACCCGGCGGGAACGCCTGGAAGTAGTCGAGCTGCAGCTCATCCGGCGCCTCGTGGCCGTACTCGCCGTACATCGTGAGCAGATCCCTCGCCTTCGAGTAAGGGAACATGATCGGGCCACCGATCACGGTGCGGTCCATCGGGTGCAGGTCGAACTCGAAGGACGTGACGATCCCGAAGTTCCCGCCGCCGCCGCGAAGTCCCCAGAACAGATCCGGGTTCGACTCGGCGCTCACGTGACGGAGCTCACCGTCCGCCGTCACGATGTCGAGGCTGACCAGGTTGTCGACGGCCAGGCCGTAGCGTCTCGCCAGCCGGCCGAACCCGCCGCCGAGCACCAGTCCACCGACGCCCGTGTGCGACACCGTCCCCATCGGCGTCACGAGACCGTGCGCCATCGCTTCGTGATCGAGCGACCCGAGAAGCGAGCCTCCCTCGACCCTGGCGCGGCGCGTGGCCGGATCGATTCGGGCCCCGCGCATCAACGAGAGGTCGATCTGGAGCCCCATGTCACATGTGGATTTCCCGGAGTGACTGTGACCACCGCACTTCACCGCGGTCAGCAGGCTGTACTCCGCGGCGAAGTCGACGGCCGTCTGCACGTCGGCCGCGCCGGAAGGCTGGATCACCAGCGCGGGGTGCTTGTCGAACGAGGGGTTCCGGATGAGGCGGGCAACGTCGTACCCCTCATCCCCCGCCAGCAGGACTCGACCGTGCAGGCGTGCCGCGAGCTCCGAGATGTCGCTCCCGGGAATCGTGATTTGCCTCCCGTCGCCGGTGATCGCGTCGAGGTCGGCCGGGAACAGAGGCGCCTCGCGGAACACCGCCTGGAGCGGTCGTGTCGGGAGGGCGGCTACCGCTGCGGCCGCGAATGTGGATCCGAGGAAGGCTCGTCGCTTCATCGATCGACTCCGGTCTGGCAGTTCTCATCGGGCTCCCGGCAGGGCGCACCCTCCGGCTCCAACACGCCTTGTGGCACCCATACCCTACAAAGGAGACCCCCTTCGCGACCAGAACCCGCGAAATCGAGCGTGGTGCGCAGGCGGGCCTCGCGCACCGGGGACCACGTGCAATTCCCACAGGCGGGGTTGCCGCCCGTCCCCGCAACCGGCCGGGACGGGCGGCGCGCGCAGCCGGTCAGACCATGCCGAACAGGTTCATCGTGTTGACTGGCTTGCCCTGCATCTTGAGGTAGTAGAAGAGCTGGGCCTTGTGGAGCGCGAGGTGATTCACCATTCCGAGCATCTGCTGACCGAGCGGCGCGGGGTGATCGGGCGCCCACGGGGCCGGAGTCGGATCATCCATCCGCGCCTCGGCCTCGGCAATCATGCTCATCGCGAGCTCCTTGTCCGCCGCGAGCGCCTGACGGGCCTCGTCGACGCTCCCCGCGCTCGGAAGGGCCTCGGCCGGCGGCAGCATCGCTTCTTCGGGCATGTTCTCCATGTCGACTCCGTCCGGCATGCCCCAATCGCCCGTGACGAAGCCCCTGAATGTGGCGCCGCAGGCGCCCGTCATGTGCAACAGCAGCTGGCCCATCGTCATCCAGTTGTCACCGGAGCTCGGCTTCCAGTCGAGGTCGCCGTCGACCAGGTCCATCAGACGGCTGGCCGCGTGGTAGGCCTGCTCGACTTCGGACCGAAGCAGATTCGTCCAGTTCATGCGTCTCTCCAATTACGGGGTTCGGGTTCGGCGGGCGAGGGCCCACCAGGTTCGCGCGCCGCCATCATCCGTCGACGGGTCGGAAACGCTAAGAGGTGGTGGGCGACGCGGGTAGAGCCAGCGGGGAACGAACCGGTCTCGCTTGCACCTCGATCGAGGGACAGACGATCTTCGGCGGCATGAAGACCGTCGGAAAGCTCGCGCTCCTCGTCGTGCTGTTGAACGTCGTCCGGTATACCGTCGGCGGCTTTCTCGAGAGCTTCACGATCATGGAGCCGATGCACCTGCCCATGACGCGCTACCCGGATGCGTTCGACTCCGAGTTCACGTCGAACGACTTCATGATCTCTCTGGTGTACAACTACGCGATGTGGTTCTTCGCGGCGGTGGTCTTCCACCTGTTGAACCCCGTGCTGCGCGGCTCGATCTGGGTCAGGAGCCTCAAGAGCTACATGCTGGTCGCCGCGATCTTCTGCTCTGTCGCCGCGATCTACATGAATCACTACGTGGCCGGCGTGAAACCGTTCTATTTCTGGAGTATGGTCGACGCCCTGATCCTGTTCCCGGTAGTCGCGCTGGCTAACGCCCTCCTCTACCCGAGGTTCTTCAGGCGACCGATCCGCGGAGTCGATGGCACCGAGCCGGGGTCCGGCGCGCGCGCTACCCAGGACGCCTAGGCCGCGGAGGACTCCTCGCGGCGCACCTCGCGTCTGCGATCTCCGTGTAGGGGACGCGCGGAAGCCGGTCCCTGCCACTCGCCACATGTCACGCAGCAATACCCCGAGTCGCCCTGCCGGAGATACTTGCCGCACCGGTGCGGCGCGGCCACGCCGTCGACGATCTGAAGCGTCTTCCGGCAGTGACGGCAGGAGACCTCGCCACGATCCACCGCGAGACCGCGGGGCACACACTCGTGAGTCGAGAGCCAGACCCGATAGGACTCGCCCCCATCCGCATCCTGGGCGAATCCGCAGACCTTGCACAGCCGGTAGCCATATCCAATCCCGCCGTTGGGCCCCTTCTCCGCGTACGCGTCGTACATTCGCCGCGGCCGGTCGGCGGGGTCGGTCCACCCACAGCCGGGGCACGTGAGCGACTCGCCGGCCGCCCGTCTCCGGACGTCGTCGATGAGCTCTTCCAATGTGTACGAGCTGACGTAGCTCAAGACTCGACCTCTGTTCGTCTGCCGGACTCCACCCCGTGAGGGGGTGCTGATCAAGTCGCGAGCCGTCACTATTTGATCTGCGTAATCGATTGAGATAAAAGACATTATCGATTCTCATATCATCTGATGTCGAGATTCTGTCGGGCGGCACTTCAAACCACCCGGCGCGTTCTGCAAAACGCGGCTCGACGACGAATCGGATCACGCAGGTCATGAACGGGCGCGGAGTTACGCGTTCAGGCGTACGGCATCGCCGGCTCCTTGCCGAGGAGCCGGGCGTACACGGCGAGGGCGCCCCGGTGGTGGGCGGAGTGGTCTGTGATCCCGTTGATGACGGCGGCGCGCGGCGCCCCGCCCATGATCGCCTCGTCCGTGATCGGGGCGTAGAGCTCTCCGTCGCCCAGGCCGGAGACCTTAGCGGTCGCCGCCCCGTACGCCGCGTCGAGCCGCTCGATCTCGGCCGCCAGGGAGGTCGCCTCGTGCGAATGCGCGACATGGGCCTCGAAATCGAGCTGCCACCCATCGCCGAACCCACCCTCCATGAACCAGTCGACTGTCTCCGCCACGTGCCTGACGTGCGCGGCGACGGAGAACATCTCGGGCTGCGGGGCGAAACCGGATTCGTCCTCGTCGAAGACCGAGAGGGTCCCCTTGAAGAACTTGTGAGAGCTTTCGAGCTGAGCGACGAGACCAGCGGCGGCGGACATGTTGACCCTCCTGATCGATTTCGGCTTTTGTTCGGGGTCCGCATTATTCGGCGATCGCGATCGGCTGTCAACGTCCGGGGGCTTCAGAGCCGAGGAACGAGTCGCTATGCTCTCCCGGTGCACTCGACCCAGGAGATCGATCATGAAACGCATCCGAAGCCTTGCTCTCGCCCTTCCCCTCTTCGTGGTCGCCTGCACGGGCGGCGAGGCGGAGGCGGGGGATCCGCAGGGCGCTCCGGCCGAGCCCGCCGGAGACCCCGCGCGCTACGAGACGACGGAAGTGGCCGACGGGGTCTACCAGTTCCGTTTCGTCGGTCACAACGCGCTGTTTGTCGTGACGGACGACGGCGTGGTCGCGTTCGATCCGATCTCGGTCGAGGCGGCCTCGGCCTATGCCGGCGAGATTCGCAAGCACGCCCCGGGCGTGGGCCTCGCGGCGATCGTGTACAGCCACCGTGACGCAGACCACGCGACCGGCGCGAACGCGTTGCGCCAGGCCATGGAGTCCGAGGCGCCGATCCACGCTCACGAGAATGCGCTCGCCCCGCTCGTGGAGTCCGCCGATCCCGACCTGCCACCGCCGGACGAGACGTTCACCGACCAGGCATCGCTGGCTGGAGGCGCCGTCGAGCTCCACTATCTCGGACGCAGTCACAGCGACGACATGGCGGTCGGCTTCCTTCCCGAACACGGCATCGCGTTCGCCGTCGATTTCGTCGCCGCCGACCGGTTCGGCTATCGGGATCTCTCCAGCTTCTACTTCCCCGACATGCATGACGCGATCGCCGGACTCCTGGAGATCCCCTTCGAGCGGATCATCTTCGGTCACGGACCGCCCGGCGACCGGGCCACGATCGAACGACAGCTCCAGTACTACCGGGACCTCGAGGACCTGGTGCGGACAGCCGTCGACGACGGATTGACCGAGGACGAAACGGCGGAGGAAGTCCTCCTGAGCGACTACGCGAACTGGGACAGATACGACGACTGGCGAGAGATGAACGTCCGCGGCATGTACAGGAAGCTGTCGGAGGGGCGCTGAGCTTCAGCGGTCCGAGCCCCGCAGGTGTTTTGGGTGACGCGTCGGGTGACGCGTCGGGTGACGCGCCGGCGACCGAGATGAGGTCGCGGCAACGGTCTCCTCCTACTTCGACGAATCGAGAATGAAGAACCTTCGCTCCGCTGCGAACCTCAGTGGCCAGACCTCGAGCACTGCCCGCGCACCGAGCTCGGACGGGTCTCGGGCTCTGGAAGCGGCGGCCGGGGGGAGCTCGCTGAGCGCACGGGCCGTCAAATCGACGACGATCCCATGACCTGCTGAGGGCAGACCCGGCCTGACGGCACGACCCACCGACCCGGGGGGACTGGATGCGAAAGCGGCGTGGAAGCCTGGTTCAACTCGTTCGCGCATCGCTGGCGTGGGCGGCGCTCTCGGGCCTGGTCCCGGCGTCGGGATGGGCGCAGGGCGTCACCACGTCTGGCATCGCGGGACGTGTGACTGGTCAGGAAAGGGAACCCATCCCGGACGCCCGAATCGAGTTGCGCCGCGACGATACCGGCGCCGTATTCGTGACGGCCACGGATGAGGATGGCCGATTCAGCTTCACCAACCTGCGCCCCGGTGGACCCTACACGCTCGAGGCCTCCCGGATCGGACTCCAGACGGTTCGGCGCGAAGGGCTCGTGCTCAACATCGGCCAGAGACTGGCCGTCGACATCCAGCTGACCGAGACCGCGGTGGAGCTGCCCACGCTGTCGATCCAGATCGAGGCGGATCCCGAGTTCGCCCGGACCCGGATGGGACCCGTGACCGTAGTCGATCAGCAGACGATCGATCAGCTGCCCACCATCTCGCGTGACATCACCGAATTCGCCCAGCTCTCGCCGCTCGTGGTGGTCGACGAGAACGGGGTCTCGGTGGCGGGGGCGAACCTGCGGTTCAACAACCTCCAGATCGACGGTGCGCTGAACCAGGACGTCTTCGGTCTTTCCCCGAGCGGAGTGTCCGGCGGACGCGCGAGCGGCCGGGTGATCCCGCTGGCGGCGATCGAGGAGCTCCAGGTCCTGGTCGCACCCTACGACGTTCGCCAGTCGGGGTTCACGGGCGGCGTCCTGAATGCCGTGACGCGGTCGGGCACCAATGAGCTCCGCGCCTCCGCGTTCGGCTTCTTCCGCAATGAGAACCTCGTCGGCGACGCGCTGATCGGCGGAGCCCGGCGCGAAGCGGGAGAGCTCAGGAATACGTTCCTCGGCTTTGACGCCGGGGGACCGATCATCCGGGATCGCCTCCATTTCTTCACGGCCGCGGAGTTCGAACAGCGTCGACGTCCACCCAACGGGTTTCTCGTCGGGGTCGATGATCCGATCCTGACTCAGCTCGTCCCGGATTCGGTGGCCAGGGTCGGGGACATCCTCGCGGGGTATGGGGCCGATGCAGGGGAGGCGGGCGAGCATACGCTCGAGAACGACCTCGCCAACTTCTTTGCCAGATTCGACTATCAGCTGGACCCATCGAACTCGTTGATGCTTCGGTATAATTTCGCCGGGGCCGACGACGACCCCGACCCCAATCGGCTGCCAGGAGACTCCTACGAGCTGTCGTCGAACGGCACTCGCATCGAGAGTCGAAACCACGCGGTGCTCGGTCAGTGGCTCTCGACGATCAGCTCGAGGTGGTCGAACGATCTGCTCGTGAGCACTCAGTTCCTCAGCGACCGGGAGAACCCGCTCTCGCTGTATCCGAGAGTCGAGGTGCTCATGTCCGGCTTCGATGGCGAGACGGGGCTGGTTCGCGAGCTGCGGGCGGGGTCGAACTTCTTCTCGACGGGGAGCGATCTCGACCAGAACATCCTGCAGATTTCAGACGCCCTGACGCTCTCGCTCGGCCACCACCGGGTGACGTTCGGCGCAGGCTACGAGCGCTTCGGAATCCGTCGGTCCTATCTCCCCGGCTCCCTCGGCACCTTTCGGTTCACATCCCTGGCCGACCTCGAGGCGAATGAGCCGTCCGAATACACCGTCAACGTTCCGCTCCTCGAGACTGCGGGAACCACGGACTTCTCGGTGCACCAGTTCTCTGCCTTCGTGCAGGAAGAAGCGGAGATCAGTCAGGCGCTCACGATCCAGCTCGGCGCGCGGATCGACATCCCGACGATGCCCGACGCGCCGGGCGAGAACCCGGGGGTCGAGCAGTCCTTCGGCTACCGGACG